>Ga0194128_10002782_pt1 | contig 27730 bp, 28 predicted proteins | sample TA2KigCa65mmetaG_FD_148650 | JGI IMG/M metagenome (GOLD analysis project Ga0194128, IMG submission 148650) | Freshwater microbial communities from Lake Tanganyika, Tanzania - TA2015037 Kigoma Deep Cast 65m | ecosystem: Environmental > Aquatic > Freshwater > Lake | place: Tanzania: Lake...
ATCACTCCGAGCTCTTCGCTGATCGGCAGAATCACATCAACGGCATCGAGAACTTCTGGAACCAGGCCAAGCGCCACATGCGCAAGTTCAACGGTGTCCCGAAGGCCCATTTCGGGCTATTCTTGAAAGAGTGCGAGTGGCGCTTCAACACCAGTGACCCATCCAAGCAACTAACCCAGATCAAACAATGGGTTAAGCGTCATCTCAGGTAGTTATCTGGGACAGCCCCTTGCATTGTATCCGGGCGACGGCGGTGACGCCGAGGCGCTGGCGCGCAATGCCGCTACCGCGATGCGCCACGCCAAGGAGCAGCGCACCTCAGCCTTCCGCTTCTTCGACGATCGCATGGAGACGCGGGCGCTCGAGCGCCTCAAGTTCGAGTTCCGGCTCCGCCGCGCCCTCGAGAAAGGCGAGTTCGAGGTCCACTACCAACCGCAGGTCGACATCGCCTCGCGCGCGCTGACCGGCGCCGAGGCCCTCATCCGCTGGAACGATCCCGAGCTCGGGCCGATCTCGCCCGCTATCTTCATCCCAACTGCCGAATCCTCCGGCCTGATCGTCGCGATCGGCCAGTGGGTGCTGCGCGAAGTCTGCCGCCAGATCGTTACCTGGAAGGCCGCCGGACATGCGGTGCCGCGGATCGCGGTCAACCTCTCCTTCCTCCAGTTCCGCCGGCCTGACTTTCTCGAGTCGGTCACCGCAATCCTGACGGAGTCGTGCGTCAGCGGCGACCAGCTCGAGTTCGAGCTCACCGAGAGCGTTGTCATGCACGACGCCGAGCAGGCGATCACAATTCTGACGCAGCTCCGCGCTCTCGGCATCGAGCTCGCGATCGACGACTTCGGCACCGGCTACTCCTCGCTTGACCGGCTCAAGCGCATGCCGATCCAGACGCTCAAGATCGACCGCAGCTTCATCAGCGACGTGACGCGCAACGCCGATGACGCGGCGATCGTCTCGGCCATCCTGTCGATGGCGCACAGCCTCAATCTCAAGGTCGTGGCAGAAGGCGTGGAGACCGAGGCGCAGCTCGCCTTTCTTGCCGGCAGGCGCTGCGACGCGGCGCAGGGCTACCTGCTGTCGCGCCCGATCGCGGCCGACCGCTTCGCCCGGCTCTTGCGCGACCGGGATGCGAGACGGATCGCAGCCGCCGACTAGAGTCTGATCCGTCGAGTTGCGATCGCTTCGTGCCCCCTCTCCCGGCGGAGCCGGGGGAGGGGGCAAGAGCCGATTCCTCCTGAGCGGATCAAGCTCTAGGATGCGATGAAAGCCTCGGCGGGCGGCGGCGATCGTCGGGCGGGGTCCGCGGTCACGCCGTCCGCCTGATGGCACGGAAGGCCGCGGCGAGAAGGGCGTCGGCGTCGACGCCCGCCGGAAGCCGCGACAATAGCGGCTTCAGGCGCCCGTCGAGGAGCAGCATGGCGAATCCGTGCACCAGCGACCATGCCACGGCAATCTCGGCCGCCTGAGGCAGGGTCAGGACCGCATCCACGGCCTCGCCGCGGCGGGCCGCGACGGCCTCGGACAGCACGCGCGCCGCCTCGTCGGTAGCGACCCTGAGAGCCGGGCGGTTCATGTCGAGGCGCTCGCTTCGAAACATCAGCAGGAACAGGTCTGGATGCGCGCGTGCGAATGCAACGTAGCCGCTCCCGATCGCGGCCATGCGTCGGTCCGGCGGATCGTCGTCGCGGATGCCCGTCCGCATGGCCGCCGCAAAACGCGCGAAGCCGGCAGCGGCCAGCTCGCTAAGGAGTCCAGCGACGTCGCCGAAGTGGTTCTTCGGGGCCGCATGCGACACCCCGGCTTGGCGGGCAGCAGCGCGCAAGGTAAGCCCGCCGATGCCGTCGCGCTCGAGAATCCGCTCCGCAGCCTCTAGCAACGCCTTGCGCAGCGAGCCGTGGTGGTAGCGCTCCGATCGTCGGCGCACGGCCACCTTCCGTCGCGGCGCGGCAGCGGCTCGTCCCGATCGATTCTTGCCAACCGTCACCGCTGCGACTCCCGATATCGACGGTGCGATAAGTTTCTTGACATATGTTGTCGATGTCAATATTAACGATGTTGTCAGCGTAAATATAGATTGGCCCGGTCGCCGGCTCGTAAGGGATGCCATGTCGCTCGATCTGCTTCTTGCCACCCCCTGGTTCGTCCAGACGCATGCCTTCGGGGCGATGGCGGCTTTCGTCCTCGGCCTCGTTCAGTTCGCCGCGCCGAAGGGCACGCTCCCGCACCGGAGCATCGGCTATGTCTGGGTCGGCCTGATGCTGCTGATCGCCGGCACCTCCTTCGCGATTCGCGGCGACGGCGGCTTCAGCTGGATACACATCCTTTCCGTCAGTGTGCTGATCTTGGCGCCGCTCTCTGCGCTTGCGGCCCACCGTCATCATGTGCGCCGGCACAGCCTCGCCATGATCGCGCTTTTCGTCGGCGCTCTGGTCGTCGCCGGCGGGTTCACGCTTCTGCCCGGGCGGATCATGCACGCAGTTGTATTCGGCGGTTGACGTCGATGCCGTTAATGCGCCTCCGCCCAGGTGGCGCCGACGCCGGCTTCCGCGACCAGCGGCACGCCGAGGCTGACAGCGGGGGCGATGGCGCCCTCCATCACCTTGCGGACCAGGACCTTGGTCGCCTCGATCTCGGCGTCGGGAACCTCGAACAGAAGCTCGTCATGCACCTGCAGCAGCATGCGCGCCTTGAGGCCCGCGTGATCGAGCGCCGGCCGGACACGGATCATGGCGCGCTTGATGATGTCGGCAGCCGTTCCCTGGATCGGCGCGTTGATCGCCTGGCGCTCGGCGAAGCTTCGCATCGCCGGGTTTTTGTCGGCGATGTGCTTCATGTGCACGCGCCGACCGAACAGCGTCTTGACGTGGCCCTGCTTGCGCGCGGTCTCCTTGGCCTTGTCCATGTAGGCGCGGATGCCGGGATAGCGCTCGAAATAGGCCTTGATGAAGGCCGCAGCCTCGCTCTGCGCGACGCCGATCTGCTTGGCGAGCCCGAAGGCCGACATGCCGTAGATGATGCCGAAATTGATCGCCTTGGCGTTGCGGCGGGTCAGCGGGTCCATCTTCTCGAGAGGCACGCCGAAGACCTGCGATGCGGTCAGGGCGTGGATGTCGATGCCGTCGCGGAAGGCCTGCTTCAGCGGCTCGACCTCGGCCATCTCGGCGACCAGGCGGAGCTCGATCTGCGAATAGTCGACCGAGAGCAGCTTGTGGCCCTTCTCGGCGATGAAGGCCGCTCGGATGCGCCTACCCTCTTCGGAGCGCACCGGAATGTTCTGCAGGTTGGGGTCGTTGGACGATAGCCGCCCGGTTGCCGCCCCCGCCATGTCGTAAGTCGTGTGGATGCGCCCCGTATCGCGATTGATCTGGTCGATCAGCGTATCGGCATAGGTGGATTTGAGCTTCGAGACCAGCCGCCAGTCGAGGATCTTCTGCGGCATCGGGTGCTGGTCGACCAGCTCCTCCAGAATGTCGGAGTGAGTCGAATAGGCGCCGGTCTTACCCTTCTTGCCGCCGGGCAGCTTGAGCTCATCGAACAGGATCTCGCCGAGCTGCTTCGGCGAGCCGACATTGAACTCGCGGCCGGCAAGCTTGTGGAGCTCGGCCTCCAGGCTCGCCATGCTCCGGCCGAACTCGTTGCTCAGGCGCCGGAGCGTGTCGGGATCGACCTTGATCCCCGCCGTCTCCATCGCCCCCAGGACCGGAACCAGCGGCCGCTCGACCGTCTCGTAGACCGTGGTCAGGCGCTCGCGGATAAGGCGCGGCTTGAGCTGCGCGTGGAGACGAAGCGAGACATCGGCCTCCTCGGCCGCGTAGGCGAGCGCCTTGTCGGGCGCGACCTCGGCAAAGGCGACGCGGGACTTGCCGGTGCCGGCGACCTCGTCGAGCGCCACGGTCTTGTGCTCGAGGTGACGCTCGGAGAGCTCGGCCTGGCCGTGGCTATGCAGTCCGGCGTCGAGCACGAAGGAGATCAGCAGCGTGTCGTCGACCGGGGCGACGGTGACGCCATGATGCGCCAGCAGGCGCACGTCGAACTTGATGTCGTGGCCGATCTTGAGGATGGAAGGATCTTCCAGCATCGGCTTGAGGGCAGCGATCGCGTCCTTGAGCGGGATCTGCGACGGCCTGCCGGTGAGATCGAGGCCGCCGCCTCCATTGCGGTGGCCGAGCGGCACGTAGCAAGCCTCGCCCGGCGAGAGCGCCAGTGCGACCCCGACCAGTTCGGCCAGCGCGGCGTTCGACGAGGTCGCCTCGGTGTCGAAGGCGACGACACCGGCATGGTTCGCGCGTCGGACCCAGTCCTTGAGCGCATCGAGCGACTGCACCAGCTCGTAGCGCTTCTCCGCCGTGCCGGTCCGCTCTGCCGCAACCGTCGTGACGACCGGCGCTCCGGCGCCGCCGTCGGGTGCCGCATCCAGGCGCTGGATGAGGCGCGTGAAGCCCATCTTCTGGAAGAAATCGCGCAGCACCTGGCGCTCGGCCCTCTTGACCTGGAAGGAATCGAGCGACGCCGGCAGCGGCGCGTTGCGGTCGAGCGTGACCAGGCGCCGCGAGAGCAGCGCCCTTTCCTTGTTGGCAACAAGCGTCTCGCGGCGCTTCGGCTGCTTGATCTCGTCGAGGCGTGACAGCAGCGTGTCGAGGTCGCCGAACTCGGCGATGAGCTGGGCCGCGGTCTTGACCCCGATGCCGGGAACGCCCGGCACGTTGTCGGTCGGATCGCCGATCAGCGCCTGCACGTCGATCACCTTCTCCGGCGGCACGCCGAACTTCTCGATCACCTCCTCGCGGCCGATGCGCTTCAGCTTGATCGGGTCGAACATCTCGATCCCGTCGGTGACGAGCTGCATCAGATCCTTGTCGGAGGAGACGATGGTGACCTTGTAGCCGGCGGCGGCGGCGGCATGCGCATAGGCGGCGATCAGGTCGTCGGCCTCGTAGCCCGCAAGCTCGATGCAGGGAAGGTTGTAGGCGCGCGTCGCATCGCGGATCAGGGCGAATTGCGGGATCAGCTCCGGCGGAGGATCGGGCCGGTGCGCCTTGTACTCGGCATAGAGCTCGTTGCGGAAGCTGACGCGCCCGGCATCGAAGATCACGGCGAGCTGGGCCGCATGAACGTCCTGGGTCAGCCGGTTCAGCATCTGGCAATAGCCGAACACCGCACCCGAGGGCGTGCCGTCCGGCGCGGTCAGCGGCGGCAGCGCATGAAAAGCGCGGAAGATGTAGCCGGAGCCGTCGACGAGGTAAAGATGGGGGGCGCTGGCGGTCGTCATGATCCGACCATACCGCCAGCCGCCCGACCGCGGCTACAGCCCGCCGAAAATCGATCCTCGCCCTCGAATGAAGGATGCGCCCGGCGGCCCCTCGCCGATCATGAGTGCGGCTCTGCGGAGGTGCGGCAGATGGTCGTCTCCGAACCGGCATTGAGAGAACCTGCGCTGGCGGTAGAGCAGATCATGACCCTGCGGGACCTGGCGCGCGCCGAGATTCTCAGCAAGTCGAAGCCGCTCTGCGAGCGCGCCCGGGAACTCCGACATCTCCGCCTCACGCTGCCGCTGACGACCGCGGAGCTGGACGAGCTCGAAATCCTGGGAAGGGCGCAGAAAGTCCTGGCCGAGGCAGAAGCCGCCGTCATGCGCATCGTCCCTAAGAGGCTGGCGAGCTGGGACGCCGTCCGGCGACTGATCGAAGAGATCGAGGCGGCCAATCGGGAGTTGCGACAGAAGGTTCGAGATGCGGACGACGTTGCCGGCAATGTGGAGGCCGCCGGCGATCTGACCGATGCGGTCGATACCCTGATCGGAAAGCTGATCTTGCTGCTGGCCCGCCTCGCCTGAGGCGACGGCCGCCTCAATGCGCGGCGTGGGCGGCCGCGCCTTCCTTCAGCACGTAGTGCCGGCAGCAATAGGGGCAGTCGATCTCGCGCTTGTCGCCCATATTGAGGAAGACCCGCGGATGGCCGAGCGCGCCGTCGCCGCCGTCGCAGGCGACGACGGGCTCTTCGGCGATGACGGTCTCAAGCGGTTGCATTCCCGACCTTTCCGAGGTTTGACCGGAACAGCGGCGGATGATAGCCGAAGGCGCGCTCCAGGCAACCTTTTGAACCCGCCCGATGTCCCAGCCACAGCATGCCGTCGCCGTCTCGAGCTTGAGCAAGACCTACCCAGCTTCCGGCAAGCGCGGGCCGAAGCAGGCGCTCGACAAGGTCGACCTCGCGATCCCGCGCGGAAGCCTGTTCGGCCTCCTCGGCCCCAACGGCGCCGGGAAGTCGACGCTGATCAATATTCTCGCCGGGCTCGTCCTCAAGACCTCCGGCCATGCCGAGGTCTGGGGCATCGACATCGACAAGGACCCCCGGCGCGCGCGTGGCGCCATCGGCGTGGTCCCGCAGGAGCTGAATCTCGATCCCTTTTTCACGCCGCGGCAGCTTCTCGACCTGCATGCAGGCTTGTACGGCGTACCGAGATCCGAAAGGCGAACCACGGAGATCCTGGAGGCGGTCGGGCTGACGCCGCAGGCCGACTCCTATGCGCGCGCCATGTCGGGCGGTATGCGCCGGCGCCTCCTGATCGCCAAGGCCATGGTGCACTCGCCGCCCGTGCTGGTGCTGGATGAGCCGACCGCCGGCGTCGATGTCGAGCTTCGCCGCCAGCTCTGGACCTATGTCCGCCGGCTCAACGATGAAGGCGTGACCATCCTGCTCACCACGCACTATCTGGAGGAGGCGGAGGAGCTCTGCGACCGGATCGCGATCATCAATCAGGGCAGGCTGGTGGCGAACGACACCACGACGGCGCTGGTCTCCAGACTCGACACCAAGACGGTGAAGCTCGTCATCGACCGCGATCTCGCCGCTGTGCCGCCGGCGCTGGCGCAACTCGGCGCTGCGCTCGCGAACCCGCGGCGGGTCGCCGTCCACTATCGCCCGAGCCAGACGCCCGTTGCGGCGATCCTCGCGGCCGCCGCAAGCGACGGGCTCGTCATTCAAGACCTGACCACGGTCGAGTCCGACCTGGAAGACATCTTCCTTCAGCTCACCCGCAAACCGGACGCCGCCGACTGAGACCGAGTCTCCTCCTCCTGGCGCTGCTGCTGGCGGCCTGTACCCCGGTGCTCCATCCGCAATCGGGTGCACCCGTTGCGGGACCTGCGTCGCGGCTCGAGGACGATCACCTGATCGCGACCGATCGCAGCCGCCTCCCGCTTCGCCGCTGGCTGCCCTCCTCGGGTAGCCCCTGGGCCGTGGCGATCGCGCTGCACGGCTTCAATGACTACAGCATGGCCTTCTCGGAGGTCGGAACCGAGCTCGCCGAGCGCGGCATCGCCGTCTACGCCCTCGATCAGCGCGGCTTCGGCGAGGCGCCGGGCCGCGGCTACTGGCACGGCAGCGACAAGATGATCTTGGATTACCGCGATGCCGTGACGCTGCTGCGTGCGCGCCATCCCGGCCTTCCGCTCCACGCGATCGGCGAGAGCATGGGCGGGGCCGTGGTGCTCGCGGCGCAGGCCAAGATGCCGCGTCCCGATGTCGACGGGGTCGTGCTGATCGCGCCAGCAGTCTGGGGTGCCTCGACCATGCCGTTCTGGCAGACCGGGCCGCTCCGGCTCTTCAGCCGAACCGTCCCGGGGTGGAGGATGAGTGCTGCCGGCCTGCCGATCGCGCCCTCGGACAACAACGTGATGCTGCGGCGGCTCGGCACCGATCCGCTGATCGTCAAGGAGACACGCGTCGATGCGATCGACGGGCTCGTCAAGCTGATGGATGAAGGTCTCGCGGCGGCGTCGGCGCTGACCGGGCCGACGCTCATTCTCTATGGCGATGCCGACGACATCGTGCCGAAGCGCCCGACCTGCCGGATGATCCGGAGCCTGCCGGCGGCGCCCGTCGGCGCCTGGCGCATCGTGCTCTATCCGGAAGGCCATCACATGCTGACGCGCGACCTCGCCGGCCGCCAGCCGATCGACGACATCGCCGCCTTCATCGCCGCACCGCTGCGGCCCGTGCCCTCGGGTGCCGAGATCGATCGGGCCGAGACCGGCCGCGCGCCTGCGTTGCGTGCGGAGAAGCTGTGCGGTAGGTTCCCGCCCGGCTAGGACCCGTAGCTCAGCTGGATAGAGCGTTGCCCTCCGAAGGCAAAGGTCGCACGTTCGAATCGTGTCGGGTCCGCCAGCTTTTGCGCGGCTTTTCCGCGCGGCCTACAGGCCGGAAGTCGGCGCGTTGTAAGCCCAGCCTCTCCGCGCAGCCTCAGATGGACGGCCCTCATAGCAACGGCTGCTAGACCTGCCGATGATAGACCGTGATGCAAAGAAGCTGGTCGACATTTACCCCGTCCTTGGCCAGCGGGAGCACAAGAACCTCTGCCGAGGTGACATATCGATCATGATCGACGATTGGCGGCCCATTTCGCCAAGCCGGGGAGCGCGTCGTCACGGCCCACATGAGCAGTTGGTTGACCTGAACCTGAGCACGGAGGTTGGGAATACACTCATCAACAAGAGCCCCCACACGCACAGAGGGCCCGACGTCGACGAGCGCCGAACCCAAGAGTCTGATTCTGAAACGGACAGGCTCGCGCTCCACGTCGACTAACCAAATATTGGGAAGGAGCCGAGGGACGTTGACGGGATCGAAATTCCTCCGGCCAGGCAGGCCGGATTCGGGGTGAATCAACCTCCAGTGCTCGAGAAGCGCCCGAACCGAGCCGTGCATCTGTTCCGGCGACGGCGGCGCCAAGGATTCGACCGGGTCCACGTAGCTCTGTTCCATTCGCTGGGCTGTTCACCTTCAGCCACGAGCATAGCCTACTACGGTACGTCGGATGCGGTGTCTCCATCTCGCCGCCTATGGATTGGCGGCGGGCGCAATCTGTCCACAGCAGTCCTCACCTGCGCCTTGACAGGTGGACGCCTTTCGGGCCGAGCTGGAAGAACCGACCGACGATTGTTGGCTCGATCTCACCGAGGATTCGTGGCTCAGCTGGATAGAGCGTCGCCCTCCGACGGCAAAGCCCGCACGTTCGAATCGTGTCGGGTCCGCCGGTTTTCAGCCGAATAGCGCCTTATGCGTCCACCGGCTCGCTCTTCCGCTCGAATCGTCCGCATTACCCGTCCCCGCGACACGCTCCTCTTCGATCTCGACGGTACGCTGACCGATACCGACGCGCTGCATTTCAAGGCGTATCAGACGCTGCTGGCGCCGCTCGGGCGAACGATCACGCGCGATCTCTACAAGCAGAAGATCATGGGGGCGGCGAACGAGGCGATCATGGCTTGGCTCTTCCCGGATGAGCCGGTCGCGCGTCATCGCGACATCGCCGAGGAGAAGGAACGCCTGTTCCGCTCCTTCGCCGAGCGCATGCTGCCGCTCGCCGGCCTGACCGAGCTGCTGGCCTTTGCCGAGGCGCATCGGGTCAAGACCGCGGTGGTGACGAACGCACCGCGCGTCAATGCCGAGATGATGCTGAGCGCGCTCGGCCTCGCCGCGCGATTTCCGGTGCTCGTGATCGGCGACGAGCTGGCGCGCGGCAAGCCCGACCCGCTGCCCTATCTCACCGCGCTCGAACGCCTGGACGCTCGGGCCGAGCGTGCGCTCGCCTTCGAGGACTCCCGCTCCGGCGTTCAGGCCGCTTCGCGCGCCGGCGTCGAGACCATCGGCATGCTGACGGGACTCGACGACGCGGCGCTGCGCGCCAGCGGCGCGTCGTCGACGATCGGCGACTTCAACGACCCGTGGCTCCGCGAGCGGCTCGCGCGCGAGTTCGCGGCCTAGCCCGGACTTCTCACACTGGTTACGGCCTGCGCCGGTTCAAGAAGCCGACAGGGTAGGAGCCGCGCGCAGACCGATGCAGAGCATCGGGCGAGCGCGGCGACGCACCCTGTCGGCTTCTTGAACCGGCCCTCCGGGTTGCCTTTCGGCGGGCACCTCTGGCGGCGGGCGGCTCAACCATATGCTCGATACGCTTTTCGCCGCCCGACGCCAGATCTGCCGCGCCGAAAGTGCAACGCAGGCCGCAACCAGTGTGAGAAATCCGGGCTAGGGCCGAAGCGCCGGTCCTTGCCCGCCTTCTTCTGCTAGGCTGGTGTCCGCTCGACACGCGGGGACAGACGCATGACCGATCAGCCGCGCTATGCCGGACCGCGAGGGCTCGCCGACGCTGTCTCGGCCTTCTCCCTGGTCACGCTCGAGGATCGGCCGTTCCGGCGCGAGTCGCCGGAGGCGCCGACGGAGTCCCGAGACCTCGGCATCGCCGAGGCGACCGGCGGGCGCGTTCTGATGAAGCACAGCCGCGCCCTGCGCGGCTTCGAGGGCGAGACCGGCTGGCATTGGCACGACATGGACGCGCATATTGTCTACGTGATCCGCGGCTGGGTCCGCTTCGCCTATGCCGGCATGGCAGAGCCGGTGACGGTGCGCGCCGGCTCTTGCATCAGCCAGCCGGCCGGGGTGCCGCATAACGTGGTCGGCCGCTCGGCGGATCTGGAAGCGATCGAGATCAACATCCCCGCGGTGCACGGAACCTTCGATCCGCCGGCTGATCCGCGACAATAGGCGCCACGCTCTCGCGTTGCAGAAGTGTTGCCAAGCCTGGCGGCCGGGTCTCTAATGACAATTCGCCTCCCTGAAGCCGCCGTGACGTCCTCATATGAATGCTGACAGCTCGCCTGGCGTGGACCGGCGGACGACCGCCGCAGCCGGCCGCCGGCGACCGCTTGCGCGCCTGGTGATTTTTGCGGTGGTCGCGGGCGGCATCTTCCTGTGGGCGGCGAACTGGGCGCGCACCACGCTGCTCTACGTGCATGAGACCGATGCCCGCATCGTCAGCGAGATGATCACGCTGGCAAGCCAGAGCGCGGGCGTCGTGATGGAGCGGCCGGTGGTTGAAGGGCAACGGGTCAAGACCGGCCAGGTCGTCGCCACCATCGACTCTCGGCAGGCGCGGCTCCGGCTCATTGAGCTCGAGGCCGAGCTCTTTAGCGCCGATGCCGCTCTCGGGCGCCTCGATGCGGAAATCCTGCTGGTCGACCGGTCGACCGTCTCGCGCCTCGCTTCCACGGAGTCCCGGTTGGTCGAGGCGAAGGCGGCGCGCGAGGCCGCCGGGCAGGAGTACCGCTTCGCCGAAGCCGAGTTCCAGCGGACGCAGGCGTTGCAGGGCGGTGCCGCGATCACCGCTAGCCGCGTCGACCGCACCCGCGCCGACTATCTGAAGCAGCAGCAGGAGCTGGCGCGCACCGCGGCGCAGGTGAAGACTGCCGAAGCCCAGCTCGACGAAGCGCGCGCCGATCGGCAGCGCGTCGAGGTGCTTCGCTCCGATCGCGCGACCCTCCTGGCCAAGCGCCAGGAGATCGTCGCGCGCATGGAGAGCCAGCGCGCCGACATCGAGCTCCGCCAGGTGACCAGCCCGGTCGACGGCGTCATCAGCCGCACATTCGTCACCGCGGGTGAGTACGCATCGGCGGGCCAGCGCATCGTCCTCCTCCACGATCCGGAAAACATCTGGATCGAGGCGCGCTTCCGCGAGACCGATATCAGGCGTCTCGCCGTGGGCCAGCCGGTCCATGTCACCGTCGACGCCTATCCGGACGAGACCTTCGAAGGGAAGATCGAGCGCATCGGCCATGCCGCAACCAGCGAGTTCGCGTTGCTGCCGACGCCGAACCCGACCGGCAACTTCACCAAGGTGACGCAGCGCCTGCCGGTCCGTATCGCCATCACGCAGCGCGACGGTCGTCTCCGGCCGGGCATGATGGTCGAGGTCTATGTCGACCTGAAATGACGGCGGCCGCCCATCCGGTCGGGCCTGCAGCGGCGGCGCCGGCAGGAATGTTCCGCTGGATCACCATGGGCACGGTGATGATGGGCCTGCTCGGCACCGTCATGTCCTCGACCATGGCCAACATCGCCATTCCCGATGTCATGGGCGCCTTCGGCATCGGCCAGGACCGCGCGCATTGGATGTCGAGCGGCTTCCTCTCGGCGATGACCGTTTCGATGCTGATGAACGCCTGGTTCCTCGCCAATTTCGGCGCGCGCAACAGCTTCATCGCGGCGATGCTCATCTTCTCGGCTGCCTCGATCCTGGGTGAGGTCGCGCCGACCTACGAGATCGTGGTGCTCGCCCGCGTCATCCAGGGCGCCTGTACCGGCGTCCTGCAGCCGATGGCGATGAGCGTGCTCTTCGTCACCTTCAAGCCGCATGAGCGCGGCCTCGTCATGGGTCTCTTCGGCATGGGCGTGGTGATCGGGCCTGCGGTCGGCCCGACTGTCGGCGGCTTCATCGTCGACAATCTCGGTTGGCGCTTCGTCTTCACTGCGACCGTTCCGCTGCCGCTGATCGCGACCGCGCTCGCCACGCACTTCGTGCCGCCGCGCGATCCGAACGCGATCCGGCAGAAGCTCAACTGGATCAGCCTCTGCCTGATGATTGCGACCGTCATGGGGCTGCTGAACGGGCTCTCGAACGGCCAGCGCCTCGGCTGGCAGTCCTTCTACGTGACCTGCTCGCTGCTGCTGGCCTCGGTCGCCGGGCTCGCCTTCGTTGTCCGCGAGCTCTCCGCGAAGGAGCCGCTGGTCAATCTCGAGCTCTTCGCCAGCCGCACCTACGCCGCCTCGGCGGTGGTATCCTTCGTCTTCGGCGCCGGCTTCTTCGGCTCGACATATCTGCTGCCGATCTTCGTGCAGACCGTCTGCGGCTTCACCGCGGTCAAGGCGGGCCTGATGCTGCTTCCCGCGGGCCTGGCGCAGCTCTTCGTCTTTCCGCTCGCCGGGCGCTTGGCCCAAACCGTGCGGCCGGGTTGGCCGATCCTGATCGGCCTCATCCTCTTCGCCATCAGCACCTTCGAGTTCGCCCGCGCCGATTTCGACTCCGCCTTCTGGACGCTGGCGCTGTGGCTGACGCTGGGCCGCATCGGCCTCGGCTTCGTGTTCCCCTCGCTTTCGGTCGGCTCGCTGCAATCGCTGCGCCCGGACCTCGTGCCCTATGGCGCAGGCACGCTCAACTTCACGCGCATGATGGGTGCTGCGATCGGCGTGAACATCCTGGCGGTGATCGTCGACCAGCGCACGGCGAGCCATGCGAGCCAGCTGACGCAGACCCAGACCCCGGGCAACCAGACAACGCATCTGCTGCTCGAAAGGCTCGACCAGCTGCTGATCAAGGGCGGGCTTTCCGGCCTTGAGGTGACGGCGGGCCATCTCGACTATCTCGGTCGGGTGATCGTCGCCAAAGCCAACTGGCTCGCCTTCCAGGATGGCTTTCTCACCGTCGCGGTTGCCGCCCTTGTCGCGGTTCTGCTGGCGATCCCGCTGACCCGGGCTGAGCGCCGGACGGGTCGCTGAGGCCGGTTTCTAAGGCAGCGTTCATTTTTTAGCTGGTAAACGAACACTTAGCGTGCCATAGTTCGTGGCGCGCATTGATCTATCCTCCTCTCGCCCCGGCCGGTTTCGGCCGGGGCGCTTTGTCTTCAGGAGGTTCTCGCGCCTCGGCTCGGCGGGACGGATGACGTCGGACCCGCTCACGGTCCCGGCCGGTCATCCTCGGTCCATCGCCGAACCAGTCCCGCCTCGACGTCGAACAGGTCGAGGGCGCGGCCGACCGTCTGGTCGATGATGTCGTCGAGCGAAGACGGCCGATGATAGAAGGCGGGAACGGGAAGCGTGATCACGGCGCCGAGCCGCGTCGCCTTTGCCATGAGCTGGATGGTCACCGGCTCAAGACGCGCCTCCGTCAGGAGCAGCACGACGCGACGGTGCCGGGCCAGGCAGGATGCCGCGGTGCGGGCGACGAGATCGCCCTTGTCCTCATCGGCGACCGCCCGGAGCGACTGAGGCGAGCAGGGGGCGACCAGCAGGCCCAGCGTGTCGAGCGGAGCCGGAAAGGGCGGCGGCTTGCGCCGAGAGGCGTCATGCACGATGTCGGCCAGCCGCGTCAGATCTCTCGGTGTGTGGCCGGTCTCTGCCGCGAGCATCCTCGCGCCGGCGCGCGTCACGATGACATGCGTCTCAATCTCGCCGGTGCGGCGCAAGGCCTCGAGGCCGCGGATGCCGTAGATCGCACCCGAGCCGCCGGAGAACGCCAGCATCAGCCGCTTGGTGGCCACGCGCTTCCTCAGATCCCTCGCCCTTCGGTCAGGCTAGCAGATTCGTGCTACAGGCGACCGGGCTTGCGGGGGTCCTCCTATCGGCGCACTTGATGACGCGACGGCTCGTCCGCGGCATCGCCGGGTCCGGTGGCCGTGGTACGACGGCGGCGGCCGCTTCGCGCCGCTCAAGGCGGCGATCTTCGTCAGCCTGTTCGTGCCGGGTGCGAACCTGGCTTGGGACTACCTCCACGGTGCCCTTGGAGGCCGCCCGCTCAACGAGATCATCCATGCGACAGGCTTGTGGGCGATCCGGCTTCTTTTGATCTCGCTCGCGATCACGCCGCTCCGCCAGATCCTGCGGCGGCCCGAGCTGATCGCGATCCGACGCATGATCGGCGTCGGTGCCTTCGCCTATGCGACGATCCATCTTTTCTTCTTCATCGTCGACTCGGGCTTCCGCCTTGGGTTCGTCGTGCAGGAGATCGTCCTTCGGCTCTACCTGACGATCGGCTTCGTTGCCTTTCTGGCGCTCCTTGCGCTCACTGCAACCTCGACCGATGCGATGCTGCGGCGGCTTGGCGGCAAGCGCTGGCAGAGGTTGCATCGGCTCGTCTACCCGGTCGGCGTGCTGGCGCTCGCCCATCATGTGATGCAGACAAAGCTCAACACCGCGGAGGCGACGGTGCTTGCCGGGCTCTTCATCTGGATGATGGGCTATAGGCTTCTGGCCCGGCGCCGCTCACCCGGCGTCGCCGCGCTCGCGTTCCTCGCGCTGGCGGCGGCGCTGCTGTCGGCCGCCGGCGAGGCCGCGTGCTTCGGGCTCTTCACCGGAATCGACGGTCGACGCGTGCTGGAGGCGAACTGGGTCCTGATCGGCGAACGCCCCGCCTGGGTCGTGCTCTATGTCGGCGCCGCGATCACCGTCCTCGCCGCTTGCCGTCCTTTGTGGACGCGATCTTCCGCATCCCGTCGATCCCCGATCTGAGCGCGGCCTGGAGCAGGTGCGCATCGACGCCATAAGCGAGCATACGGAACCCCTTGGCCATGTAGTCGCGCGCCCAGGTGTCGTCGGACGCCATGAAGCCGGGCGTCTTGCCGTGCTTCTCGCAGACCGCAAGCAGCGTATCGACGGCCTTGAGAAAACGCTTGTCGGTGAAGGCCGCCGGAATGCCCATGAAGTTGGACAGGTCGAAATGGCCGAGCCAGCAGACATCGACGCCCTTCGTCGCGGCGATGGCATCGGCGTTCTCGATACCCTTGGCCGTCTCGATCAGGCAGATGACCATGGTGCGGTCATGCGCGAACCTGATCTTGTCGGTGACGGCGCCGCCCTGAAAATCGTCATGGGCGAAGCCGAAAGCGGCGCCGCGGCGGCCGACCGGAGGATAGCGCGTCGACTGCACGATGAAAGCCGCCTGCTCCCGCGTCTCGACCATCGGCACCATGACGCCCATGGCGCCGGCATCGAGCGCACGCGAGATATAGTCGTACTGCGTTGCCGGCACGCGGACCATCGGCACCAGGCCGACGCCGCGGCAGAAGGCGAACTGCGCCTTGATCGTCTCGATGCTGACGGCGCTGTGCTCCATGTCGTAGAGAATGAACTCGGCACCGGCTTCTTTGCAGAGCTGGGCCAGGCCTGGCGTGAAGAACTCGAAGACCATGGTGCCGAAGGCGTACCCGCCCTTCGCCAGCCGCGCCTTCAGGGGATTGCTGCGCATCGCTTGTCTCTCCTTGGGCCAACGCTAGCACGGCCTGACGATCCGGCGGGGTGCCGCGCCGCGGCGGCGGAATGGACGAGGCAAGGCCGTTTCATGCTATAGGGCTCGGTCGCCGAAAGACCACGGGGCTGCAGATGGAAGCGCTTGAGAACCTGATGAGTCGCCGCTCGCCGATGAAGCTTGCCGAGCCGGCGCCGGCCAGGGAGGCGCTCGACAAGGCGATCGCAGCGGCCGTCCGCGCCCCCGATCACGGCAAGCTTAAGCCCTGGCGCTTTGTCGTCATCGACAGCGATGCGCGTGCCGCCTTCGGCGATGTCTTGGCGCGCTGCCTCAAGCGCCAGCAACCGGACTGCCCCGAGGAAATGCTGGCGCGCGAGCGTGAGAAAGCCTTCCGGGCGCCGGCCATCGTCGTTGCGGTGGCCAAGATTCAGCCGCAGCATCCGAAGATCCCGGAGGTCGAGCAACTCCTCGCCGCCGGAGCGGCGACTCAGAACTTCTGGCTGGCGCTGCATGCCCAGGGCTATGGCGCCATGTGGAAGACCGGCGCGGCGGCCTACGATGCCCAGGTCAAGCATGAGCTCGGTCTTGCCGAGACTGACCAGATCATCGGCTTCCTCTATGTCGGCTCGATCGCGCAGCCGGCGATGGATGCAAAGCGGCCCGAGCCCGACGGCTTCGTCGGACGCTGGACGCAACCGGCAGCCTAGAGAAGATCGCGACCGAGGACCGGCCGTAGCGGATCGTCCTTGAGCGTGGCGAAGCCGAAAGCGCGCAGCAGCGTCTCGGGCCCGTTCCAGAGGTCGCCGCTGCCGGCCCCGGCCACGCGTTTGGGATAGGCCTCGACACGGCGGGCGCCGCGCGCCGGCAGGTCCGACAGCACGGCGCGCAGCAGCGCCCGGGCAACTCCCTTGCGCCGATGCTCGGGGTGGATGAAGAAGCAGCCGATCGCCCAGGTGGCATCATCCGGCGTCAGGTCGAACTGCCGGCGAAGATTGGTCAGGCGATCGCGCGGCAGCGCCTGGCACCAGCCGACCGGCTTGCCATCGGCGAAGCCGAGATAGCCGTCGAAGATGTCGTCGTCGATCAGACGCTTGCGCAGCGCGCGATTGTCCCCGGCGGTTCGTTTGCTCCAACCCTCCCAGGTCTCGACCCACCAAGCGACGCAGAAGCACCAGCCGGCGGTGCCGTGAAGCGCGTCGAAGGCGGCGACATGCTCGGGCCCGAAGCGCGTGACGGCGACGTTCACAGGTCGTGCCCGGCGTAGGAGCAGTTGAAGCTTTTGTTGCAGAGCGGGAAGTCGGCGACGATGTTGCCCTCGACGCAGGCCTCCAGCAGCGGCCACTGGAACCATGAGGGATCGCGCGCATGGTAGCGCGCAACACGTCCCTCGGCATCGAGACGGACGAAGGTGAAGATGTCACCGCGGAAGGACTCGACCAGCGCCGTGCCTGTGCCCTGGCCCGGTGTGAGACTGGTCCGGATCTCGCCCACCGGCAGCCGCTCGAGCATCTGGCGGATCAACCGGAAGGACTGATGCATCTCCTGCACGCGGATCAGCACGCGCGCATGGACGTCGGCCTCGAGCGACAGAGGAACGTCGAAATCCAGCTCGTCATAGGGCGCATAGCCGGGACTCTTGCGGGCATCGACGGCGCGTCCGGCGGCACGCCCGACATAGCCGCCGGCGCCGAAGCGGTGCACGAGCTCGCTCAAAGTGACGCCGGTCGAGACCGTTCGGTCGAGCAGCGAGGGCTTGCTCTCGTAGATCCGATACAGATAGGTGAGCGTCCTTTCCGTCTCGTCGACCAGGCGCAGTAGCCGCGTCACGCCCTCTGGCAGCAGGTCGACGGCAGCGCCGCCGGGGACGACGCGATCCATCATCAGGCGATGTCCGAAGCAGGTTTCCGCCGCCTGCAGGACGCGCTCGCGCGCGAACGCGGCGTGCGCATGGATCAGCGTGAACGAGGCGTCGTTGCAGATGGCGCCGAAGTCGCCGAGGTGGTTGGCGATGCGTTCGAGCTCCGCCATCAGTGCGCGAAGGGCGATGCCGCGCGGCGGCGCCGGCTGACCGAGCGCCTGCTCGACCGCGAGCGCAAAGGCGAGCGAGTGGGCGACCGTCGAGTCGCCGGAGACGCGTGCGGCGAGCGTCGCCGCGGCTTCGGGTGGGCGTCCGACGGCCAGCGCCTCGATGCCTTTGTGGGTGTAGCCGAGCCGCTCTTCCAGCCGCACGATCAGCTCGCCATTGGCATGAAAGCGGAAATGCCCAGGCTCGATGATGCCCGCATGAACCGGGCCGACCGGGATCTGGTGGATGCCGTCGCCCTCGACCGGAAGGAAGTCGTAGGCGCCGCCGCGGTGGTCGAGCCAGGGGCGGAGGTCGGGCGCATCCTCGGCCTCGATTCCGTGGAGGTCGCGGATCGCGCGCTCGAGCCGGATCGCGCCGGGGCGCACGCGCCCCACCGAAGGAAAACGGCGGCTCGGGGCCGCGTAGCGGGCGAGCGCGTGGCCGCCATCGCTCTCATCGCGGAGGGCCAGGTTTATGTCGGTGCCGTCGGCGAAGAGCGCAACCAGCGTCCAGTCCTCCTGCGCGAGCTGCGCCAGCAGCCCGAGCCAGCCGCGACCGTCGAGCCGATGGCGCGGCCAGGGATGCATCCCCTCCATTGGGCCGAGCGCGGCGAGCGCGGAGAGAAGGGCGGTCATCTCAGACCTTCCGCCACGGCCTGGAACCAAGCGACGAGCGGGCCGGGCAGAAACACGCCGGCGATCAGGATCAGCACCAGATGGGCGTAGAGCGGAATCAACGACCCGGCCAGCGGCCGGTGATCGCGCTCGGCTGCGCCGAAGGCGATGCCGTGAAGGCTGAGCATGAGCCCGCCGAAGGCGATGAGAAGCCCGATCAGCAGCAGCACGCCGAGGACCGGTGCGCGCGGGAAGGTCGACGAGATGAGCACGAACTCGCTCATGAACAGTCCGAAGGGAGGCAGGCCCGAGATTGCGACCGTGCCGGCGACCAATGCCCAGCCGAGGGCCGGGTGGCTCGCGGTCAGGCCCCGGATCCGCTCGAGCTGCTGCGTGCCGCGCGCCTGGCTTGCCAGGCCGACGGCATAGAAGATCGCCGACTTGGTCAGGCTGTGCAGGGCCATATGCAGCAGGCCGGCGAAATTGGCGAGCGGCCCGCCCATGCCGAAGGCGAAGGTGATGACACCCATATGCTCGATCGAGGAGTAGGCGAAGAGACGCTTGATATCGCGCCGGCGGTAGAGCATCAGCGCCGCGACGAACAGCGAGGTCAGCCCCATGACGATCAGAAGCGGACCCGGCGCCAGCGCATCGCCGTTGGCGGCGAGCAGCATCTTGAAGCGGACGATGGCATAGAGGGCGACGTTGAGCAGCAAGCCGGACAGCACTGCCGAGATCGGAGTCGGGCCTTCGGCATGGGCATCAGGGAGCCAGGCGTGCAGCGGCACGAGGCCGGTCTTGGTGCCGTAGCCGACCAGGAGGAAGACGAAGGCGAGGTTGAGCAGCTCGGGCTCGAAGTTCGGCGCCTCGGCATAGAGCGAGGACCAGGTGAGCGCCTCCATGCCCGGCCCCATTGCCTTCTGCGCGGCGAGGTAGACGAGGATGGTGCCGAACAGCGCGAGCGCGATGCCGACCGAGCCCAGGATGAAGTATTTCCAAGCGGCCTCGAGCGACGGGCGCGTGCGGTAAAGGCTGACCATGACCACCGTAGTCAGCGTCGCCAGCTCGACCGCGGCCCACATGACGCCGATGTTGTTGGCGGTGAGCGCCAGCAGCATGGCGAAGCTCAGGACCTGATACATCGCGTGATAGAAGCGGAGATAGGCCGGCGTCAGCCGGCCTTCGACGATCTCGTGCGCGATGTAGCCGGCGGAGAACCACGCGGCGGTGTAGCCGACGAAGGAGGTCAGGATCACGAGATAGATGTTGAAGTCGTCGATGAAGGCGAAGGCGCTCGGCTCCGGCGTCTCGAAAACGAGCAGCAGCAGCGAGGCGAGGAAGGTGGCGAGCGAGGCCGCGACGTTGACCCAACCGCCGATGCGGTGATCCGCGATGAAGGCGAGGGCGATGGCGCCGGCGAGCGGAATGGCGAGGATCAGCGGCAGCGCGCTCATCGCCGCTCTCCACGGAAGCTCTCGATCGACTGCAGATCGAGCGTGTCGAAGCGCTCGCGGATGCGGAAGAAGAACATGCCGAACAGGATGAAGGCGATCAGAAGCGAGAAGGCCACGCTCATCTCGACCACGAGCGGCATGCCCTTGACGCCGACCGCTGCAAGCACGAGCCCGTTCTCGAGCGACATGAAGCCGACGACTTGGGTGATCGCGTTCCGGCGCGTGATCATCATGAGGAAGCCGATGAGAACCACCGAGAGCGCAATCGCCAGGGTCTCGCGGGTGAGCGCGGCCGAGCTCACCGTCACCGGGAGCACGAGCAGCGTCGCCAGCACGACGAGGCCGACCCCGGCCAGCATGGTCGCGCCGATGCCGACCGCGGTCTCGACCGTGCGATGGATGTCGAGCCGGCGGACGATCCGGTTGAGCGCTATCGGCGCGGCGATGCCTTTGAGCAGGAGAGCGATCGCCGCGGTCACGTAGAGATGCGGTGCCTCCTGGCTGTAGGCCTGCCAGGCCGCGGCGCCGGCGACCGCAATCGACTGTGCCGCGAAAGCGCGGAGGACGCCAAGGACGCGGCGCTGATAGAGGACGACGAAGCCGGCCAGGAGCACCATGGCGCCGGCCATATGCGAGAGGTCGTAGGCGATCGTCGCAAACATCTAAGAAGCTTCGGCCACGAAGCGGAAAACGACGGCGAGCACGGCGAGGATCAGCGCGGCGCCGAGGAACTCGACGACGCGGAAGACGCGCATCTTGGCGATGGAGACCTCGAAGATGGCGATGACGGCGGCGCCGACCAGAAGGTGGAGCAGGAAGATCAGGAGGCCGCCGCCGAGCTCGAGGAGGTCGAGGACGTCGCCGGCGGCGAGCCCCCAGGGCGCGAACAGGGCCGCTACCAGCGAGACGAAGATCAGCAGCTTCAGCATCTGGGCCGCTTCGATCAGCGCCAGGTTGCGTCCCGAGTACTCGAGGACCATGGCCTCGTGGACCATGGTCAGCTCAAGATGGGTCGCCGGGTTATCGACCGGGATGCGGCCGTTCTCGGCGATGGCGACGATCAGCAGCGCGATCAGCGCCAGCGCGAGCGAGACGTCGACGCCGACACCGCCCGAGAGCACGAAGCGCGCAATCGCCGGCAGCGCCGTGGTGCCGGCGACGAGGGCGAGCGCGAAAGCGACCATCAGAACCGCAGGCTCGGCGAGCGAGCCGATCAGCGCATCCCGGCTGGCGCCGATGCCGCCGAAGGCGGTGCCGATGTCGAGGCCAGCCAGAGACTGGAAAAAGCGCGCCGTGGCAAGGAGGGCGACGATCGCGATCAGGTCGCCAGCCGAGGCAAGCGGCAGGTCGAGCGCGAACATCGGCACCATGCCGGCCGCAATCACCATCAGCGAGAAGACGAGATAGGGCGTGGCACGGAAGATCCACGAGGCGTCGTGGGCAAGCACCGTCTCCTTGCGCATCAGACGAAGCAGGTCGCGATAGGGCTGGATCGGCGACGGGCCGCGCCGGCTCTGCAGCCGTGACTTGGCGAAGCGCGTCACGCCGAGCAGAAGCGGCGCGGCCGCCAGCGCCACCAGGAGGTGGAGGAGCTGCAGCAGCGTTCCGGCGATCGCGGTCCGGATCATTGCTGAGTTGCCGCGACGATCAGGAGAAGCGTCACCAGCGCGCCGAACATCAGCGAGAGATAACGGCGGATCGAGAGGAACTGCGTGGCGTTGAGGCGCAGCGTCGCCGCTTCGACAGCACGCCGGATCGGCTCGACGCCCCAATCCCAAGCGGGGTCGATCAAGCGGATCTCGAGCCGGGCCGGACGCGCGTCGCCGGGCGCCGGCATGTCGACGGTCTCGCGGGCGCGGAAGAAGGCGGTGCCGAAGACCCGCCGGAGCGGCTGGGAGAAGCTGGAGGCGGTGTACTGGGTCGACGGGCTCGCATCGGGGAAGCCGCAGTCCCAGGCGGCGGCGCGGCGGCGACGCTCGGCCCATAGGCGCGCGAGCAGCGGGCGCGTGCCGACGGCCAGGCCAAGGAGGGCGAGGAAGACGATGAAGCCGGCATAGGCGGCGCCGCCGCTGCCGAGGGGCGCGAGGACGATCCATCCGACCGCGCCGGCCGGAAGGGAGACGCCGATCACGCCATGGGCAGCCGACTCGGCGAGTGACAGCGTTACCACCGGAAAGACGCCGAGGAGAAGGCAGCCGCCGGCGAGCAGGGCCAGGCCTGTCATCATCGTTCCGCCGGGCTCGACCGCTCTTTCGGCCTCCACCGAACGCGGGCGGCCGAGGAAGGCGAGACCGAAGGCGCGGACGAAAGCGACGGCGGCGAGCGCGGCGGACAGCGCCAGGACCGCTCCCATCAGGGGAACGATCAGCCGCGGCAGGTTGTCGTGGAGCGCCGAGGAGGCGAAGACGGTCTGGAAGATCAGCCACTCGGAGACGAAGCCGTTGAGCGGCGGAAGGCTGGAAGCGGCGAGCGAGCCCATCAGCATGAACAGGCTGGCGTAGGGCATGCGGCGGACGAGGCCGCCCATGCGCTCGAGGTCGCGAAGATGGGTTGCCTCGAGGATCACGCCGGCGCCGCAGAACATCAGGCTCTTGAACAGGGCATGGTTGAGCGCATGGGCCAGCGCGCCGGCCAGCGCCAGCGCCGAGAGATCGAACAGCTCGCTGGCGCGAAAGCAGAGAGAGAGCCCGAGCGCGAAGGTGATGACCCCCACATTCTCGATGGTCGAGTAGGCGAGCACGCGCTTGAGGTCGCGCTGCATCAGCGCATAGAGAATGCCGATCAGCGCCGAAGCGGCGCCGGCGACCACAAGCACCACCCCCCACCACCAGGCCGGCGCACCCACCAGGTCGAAGAGGAAGCGCGCGAGCCCATACAGGGCGATCTTGACCATGACCCCGGACAGCAGCGCCGAGACGTGGCTCGGCGCTGCCGGGTGAGCGAGCGGCAGCCAGACATGCAACGGCACCAGCCCCGCCTTGGCGCCGGCGCCGAGCATCGCCAGAACGACCGCGAGCGTCGCCATCGGCGGCCGCTCCGTCGCTTCGCGCAGCGCGGCAAAGCGATAGTCGCCGTCGATCCCGGCAAGCGCGCCGAAGGCGAGCAGGAGCAGCAGCACGCTCAGGCTCGCCATCGCCAGATAGACATAGGCCGCATGCCGGCTCTCGTCCTCGCGATGATTGGCGAGCACGAGGAGCCATGAGGCGATCGACATCATCTCCCAGGCGAGCAGGAAGACGAAGGCGTCGTTGGCAAGGAGGACGAGGTTGCAGGCGGCGAGGAAGATCGGGAGGGGGGCGAGAGCGCGGGTCGGCTTCGGCTGACGTGCGGCGTAGCCGTCGGCGAACACCATCACGAGCGCGGCGGCGAGATTGATCGCCGCCATGAAGAAGCAGGCGAGGTCGTCGAGGCGGAAATGCGTGCCCATCCAGGGCAGGCCGAGCGGCAGGTCCAGCTCGCTCACCTCGCCGCCGGCGACGAGCCGGATCGCCGCCGCGATGCCGAGCGCCAACGCAACGCCTCCGACGCCACCGTGTACGAGACGAAGAGCGAGGCGATCGGGCCGGATAAAGGGCGCAGAGACGCCGAGGGCGAGCAGGACGAGAAGCCCGAGGAGCGTCAGCGTCAGCATTCTCGGGGCCGATTGTGCTCGCGCTGTTGAATCGGCGGTAAGCTACCGTGGCGGAACCGGGGGCGCAACACGACTCGTCCGGACACGCAGCTTGCGCGGAGCGCGAAGGACGGCGATGCTGACCTTCCGTATGGGGGCCTCGCCCCCTCTCCCAAACCCGGACGACTAGAACGAGGATGCTATGGCTGTGAAGGTCGGTGACAAGGTTCCGTCGGTGAAGATCAAGCGCATGACCGCAGATGGCATTAAGGATGTCGACACTAGCGAGCTGTTCGCCGGCAAGAAGGCCGTGCTCTTCGCGCTTCCCGGCGCCTTCACGCCGACCTGCTCGGCCCGCCATCTGCCGGGGTTCGTCGACAAGAATGCCGATCTCAGGAAGAAGGGCGTCGATCTGGTTGCCTGCCTCTCGGTCAACGACGCCTTTGTCATGGATGCCTGGGGCAAGGCGCAGAACGTCGGCGACAAGGTGGCGATGTTGGCCGACGGCAATGGCGACTTCACTCGGGCCATGGGGCTGGAGATGGACGGCACCGGCTTCGGCATGGGCCAGCGCTCGAAGCGCTATGCGATGGTGATCGACAATGGCGTGGTCAAGTCGCTGGATGTCGAGGCACCCGGCAAGTTCGAGGTTTCCAGCGCCGAGGCGGTTCTCGGCAAGCTCTGACGAAGACGAGGCGGCGGCATGTGGCGGCTGATCGGGAAGGCGCTTGCCGAAGGCCCGTTGACGTTGCCCTCGCCGCCGCCGTCATCGGACGCGCTCGCCGAGCTGGCGGGACGCGTCGGCGAGGCGGCTCGCAACCGGCTCGGCCGCAGCCTCGTGATCCGCGAGGTCGATGCCGGTTCGTGCAATGGCTGCGAGCTCGAGATCCACGCGCTCAACAATCCCATCTACGACATCGAACGCTTCGGCATCCGCTTCGCGGCGAGCCCGCGCCATGCCGATGTGCTGCTGGTAACGGGCCCGGTCACCGCGAACATGGCGGAAGCGGTCAGGCGCACCTATGAGGCGACTCCCTCGCCAAAGTGGGTGGTCGCGGTGGGCGATTGCGGACTCGACGGCGGCTGCTTCAAGGGCGGCGCCGGCGTCGTCGGCGGGATCGATCAGGCGATCCCGGTCGATCTGCACATTCCAGGTTGCCCGCCAAGCCCGACGCAGCTTCTCTCGGGCCTCCTCGCTCTTCTGCAGAGCGTCGAGCGGCCTCCTCCATAAGGGTGTCGCGTTCTGAACCTGTGACGTCCGTCACGACGTGACGGGCCTCACCGTGTGAGGCGGCTCACTGAGGTTTATCTAAAATCCAATCTAATGTCCCGCTCGGGTGGTGGCTCATCCTAGGGGGACGAAATGGTCGCCGATTGTCTCTCTGACGCTCTGCCCCGTTCATCCGTCGTCGCTTCGGACGACCAGCCGCTCGAACTCCTCTCGCTGCATGTGCCGAAAGCCCTCGGCACGTCGCTCGCCGAGGTGCTGGTCGGCCATTATGGCCGCGAACGCATCGTCGGCGACTACGCCATCTCGCTTGAAGGCAGTCCGCCGGCGATGCGCTTCTGGCGTCCGGTGCTGAAGACTTCGACAGCGGTGATTCACGGACACTTCCCGGCAATCCGCTATGCCGGCATGGCGGCCCGCCGCCGCGTGACCCTCCTGCGCGAGCCTCTCCAGCGTCTGCTCTCGCACTTCTTCTTCTGGCAGGCGCAGCCTCGGCACGGAAATCCGCTCCACGATCGCGTGCTCGATGAGCATCTCGGCCTCATCGACTTCGCCAAGCTGCCGGCGATCCGGCACTTCTACTCCGAGACGATCTTCGGCGGCTGCGACATGGCGAGCTTCGATCTGGTGGGCATCGTCGAGGAACTCGAACGCGATTGGCCCCGCTTCCAGCGCTTGACCGGGATCGCTGCGCCGCTTCCTCATCGCAATCGAAACCGCTACCCCGGATATACGGATCTGAAGGCCAGGGCGCTAGCCGATCTACGGCTGATGCGCGAGCTTCGCCGCATCCTCGCCGAGGACATTGCCTTCTACGAGAGGTTCGCCTAGTGCATTTCCTCGGCGGCGGGCCTGGCTGGACTTCGCTGGCGCTCCTCGGGCAGGCTCCGGTCTCTTCGCCGGAGCCGCCGATGCGCCTTTTCACCGCGTTGGTCATCTACAAAGAGTATCCGCACGTCGACATCCCGGAGTGCGTTGACATTCTCCTCGACATCATCGCCGACACCGTCGACGGCAAGGTCAGGCCGCACCGGGCGCTGTTCGACTGCCGCGCCATCGGGCTCTATCCGACCACCTACGAGCCTCACTCCTCGCCTTCACCCCGCGCATAGCGAGTACGCGGTCGGAAAGAGCCGGCTCGCGAACGATCAGATGTCGTCCAGGGGCCACACCGGCCGGCGAACCTTCTTGAAAGGGTAGCGCTTCCAATCGAACGAGGTGATGCCTCCGGAATCCACATAGATCAAGCGGCGGCTGATCTTTTCGAAGTCGGCGCGGAAGTGGTTCATGGCTTTGCAGGCGAGCACGTTTACGCGCTCGGGATCGACGCCGAAGATCCGGAACTGCTCGCGATCGTCGATCTGGTTACGGACGCTGGCGATGATGACTTTGACGGTGCCAAACTGAACCAGGCAGCTTGGGCCGAACGCCGCGATAGTGCCGGTGGCGAACGGTCCCTTGCGGACGGCGTTGCCGTCAGAGACCGCCAGCACTTTTCCTGTGACCTCGATCGGCTTTCCGCCGAAGCGCGGGTCGAACTTGCCGCCCAGGTGCAAGGTGACGGTTGCGCCGACCCCCGCTTTGCGCGCCTCTGCTGCGGCTGCGGGATCCGAGATCGCTCCGAGCGCGGCATCCTTGACTCCGGCATCGATCATCGCCTTCAACAGATTGGTGCCGTCGCCCAATCCGCCGCCGGCGGGACAGTCCGTGTAGTCGCCGATCAGGAGCGGGCCCTTGCCGTCGGCCGGCTCTCTTGCGATGAGCATCGCTTCGTCGAGCGACAGCAGCTTGATCGTCTTCATCTTGCGGGTTTGCCACGCGAAGTCGATAAGCTCGTCCGCTACCTGCTGGTATCGCGGATTCCTGCCCTCACCGGTGACCAGCACCGACGGCCCGACATTGGCTTTGTCCGACCAGTCGAAGCCGGCGTTGATGCCGATGTCGAGGATGTTTGGCTCGCTTGCCAGGATGGCTTTGGCTCTCGCCAAGATGTCGACCATCGGCCCCTTGCCTGAGATCGTGCGCCCCTGGTCGAGGGCATCGAACATACGGCCTTGGGCGTAGGCCACCGTCGGCCGGGTTTCGCCTTTCATCGCGCGCTGCAGGAGGCGGCCGGCGCGCTCGGCGGTTTCATACATGTCGACGTGCGGCGTCGTGCGGTAGGTGGATACGATATTGGCGTGTTGCGCCATCGCCGGGCCAATATTGCCGTGCAGGTCCAGCGTCACCGCAATCGGGATCGTCGTGCCGACGATCTCACGAATACGGCGAAGCAATTCGCCTTCGGCGTCGTCGACATGTTCTGTCAGCATGGCGCCGTGCAGGGGTAAGAGCAATCCGTGGACCGGCGTCGCTCGGCGCAACGCCGGCAAGATGATGTCGGAGAAGTGCTCATACGCATCGCGGGTGACCGGCCCGGTCACCATGGTGATCGCATCGAGCGGATGGACGACCTGCCATCCGAATTCATCGGCGAGGTCGAATATGGCGCCCCACTCCGTGCGCGTGCCACAGAACGCCTTGGGAATCTCATCGTCGCGCTTGTATCCGTCATACTCCTGAAAGCTCGCGAGGTCGCCAGGCAGGATACAGAAGCTATGGGACTCGTGCCGGACGCTGGCGCTGAAAACCTTGAACTTCATCATGGCGCTCTCTCCGGTGAATGTCGGCAGCCGAGTGCCGATGTTGATCTGCTCACCAAGGGCGTGTCGATGCCAATGCCGATCTGCGATGCGTGGAGCGACGAATATTGGGCAAGGCGCCTAGTACCCGCTTTCGCGGAGATCTGATTCATGATTCAACATTGGGATGATAGCCGATGCAGTGGTTGTCCGGCTGACGCCGGAGGAGCGCGCGGTGCTTGAGGCTCGGCTCCGTGCGCCGACGACGGAACAGCGGCAAGTGTTTCGGGCGCGGATTGTGCTACTGGCTGCCCAAGGACGCTCGACGCGGTCGATTGC
>Ga0194128_10002798_pt1 | contig 27681 bp, 26 predicted proteins | sample TA2KigCa65mmetaG_FD_148650 | JGI IMG/M metagenome (GOLD analysis project Ga0194128, IMG submission 148650) | Freshwater microbial communities from Lake Tanganyika, Tanzania - TA2015037 Kigoma Deep Cast 65m | ecosystem: Environmental > Aquatic > Freshwater > Lake | place: Tanzania: Lake...
CCCATCACTGCGATATTCTCGAAACCGGCAATGATTCCTATCGGTTTAAACAACGAAAAAAGTCGGCTGAAAAGCAATAACCCTACACATTAACCTGGAAAATTTTCGGTGTTGATGGGTGGAAACTTTTGGATGTTGATTGACAGCTATACAGCCTCACTCAGCAATGCATCCCACGCAGCAGCTGGATTTAGCGTAAAACCGTCCCACAACCAAGCATGGCTTTTTTTGGTTTTTACAAAACCTCTTTCCTCTAGTCGTCGAGTTAGAGCAATTTTCGAACAAGCTTTCAACCCAGAGGCCTGAGCCCATTGCGTATAACAGGTGTAAGCCTCATTAATCGTAATCGATTCTGTTTTGCCAATGATGCAGCGCTCATCCAGCCAGTGGCCTATAAGATCCTGCTCAGTTCTATAACCAGCAGTGGCATCCTCAATAACTTTGGGTACTTCGGCTAAGCCAATTTTCTGCCATTCAATACACCCCTCTACCATCCAAGCCAGTATGTGCGGCGCTTCGGATTTGAGTATTTCAAGAAGAGCAGGGTCTCGATTAGCACCTTCAAACCTTTGGGTAAAAGGTAATAATCTGATGCGGCGCCATATGCCGTGATCAGTGCCTTTGATAATAGGTTTATGATTTCCGAAAATGAGCAGTTTAAACTACGGCTTAAATTCAACCGGACTTTGATAAAGCCCCCGCGCCGTAATTGCATCACCTCCCGTCAAAAGCTTAACAAGGGTTTCATTAAGCGCAAGCCCGTCCTCCGTTTCTGTACTAATGGCCAGTCTTGCGCCTAATAGGGTCATAAGGTCAGGGGCAGCAGAGCCTGCAGATCGCCGAGATTCGCTAATGGTTTCAGGCGCAACTGTCCTTGAATAATCAGCCATTATAAATCGCAAAATTTCCGCTAGAACAGATTTACCATTCGCTCCAAGACCGAATCCGAACACGAATATTTGCTCGTCCACAACGCCAGTCAGCATATAGCCAAGATATCTTTTCAGCCACGCGATCAGCATCGGGTCATTATTGAATACCTGATTTAAAAACTGATGCCACCTCAAAGCGTCTTCAGCACATCCCAATTGATTTACGCGTAGTGATTTGGTTATGAGATCATCTGGTTCTGCATTTCGAGCGATACCCGTTCTAAGGTCAATCACTTTTTGTGCGCCATCAAAACCGATTAAGTACGGATTAGCATCTACAAGCGACAGAGGGACGCGAATTTCAGATTTATTCGCCAATAACGCGACCGTGTTTGTGATGGTGGTTTTTTTCTGAGATGCTCTAGCCCAAGCTGTAAAATGCGCCGAATCTCTTAAGTGCAAGGATGCTTCTTGGTAAATATCAGCTGCAATCCCTGCCATTAGCTCTGCAATCTCAGCACCATCTTTTGACCATATCCACCCACGTCCATTCCATATTAGCCAAGCGTTTTTTGTTTCAATCACAAAGCGCACCGAATCTTGGTGTTTATCCAAGAACCGAAGGGTATTACCACTCTCAGTCAAAGGTCGAGTATCCTCGTTACCGTCTCGTGAATCACTGCTTGGTAAAGCATGCACATGGAAACCATCAAGAGCATCAAATGAATTCACTACACTCAGTTCGTGGTGACTATGCCCCGAGAGGCCTCGAATACAGTTGAATGCCGCATTAAAATCACCCTTGTGCTCAAAGTGCTTATATAGATCAAAGGCATCATGGCGCTTGCCGTCGCTCAGCGGATCACTTCCAGAATGACTATAGACAAATTCTTGCCCTGAACTAGGATCGGTCAGAATAATGGTGCCCGGAACGCCCGATGTTGAGTTTGGATGCAGGTAACGGTTTTTGTCTGTTTGCACATAGCCAGCACCCACTAGCAAGTCACGTGGATCATGTGTTCGATTGTACTCATCAATCACCGAACGATATTCATTTTGGGGACGAGTTGGGACAGCTTCTACAGCCGTTTCAGCTTTGTGTCTCAACCATTCATCATGAATTAAAACGGCGTTTAATTCAAAGCCTTTAAGATTTTCTTGGGTACTCTTTTTGGCATCGAATTCACGTTGTGCGTCGATTGCTCGACTAAAATACCAAGCCTGCGCCCAAGTCAGATTTTCCTTAACTGGAGCGACCATGACCCCATCCAAATGAAGTAATTCAAAGATCCAATCCAGCAAGGCTTCCAATTGCTCACGCCGATACTGAACAAAAATAACAGCGCGCCACTTGTGGTATGTTGAGCCTTCAACACCACCGCGATTTTTGGTGCTTTTATTGACGTCGCTATTAAGTTCTGATGGGGACATCAAGTTGGAATGACTCATATAAATCACATGCGGTATGCCGTTGGAACTTAACGTCTTAGACACCAATTCAGGTGAGACACAACCGTCTAATACTTCACCCGATTCTGAAAGCCGCGCATCGCCGTCTAAAATCAAAATGTCAGCTTCGTCCGAGAGGTCTTGATCGGATCGCCGAGTGCCGTATGTTCGAACAAAGTAGGTGCCATCTTTTTGGCCAACGTGCGTATCCGATAATTCGCTACAAAGCTCCTCAGCCGTGGGCTTCCATTCGGAAAGGCCGGTGTTTCTTACGCCTCCCTCAGTTGTGCGAGCCAATCGCAAGGGTCTGGTTTTAACAAATTGCCCCGAAAAGCAATTTGGATTTAATGCTTTTTCTGAACCACACGCAGCATGGTCAGACAGTTCGTAAAACACATTATCTGATTGATTTTGTTTACTATTTGTGCTATCTTTATAGCGCATAATAAAATCCTCATAAAGAGAATTCTAAGCAAGGAAGCGGTTTGTGGCAGCCTCAACTCAGAAAGAATAAATAACGCGAGCGGCAACTCGCCATTCTTTTCTGAACCAATTTTGCAGTCGATTTTTTGACCCGGTTGACAGTTCCGGTGAACGCAACACCCAGCGGTTCTTAAGTCTGGGTGTAACCTTTGCGTCTAATCAGTCTTGTCCTGACCCGCTCTGCGATACGGAGACTTTTATACGCAGACTATTCGAGCCTTTTGTAAGCACGAGTTTTTATTTGGACCTTAATTTTATAACTTTCAGCCCCTTATCTCTGCAATCACCTCTGTTAGTGATGGCAAAGGTTCTCCGCGAGAATATTTTTGACTAATATCATAGAGAAGCTTACCCTCCCGCGTTGATAAATCGGTGTTTAACGCTTGGAAATACTTTCCATTGCTCATCAACTTTTCATCTATCTCTAGACCTTCAAAACCAGCATTCATTAAATTAACTGCTATTTGTAGTACAGGATGATAGTCGTCGAAATTTTCTAAGGAGCTTGGCTCTACAATATGGAGTCGAGACCCTCTGTCAACATACAGAATCAATTCATCGATCATTGGTTTTCCCCTTTTGCCAAGGTTGATTCAATAAGTGCTCTTATGTCGGTGGCCAACCAAGCTGTAGTTCTGACACCCAGTTGAACTGATTTTGGATACTTTCCTGATTTGACGCCTGCCCACCAAGCTGAGCGACTAACTGGAAAAACTTCCAGTATTTTTGGTAACCGGACAAAGCCAGTTTCTGGTAATTGAGTGGCTGGATTTCTTTGCATACATTTGACTCCTAGAAGAATTTAGGAGCAGTATGACTTAAAAAATTTGCATCAACTAGGGCGCAGAATGTACCTAGTCTTTGTTCTGAGCTTTGTTGTTATTATAAATTTCCATACTTTGTGCGAATTTAATACGAATCGATTTTCCATGTCGTGTTGCCGTGCGCTGATCCATTTCATAGTCATTGTCTAATAAAAAACGCGCCAAAGCATGATTCGATTCAAGAGCCGTCTTTGCACGTTCTTGCCTAAATTGAGATTGGGATTGCAAATCATCAAAAAGCCCAAGCAGAACCTGCCAATCCAATTCATCAGCATTAAATTTTTTATCCAGTCCTCGCCCTATCTCACGAGTATTATGGTTTCTGACTTCTACTATTGTTCCATCATCCAAAGTAAATGATTCAGAAGGCTCTGGTTGAACGGTTCGTTTTCTTGGCATCGGACTAACCTACCTGTTTAAGATTTAGAATTTGAGCACCTTCTCTAAGGCTGTCAAGATAGTCAGCCCAAGACTGCATCATCCGGCGCCGTTCGTCCAGATATTGTGCTCGGTTATAGGCTGCCCTCACTTGATCGCGTGGTGCGTGTGCAAGCTGGCGTTCAATTGCGTCTGGGGACCAGCCTTGTTCATTCAGCAAGGTTGATGCAATGGTGCGGAATCCGTGCGCCGTTTGGATGGTTGAGTCGTAACCCAAGGTTATCAATGCCGTCCTGATGGTGTTATCCGACATAGGTCGCCCATCGCCACGACTTGACGGGAAAACGTATTGCCCACCGCCGGTTAAGGGTTGTATCGCTACCAAGATTTCCACCGCTTGCCGACTCAATGGCACGATATGATGAAAATCAGTTTTGCTAATGTAAGGCCGCCATTCTTTAGCCACCAAATCCACATCATCCCAAAGCATTTGTCGGATTTCGCCAGGCCGTTGAAAAAGTAACGGCGATAGCCTTAGAGCCATCTGCACCACATAGGTACCTTGGTAGCTGTAAATATCGCGCAACAGTTGCCCAACCTGCTTGGGATCAATGATCGCCGCTCGGTGTTTGACCTTTTGTACAGGAATTTGTTTTGCCACAGGTTGTGCTTGATTGAAATCGACAATACCATGGGCAATTCCGTAGTCAAAAATGGAACTTATTTCACCATGAAGTCGGTGTGCAGTTTCCAGTTGTCCTTTTTTGATCAATGGTTTCATAACTGCCAACACATCGAGTGCTTTGATATCCTTGATTGGTTTGTTACCTAGCAATGGAAAGGCTAGTCGCTCAATTCGACTGTATTTCTTGTTGTGCGTGGTTGTGGTGGTCAGATGGGCAATTGAAGCCAGCCATTTTTGCGAAACATCAGCAAAACTGTCCAATATAGGCAAACCAGCATCTTCGCGATTGCTATTTTCAACAGCGAGTTTTCGTGCAGCCTTAACCTGCTTTCTTGCATCGCTTGGATCAATCCCATTGGCTACCTTAACACGCGCATCTTCTGATTTTCTCCTTGCGTCAGCCAACCTCGTTTCAGGATAGATTCCGAGCGACAAGGTTTTACGCTTGCCATCGATTGAGTAATCAAATCTCCACCATTTAGCTCCGTTCGGTTTAAGTAGCACGTAAAGGCCATTGCCATCACTCAAACGCTGATCTTTTTCGGAGGCCTTGGCGTTTTTGATCGAAACATCTTTGAGCAGTTCTTTTGCCATTTGCAGTAACTCCAATGTAATTTGCAGTAACTTTTGTTACCAACTCCAGTGTTACTGTAATAGTTACTGCAAAAATTGCAAGATGTTACTGCTTTTTCCTGGATAACACTGGACAACAAAAAACCCGCTAAGCCTTTCAGCTTGCGGGTTTCAGGACTTTCTTGGATTACTTAAAATCCTAATTTGGTGCCGATGGCCGGACTCGAACCGGCATGACTTTCGTCACCACCCCCTCAAGATGGCGTGTCTACCAATTTCACCACATCGGCTGGTTAATTATTTTTTCTTTTTATGCGTCGCCTTTGCCGGAGCATCGATTTTATGCTCTGCTTCTTTCTTTTCCGCCGCTACGTCTTTCTTTTCCTGCTCTGGCGAAGGGTTTGGCGTAGCATCGGACTTGGGTTGATCTGTTACGGCTGGTTTTGACGTTTCTGCCGACGGCGCTGCTCCTTCAACTGCCGGTTTATCGGATGGCGACGCCGGCGCAACCGAGTTATTTTCCGCAGGTTTACTGTTTACGGAAGGCGGTTTAATGACTTCCGGTTTGACACCATTAACCGGCGGCAACCCTAAATCGGGCACCTCTTTCTCAACGGCGGTTGTACTCATCAAATCGTTTACACCACCGCTTTTATGACTGTTTAACCAGGCAAGCCCCAAACTGGTCATAAAAAACATCGTAGCCAGTATTGCCGTGGTGCGCGATAAAAAAGATGCCGCCCCTTGGGCGCCGAATACCGATCCAGACGCACCGCCGCCGAACGTTGCTCCCGCATCGGCGCCTTTTCCTTGCTGCATGAGAACCAAGCCGATAATGGACAGGCCCAACAGGATGTGAATAATAATAATTGCTTGATACATATAAAATTACGGTTTAATTAACCGAGTTATAAATCTTTAAAAAGGACTCCGCATCTAAAGAAGCCCCGCCAATTAATCCGCCGTCAATATCGGGCATTGCAAACAAGCCTTTGGCATTGTCCGGCTTAACGCTGCCGCCGTATAAGATTTGGATATTTTCCGCCACTGTTTGGTCTTTGGCGGCAAGATAATTCCTGATGAACCGATGCGCTTCTTGCGCCTGATCGTCAGTGGCAGTTAAGCCCGTGCCGATTGCCCAGACAGGTTCGTAGGCGATTACCGCATTGCCGAATGCGCCGATTCCGGCCAAATTAACTACGGCGTCAAGCTGAGTTGTAATGACATCGAATGTTTTATCTTGTTCGCGCTCAGATAAGGTCTCACCGATACATAAGATAGGGATAATGCCTTGTTCTTGTGCCTGGCAAAAGCGCGCGGCAACGATTTGATCGGTATCCCCGTAATAGGTTCGTCTTTCGGAATGGCCTACCAATGCATATTTACAACCGAATTCTTTGAGCATGGCGGCGGATACTTCGCCGGTAAACGCGCCTGACGGCTTATCGGCCACGTTCTGTGCGCCAACACCAAGGCGTGTGTTATTAACGATTTGGGCAATTTCCGGTAGAAATACATAAGGAACGCAAACAGCGATATCGGCAACATCGTCGCCTAAACCGACCAAGATGCCTTTAGCCAGCGCTTCTGCACTACTCCGGGTGCCATTCATTTTCCAGTTACCCACTACCAGCGGACGACGCATCGCTTTTCCCTCAAGGTTAAATTAAACCGGGTATGATAATGTGTAACATTAGTTTATTCAAGCGCCGGTTAGCTTTCTAACCTGTTCCGCCAGTTGTTCGGCATAAGCTGTGACTTTATCTTCGTATTGACCTTCCACCATAACCCTTATTAACGGCTCGGTTCCGGACGCCCTGAGCAACACCCGCCCCGTGTCTCCCAGCTTTTTCTCGACATCCTTCACCGCATTTTGGATAAGATCGCTGTTCAGGTCGGGTTTTACCTTGGTTTTAACATTCAGCAATACCTGCGGATATTTTGTCATGCCGGATTTAAGCTCATGTAAAGTACGTCCGCTATTCTGCATTTCTGCCATTACCTGCAACGCGGAGATAATGCCATCGCCCGTGGTTGTTTTATCCAGACAAATAATGTGACCTGAACCTTCACCGCCTAAAATACCTTTGTTTTCAAGAAGTAATTCCATGACATAACGGTCACCCACTTGCGCCCGCAGCAATTTAACACCCAGTTTTTTTAAGGCGATTTCCATGCCCAAATTGGTCATTAATGTGCCGACTACCGGTCCGGACAGTTCTTTAGCCTCCAGTTTGGATTTGGCGATGATGTACACCAGTTCATCGCCGTCCACAATTTCTCCTTTGTGATCGACCATGATTAACCGGTCGCCGTCGCCATCCAGCGCTATTCCGATATCCGCCCGGTAAGCCAGTACTGTTTCAGCCAGTTTTTGCGGCTTGGTAGCGCCGCAGTTTTCATTAATATTCAAGCCGTTAGGTTCTACGCCAATGGCGACAACCTCCGCGCCGATTTCACTGAAAACATGCGGCGCGATATGGTAAGTAGCGCCCTGTGCGCAATCGACGATCACGCGCAACCCTTCAAAATCGAGTTTTGTCGGTACGCTGGCTTTGCAGAATTCGATATATCGCCCTGCCGCGTCATCGACCCGTTTTGCTTTCCCTAGACCGGCCGACTCCACCGTTGTCATCGGCGAATCGATGTAACGTTCGATTTCTTCCTCGATTTCGTCAGGCAGTTTGGTACCCTGAACGGAAAAAAACTTGACGCCATTGTCGTAATAAGGATTATGTGATGCGCTGATGACGATGCCCGCCTTCGCTCTGAGCGTACGCGTCAGGTAAGCAATACCGGGAGTCGGCATCGGACCCAGCAAGTGCGTGTCCACTCCGGCAGCAGTTAATCCGGCTTCTAGCGCGGATTCGAACATATAACCTGAAATACGGGTATCTTTGCCAACCAGAACGATATCATGGTTTTCGTTGGCAAAAACCTTACCCGCAGCCCAGCCGAGTTTTAACCAAAAATCAGCGGTGATAGGATGATCGCCAACTTTGCCGCGGATACCATCGGTACCAAAGTATTTTTTTGCCATATCCTTGTTTATTAAAGCTAATTCTTATTTAACAACGCTGCAAACCATACTGTTGAGCACATTAATTGTCATTAATTTTGCTCGGCGGTGTTACCAATGGCCGGATCGACCTTGCCACCCTCTTTTTTATCGTTGTTGCCCGGATTATCTATGCTATCCCGAGACGGCATTTCTTCCCAGTCGTCCGGTGCTTTAACCGGTTTATGCGCCATTAAATCATCAATTTGGTTTTTATCGATGGTTTCGTATTTCATTAATGCCTTCGCCATGGTATGCAAAATATCGATATTATCCTTCAGGATTTTTTCTGCGCGCTCGTAATTGCGGTCGATAATGGCGCGAATTTCCTCATCGATTGTATGCGACGTTTCATCCGCCACGCTTTTGTGTTGCGTTACCGAGCGGCCTAAAAACACTTCGCCTTCTTCTTCGCTGTAAGCCAAGGGTCCCAAACGCTGCGATAAGCCCCACTTGGTTACCATGTTGCGCGCCAGTTCGGTGGCGCGTTCAATGTCGTTGGACGCACCGGTGCTGACCTGTTCCCATCCGAAAATTAATTCTTCTGCAATGCGTCCTCCGTACAAACTGGAAATCATACTGTCCAGTTTTTGTTTGCTGGCGCTGTATTGATCGCGTTCGGGCAGGAACATGGTAATCCCTAAGGCGCGTCCGCGCGGCATGATACTCACTTTATAGACCGGATCGTGCTCAGGCACCAATCGTCCCACAATAGCGTGACCGGCTTCATGATAGGCTGTCATGGTTTTTTCTTTTTTATCCATGACCATAGTGCGGCGTTCCGCGCCCATAATGAGCTTGTCTTTGGCTTTCTCCAAATCGGCCATATTGACCAGACGCTTGCATTGTCTGGCGGCCAGCAAGGCCGCCTCATTAACCAGATTGGCTAAATCCGCGCCGGAAAAACCGGGCGTACCTTGGGCTATGTACTTGATTTCAATATCGTTCGCTGCCGGTATTTTTTTCATGTGCACGTTCAGGATTTGTTCCCGGCCTTTGACATCGGGCAAGCCGACGGTCACCTGACGGTCGAAACGACCAGGCCGTAACAAGGCTTTATCGAGCACGTCCGGCCGGTTAGTGGCGGCAATCACGATAATGCCTTCGTTGCCTTCAAAGCCGTCCATTTCCACCAGCAGCTGGTTTAAAGTCTGCTCTCGCTCGTCGTTACCACCGCCCAAACCGGCTCCGCGCTGACGACCGACGGCGTCGATTTCGTCGATGAAGATGATACAAGGCGCATGTTTCTTGGCTTGATCGAACATGTCGCGCACCCGCGATGCACCGACACCGACGAACATTTCGACAAAATCTGAACCGGAAATGGTAAAGAACGGCACTTTGGCTTCACCCGCAATAGCGCGCGCCAGCAAGGTTTTACCGGTGCCGGGCGGACCGATCATTAATGCACCGCGCGGAATCTTCCCGCCCAGCCGCTGATATTTAGCCGGATCTTTGAGGAAATCGACCATCTCTACAACTTCTTCCTTGGCTTCGTCGCAACCGGCAACATCGGCAAAGGTGACTTTAATCTGGTTTTCTTCCAGCATCCGCGCTTTGCTTTTGCCGAAGCTGAGTGCGCCACGTCCGCCTGCGCCACCCCCCTGCATTTGCCGCATGAAAAATACCCAGACGGCTATTAATAACAGCATAGGGCCGAAGGAATACAGCAATTGGCTGAGCATGGACGGCTGTTCTGGCGGTTTGGCCTTGATGTTGACACCATTGGCGATTAGATCGCCGATCATACCCGGATCGTTCGGCGCATAGGTACTAAAGGGCTGGCCGCTTTGCAATTTGCCTTTAACCGCGTGTTCGTTAATTTCCACATCCATTACCTGCCCCGTTTTTACCGCTTCGATAAATTGCGAGTAAGATAATTGCGCGGACTCGCCGCGATCGCCCTGTGTGCCAAAATTATTAAACACAGAGAATAAAACCACTGCGATAATGACCCAAAGAACTATATTTTTCATCATGTCATTCACTACACACCCCAGACCTGTACGGTACGGTAAAAAACAAATTCATTATATCAGGATACACGTTTTCTGCCTGTTATCCACTTTGCAAAACAAACTACTCTCCTGAATATCAACCATTAATGAGGGCAAGTAGTCCCTATTTAAAGCCCGTAGCCAAAATATAGACTTCATTGCTGCGCGGCCTTGACGCTTTCGGCTTGCGAATGACTACTTTGTTAAAATTCTGCAACAGTTCCCGATGGTACTCATCAAAACCTTCACCCTGAAAGACTTTAACCAAAAAAGCGCCGCCTTTACCCAGCAATGTTTTAGCCGTATCCAGGGCCAACTCGCACAAATACATCGCACCGGGCTGGTCAATTGCTCGATTTCCGCTCATGTTGGGAGCCATATCGGAGAGAACGACATCAATGCTGCCCGGCTTAACGATAGCGTTCAACGCTTGCCAAACGGATTCTTCACGGAAATCGCCCTGAATAAAATCGACGCCGTTAATCGGCTCCATCGGTAGAATATCGAGCGCGATCAATTTGCTTTTTTTGCCTAACATCGGCCTCACATACTGCGACCAACCGCCTGGGGCCGCGCCCAAATCGACCACACTCATGCCCGGTTTGATAAACCGGTCTTTCTCTTGCAGTTCTTTCAGCTTGTAAACAGCGCGCGAACGGTAACCCTCCGACTGCGCCATTTTGACATAGACGTCATCGAAATGTTCATCCAGCCACCGTCCGCTGCTTTTAGTTCGGCTCATTACACAGTTTTCCAGTAAAATAGCGGCAACATAATCGGATTAACCTCATGGACGCAGATAGCAAGAAAAAATTGAAAGCAAGGGCGCACGCCTTGAAGCCGGTAGTAATGATAGGCCAGGCCGGATTAACCGACGCCGTCTTGGCGGAAATCGACATTGCCTTAAATGTTCATGAACTTATCAAAGTGAAGATTCGCGCCGAGAAAACCGAACGCGCCGACATTGAACAGGAAGTGTGCGCAAAAACAGGAGCTGAACTGGTACAAATGATCGGCCAGATTGCCATTTTTTACCGCATGAACCCCAAAGCACCGGCAAAACCCAAAGTCGGCCGCCCGCGCAATTTAAACAAAACCAAGCGAACCGGTCCGTTGAAACAAAGAACCATTAATAAACGCGGCAAGCACTCGTATTAATTACTCATAACAGATCAGCACTAAAGTCTAAATGTAACTGACTGAAAGTATTTCGTATTCAATATTGCCGCCGGGCGCTTTTACAATTACGGTATCGCCCGTTTCCTTGCCGATTAATGCCCTGGCAATAGGCGATCCGATGGAAATCCTGCCGTCTTTGATGTTGGCTTCGTCTTCGCCGACAATTTGATAGATCACTCGTTTTTCGCTATCCAAATCTTCGATTTCCACCGTTGCGCCAAACACCACTTTGCCGCCCGCATCTACCTTGGTCACGTCGATAATCTGAGCATTCGATAGCTTGGCTTCGATTTCATTAATGCGGCCTTCGGCGAAACTTTGCTGCTCGCGCGCGGCATGGTATTCGGCGTTTTCTTTTAAGTCGCCATGTTCGCGGGCAGCGGCAATTGCCGCAATGATGCGCGGGCGGGTAACGGATTTTAGCTCTTCCAATTCCGCCCGGAGTTTATCCGCGCCTTTTACGGTTAATGGGACTTTGTTCATTAATTAGCTCCAAAATTTAGCTATGTTTTTTCAAATCACATTTTGCAGGATGGATAAACATAGCGCATCCCATCCTACCGATACCTTTTGCCTTTACCCTTTGAGTTTGCGCCTTTATTTAAGCCTCTTGTGCAAATCCTGCAAGCAATTCACATCGCCCGCCTCCAATTCGCCCAAGGCGTAACAAGCCGCTTTCGCACCCGCCATCGTGGTGTAGTAGGTCACGCGGTGCTGCAATGCTTCCCGGCGGATGGTGAAGGAATCGGTAATCGCTTTTTTGCCTTCCGTGGTATTAATGATGAGCTGAATTTGCCCGTTCTTGATCATATCGACGGTATTCGGACGGCCTTCATTAACCTTATCGATGACTTCACACTCAATCCCTGCGGTTTGCAAAAATCTGGCTGTACCCCGGGTTGCGACGATTTGGTAATTTTTGCTCACCAGCATTCGGGCGATTTCCGGCGCTTTGGGCTTATCGGCGTCGCGAATGCTGAACAAAACCTTACCGCTGGCATTCAAGTTAACACCGCAGGCGCGTTGCGACTTGGCGAAAGCTTCGCCGAAAGTAAGGCCTACGCCCATGACTTCGCCGGTCGACTTCATTTCAGGCCCCAACAGCGGATCGACGCCCGGAAATTTGATAAATGGAAACACGGCCTCTTTGACGGAATAATAAGGCGGGATACGTTCTTCGGTAATGCCCTGCTGCGCCAGCGATTGACCGACCATGCAACGCGCGGCGATTTTCGCCAACGGATAACCGGTTGCTTTTGAAACGAAAGGCGCTGTGCGCGAAGCGCGCGGGTTAACTTCCAGCACAAAGATTTCATCGCCTTGTATCGCAAACTGCGTATTCATTAATCCGCGCACACCCAGCGCTTCCGCCATTAAGGCGACCTGACTGCGAAGCTGATCTTGAATTGCTGGTGCTAAATCGTAAGGCGGCAGAGAACAGGCTGAATCGCCGGAATGCACACCTGCTTGTTCGATATGCTCCATTAATCCGCCGATTAATACGCGTTCGCCGTCATAAATCGCATCGACATCCATTTCCACGGCATCGTCCAGGAAGCGATCGAGCAGCACCGGCGAATCGTTAGACACGCTCACCGCTTCTTTCATATAACGCTGCAAGCCTTCTTCATTAAAAACGATTTCCATTGCCCGTCCGCCCAACACGTAAGACGGCCTGACGACCAAAGGATAACCCAGTTCTTTGGCGGCATTAATGGCTTGCTCAACCGAACGCGCCGTGGCGTTCGGCGGCTGTTTTAAATTCAGACGCTCGAGCAGTTTTTGGAAGCGCTCGCGGTCTTCGGCCAAATCGATTGAATCCGGCGATGTTCCGATTATCGGCACACCCGCCTCCGCCAAGGCTTTCGCCAGTTTTAACGGCGTTTGCCCGCCGTACTGCACGATTACGCCTTTGGGTTTTTCCAGATGAACGACTTCAAGCACGTCCTCCAGCGTTAATGATTCGAAATATAAACGGTCGGACGTATCGAAATCGGTGGAAACGGTTTCGGGATTACAATTAATCATAATGGTTTCGTAACCGTCTTCTCGTAATGCCAAAGCAGCATGAACGCAACAGTAATCGAATTCGATGCCCTGCCCGATCCGGTTCGGTCCGCCGCCCAGGATGATGATTTTTTCTTTATCCGTCGGTCTGGCTTCGCATTCTTCCTCATAAGTGGAATACAAATAAGCAGTATCCGAGGCAAATTCCGCTGCACATGAATCGATCCGTTTGTAAACCGGCCTGATATTTTGCTTATGCCGGTTATTTCTGACTTCAGATTCCGAGGTATTGAGTAACTTAGCCAAACGCTGATCGGAAAAACCCTTGCGCTTCAGGCGGAACAGTTCGCCTTCCTTTAAGGTAGCCAGGGTTTTGGTCGATAGCGCTTGTTCGCTATCAATTAAATCCTGCACTTGCGCCAAAAACCAGGGATCGATTTTACACGCGTCAAACACCTCTTCGAGGTTCATGCCGCTACGAAATGCATCGGCAACGTACAGCAAACGATCCGGGCCGGGATGGCGCAATTCCCGCTGGATTTTTTCATGAGCGTCATCTGCTTTAAAATCGACGATTTCATTCAGACCGCTGATGCCTATCTCCAGGCCGCGCAGCGCTTTTTGCAAGGATTCTTGAAATGTGCAGCCAATGGCCATAACTTCGCCTACTGACTTCATTTGCGTCGTCAGGCGGTCATCGGCTTGCGGGAATTTCTCAAAAGTGAAACGCGGCACTTTGGTGACGACATAATCTATCGTCGGCTCGAAGGATGCTGGCGTAGCGCCGCCGGTAATTTCATTCTTTAATTCGTCCAGCGTATATCCGACCGCGAGTTTTGCCGCCACTTTGGCGATAGGAAAACCGGTCGCCTTGGACGCTAACGCCGACGAGCGCGAGACGCGTGGATTCATTTCAATGACGATTAAACGGCCGTCCACCGGATTAATGGCGACCTGCACGTTGGAACCGCCGGTATCGACACCGATTTCCCGCAAGACATTGCAGGATACGTCGCGGAGAATCTGGTATTCCTTATCGGTTAACGTTTGCGCGGGCGCAACGGTAATGGAGTCGCCGGTATGTACGCCCATCGGATCGAAATTTTCGATGGAGCAGACGATGATGCAGTTGTCATTGCGATCACGCACCACTTCCATCTCGAACTCTTTCCAGCCGAGCACGGATTCCTCGATCAGCAATTCATTGGTTGGCGAAAGATAAAGTCCGCGCTCGCAAATTTCGACGAATTCTTCCTTGTTGTAGGCAATGCCGCCGCCGCTGCCGCCCATCGTAAAGGATGGACGGATAACGGTCGGATAACCGACTTCCTGCTGCACCGCCAGCGCCTCTTCCATGGTATGGGCAATTTTGGATTTGGCGACTTCATAACCGATCTTGCGCATCGCCTGATTAAACAACTCACGGTCTTCCGCCTTATTAATGGCTTCTTTACTCGCGCCGATCATTTCAACGCCGTATTTTTCCAGCACACCGTTTTTGTCTAACGCCAAGGCGCAATTGAGCGCCGTTTGCCCGCCCATGGTCGGCAAAATGGCGTCAGGTCGTTCTTTTTCTATGATTTTTTCGACGGTTTGCCAATCAATAGGTTCGACATAAATGCGATCCGCCATGTCAGGATCGGTCATGATGGTTGCCGGATTGGAGTTAACCAAGATCACCCGGTAGCCTTCCTCCCTCAGCGCTTTACACGCCTGAGTGCCGGAATAGTCGAACTCGCAGGCTTGGCCGATCACAATCGGGCCGGCGCCTATTAATAAGATAGATTTTATGTCGGTTCTTTTGGGCATATTTAAACTTAGGCTCAAGGCGAATGGCGCAAGGCCAAAGGCTCAAAATAATTGATTTTAGCCTTTAGTCTTGCGTCTTTAGCCCGAAATTTATTTCATTAGTTTCATAAATTCGTCGAATAAGCCTTCCACATCATGCGGGCCTGGACTGGCTTCGGGATGGCCCTGGAAGCTGAACGCCGGACGGTCGGTCAGACGGATACCTTGCAGGCTGCCGTCGAACAGGGAATGATAGGTCGCTTCAACATTCGCGGGCAAGGTCGCGGCATCCACGGCAAAACCATGATTCTGGCTACTGATTAATACTTTTCCCGTGGCTTTTTCCTGTACCGGATGATTGGCTCCATGATGGCCAAACTTCATTTTCACAGTTTTTGCGCCACTAGCGAGCGCCAACAACTGATGGCCCAGGCAAATTCCAAACACCGGTAACTTGGTAGCCAATATGGTTTTAATTGCATCGATAGCGTAGGCGCATGGCTCTGGGTCGCCGGGACCATTGGATAAAAACACGCCGTCGGGCTGCATTGCCAGCACCTCATCGGCGGGCGTTTGCGCGGGCACGACGGTCACACGGCAACCGCGATCAACCAATAATCTTAAAATATTACGTTTAATGCCGAAGTCGTAAGCGACCACATGCTTGGTCAGCTTTTCACCCACAGTGTGGCCTTTGGCTAAATCCCAGACGGTTTCCGTCCATTCATAAGTCTTGTCGGTGGTGACTTCCTTCGCCAGATCCATACCTTTCAGCCCGGAAAAGTCATTAATAGCTTGTTTGGCTTGACCGATATCCACCGTTTCGCCTGCGGCAATACAACCGCGTTGCGCACCTTTATCGCGCAGGATGCGGGTGAGCTTGCGGGTATCGATATCGGCAATCGCCACGACCTTATTGTCGAGCAAATACTGCGGCAAAGTCTTTTGCATCCGCCAATTGCTGGCGATTAATGGCAAATCGCGGATCACCAGACCGCTGGCAAACACCTTGGCCGATTCGTTGTCTTCATCCGTCGTGCCGACATTGCCGATGTGAGGATAGGTCAGTGTGACGATCTGCTTGGCGTATGACGGATCGCTGAGGATTTCCTGATAGCCCGTGATGGCGGTATTGAACACGACTTCTCCTGCCGAATAGCCGTCTGCACCAATACTGACGCCATTAAACACTGTGCCATCTTCCAGAACCAGGATTGCGGGCTTAGTCAATCGTATCACCTGAACAAATAAAAATCGGGATGGTTAAACATGCAAAACGGGATGAAACCTGAGGCTGCATCCCGCTATTGAATTAATCGGAGATAATAAATTTTACGGGATTCTGGCGTTTTGGTCATTAATTAATTTGCGAAAATCCTTGTAAGGCGGATTAGCCACACAAAACCAACATTATTCAGTGGATCATTTCTCTTTGGGTGTGGCGTAATCCACCGCATATGGCGAATGTTTTCATTCGGCGGATTACGACGCGCCTAACCAAAAGCGAAAGTTAAGAATTCGAAGTATTTGCGCGTCTAATCCACCCTACGAGCTATTACCTTTCCTTACCACCCAAATTCTTTACAATCTCCTCCAACGGCACCAAATTCAGGATAATACGGTAAAGAACTTCCCCGTTATTTAGCAGACCGTAACAGTAGTAAGTGCGTAATTTAATGTCGGTTTGGTTCAAGGTGTTATCGCTCGACTCCGGCAGTTGATGCACCAAAATATGCAGCACATCGTTGTTTTTGAGCTTGCTGACCTGCCGCCGGTCAATCGATAAGTTATGCGAGGTATACACCATCGGATTCAACTTGAAGTTGTGGTTTTCCAACTGCGCTTTTTCCAGCAAAGCTCCGGACGCCAGACTACATGGAAAAATTTCAGGATAATTAGCCACGTGCAGCAACTCGTCAAAATAGTCCGATTGCTCGGCAAATGAACCGGACAGAAAATTTTTAACTAAGCCGTTGTGGAGATACTTGCGCTTTAAAAAAAAATCTGTGCCGGGCACGGTTGAGCAATCCGGCAATTCGTTTAAGTCCGGTAGTTCGTCCAATCTGGTGTCGGCTAAAAACAGCGGCTGCTGGGTTTCTTTTTTGTAACCAAGCAACACGGTTTTGCCGTTTGCCTTCATTGCTATGCGATTAGTCAAAGTTAGGCTGGGCATGGTGTTAATGAGGGTTTTTTTAATCTCCAGATAGACCGGCACACGCGGCCTTACAGCATTAACGAAGGTTATCTGGTAGTTGCTGTACCACAGATTGTTTTCCTTGATGACTTTATTTTCGTGGTGCGCCTCGCGGTACAGGCGCATCTGATATTCGATCAGCGTATTGAGCTGAAATCCCAGCACAATCGGCCCTTTGAACGGATTATGCGTTATCTGCAACCATTTGTGTTTGTCGTGAAACAGGTTGAAATCGTCGGAGGCGTTGCGCGCAACTTCAATATGAAGTTGCTCGAAAATGTAAGGTGTTGTGCTCATAACGGCATTATTAATGTCGCGATTAATGCGGTTTAACAGCCGTCACCAACGCATTGACTTCCATCCGATGGCTGAGATTAATATCCGTAAACCCGGCCTGTTGCAGTTGCTCCAGCGCAACGCCCTCGCGCATAACATGGTTTTCCGATTCATCGCTGAACAGATGAACCAGCCAGTGTTCCAGCAAATCCAGGCGGTTAATGCCGGTCAGTACCTTAAAATAGCCTCTGACTTCTTCTTGAATCATACGGGTATGTTGATTAATGTTGTCCAGCGCGTAGCGATCGCCATTAATCAACTGGCCGCCCGGTTTTAACACACGAAAAACCTCATTAATCACCTCAGAGCGATAGTTATCTTCAAAATTATGCAAAGTATAGGCCGACGCCACAATATCGGCGCTATCGGCAGGCATCGTTTGCAAAACAGACAAGGCGTCCAAGCCATTAAAGGTAAGGCGGTTTTCTTCGTTCCATGCGTTAAGGTGCTGCTTGGCCTGATTTTGCATCGTAGGCTCGTTGTCGATGCTGGTAACGTGAAGATCGTTTCTGGAAGTTAACAAGGCCAATGTAGTAATGCCCGTGCCGCCACCGATTTCGACAACATTGAGAATTGCTTGTTTAGCCGGATAACAGCTTGCGGTTTCACCCACCAAACGGCTCATCTCCGTCATTAATGGGCAGATCAGCTTGAGCATCTCGTACTCTTTGCCGATAACGCCGGAAAAAATCGCATCGTAATTGGGCGGATGGCTCATGACTTTGCTTTCATTTTGATTTCTAAAGCTTTTAACTGCTCCGGCGTAGCTTCTTTTTGGAATTGAGCCTGCCAGTCGCGATACGGCATGCCGTAGATTATCGTACGCGCCTGCTCGTAATCGACATCTAAATTCTGTTCCTGTGCAGCAGCAACATACCACTTTGCCAAACAGTTGCGGCAAAAATCGGCCAGTATCATCAGATCGATATTTTGCGCTTCCGGATGGTTCTGCAAATGCTCGACTAAACGCCGGAAAGCCGCAGCCTCTATCTGGGTTTTACTGTGTTCGTCCATTGGTCATCCTGTCGTTAATCAAGCCATTTTATCAGAATCTGCAAGCAAAACATGTACATTGCTCATCATTGGCTTTACAATTAAGGAGTTTGAATTACCCGCCAGCGTTTTTTATGCATAATCGAGCGAGTGGGTTGATGCTAAACCGGCGTTAATTCAGAGTACTATAACCCCGGTTTTTGAACCATCAGGTCATTAATCAATCATAACCACAGCAATAGCCAGCCCTACTCCGTCCAGACTTGTAGCGGATGAAAAAACAACAGCACGGATCTCGTTTATACCCTGTATTTAATAGTTAATTAACATTTTTTGTCATTAATTTTTAGACAGTTACTAAGCTAATATATTTTTATCATGAAGCAGCTTTTCGATTTCTTTCCGATCATTCTGTTTTTTATCGCCTTCAAACTTTACGATATCTATGTAGCGACGGTCGTCGTTATTGTGGCGACAATCATTCAGGTCGCCTATACTTGGTTTAGGTACCGGAAAGTGGAGACGATGCAATGGATTACCTTGGGATTAATCGTCGTCATGGGCGGCGCGACCATTTTTTTACACGACGAACAATTTATTAAATGGAAGCTGTCGATTGTCGAATGGTTATTCGGCATTGCCTTTCTGGGCAGCCAATTTATCGGTAAAAAGCCGTTCATAGAACGCATGATGTCCAGCAGTTTAACCTTGCCTGATCAGGTCTGGCGGCGTTTAAACCTGATGTGGGGCTGTTTTTTTCTGACGGTCGGTTTTGTAAATGTATACGTTATGTTTAACTTTACTACCGATCAATGGGTTACGTTCAAAACCTTCGGCGTTCCGGGATTAATGCTGGTTTTTATTATTTTGCAGGTTGCTTTTATCTACAAATACCTGCCGGAAACCGAGAAATAAAATGCTATACGCCATCATCAGCGAAGATGTCGCCAACAGCCTGGAATTACGCTTGGCCGCACGGCCTGCCCATCTCAAACGTCTGGAAACCTTGCAGAACGAAGGCCGTCTAATTTTGGCCGGGCCACATCCCGCCATCGACAGTGACAATCCCGGTGCGGCTGGTTTCACCGGCAGTCTGGTCGTTGCAGAATTCGACTCCTTGCAGGACGCTCAGCTTTGGGCGGACGCCGATCCCTACATGGCTGCTAACGTATACGCCAACGTAATTGTTAAACCCTTTAAAAAAGTATTACCCTCATGACATCCGAGACTATTAAACAGCGCCTAACCCAAGCGTTAAATCCGCAAACGCTGGAAATCATCGATCACAGCGCCGCCCATGCCGGGCACGCAGGCGCTCGCAACGGCGGCGGACACTATCATGTGACGATTGTTGCCGACGCCTTTACCGGTAAAACCTTAGTGCAGCGCCATCAATTAATTTATCAAGCCCTGGGCGACATGATGAAACAAGAAATTCACGCCCTGGGCATTAATGCTCTTTCACCTTCTGAAGAAACCACAGGAAACTCTTGATAATGAAAAATACACTTACCTTATTAACCCTTGTCGGCACCGTTGTACTTGCCGGTTGCGATATGAAAGGAACGTCGGCTCCGGCAGTTAAAAAAGAAGACGCGGTTGCCAGTGTTAACGGCCAATACATCAGCAAAAAAACACTGGAAGACCTGGAAAAAGATCTGGCGCAACGCTCCGGCCAAGCCACTAATTTTCCTAAAGAAAAGCTGGTTGACGAATTGGTTCAGCGGGAAATTCTGGTACAGGACGCCATCAAGCAGAAACTGGATCAAACTCCCGAAGTCATCGCTCAAATCGATGCTGCCAAAAAAGCGATATTAACTCAAGCCAGTTTACAAAATTACCTGAAGAAGAACCCGGTAACCGACGCCGATCTGAAAAAAGAGTACGACAGCAAAGTCGGCGGAGCCAATGCGGTTGAATACAAAGCCAGCCATATCCTGGTAAAAACCGAAGACGAAGCCAAGAAATTGATTGCTGAACTCGATAAAGGCGGTAAATTCGCCAAATTGGCTAACAAGCATTCGCTGGACGCTAAAGATTCGCAAAACGGCGGCGATTTAGGCTGGTTCAGTCCAACGCAGATGGTGCAGCCGTTCTCGGAAGCGGTCGCTAAACTCGAAAAAGGCAAGTACACCACGGCGCCGGTTAAAACGCAGTTCGGCTGGCATATTATCCTGCTGGAAGATTCCAGAAAGCAGGCTGCACCGCCGTTCGAAGCCGTCAAAGAACAACTGAAGCCCATGCTGCAACGGCAAAAAATTCAAACCTTGATGGAAGATTTACGTAAATCCGCCAAAGTGGAAGTACTGCTGCCTAAAGAAGAACCTAAACCGGTCACTCCTCCGCCAGCCGCCAAAACCGAGCCGACACCGGCCGCTACACCTGCGCCTGCCGAAACGGTGAAGCCTGATGCAGCCGCACCTGCCGAACCGGCAAAACCAGAAGCAACACCAGCCGAACCCGCGAAACCAGCGGTTGAACAACCGAAGAAATAAAGGTTAAACAGAGGTTCGCAAACTAAAAAGGGCGGAATAACCGCCCTTTTTATTAATGACCGAAACGATTGATTTTCATTAACTCAACAGTAATAAACCGGACATCTGCTCATAGTTGACTGACTTGTACGATAGCGCCGATTTTAGGGTGGTCGAAATACTGTATCTCATTCAGGTTAAACGAGCGCTTTTCATTAATCCGATACAAAAAACGCTTTCCCATACTATCCGTCTGAAGCGATTGTTCTTCAAAATCAACTATTAATTCAAAAGGTTGATTATGTCGAAGTTGAATAAAACCATCCAGCCTGCCATCTTCACTTTTAATATGCATGGGCAGGATCACACCGCCCGGTCCGACAGATTGCATCCAAGTATTGTGCATAATTAATCGGTAAGACGGCCTCTGCAAAAGCTTAGATGCGCCATCCTGCAGCATTTTGCTATCGGTCTGTTGTATGCCGGATAATTCGGTTAATGCGGTCGACCAATGGATAAGGCTGTCGGTTTGCCTACTGACGGCGGTCGACTGGACTCCTTGCTCAAAAACCAGTAACTCGATCTGATAGCGGTTGCCTTCGGCATTAATACGGCAACTTAAAGCTGAAAGCAATATGCACAGACTAAAGCCAATCGGTTTTTTCATGATGATAAGCTCATGGTTATGTAACGGTTTCTGGCGTTAATTTTCGCAATAAGTCATTAATAAACTCAAGCTTTTCTTCATTGTCAGCGAAAGGCTGGATAAATCTCAGCTTATCGACTCCGTCAAACTTATAAGTAGCGGCTTTGGTTTGGATTAGCTGAATCAGAACATCTGTATTAATGTTTGGGTTGGCGTTAAATAAAATCCGACCGCCTTGTACGTTGGCGTCAATCTTTTTAATCCCCAATTTTGCGGCTGTCTGTTTCAGTTCGGTAATGCTGAACAAGGTTTTGGTTTGTTCCGGCAGTAAACCGAAGCGATCGATCATTTCCACTTGCAACTCGCATAAATCATCTTGATTTTCAGCGCTGGCAATCCGTTTATAAAGCACCAGCCGGGCATGAATATCGGGCAGGTAATCTTCCGGGATTAACGCCGCGGCTTGTAAATCCACTTCCGGACCGTTGTCAACGGCTGTTTCTAGCTCCGGTATTTTGCCGGATTTGAGCGCATTAACAGCACGTTCCAGCAATTCGGTATATAAAGTAAAGCCGATTTCCTGAATTTGTCCGCTTTGATCTTCACCCAACAATTCGCCCGCGCCGCGGATTTCCATGTCGTGGGAAGACAGCATGAAACCCGCGCCTAAATCGCCGGATTTTTCCACCGCTTCCAGCCGTTTGACGGCGTCTTTACTCATTAATGATTTGGGCGGTACGATCATATACGCATAAGCCCGGTGATGCGAGCGCCCGACCCTGCCCCGTAACTGGTGCAATTGCGCCAATCCGAGTTTATCCGCTCGATTAATGATGATGGTATTGGCGCTGGGTACATCAATGCCGCTTTCGACAATTGTGGAACACAGCAGCAAATTAAAGCGCTGATGGTAAAACTCCATCATGACATGCTCCAGCTCGCGTTCCGCCATCTGGCCGTGGGCAATGGCGATACGCGCTTCCGGCACCAACCGTGACAATTCTTCCTGCATTCTCACCATGGATTTCACATCGTTATGCAGAAAAAACACCTGGCCGCCGCGTTTAATTTCCCGCTGGCAGGCTTCCTGGATATGAGCGTCCACCCATTCGCTGATGAAGGTTTTAATGGCGTGGCGATTTGGCGGCGGACTGGCAATAATGCTGATATCGCGCAAGCCGGATAACGCCATGTTTAAGGTTCGCGGAATCGGCGTTGCGGTCAAGGTTAAAAGATCCAACGAATGGCGTAGCTTTTTAAAATGTTCTTTTTGCGTGACGCCAAAGCGGTGTTCTTCGTCGATAATCACCAATCCTAGATTTTTGTAACGAATTTCTTTGGATAATAGCTTATGAGTTCCTAAAATAATGTCGACCTTACCCTCGGCAAGCTGTTCCTGAATGGCTTTTTGCTGCTTAGCCGAGACAAAACGCGACATCACTTCTACACGCACCGGCCAATCCGCAAAGCGGTCGCAAAAGTTCTGGAAGTGCTGCTGCGCCAGTAAGGTCGTCGGCACCAGCACGGCAACTTGCTTGCCGCTTTGCACCGCAATAAAAGCGGCGCGCATGGCGACTTCGGTTTTCCCGAATCCGACATCGCCGCATACCACCCGGTCCATCGGCTGGACTTTGGTCATATCGTCCAGAATGGATTCAATCGCAGATTGCTGATCCGGCGTTTCTTCAAACGGAAAAGCATCGGCAAATGCCTGATAATCCTTATCCTGCAACGTAAACGCATGGCCTTTTTGCAAGGCGCGCTTCGCTTGTATCTCCAATAACTCTGCGGCAACGTCACGAATCCGGGCAATGGCTTTTTTCTTGGCTTTGGCCCACTGGTCGCTGCCCAACTTGTGCAAAGGCGCATTTTCCGGACTCATGCCGGTATAACGCCCGATAACATTCAGGGAAGATACCGGTACGTAGAGCTTATCCTGATTGGCATATTCCAACGCCAAAAATTCGGCGTCGATGCCGCCGACTTTCAAGGTTATCAATCCCAAATAGCGCCCGACACCATGCTCCTGATGCACAACCGGCGCGCCGATCGTTAACTCATTCAGGTTATTAATGATGTTTTCCAGATCTTTGGCGGAAGACCCTCTACGCCTGCGCCGCTGCTGGATTTTTTCACCGGACAATTGATTGTCGGTAATAACCGTTAGCGCCGGTTGGTTTATTAACAAACCATGATCCAAAGGTGCAATCGTAATGGCTGAGGCATGGTCACTGTTAACAAATGTCTGCCAGCCGTCTACCGGCTTGACCGTGATATTAAATTGCCTGAGCTTATCGATTAAGGCTTCCCTGCGTCCGGCGGATTCGGCAACGAAAAGAATTTTGCCCGGAAAATCATTAATAAAACGCTGTAACCGTTGCGCCGGTTCGGCCAGTTTGGCGTCAATCGTTAAGTCAGGCAGCGTTTCAGCTACAACTGTCTCTTCATTGGCTGTTCCTGGAGTTTGTCCCCAAACTACGCGCGCAAAAACATCCATTTTTCCGGCAAATTCGTCCGGCGGCAAAAACAGCCGCTCCGGTGGTAGCAGCGGCCTGTTCACATCGTATTTGCGTTGTTGATAACGCTCCTGCGCTTCCGCGTAAAAAGCGTCGGCGATGCGATCCAGATTGCCGGTGGTAACTAATATCGTGGTTTGCGGCAGGTAATCGAATAAACACGCGGTGTGCTCGACAAACAACGGCAGATAGTATTCAACGCCGCCCGGCGCAATGCCCTTGCTGACATCGGTGTATAACAAATTTTTGGGCGAAGCTTCCGGAAACGTCTCACGGAAAGCTTGCCGAAACTGTTTGATTGCTGCGTCGGTAAACGGAAATTCGCGCGCCGGAAACAACTCAATAGCGTCGCATTTCATTAATGAGCGCTGGCTTTCAGGATCGAAGGTACGGATGGTTTCAACTTCATCGTCGAACAATTCGATACGGTACGGCTCTTTGCTGCCCATGGGGAATAAATCGATAATCGAACCTCTGACCGCAAACTCGCCGTGCTGATAAACCTGAGAAACGCATTGGTAACCCACGCTTTCGAGTTTAATGCGGTTTAATTCCGGATCGAATTTATCATTAATCCGAATGGCAAAACTGTGCGCCAACACATGTTCGCGCGGCGCCAGCCGGTGCATCAAAGTCGGGGCGGAAACGATTAATGCGCCGCGCTGAGTTTGCGGCAGCAACGCCAGGGTTTTTAAACGTTCCGAAATAATTTCCGGCAACGGTGAAAACACATCGTAAGGCAAGGTTTCCCAATCGGGAAAATGCAAAATGGGGTAGGAACCGCCCAGAAAAAAAGCCAGTTCGTGTTCCCAGCGCAGGGCAGTTTGGCTATCCGGCGCAATGATGGCAAACAGGCGGTTTTCCTTCTGAATGGCGATTGCTAACAACAGCGAATCACCACAACCCCCTAAGCTAGGCCAAGCAATAGTTTGTTGTTTTTCCTGTGGTAATTTTAATGATTGGAAAAAAATATCAGTCATGTTGTAAGTATTTTCGTACGAATTGACATAAATACAGGACGTATGGATATAGGGAGTTTTTTGCCTTGTACGTAAGATGGATTCGAGACACTTACTTGTCTCTCCCTCTTTAATTTATATCAGGTACATATTATGAAAACACATAATCGATTTAAATTTGTTAACAAGCCATTAAATTTTAACAGACATATTATTTCTAGTTTATTTGCAATATCAGTTGCCTTAATCAACCAGAACACAGCATTAGCATCTGACGATGGAGCGCGTAGACTTTTCGTTTCCAGTGCGCTTGAAAATACCGCTGATAATACTGTAGCGCTACCCTTTTACAAGGGCCGTAGCGCTGGAAAGTCGGTTTATTACATGGTGTTAGATGCATCAAATGGTGATGCGGCAAAAAAATTCGGCGTAAACCGCTCTGACAAGTTAAACAACGCAAAAAATACGGCTGCTGTGCAAAAAGTGCGTTTGGTAAACGGCGTTATTGAATTTCCTGCTACGGTTGATTTCAGACCTGAGCGGTTGGTGACACCTAGTTCGACCGGTTTTCCGCCTTTAGGTGTACAACCTGGCGCAGTCGGTCAGCCCGGTTATAGTCCATTAATACAACTTCCAGACGGTACCATTCTAAACGCACCGCATATCGCGAATGATACAGGACAAGCCGATAAGATTGGCTCATTGGATATGCCTTCAAAAAAGGTTATATGTAAGAAATCTCAGGGTTGTTTACAGAGTGGTTGATTAAAATATTGTATATATAGGGAAAGCGAAGGTTTTGCTAATGGCAAAGAAGCCTATTACATATCTACTGATGCCTCTGATTTCGCGGCTGCCGCACTAGAGGGTGTCACCTTTGCGCCTCAACTGAATAACGCTCCATTCCTGGGTGGCGATAGCAAAAAATCGGCACACGCAGCTTTAGCAGCATTTGTTAACGGGCAAACTGGCTCAAACAACCCTGTGCGTCAAGGATTGAATTCTGCATTGCTGGATGGACTTGATCCCTTGAACGTCATTGCCTGGACTCCTAATCAAGGTCGATATAGCCCGTTATGGGATGTATACCTTGCCATGTGGCAACCTTCATACGTGGCAAACGGAAGCAATCTCGTACAAACAGACTTTGGCGATATTGTTAATCTAGCAAAAGATAACGCCATAACCTCTATCGGTGGCTCAATGCTTGCCCCTGCCGGATTCATAGTTAATTGCCCTGTCATTAGTCAAGTTAAATAACATAACAACTCATCAAGTAATTAGCGGCAATAAAAGCCGCTAATTACTTCAATATTTTATTTTGTAGCACCTATTTTTCTAAACTGCCCCGGACCGACACCCATTACCCTTTTGAAAGCCTTACTGAAGGATGCTTCTGATCGGTAACCGCAGCGTTCTGCAACATCTATCACACTTGCATGTTCTTGTTCTAACCAGCGACGGGCGTAATACATTCGCCAAACCGTTAAAAATTCAATAGGAGGCAACCCGCAAACTTGCATAAAACGCTCCGCAAAAACCGAACGCGACAAAAATGCTTTTTCCGCCAATTTATCTAGCGTCCAATTTTCTTGAAGGTTTTCATGAATTGCCAGCAGGGCGTTGCAGATTTGGGTATCTTCAAAAGCCCCGAGCAAGCCTGGCATTGGGATATCTTTTTCGACAATATCGCGGACAATGTAAAAAATCAGCGCATCTGCTAACCTGTCTAAAATTGCTCTTGCACCAATTGCATTGACCTTGGCTTCTGAAAATAACAGTTCCAGTAAAGTTCTCATAGAATCGTTATTGGCACTTGTGTTTCCATTTATCACAATGAAATCCGGTAAAGTTCCCAACAACAGTTTGCGGCTAAGATGGTCGATTTGAATAAGACCGCAGATAATTGCAACACCAGGATGAGTCCTTTCCATTGAGATCTCGCGGCTGATCTGTTGAATACCGAAAGTGTAAGAAATCTCAGGGTTGTTTACAGAGTGGTTGATTAAAATATTGGTAGAGTATTTCATAAGGAGTTGAATTATTCAAAGCCTTGTGTGGTTTGACGGTGTTATAGAAGTTGATGAAACGGTTCAATTGCAATTGTCGGTCGAAGTTATCCTTGAATTCGGTTTTCACATGCCACATCTCCATCAAGGTGCGGATGACCCGTTCGGCCTTGCCATTGGTTTGCGGGCGGTTGACCTTGGTGAACTTCTGGCCGATGCCGTTGGCTTTACAGGCTTTGGCGAAAGCGTGGTGGTCAGTGC
>Ga0194128_10002800_pt1 | contig 27668 bp, 23 predicted proteins | sample TA2KigCa65mmetaG_FD_148650 | JGI IMG/M metagenome (GOLD analysis project Ga0194128, IMG submission 148650) | Freshwater microbial communities from Lake Tanganyika, Tanzania - TA2015037 Kigoma Deep Cast 65m | ecosystem: Environmental > Aquatic > Freshwater > Lake | place: Tanzania: Lake...
GCCTATCGTGAAAGCTGGCAGTGCATTCGCGAACGCGCCGGCGGCGGGCATCTCGCCTGGTTCGGCATCATGTGGCTCGACCTTGCCATGTACATCACCGGCCTGCGCGTCGAAGCCGTGACCGGATTTTACGGCGTCGTCGGCGGGCAGCCCATCGACGTCGAGGACTCCGCCGTCCTGGCGCTCAAGTTCAATCGCCGCTGTTTCGGCACCATGACGAGCGCGTACTATCTCGATCGCGGCGTGCAATCGCACATCCAAATCTGGGGCGAGCACGGCTGGGTCAAGCTCGCGACGGTCGAGGAGCAGCCGATGCAGCACTACACGACGCGCGTCGGCGCCGGCCAACAGCCGCGCGTGCAGGAATACGCCTACCCGCGCGGCCAGCGCGGCTACACACCGTTCCTGCGCTCCGCTGTCCGCGCCTGCATGGGCCAGGAGGACCCGCCGATGACCGCCGACGAATGCCTGGCGCTGTTGCGAGCGGTTTATGGTTTTTATCAGTCGGCACAAACCGAACGCGTGCAACGGTTGACCTAGGGAGAAGCAGCCCCCCCCGCCGTTTACGTTTAGCGTTCGCAGGGTGCCATGCGAGCGCTAAAGGTAAAGAGAATACTCGAAAGGATCGCCGTATGTCGCTACGCATTCTCGTCCTGTCCGCGTCGGTCGGCGCCGGGCATTTGCGCGCCGCGGAGGCCGTCGAACTCGCGGCTCGCCAGATGCTGCCCGACGCGACGGTCAAAAATATCGATGTGCTCGACATGACCAATCGGCTCTTTCGCCACCTCTACGGGCAGTTCTACATCGATCTTGTCAACAAAGCCCCGCACCTGCTCGGCTACTTCTACGATTTGCTCGATGAACCGCCGTCGCCCAAACGCCGCCGCGATCGGCTGTGACTCTATCTTGAAAAGCTGAACCTGCGTTCGTTTATCAAGTTCCTCAAGTCGGAGCCGTGGGACATCGTGATCAACACGCACTTCCTGCCGGCCGAGATCATCGCGTCGCTGCGGGAGAAGAAGGAACTCGATTTGCGCCAGGTGACGGCGACGACTGATTTCGAGACACATCGGCTTTGGGTCAATCAGCCGTGCGATCGCTACTTCACCGCGACGCCGGAGGGGGCGCTGTACCTGCAGCATTGGGGCGTGCCGGCGGCCGACACGTTTTGCACCGGCATCCCGATTCACCCGGTCTTCAGCACGCCCAAGGATCGCAGGGTCTGCATCGCCAAGCACGGGCTCGCCGACGATCGGCCGATCATCCTGCAGCTCTCCGGCGGTTTCGGCGTCGGGCCGATCGAGAAGATCTTTCACGGGCTTTTGAACGTCGAGCAGCCGATCCAACTTGTGACGATCACGGGGCGCAATGAAGAGTTGAAGAAACAACTCGACAAGCAGAAACCGCCCCCACGCCACAAGCTGAAGGTGATGGGCTTCACGAAGGAGATCGACGAGTTGATGCAGGCGGCCGATCTGGTAGTGTCGAAGCCGGGAGGGCTGACGACGTCGGAGGTGCTGGCCCGCGGGGCGGTGATGGTGATCGTCAACCCGATCCCCGGACAGGAGAGCCGCAACAGCGATTATCTCTTGGAGAACGGCGCCGCGATCAAGGCGAACAACCTGGCAACGCTGGGGTACAAGGTCGATGCGCTCCTGAAAGACAAAAAGCGGCTCGATCAGTTGCGCGCGAATGTTCGGCGTATCGCGAAACCACGAGCGGCGTTTGAAGTCGTCGAAAAGGCGCTCCAAGTCTTGAACTTCACAAAATCATGAAGCACAGAATCATGAACGGAACGGCGCATGGTTTTGCCCAGTTCTACTTTGTGTAGGGAGCGTGAAACGCACCGTCCGATGGAAAACGTCGTCGGTTGGTGCGTTTCACACACCCTACTCTGACGTGCCGAAGTAGCCCGCTCGGATCGCTCGGCCGCCGTGTCCGGCGGGAGGCAAGCGATCGGTCGGCGATGTGCCGGCGGCCAACTCGAACGCGAAGCCGATTGGGTTGCGGCCGGGGCGTTCGATCGTTTGGCTATTCCCGTTCGCGTCGCCCCAGCGGCCCCACACATCGCCCGGCGCGATCATGTCGAAGCGAATGAACGTCTTTTTCACGCGATCGTATTCCAGGATGCCGTGCAGCGCGGTCGCATAGCCGAATGGCAGCGGACCGTTGGGCGACGTCGCCTTGGCGGGATCGAATTCGCTCCCGGTGCGAACGAAACCGTGAGCCGAGAGCTTGATGCGCTCTGGGGTAATGTCATCGACGAGGAGCGTCAAGGTCGCTTGCTTGAGCGCCGACTTGGGGATGATGCCATCCTCGCTCGTCAGCGCCCGGCGCGGCGAGAGGTGAAATCGCGCGATGCGCTCGGCGATGTTGGCTTGCACGAAGATCCTGTCGCCTTTCGCTGGCTTGGCGGGCACGAGCGATTGAACCTCCGCTGCGGTGAGCCACATGTACTCGGTGTTCGGTTCGAGCAAGAACGCGATGTTGCCTTTGACTAGGGGGAAATCGCTCTTGGCGACATGGCGGAGTTGGCCCTTATCGTCGCGGGCCAGGAAACGGCCGTGGACACGCAGCACCAGCCCACCTTCGGGCGGGGCGATGATTGTCCGGTCGCCGGGGTCAAGCGGCGGCACTTTGACCGCGCCAGGCTTGCGCTCGGCCTCAGGCAGATTCTTGAACGCTTCGAGCGTCTTTTCGCTCGGTCCGCTGCTGAGCCATTTGCCGCTCGCTGAGACGCAACTGAAATAACCGCTCGACGTCACCCAATGCTTGTCGATCCCGGCGGCGCGAAGAAACTCGCCCTCAGGACTTTTCGCGCGGCACAGTTCCGTCGGGACGGCGGCGGCGACGAAGTGGTCCTTGACGAGCTTGATCTTGGCATCGGTCCAACCGGTCGGCGCACGGCCGAGACGACCGGCGGTTCAGCAGCCTGCCGGCGGCGCGCCTCCGGAGCCCGCCCAGAGGAAGAGCGGCTTGCCTTCCGCCGCCGCCTTCTGCCTGGCCTCCCAGACGCTCGGATACCAGTCGATCTCCATCCAGCGCGATTCACCCGCCTGCGGCTTGATGAGGCGATGGATCTTCTCGATCTCGCTCGCCGACGGCTGGGGCGCTTGTGATGACTGCGCCAGCGTCGCCTGTCCAGGAAGAAACGCGCTGCCAATGAGCAACAGCGTTGTTACGATTCGGAGTGATGTCATGACGATTTCCTCCAATACGGTTGGACGTCATGACATCAGAATACAGCCGACCGGTGAACGTGCAAGATTTCGCGGAGAGATACGTCACTCCTCGGTCGGCTTGCCGGCCGGCGGCATCAGCCACCACAGCAGTAAATGCGTAGGCGGATAGATGCCGACCATTAACACCACCATGTAGAGTGCGAAATAAGCGTTCGGCTCCATCCAGGTCTGGGCCTTCTCCTCGCCCGTGGGGCCGAAGACGTAGTTGACGTTTGCCGGCTGATTCGGATCGCGCAACTGCTGCTTCGTCACCGGATCACGCACCGGGCTGGGGGGCGGCATCCACACATAGCACACCGTCAAGAGTACCCAGGCGATGCCCATCCACACCGGCAATCCCCGCTTGTCGTAGCCGACGCACCAGACGAAGTAGATCAGCAAGAACACCAGCCAAAAATGAAAGAACGACAAGAAGCGCAGGAAGAACGGCTTATCGGCGCTAAACATGTAGCTGGTCATATTCGTCAGTTGGAATCCGGAGACCTCGGCCATGAAATCGACCACCCAGAGCATTTGGGGAATAAAGGCGCCGACAAGCATCGCCGATAGGATGAGCGGGCTTTCGAGCCACATGCCGACGAGCGTCAGCACCGCGGCAACATCGCAGAAATAGAGAAAGTTGCCGATCCCGTAATTCTTGAGATAAACGGGAATCATGACCGCCATGAACGCGGTGTAAGCGATCTTGATCCAGAGCGGAATGAGCGGCAGCTTTTCGGGCATGACTGAGTCCTTTCGAGGCTGATACGAGGCTCGACCGCTTCGTTTTGCGCTCGCGCGGCGCCGAGCGGGCGCTAACCGAAAACTCAAATTGCCTTACGCGGCCTGCAGAAGTCGCGTGATCGCCTGCCCCGCGTGTCCGCCGCCATAGAGGTCGGCCGGCGTGGGCCGGTCGTGGCGGTCGCGCAACGATTGCAACACGCCGGCTTGGACCGATTCCGCGTCGGTCGGCGGGACCAGGCGATTCCAGCCCAGTTCGACCAACTCGACCCATTCGGTTTCGTCGCGCAAGGTCACGCAGGGGACACGGTGAAAAAACGCTTCTTTCTGGACGCCGCCCGAATCGGTGGCGATGACCGACGCATGCTTTTCGAGCATCAGCATGTCGAGATAGCCGAGCGGATCGAGTAAACGCAGGTTCGGGCTGCACTTCTCCAGCATCTTCTCCCGCGTCAAGGCGGCACGGGTGCGCGGGTGCAAAGGCAACACCACGGGCACTTCCTCCGCGATCGCGTTCAACCCGGCGAACACGCTGTGCAACCGCGCGCCGGCATCGGTGTTCTCGGCGCGATGGATCGTCGCCAGCACGTACTGCTTGGGTTTCAGGTCGAATTTTCTCAGCGTGTCGCCGTTGGCCTGAGCGCCGAAATAGATCGCCGCGTCGTACATGACATCGCCGACGAGATAGACTTTGTCGCCCGCGATGCCTTCATTGGCCAGGTTTGCGACGGCGGCTTCCGTCGGGGCAAATAGCCAACTCGAAAGATGATCGGAGACGACGCGGTTGATCTCTTCGGGCATCTTTCGATTGAACGAACGCAGGCCGGCTTCGACATGGGCGACGGGGATGTGCAGCTTGGATGCCGCCAATGCTCCCGCCAACGTCGAATTGGTGTCGCCGTAGACGAGGAGCTTGTCGGGCTTGGTTTCGAGCAGGACCGATTCGATCGCTTCGAGCATGCGGCCCGTCTGCGCGCCGTGCCCGCCGGAGCCGATGCCCAGGTGGTAGGCAGGCATGGGGATTTCGAGTTCGTGAAAGAAGACATCGGACATGTTCTCGTCGTAATGCTGGCCGGTGTGTACGAGAATCTCTTTGCAGTCGGGCGTTTGCCGCAAGATGCGTGAAACGACGGCGGCTTTGATAAACTGCGGCCGAGCGCCGATGACGGTGACGATTTTCATGCGGAGGACTCCTGCCCTGGTTTTGTGCGGGCGGCTCGATTGCTGCTTGTAGATACCGCGAAGGCAGTGGCAATGCAACGTCAGCGCCGCGGCGCATTAAATCACGCTTGCGCCAAGCTCCCAGCCTGTGCAGCTGATGTTGTTTCACAAGCGCCTTTTGCGATATGATGCCGTAGTGCGGGTGGCTTGCCTGCACATTAGCGTTCCGCGGGGCGCCGTGCAGGAAAGACGTCTGCATTACGAGACGATGAAAACGATCATCTTTGATTTTGGCAACGTCGTCGCCTTCTTCGATCATCACCGGACGCTCCAGCGCGTCCAGCCGCACTCGCCGCTAAGCGTTGAAATGATGTATGCGTCGGTCTATGCCAGCGATCTGGAGGCCCGGGTCGAACGCGGGGACCTTTCGGTGCCGGAGTTCTTGCAACAGGTGCACAAGACGTGGCAGCTGGACTGCGAACTCGACTTTCTCCTGGCGGCGATCGGCGACATCTTCTGGCCTAACCCCGAAATCTGCGAGCTCATCCCCCGCCTGGCGCCGCACTATCGCATCCTCTTGGGCAGCAACACGAATGCGATTCACTCGCGACAATTCATCGCCCAGTTCGCCGACGTGCTGTGCCATTTCGATTCGCTGGTGTTGTCACATGAGATCGGCACGCGCAAGCCCGACGTCGCGTTCTTTCGCCACTGCCACAGTCTGGCGCAAGCGGATCTAGCCGAGTGTGTCTTTGTGGACGACATCGCCGCCAACATCGCAGGCGCTCGAAGCGTTGGCTTTCATGCCATTCACTATCGGCCGAACGAGGATGTGGCAGGCCAGCTGCGTGGCCTCGGCGTCGAGTTCGGATAAGTGGTTTCGATATTCTCTTATGACGCCCGCGCAAACGCTAAACGAATGCCGGGCTAACGCGTTTTCTTCTCATGGCGCCCCTTCTCCGGCAACGTCAAGAAGCCCCAGCAGAGCGCCTGGTCTTGCACGTAGTTCTTGCCCAGCGTAAGGGCAGTTAGCGCCTTGGCGAACTCGTAGCCTAGATAAAACGCGTGTGACGGATCGATCTCGGCTCGCTTCGCCAGCTCTGCGAAGAGCTCGAACGGATCGGTCCCTTGCAGCCACATCTCGCTATTGATCACATGGAGCTTGCCGCGCTCGGCGAAGATGCGAAAGTTGCGATCGGCCACGTGCCCGGCCAATTCGCGCAGCGTTTCCTCGCCGTGCTCGCGCAACTTCGGATCACGCAGCAGCACCAACCTCGGCTCAAGCCGTTTCGGCAACACATGTTCTTTGCACGCGTGATAGACGAGCCGACGGGCTAGGTCGAGTTCTCTTACGCTACTTTGGGCCCAGTTGATGACTTCCGTGGTGAGAACACTCCGGATGCCCAACTCTTGACAGAAGCCGAGGAGGACGACGTTGATGCCGGCGGAGTCGGCGTCGGTCAGCTCCGTCAGGTTGCCGACGCCCATCATCATCTCGATGGCGGGATGCGCGTTGCGCGTTTCGAGATATCGGCCTAGCGACGGGGCGAATCCAAACGCGATCGGCTCCAGCACCGGATCGACGCGGAAGCGCACGCCGTGATGCTGCAGAAACGCCATGGTCTCGGCCAGGCCTTGGCAATTCGCGGGAACATCCGGGATGGCCACGACCTCGCAGCCCCAATCAACGCAAGCGTCACGATTGCTGCGATTGACGCTCAGGATCAACTCCGCGCCGGCCTTGGCGGCGTGGGCGGCCTCCACCGGATCGAGGCTGTCGAGCGACACGCGCAAGCCGATGTCCTTGAGCGCCTTGACCGCGTCGGCGACGCCCGCCCACGATCCGTCCGGATCGCAACCCAGATCGATGACGTCGGCCCCGTCGGCACGCATCTTCGTCGCCAGCGCCACGATTTCGTCGCGTGATAGTCTCGGAGCGTGGTTGATCTCCGCCAGGATCTCGATGTCGTAGCGGCCGTAGGCGGATTTGCCTTGGTTCGGCTTGCCAAAGTAATCGGGCAGATCGCGCAGGTCGTTAGGGCCTTTTTCGATCAGATAATCTCCCCATTCGTGGCGCAGCTCGGCGATGTCTCCCTGGCACAGCCCCGGAAGGATGATGCGATCGACGCCCGCCGACGGACGGAAATGCCGGGCGATCCACGGCGTCGTCGCCAGCGCCGCCACGGTGATCGGCATCACGCCGACGCTGTATTCGAATCCCGCTTGCGCCGCCAAGTCAACGAGCAGACGCCGCAGCGACGGCTCGGCGAGCTTGCCCGTTAGAAAAAGAATGTGCGACATGGCGACACCGTGCCTGGTGGCTCATCTTAACCAAATGTAAACCGCTGGCGGACCCCCTGCCCCGACGCCGGTGTTGGTGTAGCCAAACACCGCGAGGTCGGCTTTGCCGTCGCCGTTGAAGTCGCCGACGTAGACACCGTGCTCGTAGTGGACGCGGTATTCGAGGTTGATGCGCTGGACGCGGTCCTTCGACAGGCCGTCCTTGCCGCCGAGGAAGACGAGCACCTCGTTGGACTGGCCGTGCGCGACGATGAGGTCATCGATGCCGTCGCCGTTCCAGTCGGCGACGATCGGCGTGTCGCGCACCAGCGGATGTTTCTGGTTCTTCTTCGTCTCCGCGAGCAACTCACCGAGCGGAAGGACTGCGTCGGCCTTGTCGCCGAACTCCAGCTTGGTCTTGTCGCGGCCATAGAAAACGCGAGCCGACGTTTGCTTCTCCATGCCGTAGCTGAGAAACGCCGCGTCCTTTTTGCCATCGCCGTTGAAATCGCCGATGGCGAGGAATTGCCAGTCCTTCTCGCGCGGCAACTGGACAGTCGGCGTTTTCGGGAACTTGCCATCCTTGCCTCGGCGATAGAGTTGGCCGTAGGAGGTTAGCAGGTCGTCGCCGATTTCGCTGAAATCGACATAGGGACCATCGAGATCCGGCGTTGCTTTCTTCGTCGTCAGCCGGTCTTTGCTCCTATCCACTGAATAGAATCCGCCGAAGCGGCGCGAGATCAGTAGTGTGCCGAAAAGCATCCCCTTCTTTTCGTTGAGAAACCGCGCATGGTTGCCGTCGGCCAGGTCCAGTGGTGGGGCGTAATCGACTTTTGGCCATTTGTCAAAGACAAGAAATACAGCCGTCTTGCCAGCAACCAAGATGATTTTGTCGCCCAGCAGCCGAACTTTGTGCGGCTGACTGACGGCCACCTTGAATTCGTGATCGGGCTGTTCGTTGAATTTGCCATTGTGATTGAGGAAGATTTTGACGATGGAACCTTCCTCATCATCACCCGGCCCCTTACGGGGCTCGGCTCGCCGGGCCGGCGCGACTATCACCACATCCGGCGTGCCGTCGCCATTCACATCGCCAAAGGCCGCGCTGGTCGCACCGTGGCCCCAGCCGACCACCATCACATTCTTCTGCGTAATGCGAAAACGCGGATCGGGCCGCTCCGGCTTGATGAAGCCCCAGCCGACCGCCTGGCCGACGTCGATGCCGGCGTGGAAGTAGTTCTCCGGCCCTTCGACGGCCCCATGGCCCGGCAGCACGTAATCGACCTTGAGATCGCGCAGTTTTTTCAGGCTGCTCAGAATGTCGGTGGCGCTGAAGTTGACGCTGCCGGCATAGCCGAGGACGCCGCGCGGCATGATGAGATCGCCGAACGCGACGAAGGTTTTGCCGGACTTCTCGAAGTGCCAGGCCATGGAGCCGGCGGTGTGCCCGGGGATGCGGATCGCCTTCACCTTGAGGCCGGCGAGGTCGAGCGTCTCGTCCTTTTTGACGAAGATGTCGGTCGGGACGGGGGGATGCAGGCTGTAGCCGGTGTTGAGCGGGATGTGATGCTGCAGCGTGTAGGCCATCTCCTCGGAGCAGACGAACTTGGCCCCGGTGACGACGCGCCAGAGGTAGGCGCCGGGCGCATGATCGCCGTGCTCGTGGGTGGCGAGGACGTACTTGACCTTCTTCGGATCGAGCCCGACCGCTTCCATGGCCGCCCATTCGCGCTCGAACGACAGCCCCGCATGAGCTTCGATGAGGATGAGGCCATCGGGCGCCTCGATGACGCGCTGCCCGCCGAGATCGCTTTCGACGCGGCCGCCGGGGATTTGCCAGACGCCTTTTTCGATCGGCGTGGCACGAGCGTTGGCGACCCAGGGCTTGAGCGATTTGGGAACGAGTTTGTTGAGGTCGGTCTTCCAAAGTTGCTCATTGTTGAAGTCGGCGCAGTCTAGAAGGCCGTTCGTTTGGGCCCTGTAGATTTTCTTGCCCGCATGAAACTGACACAACCTTGGATAACCGGTTTTCCAGAGATTCAGGTGAATTTCTCCCGGCCTGCTCGTAGCCACATTCACAACGGCGCCGCCTTCCTTGCTCGGAGAAACTCCCCCGCTTTCGATGCTAAGCGAAAAGAGCATGTCGGCGTTATCGTCTGCCGGAAGGATCGTGTGGCCGGCGAGGCCGCGACATCTCCAAAAGTGGGCCCACGCATCAATGAACTTGCCATCTGGAGAGTATCGAATGGCGGACCAGAGCGTTTTGGAGAATTTTTCGGCCGCAAAGTGCTGGTGGACCTTTCCCGCCACATCGTATGCAGTCACCGTCGGCCTGGTCGGCACGAAGCGTAGCCCCTGGTTATCTTCCTTCATCGTCGCCGAGGAACGCACCCAGCGTTGCCAGCCCTGGTAGTCGGCGGCGGCGATCAGACGCTTCTTGCCGTCCGAATGGATGGCGACTGACAATGGGGCCCACACCTTCTCGTCGCGCTGCGGCAACTCCTTCTTGCTGCCGTCGGGCAAGGTCGGGGTGCCGTACACGCCCTTCTCTAGCGACGGGGCCTTATCGACCTCCTTGTTGACGGCCCGGCTCCACACCGGCTTCTTCTGGTCCGGATCGAACAGGTAGAGATTGTTGCCCCCCGTCGCCGTGCAGCCGACCACCGCCCAGCCGGCGTCATCGACGGCCAGCGACACGCTCGCATCCGGTTCATTCACCGGCACCCGCAGCGTCACCGGTTCCTTCCCCTTGCGGTAAATGACGAGCTGATTGCCGGCGAGAAGCGCCGTCGCATTCTTGGCACGGGCGAGCTTCATCGTCGGATGATTGGAGTGATCGCCGTAGTGGAAAAACCAGACGCCCTCTTGCTTGATGGGATGGGGGATGACTTCGCTCGGATCCCGCGGCCTTTCGGCCTCGGGCGTGTTGCCCCCCTTGCAAATAAAGGTCTCCACGCGGTCGCCAGCCCTTCCGTGCGGCATCGTGCAGATTGCGAGCACATCGCTCGTGCCGGCGATGAACGCGACGTTGTCGATCCACTGCTGGCCGACCTTGTAGGTGCGCAGAATTTTCCCGGCGTCGGAGAGCACGATGACGTTGGGATCGCCAAACGCCGCGATGGTGCCGACGACGATTTCCTTGCCGTCATCGGAGACATCGAGGCTGGTGATGCCCATACGAGGCAATGGGCCGACGCCACGTGCATCCCACGCGGGGAGCTTGCCGACCGGGAGTTGGGCTATTGCCGGGCAGTCATTAACGGCGATGATGGCGAGAGCAACAAGGAAGCGATTCATGGATTCGGCCTCCCAATCGCGAGATGAGTCGCACCCGACTATTTCCGCCGCAACTGGTCCACTTCCTTTTCTAGCGCGGTGATTCGATCGTGCATGGCTTGCATCTGCCGGCGCAGCGTGTCTATCTCCTCGGCGTGCTGCACTAAGCGCTCATACTCGGCGGCGGCATCGCGAACGGCGGCCTCCAGATCGTCCGGTTGCCACGGCTTTTTCAAGAACTTGAAGATATGTCCCTGTATTGATCGCCGCGATGATCGCATCCAGGTCAGCGAATCCGGTGAACAGCATCCGAATCGCCTGCGGATGCCCGGTGCGGATCGATTTCAACAGCTCCACACCCGTGACCTTCGGCATACGCTGATCGGTCATGATGATGTGCACTTCGTTGTCGCGCATCAGCTTCAAGCCTTCCTCGGCACTGCGCGCCTTCAGCACATTAAACTCGCGCCGAAGCAAGTCGTGCACCGAGTCGCAGACATCCATCTCGTCGTCGACCACGAGCAAAGTGTGTTTTTTTGTTTCGATCATAGGACTAAGTCGCCGTGTGCCAGCTTGCGGCGTAGGCACAAGCTGCCCGCTTGCGTCATGCGACCAGCATACCGGCAACGTGCCGATACGTGCCGCTGCCATTCCCGTAGCATCGCCACCCGTGTCGATCTTACCGAGCGTCGGCCTGGAAATCAAATTGCGGATCGAGCGGATCGCGGGTAAAGTGATGGGTGCTCGCATGGGGGAAAACCAACGTGGCCGCGGCGTCCGACAAACTGGAATCGAATCGTCGGCAGGCGCGTCTGGCGATCGAGTGGTTTGCCGTCGATCCAGTCCAGGTCGAGCGGATACTGCGCGCCGCGCAAGAGCGCCAGCGCGCCGGCGAGGACGTTGACATCCTCACGGAATTGCGCGACGCCCACATCTTGACACCCGAGCAAGTCGAGCGTGTGCGCCTCAGCGCGGCAGACGACGACACCGATGAGGCGCGCGCCACCAAGCTCGACCTGAACGGGGCCGACGGCGAGTTGAAACAGATCGGGTCGTACCGAATCCTGCGCAAGCTCGGCCAGGGTGGCATGGGCGCGGTCTATCTCGCTTACGACGCACCGAATAATCGCCAGGTTGCTGTGAAGGTTCTGTCCGCCGACCAGGCGGTCAAGACGAACATCCTCCGGCGCTTTCAGCAGGAAGGGCGACACGGAACGCTGCTCAACCATGTCAACATCATCCATAGCTACGACACAGGCCAGGATCCCGCCAGCGGGCTGCACTACATTGTCCTCGAATACGTTGACGGCCCGACTGCCCACGATCTGCTCGATCGGCTTGGCAAACTGCACGTCGGCGACGCGGTCCACATCATTCTCGACATCGCACGCGCCGTGGAACACGCCCACAAAAACCAAATCATCCACCGGGACATCAAGCCGTCCAACATTCTCATCACGCCTGCCGGCCTCGCGAAGCTCTCCGATCTCGGCCTGGCCAAACGCCGGGACGACTCCGCCAATCTCACCAGCGCCGATCAGGGTATCGGCACGCCGTATTATGTGCCCTACGAACAGGCGATGAACGCCAAGAAGGCCGACGAACGCAGCGACATCTACGCTCTCGGTGCGACGCTGTATCACCTCGTCACCGGAGAGGTTCCGTTCGACGGGACTTCATCCTTGGAGATCGTCGAAAAGAAAGGTATCGGCGTTTATCCGGCCGCACGCTCGAAGAACCCAGAAGTCCCAGCAAAGCTCGATGTAATCCTCGCTCGCATGTTGGCGCGAGAGCTGGCGGAGCGCTATCAGACCGCGAGTGAATTGATCGTCGAATTGGAGCGCTCGCAACTGGCTGCGAAGATTCCGAGCTTCGTCAGCGTCGAGGTCGCCATGCAGGATCCGGTCATGCACGAGCGCTTGACCTCGCCGATCGAAGCAACGCAGCCGGACATGCAACTGCAAAAAGGAGGCGACGGCGACAAAACAGGCAAGGTCGTCATCTGGTATCTGCGTTACACCGATCAGCGCGGCAACTTGTGCAAGGCGAAAGGCTCGGCCGCCGAGGTGATCGATCGCCTGAAGCGCGGCAGCATCCCACACGACGCGGAGGCATCACGATCGCCGACCGGTCCGTTTCGCCCGATCGGCACTTGGCCCGAGTTCGCCAAGGCCGCGGTGCCGGTTGCGAAAAAAGCCGATACGCCGAGCGAACCCGCGCCGCCGGCAGCGAGTGATGACGAGCTTGAAGCGGCCCAGCGGCTACAAACGCTGCTCTGGATCGCCGCCGGCGCCGTCGGCGCCGCCATCGTCGTGCTGCTGATCGTGACGGTGTACCTGATGCTGACGGCGGGATGAAGGTTGCAGCGAATGGGATTCCTGGTAGACTGGAGGTTGTGTGGACTTCCTCGAGCCGATATCGCAGTCTGAGTTCGACGCGCGTGTGAGACGCGCGGAAGCGATCGCGCATGACCTCGGTTTCGTCGGCCTGGTGGAATACCGGCATGCCAGGAGTAATTCGGGCGGCGGTTCGTTCTGCTTGGCTCCTACGATCGAGAGTGATTTGCTCATCGTCTACGCCGACGCATTTTCGCGTGATGCGGCGGGAGACGATTTCAGCTTGGAAGCAATCATCGCTCACGAACGCGGACATCAGCTTCTGCACCGGCATGAGCGGTTGCTGCGCGTACTGCCCAAAAGGAAATGTCGGAGGATACCGAAGAGGTTTTGGCATCGCTCCTGGGGGCGTTGATCGTTCGCAATCCACGCGACAGCAAGTCGCTGGAATATAAGGCGCTTTGCCATTTGGTGGTACGCGGCGTCAGCTTGTCGGATGCATCAAGAATCGTGGAAACAAATATCGAGCTGCTGAGGAAGGCCCTATGATCGGAAGAAAAAAGCTATCAGAAATTCGCCTAGAGCTACAAGAAGCTTACGCTGCTGAGGGCATCAACCCTATCATTGAGTTGGACAATAAGATTCGCAAACTCAAGAAATCAAAACCGGCGAAGGATGATGTGGTCAAGGACCTTGAGACATTTCGCGAGGCGCTATCGGAAATTCTCGAAGAAGAAGTTGAGAATCCTGCCCGACCCAAGCGCGCGAAGACAACGAAAAAAAAGCGGACTAATACGGGTGAAACAGCGGTCGAGCGCGTGCGCAAGTAGTTTGGCGACACTACCAACGTATCCCTTGTCGACGGACGACCACGATGGCTGTGTTTTCGCATTGGGAATCTTGGTCCAATCGTGCAACTCTGGCCGGGCTCACATTTCCGGGCGTGTATGCACTCGCCCTATCGGCAGTGAATATGGCGGGCGCGGAATTCAATTGGATCGCCGACATCATCTATGTCGGAATGACAAATGCCAAGGGTGGTCTCCGATCTCGTCTCCAACAGTTCGACAATACAGTCAAGGGAGGCGACGGTCACGGGGGCGGTCATCGTGTCCGATTCAAACACTCCGACTATGATAAGCTCGTGTCACAACTTTACGTTTCAGTTTGTCCCCGACGATGCGACGTAGTCGCATGTGATCCGACCGATCTTCGAGTCATGGGTCAGGTTGCATTGCACGAATACGAATGTTTCGCTCTTTTTGTTGAGCTCCACGGAATGTTGCCGGAGTTCCATGACAAAAAAAGGTCGCCGAAGAAGAAAGCACTCGGAGTATAACGCCTGCCCGATCGGAGTTTGATCATGGCTTTCGTTGGAGCATGTTCCCGCCGCACCTTCCTGCGTGGCGTTGGCGTCACGATGGCGTTGCCGTGGCTCGAATCGCTGCCGGCCTGGAGCGATCAAGGGCAGCGGCAAGGCAACAACGAACCGCCGGTGCGGTTCGCCTGCCTGTTCGCGGGCAATGGATTTCACGCGCGCGAATGGTGGGCGCGTGGCGAAGGGGCCAACATGGAGCTCGGCGCCGTGCTTCAGTCCCTGCGCCCCTATCGCGAGAAGATGAACTTCATCCGCGGGCTCTACAATGCCGAGGCGCTCATCGGTGGCATCCATAGCTGCCAGACCGGCAACCTCCTGTCCGGCGCTCACCTCGCCCCCGGCGGCGAAATTCGCTCCGGCATTAGCTGCGACCAGGTCATCGCTCAGCGGCATCGCGACGCGACCAAAGTGCCCAGCCTCGTCCTCGGTTGCGAGCCGTCGATCGCCGCGATCCACAAGAACTACTCGATGATCTACAGCTCACATATCTCGTGGAGTTCGCCGACCACGCCGACGCCGCTTGAAGTCTTCCCGGCCCTGGCGTTCGATCGGCTCTTCCGCGACAACGTGGGCCGAGCCGACCAGAGCGTGCTCGATGCCGTGCTGGAAGACGCCCGCGGCTTGCGCAATCAAGTGAGCCGATCGGATCAACGCCGGCTCGATGAGTATCTGTCAAGCGTGCGCGAAGTCGAAACGCAGATCAATCGCGCCGGGCAAGCAGGCCGACTGCAAGGCTGGCGGCCCACGCTCGAACGCCCCAATATCCCACGCCCCGCCGACGGCATGCCCCAGGACATCGATCAGCACATGCGGCTCATGTGCGATATCTTGGTGCTCGCCTTCCAGACCGACACCACGCGCGTCTGCACCCTGAAACTCAACAACGACCACTCGTCCTTGCGCTTCCCGAATCTACCTGCATCGAGCGGCCGCGGCGGCATCGACTACATGATCCATCACCTGCTCTCGCACACCAACAGTGCCGATTGGCTCAAGGTAAACCAGTTCTTCACCGAGCAACTGGCCTACATCGCGGGCCGGCTCGATCGCATTCAGGAGGGCAATCGCACCTTGCTCGACAACTCGATCATCCTCTACGCTTCGAGCATGATGACCGGCAACCACGATAACAATCAACTGCCGCTACTCCAGTTGGGCCGAGCCGGCGGCCGAATTCGCACGGGCCGGGTGCTCGAATGCCTGGGCCGGCCGAACCGCAAGATGTGCAGCCTGTACCTATCGCTCTTGGACAAAGTCGGCATTCGCCTCGACCGCTTCGGTGATTCAAACCAGCGGTTGGAGGAGATTTGACGCTGGGAACACTCGTCTAACCCTCAAATAAGCGAATTCGCGTCGCTAAGGTAGGCGTTTGTACCACGGCTCAGCCGGACGCACGGTCTCCGGGCTGTGGCGGTGGCAGCGGATGGTACTTTGGGTTGGCGTCGGCAATCGTTCTTTCGCTTTCTGCCGCGCGGATCAGTGGATGAATTGATTGACGATTTCAATACGTACGAGGACGAAGGATAGGGCGATGGAACCTTGATAGTTGCCCTGAAGAATGAGGCTTACGATTTGATTCGCAGGATCAATGGCTACATTGCCTACCTTCGCAAGTGCGAGCAAGGTGGCTCCGAGTGATGTCACGCAAGTGGCGAATGGCGAGTGTCACCACTCGCCACCCACCACTCACTTACTTCGAAATCGCCGTTATCTTGGCGATGCCTTTGCTGGCCTTCTCGTGGCCGGTAACGACGCTTTTGCCATCCGGTGTGAAAGCGGCGCAATAGGTGATCCAGCCTTTGCGCGATTCGTTTCCTTTGTCGGTGTCGTCGTAGACTTTGTTCCCTGACGAAAGCTCGTAGACGCGGAGGCTGCCGCCGTAGCCTGCGGTGGCGACGTACTTGCCGTCTTTGGAGATCGACAGGCCGAAGAGGTAATCGCGCGTCGGACCGATCTTCTTCGCTTCCTTGCCGTCGGCGAGATTCCAGAAGCGCAGGAATTTGTCATGGCCGACGGAGAGAACTTGCTTGCCGTCCGGCGTGAAGGCGACGGCGGTGAAAGCGTCGCGCAGTTCTTTCGGTTCTTCCTTTTTGCCCATGTCCTTCTTTTTCACGTCCTTTTTGTCTTTCTCGTCTTTCTTGGGCTCGATCTTCTTCGGCTCGATCTTGATCTCGGGCTTGGGCAGGTCGACCATCATGGACTTGATTTCCTTTTGGCCCTTGACGTCCCAGATTTTGATGATGCCGTCGTTGCCTGTCGAGGCAAGCTGGCTGCCATCGGCGTTGAAGGCGACGGAGTAGACCGATTCTTTGTGAGCGCCGAGGTTCTTGATTTCCTTCAGGTCTTTGGCGTCCAAGAGCTTGACGGTTTTGTCGGTGCCGCCCGAAGCGAGAATGTTGCCGTCGGGGCTGAACGCGACGGCGCCGACGCCGCCGGGGACTGCGCCGGCCGCGGGATGCGCTTTGAGTTCTTTGATCGCTTTGCCGTCCTTGGGATTCCAGAATTTGATGACGCCGTCGGCCGATCCTGTGGCGACGATGGTGCCGTCCTTATTGAAGGCCACGCCGGTGACTTGGGAGGTGCCCTTGAGAATCTGGGATTCCTTGCCGCTGGCGAAGTTCCAGAGCTTGACGTTGCCGTCGAAGCTGGCGGTGGCCATGATCGAGCCGTCGCTGGAAAACGCGATGGAGTGGATCAGGCCCTCATGCCCCTTGAATTCGGCAGGAGCCTGGGCCCAGACAAACGAAAAACTGACGGCGGCGAACGCCGCGAGCGAAAGGCATAGACGTTTCATGAAAGCATCTCCTTGACATTGCCGCTTGTGGCTTAGCGCGTGCAGCAATCTTCGGTGACGACTGGTTTATCCGGCGAGCGCTAAGCCGCAGGCGGCCAGACAGCGGGTGGGGTGGGTTATCGCAGGCGTCACGCTCCGCGTGACGAATCCTCACGCGGAGCGTGAGGTCTACTCTAATATATTGGGTGCAAAGCCGCGCCGCATGGTATTTTCCGTAATAACGCGCGGAATCATGAACTGCAACAAATAATCGGGCCCCCCCGCCTTCGACCCGACCCCCGACATCTTGAACCCGCCGAACGGCTGCCGCGAGACGAGAGCCCCCGTGATCTTGCGATTGATGTAGAGGTTGCCGACGCGGAATTCGCGTTTCACCTTTCGAATGTTCTCTGGGCTGCGCGAGTACAAGCCGCCGGTCAGGGCGTAGTCGGTCCCGTTGGCGATACGAAGCGCGTCGTCCAGGGTCGTCGCTCTGATGACGGCCAGCACCGGACCGAAAATCTCCTCTTGGGCGATGACGGCATTCGGCGCCACGTCGGCGAAAATGTGCGGAGCCACATACGTTCCTTCGCTCACCAAGAATCCCGCGTCACCCGCGTAGGCCAGGCGCGCTTCCTTCCTTCCCTTCTCGATATAGCTCAGGATTCGTTGCCGAGAATCCTCGTCGATGACGGGACCGACCTTGCAGCTTGGATCTTCCGCGGGTCCGATTTTCAGGCTCTTGGTCGCGTCGATGAGGCGTTCGAGAAACTTGTCGTGCAGCGATTCCAGGACGATGGCGCGCGAGCAGGCCGAGCATTTCTGCCCCTGATAGCCGAAGGCGCTGGCGACGCCGCCGCTGACGGCTTCGTCGAGGTCGGCGTCGTCGTCGATGATGATGGCGTTCTTGCCACCGAGTTCCGCGATGAGCCTTTTGATGTGCGATTGTCCCGGCGCAAGATTCGCCGTCTGCCGATTGAGCAACATGCCGACACCGCGCGAGCCGGTGAACGCGACGAGGGCAACATCGGGATGCTCGGCCAGCGTGGGGCCGATCTCTTCGCCAACGCCGGGAAGATAATTGACGACGCCGGCGGGGAAGCCGGCCTCATGGAGAACTTCCATGAGCTTTGCGGCGCTGACCGACGACTGCTCGGCCGGCTTCATTATGGCAGTGTTGCCGGTGACCAAGGCCGCTGCGGTCATGCCGGTCAGGATGGCCAGAGGGAAGTTCCACGGCGCGATGACGACGGCGACGCCGCGCGGCTCGTAGAAAAACGCGTTGTCCTCGCCGAGCAGCACCTTCCCGGTCGGCGTGGCCAAGCGGCGCATCTCCAACGCATAATATTCCAGAAAGTCGATTGCCTCGCAGACGTCGGCGTCGGCCTCGCGCCAGTTCTTGGCGCATTCGTAAACCTGCCAGGCCGCCAGCTCGAAGCGTCGCCGCCGCGCGATCGCTGCCGCCTTCACGAGCAGGTCCGCACGCTCGTTTGGATCGACGGCGCGCCAGCCGGGAACCGCCGTGTGTGCAGCCTCGATGGCATGCTCCGCGTCGTGCTTCGTCGCTTTGGCGCAGCGGCCCACGATCTCGCGCAGGTGCGATGGGTTGATCGAGTCGATCGTTTCAGTCGTCTCGATGGTTTTGCCGTTGATGTGGAGAGGATGCGTGGCGCCGAGTTGTTTCTTGACCGTGGTGAGGGCATCCTGCATCGACTGGCGGGCGGCTTCGGTGCTGAAGTCGGCGAGGGGTTCGTTTCGAAATTCGCCCCCCTCTCCCCCTGGGAGAGGGGCTGGGGGTGAGGCCGGTGCGTTGCGAGCGCTAAACGGGGATGACGCAGGGTTCATGAGCAACTTCTCCTCGGCGACCTGTTCGGAGCTGGCGCGCAGGAACGATGTGTTGGCGGTGTTCTCGAGCAAACGCCGCACCAGATACGCCATGCCGGGCAAGAGCTGGCCGTACGGCGTGTAGACGCGCACGCGCTGGCCGAGCCGAACGATCGCGTCCTTCATCGGGTCGGCCATGCCGTAGAGCATTTGGATTTCATACGACCGATCGGGCAATCCCATGAGTTGCGCCGCGGCCATGGCATGGGCGAGACTGCGAGCGTTGTGGCTGCCGAACGCAGGCCGAAGCCATTCGTGGTTTTCCAGGAGCCAAAGTGTCATTCGCTCGTAGTTGGCGTCGGTCTCCCATTTGCGGGCGAACACGGGCGCAGGCCAACCTTCCTGGGCGGCGACAACCGTCTCGTAATCCCAGTACGCCCCCTTGATGAGCCGCACCCAGACCGGAGTGCCTCGCCGCTTGACCCACGTCAACAACCGTTGCAGATCGTCGCCGCACGACACGAGATACGCCTGGATGGCGATGCCGACGTCGGGCCAGTCGCGAAACGCCGGCTCCTCGAGAATCTCCTCGAAGATGCGGATCGTCACGTCCTTGTAGGCCGATTGCTCCATGTCGAAGTTGACGAAAGCGCGATGCTTCATCGCCGAGCGCAGGATGGGCCGCAGCCGTTCGCGCACGACGGCACTGGTGTGGTCCGGGGCCATCGGGTCGAATTGGCTGAACAGCGACGAGAGCTTGATCGACACGTTGACGCGGGGCAGAGCACTCTGATGATCACGATCGAGCAAGTCGACTGGAGACCAGCCGTCAGCGTGGCGACTCAGCCCCTCGATCAAGTCGAGATACTCCTGCTGGCACTTCTCGGCTTCGCGCTCCGTGATCGTCGCCTCGCCGAGAAGATCGACGGTGAAGGTCAGGCGCTGACGGCGCAATCGCTCGACCGTGGCGATGGCTTCCTGCAAATTCGAGCCGGCGATAAACTTGCGAGCCAGGCTCTCGGCATTGCTCCGTGCCAACTGGGCAACCAGTCCGGCGAGCCAGCCCTCGCGCGGCAAGAATCGCAATCCAAACCGCGCCCAGCCGGGCAGATGCTCGTGCGTCTCCGCGAAATACTCGTGCAGGTGCCGAATGATGGTCTCGGCCGACTGAAGTTGTGGCAACGTGTCGATGAAGCGAAAAAGCTGTACCTTGACGACCTCGTCATGCATCGTCCAGGCCATGAGCCGATCGTCCCACCACTGCGGCGAGAACACGAACGGACTGCGCTGAGCGGCGAGCGCGAACATCTCTTGCCCGTACGTCCGGGTCAGGCGTTCCAGTCGATCGCGATCCAACTCGGCAGCCGCCACAAACGCTCCGTCATTTGGATATGCTCGAAATGCCCCTGTTGATAATATGAGAATCGTGCGGCAACATCGTTCAGCCGCAAGCGGTCGGAGCCCACGCATGGCGGAAAGCATCGGCACATTCCAGATCCTCGGAGAGCTCGGCAAAGGCGCGCACAGCACCATCTACCACATCCGCCGCGACAGCGACAGCCGACAGTTCGCCCTCAAAGTCGTGCCGCTCGAAGAGGACGAGGACGCCAAGTACTACGACCAGGCCGAGCTCGAATACCGCGTTGGCCAGATGCTCGATCACGTTAACCTGATCAAGGTCTACGCCTTCGAAACCCAGCGCGACTGGTTCTTCCGCGTCCGCAAGGTGCATCTCTTGATCGAATACGTCAACGGCAGGACGCTCGACCACTGGCCCAAGCTCAAGCTGGCCTGGCTGGTGCAGGCGTTCGCGAAGATTGCCGCCGGCCTGGTGCACATGCATCGCCGCAACGTCTATCACGCCGATTTGAAGCCAAACAACATCATGCTCAGCAAGGCCGGCGAGATCAAGATCATCGACTTCGGCCTGGCCTGGATCAAGGGGGAGCCCAAGGAACGCGTGCAGGGAACGCCGGAGTATATGGCCCCGGAGCAATCGAAGCACAAGACGGTCAATGAGCGGACCGACATCTACAACCTCGGCGCGACGATGTACCGCATGATGACGGGCAAGCAGCCGCCCAGCACGATGGCGTCGCCGGATAGTCCAGGGATTAACGCCAAGCTTTTTCGCGAATGGCTGACGCCGGTGAGCGAACTTAGGCCCAGAACGCCGACGGCTTTATGCGACCTTATCCACCAGTGTCTCGACTACGAAGCGCGCAACCGCCCGGAACGGATGTCCGAAGTGTCCGGCGCCCTCAATTCGCTAGTCGCTCAGTTAGTGCACAGTGACGACGACAAACTCGAGGAGATCGGATGGTGATCGCTCTTCGTTTAGCGCCCGCGAGGTACACATCGGTTTTGAAAGTGACAAAGCGAGCCGTGCCGCGTAAGCGGGCGGTTGATGCGATGGCGATGGAACTCAACCGGCCGCTTACGCGGCACGGCTCGCCGATCCCAGCGTTTATCCCGGCGCTTGCGCTTTGAACAACCAATAGAGGAGCGTCTTTACCTCGAACGGCTTCAGCGTCGGCCGGAGCGACAATAGCCGTGCCGCGATGCCGCTCAGGTGCGGGGCCGCCCAACTCGTCGCCGGCTCCAGGGCGAACGGACCCAGATAGCCCCGACCATGCGCCTGAAACTCGATCTGGTCACGTGGCTCGTAGGCAAATTGCAGTGGATTCTCGAACAGCTTCTTGTCGACCGACAAGATCGGCGGCGCGAACATGGCCGGATAGCTGCGCGTGAACGGATGATCGTTGTGCGCGGCCGCGACGATCAGCACGTCCTTGTGATAACCTTCCTCGATGGCGCGCAAGAGTTGTTGCCGTTTCGGAAGCTGCTGTAGCTTCTGCTCCGTGACACCGAGCGAGAGGTTGACGATCTTGCACTTCCATACGTCATACGCCCAGCGCAGGGCCTTGATGACCGTCTCGACTTCGCAGGTTCCCGCCGGGCCGAACACATCGGCGGAGAAAAGCTGCACGCCAGGCGCTTGTGTCAGCAGGATGTCGGCGACCGTTGTGCCGTGCGGCGTGCTCTGCTTGCCTTGATACGGCATCGGCTCCGCGCGATCGACGGTGAATATGCCTCCTTGGATCGGCTGAATGGCCGTGCCGAATTTCTCCTGCAAGACGCCCCTTTCGACACCGCTATCGATCACACACACCGCGACCCCCTGGCCGCTGGCGCGCGGGTCCAGAAGCAGCCGCTCGGGCGTGATCAGTTTGAAGAGATCGTCGAACACGTCGGTCATGTTTTCGGATAAAAGCGTCGAGAAACGTATTCCTTCTTTATATCTGAAATGGTCCGCGGTCCGACCTTCGTATAGCGTTCGCGTGGCGCCACGCGAACACTGAACAAGGATCTACGGGCATCGTTGAATCGCATAGGAAATTCGATCAGCGGCGAGCAAATTCAACGCTTCGCGCAACAATGCCGCAAGCGATTCCAGCTCGGTCCGTGCCCGTTCGCCGTTCATCGGCGATTCGCACAGAACGGAATGGAGTACGACCGGCTCGCCCTCTCGCAAGTACAGGATGAGCTCAAGCAAGCACGCATCGGCGCTGCCCACATCGACGGCAATGTAGCGAACTTCATGGCGATACCAAACCTGTTTGCCATGATCGCGTGCCGTGCGGACAAGGAGGCCGTCCGCGACGCTGAGTTGTTGCAGGGCATCGTCGCTGGCGCAATGCAAGTAGCGACGCCGGCCGTGTGCCGCCATCAGTACGACAATGCCTGCAGCAAAGGGAAACCCGGCGAGAAAGCGATAGGCCGGGACGCGAAAAGCAAGAAAGGCGCTATAGCTGATGATGGAGCCAAGTAGCAACAGCACGCCGATCTCGAAGAAACGCCATGCTCGCCGACGTTCGGGCGGCCAAGCATCTTCCCCGGGCGAGAAGTCGATGGTAGCCCAGTTCTCGCCGTGTTGGGTGGCGACCTGCGATGAATGCGGTGCTGCTGCCTGCGAAGCCGAGTCGATGTCGGCATCCGCACCCTTCCTGCCGGCAGAGTTTATCGAGATTTCTTTCACGGCGTTTTTCCAGGCAGCATGACGACGCGCGATACGTCAATTATACGGCACTCGCCGTGGATTTCATACCTGTGCCGGGCTCGTCGGGAGCAGGGGCATGCCTACGGGGCTCATTGTGCGCCAATACGCAATTGACCACGCGGCATTTGTCCTTTAGAGTGAAGACAACACTCTGGAGGTCCTCTGTGGAGCAAAAAGACCGCACCCGTCCGTTTCTCGCCGGTTCGCCGATTCTGCTTCTGGTCGCCCTGGCGGCGGCGTTCGGCTTCTGGTTCATGAACCGCGAGCCGACAGTTCGCGAAATCTCCTATGGCAGCCTGATGCATATCTGCAGGGCGGACGATCCGACCTGCCAGTTTCAGAACGTCGTCATTCGCAAAGGCGCCGACATCACCGGCGACTTCGTCATCACCGACACCATCTCCGACGGCACGGCCAAACCCAAACCGGCGGACGAAAAGAAATCGTTCCGCACACGCATCGGTCTGGCGTCGGATCAAGAATTGCTCGCCCGGCTCGACCAGCGTGCCGGACCGCACTATCAAGGCGCCGAAGAACGCCCGTTCCTCGAAGGCATTCAGAGCATCATCCTCGGATTTTTCATGCTGCTGCCGGTATTCCTGTTCGGGTTCCTTTTGCTGCGCTGGATGTCGGGAGGTGGGTCGGCGTTCAGCTTTGGCCGCAGCAAACACAAGATGTACGGCAACACCGACAACAAGATCACGTTTGAAGATGTGGCTGGGATCGATGAAGCCGTTGAAGAATTGCGCGAGATCGTCGATTTTCTGAAGACGCCGGAGAAGTACAAGGCGCTCGGCGGCCGCATCCCCAAGGGCGTGCTGCTCGTCGGCCCGCCGGGGACGGGCAAGACGCTCCTGGCCAAGGCGGTCGCCGGCGAGGCCGACGTGCCGTTCTTCTCGATGAGCGGCTCGGACTTCGTCGAACTCTTCGTCGGCGTCGGCGCCAGCCGAGTGCGCGATGTCTTCACGCAGGCCGAGACGATGGCGCCGTGCATCATCTTCATTGACGAGCTGGACGCGCTTGGCAAAACACGCGGCGGCATCTCCGTCGGCGGGCATGACGAGCGCGAGCAGACTTTGAATGCGCTGCTCGTCGAGATGGACGGCTTCGACTCCAACCGCGGCGTCATCATCATGGCCGCCACCAATCGACCCGAGACGCTCGACCCTGCGCTGCTGCGCCCGGGTCGATTTGATCGCACGGTCGTCGTTGATCGGCCTGACCTGGGCGGCCGTGAGGCGATTCTCAAAGTTCACACGCGCACGGTAAAACTGGCAGACGACGTCGATCTGCGCCATGTCGCCGCCCTCACGCCCGGGACGGCCGGCGCCGATTTGGCCAACATCGTCAACGAGGCGGCGCTCCTGGCGGCGCGCAAGAACCGCAACGCTGTTTCCATGCCCGACTTCAATGAAGCCATCGAGCGCGGCGCCATCGGCCTGGAACGCAAGAGCCGCATCATGACGCCCGAGGACAAACTGCGCGTCGCCTACCACGAGAGCGGCCATGCCCTGGTCGCTTGCGCCTTGCCCAACACCAGCCCCGTCCACAAGGTGACGATCATCCCGCGTGGCGTCGGCGCCTTGGGCTACATCTTGCAGCGGTCCGACGACGATCGCCACATGCAAACCAAGGGCGAACTCGAGAGCATGATCCGCGTCTCGCTCGGCGGCACGATTGCGGAAGAGATCATCTACGGCGAGATTGCGACCGGCGCCGCCAGCGACCTGGCCAAGGCCAACAACATCGCTCGCAAGATGGTCAAAATGTTCGGCATGAGCCGACTGGGCCGGGTGTTTTATGAGGACGAAAGCAGCAGCCCATTCCTGGGCAGCCTCGGCCTCGACACGCAGCGCGAGTTCAGCGAAGCGACTGCTCGCGAGATCGACCTGGAAGTCCGCAAGATCATCGACGATGCCATCGAGGACGTGCGTAAGATTCTGCTCGATCGCAAAGACGCCCTCGTCGCCGTCGCCAAGACGCTGATGGAAAAGGAAACGATTGACGGCGACGAGTTGCGTGGCATTCTAGAAACGAATTACCCTGGGCCGAAGCTCGTGCCCGCGTCAGACGCCCTCGTCACGCCGGACCGCGTGGATGCCTCGGAGCCGAAGGATGCGCGCGAGAGCAAGGTGCCGTAACGAGCACCGTTTCGTCACTAGCCCGCAGCGCAAGCAAGGGTGGCCCTTGCTTGCGCTGCGGGCTAGTGACGCCGGTATCCGTTCCAATCGTGGTTCATTCCGATTACAATGATCTCCATAGACCCCGCGAAACTCTCCTTTCGGTAGCCACGTGGTTCTTCCAAACCTGCAAACCGCCGAGGCACGCCAAACACTGCCCGGCTTGCTGGATGTATCCGATGACGCGCTGCGCGCCTGGTTGGGCGAGCGCGGCGAGAAGCCCCTGCGCGCACGGCAGATTCGGCACTGGATATTCCAGGGCGGGGCCGAGTCGTTTGACGCCATGACCGATTTGCCCAAGGCGCTTCGGATGCAGCTTGTGGAGGCGTTTGTGCCGCTGGCGAGTCGCGTCGCCAAGCATTTGCGCGCCAGCGACAATACGCACAAGCTCCTGCTGGAGTTGCGCGGCCGGGAGGCCGAGGCTCCTGCCGAGCCGACGTCGCTGAACGGCTCGGCAGGAGCCTCGCCCTCCCGAAAACGGGATGTCCCTCAACTAATCGAGTGCGTGCTGATTCAAGACGAAGGCCGGCGGACCGCGTGCATCAGCACGCAAGTCGGCTGCGGCATGGGTTGCGTGTTTTGCGCCAGTGGGCTCAATGGCGTCGAGCGAAATCTCAGCGTGGGGGAGATCGTCGAGCAACTGGTGCGGCTGCGGAACTTGCCTGACAGCGAAGCGTTATCGAATCGCGACGCGAGCGCGAAGCCGCAAGCGACAAAACGGCTTACCCATATCGTCGTTATGGGAATGGGCGAACCGCTGGCGAATCTCGACAATCTCCTCGACGCCCTTGAGATCGCGATTTCCAAGGACGGCCTGGGCATCGGCGCTCGGCACATCACGATCTCGACGGTCGGGTTGCCGGCCAAGATTCGCCAGCTTGCCGATCTGGGCAAGCAGTACCACCTTGCCGTGTCACTGCACGCGCCCAACGATGAGTTGCGCAACCGCATCGTGCCGACGAACGACAAGATCGGCCTGGCCGCCATCCTCGATGCGGCGGCGTATTTCTTTGAGAAAACTGGCCGCCAGGTGACGTATGAGTATGTCTTGCTCGCCGGCATCAACGATGAACCAGCCCATGCCCGCGCACTAGCGCGGTTATTGAAAGGTCGACGCGCCCATGTGAACTTGATTCCGTTCAACGACGTCGAAGGTTTGCCGTACCGCCGGCCGACCGCCGAATCGCTGCAGGCATTCACAAATGTCTTGCATCAGAGCGGGATCAGTGTCAAAGTACGCAAAAGGAAAGGCTCGCAGATCGACGCTGCCTGCGGTCAGTTGCGACGATCCGTGGAGACGCAGAAACTAGCAATTGACAATTAGCAATTAGCTATTTCAAATTGGCGGTCGGCCTATTTCAAATAGCAATTGTCAACTGCTAATCGTCAATTGCTGATGTCTTGTGAGCGCGAAGCCGCAAGCAGCACTTAAGAGACCGGAACCCTTCGCGGTCTGTGTGGTTTTATTGGGTAACGGAAGGGATGCTTCAGCCGAGGCGATCGTGGCGACGGGCGAGTCGAGCACGCAACTGGCTTTGCGCGATCCCGACATTCGCCTCATGCTGCGCGTCTGCGACGATGACGCCGAGGCTTTCGCCGAGCTTGTCGAGCTATATCACCACCGCCTCGTGACCGTCATGCACCACCTCGTGGGCAATAACGAGGAGGCGGAGGATCTCGCTCAAGAGGTTTTCTTGCGAGTCTACCGGGGCCGAAAGAAGTATCATCCGAAAGCAAAGTTTTCGACCTGGCTCTACACCATTGCGAACAACCTGGCCCTCAACGTCATGCGTTCGCGCCAGCGCAAGCCGACTATACCGCTCAACGTGCGAGACTCCGGACCGCTGGGGCCTCGACCGGCAGAACAACTCGTGCTCGATCGGGCGGATCAGCCGCAGCAACGGATGCAGAAGCAAGAACTAGCCGCCATCGTCAAGCAGGCGCTCGACACGCTGAATGAAAGGCAACGGATCGCGGTCGTCTTGAACAAGTTTGAGGACATGAATTACGCCGAGATCGCCGAAGTGATGGGCCTGACGACGAAGGCGGTGAAGTCGCTATTAAGCCGAGCACGCGACAATCTGCGAATTGCCCTGCAGGGCTACATCCAGATGGATCAGGCGGAGCCAACGGAATCGGCGGAGGAATGAACGATGCCATTGACCGACGACGAAAAAGCGGAACTGGTCGCCTACTTGGACGGCGAACTCGACGAAGTGTCGACCCAAGCGGTGGAAGCGAGGATAGCCAGCGATCCGGAGACGCGCGCCGAGTTGGACGCGCTCAAGCAGACCTGGGGGCTGCTGGATTTTTTGCCTCAGGCAAGCCCATCGCCCAACTTCACGAATCGGACGATCGAACGCCTAACGATCGAGACCGAGGCGCCGCCGCCGGCCGCGCCGCCGCCCGCGGACACGGCCTGGATAACGCTCGTTGGG
>Ga0194128_10002802_pt1 | contig 27662 bp, 31 predicted proteins | sample TA2KigCa65mmetaG_FD_148650 | JGI IMG/M metagenome (GOLD analysis project Ga0194128, IMG submission 148650) | Freshwater microbial communities from Lake Tanganyika, Tanzania - TA2015037 Kigoma Deep Cast 65m | ecosystem: Environmental > Aquatic > Freshwater > Lake | place: Tanzania: Lake...
CCTGCCAGACGTCGAGCTTGGCGCCCGCGATGGGCCTGCCCCTCGCGTCCTTCACCGTCCCGGATACCAGGCAGGGCACGCCGTCGGAGGCGTGCTTCGAGATGTTCGCCCCGAGCGGGTACTGGGGGGCGTTCATGCGGTGGAACGGCCCCAGCACCGTGGACTCGGTGGCGCCGCCGCCCGCCTTGTAGTTGATCGCATCCACCAGCATCGAGACGCCCTGGGTGTCCGAGAGCAGGATGAACTCGTTGCGGCGGTCGCTGCACCATTTCCCGGTCTCGATCAGAAAGCCGATGCCCTTGTCCCATTCCTTCTGGGTGGGCTTCACCTCGCGCACGAAGGCATGCAGGTGCCGGATGAAGCCGGTCATCACCTGCTTCAGCCGCCGGTTCCTGGTGTTGCGGATGCGGTGCAGGACTTGCGCGGTGAGTTTCTTCTCGCTGAACTTGCCCACGGCCATGGAAAGTTCCCCCCCTAGCGCAATGCTAACATCGCGCCCGGAGGAGACGCCCCATGCGCACCCTGCTCGCCATCCTGCTCGCCTTCGCCTCGGCTGCCGCCGTCGCCCAGGACAAGACCATCAAGTTCATCGTCGGCTTTCCCGCCGGCGCCGGCCTGGACGCGATGACGCGCCTGGTCGCCGAGCGCATGCGCGCCATCCTCGGCCAGCCGGTGGTGGTGGAGAACCGCCCCGGGGCCGCCGGGCAGATCGCGATGAGCGCGCTAAAAGCCGCGCCACCCGACGGCCAGACCCTCGTCATGACCCCGCTGGTCACCGTGGTCACCGCCCCGCACGTGTTCCCCAAGCTGCCCTACGACCCCTTCGCGGACTTCACACCGGTTGCGCACACCGCGGACTTCCTGTTCGGCTTCGCCATCGGCCCCGGCGTGCCGGCCAAGAACCTGGCCGAGTTCATCGCCCTGGTGAAGAAAGAGCCCCGCCACGGCAACTACGCCTCGGCCGGGGCGGGCAGCCTGCCGCATTTCTTCTCCATCCTGTTCGCGCAGACCGCCGGCATCAACATGACCCACGTCCCGTACAAGGGCACGGCGCCCGCGCTGACCGATCTCATCGGCGGGCAGATCTCGTCGTTCGTGGGCACGGCATCGGACCTCGCGGCGCAGCACCGCGCCGGCAAGCTGCGCATCGTCGCCACCTCGGGCGCCGCCCGCGCCCGCGCGGTCGGCGACGCGCCGACCTTCAAGGAACTGGGCTTCAACATCGAGGGCGCCGGCTGGTACGCCACTTACGCTCCCGCGAAGACGCCGAAGGACCTCGTGGACCGCCTTGCCGGCGCCATCGTCGCCGCCATCAAGGCGCCCGACATCCGCGACAAGCTCGAAGCCCTCGGCATGGAGCCCACGGGCCTGGGGCCGGAGGAGCTCGCGCGCATCCACAAGATCGACTACGACAAGTGGGGCCCGGTGATCAAGGCCTCCGGCTTCAAGCCGGACTGAGCGGGCCCGCGGCTTGAACATTCTGTTCTCCTCCACCAAGGAGAAGCCGGAGTTCTGGTTCCCTTTGCTGCAGCAGGCGCTGCCAGGGGACCGCTTCTTTGCCTTCCCCGACATCAACGGTGGCGACATCGACGTCGCGCTGGTGGCGACGCACCCGCCGGGCACGTTCAACGGCCTGGGAAAACTCAAGCTCATCCAGTCGCTGTGGATGGGCGTCGAGAACATCATCGGCGACCCGGAACTGCCGCGCGGCGTGCCAGTGGCGCGCCTGATCGACCCGGGCATGGTCGCCGCGATGGGCGAGACCGTGATCGCGCATGTGCTGGACTGGCACCGCCACCACTACTGCTACCGCGCGTTCCAGGCGCAGAAGCTCTGGAAGCGCCGCCGACAGTACCTCGCCTCGGACCGCATGATCGGCATCCTGGGCCTGGGCGAGCTGGGCGCGACGGTGGCGGCGAAGCTGCTCGCCATGGGCTTCAACGTCGCCGGCTTCAGCCGCACGCCCAAGACCCTGCCGGGCGTAAGATGCTCCACCGACATCAATGAAGTGCTCTCGGCCAGCGACGCCGTGGTCTGCCTGCTGCCGCTGACGCCGCATACCCGCGGCATCCTGGACAAGGACGCCTTCGCCCGCATCCGCAAGGACGGCTGCATCATCAACCTGGCGCGTGGCGGGCACCTGTTGGCACCCGACCTGCTGGCGGCGCTGGATTCCGGGCACCTGGCGCACGCCTTCCTGGACGTGTTCGAACCGGAGCCGCTCCCCGCCGACAGCCCGCTATGGACCCACCCCGGGGTCACGCTCACCCCGCACATCGCCGCGCTGACCGAGCCGCGCACCTCCGTGGGCAAGATCGCCCAGAACCTGGAGCGGGTGCGGCACGGCGAGAAGGTGCCCAACACCGTGGACTTCGCCGCCGGGTACTGAGCCGGAATTGACCTTTCTCAAACCGGGCATGGCGCGGTGGACTGGGCTGGGGGGTTCGCCTCGGCCAGGATCGCCGCCGCGGCATCGGCCAGCACCTGGCAGCCGAGCACGATGTCCTGGTCGCGGCTGTCCTCGGCGAAGTCGTGGCTGATGCCGCCGATGGACGGGATGAACAGCATCGCCGAGGGAATCCGCGCCGAGACGATGCCGGCGTCGTGGAACGCGCCGCTGGGCATCACCTGCCACTTCCCCGGCGCGTGGCGTTCCGCCGCGGCTTCCAGGTGAGCGCGCAGGCCGGGATCCATCTGCGTTGGCGCGATCGGTGCCCGGGACGGCGTCGCGGTGACCTTCACCCTGCCGCGCGCGTTCATCTCGGCCACCAGGCGTTCCACCACCGCCTCGAAGGCCTTGAGCGGCGCCTCGGACTGGTCGCGGAACTGCAGGTCCATGTCGGCGTAGCCCGGCACGATCGAGGTCGCGTTCGGCTCCACGCGCACCCGGCCCATGGTCCAGACCGTGCGCTCGGCGGCCACCTTCGGGAATTCCTGGTTGATGCGGTGCGCGAGTTCATAGAGCGCGGCGGAAGCGTCGCGGCGCGTCCTCATCATCGTGGTGCCGGCGTGGTTCTGCTGGCCGCGGAACTCGAAGCGGATGCCGCGCAGGCCGACGATGCCGCTGACCACGCCGATCCTGTGCGCCGTGTCCTCGAGCGTGGGCCCCTGTTCGATATGCGCTTCGACGAAGCCGCAGAAGCGCGCCGGGTCCAGGCGCAGGCGCGGCACGCCTGCCAGGCCCGCCTCCTTCAGCGCATCGGCCAGGGTCACGCCACGGCTGTCGGCGACACCTTCCTCCATCGCCGGGGTCAGTTCGCCCGTGAGCGAGCGGCTGCCGAGGCAGCCGAGGAACCTCGATTCCTCATCCTGGAAGGACACCGCGTCCACCGGGAGCGCCCTCGTCGCCTCGTCCTCCGCGAGCGCACGCACCACTTCCAGCGCGTAGACCACGCCCAGGGCCCCGTCCAGCCAGCCGCCGGTGGGCTGGGTGTCCGAATGCGAGCCCGAGAGCAGCGACCGGCCCGGGCGGCGCGAGCGGCCGTAGAGGTTGCCGACACCGTCGATGGTCGCCTCCAGCCCCGCCGCCTCGTAGCGCTGCTTCAGCCAGCGCCTCGCTTCCATGTCCTTCGCGCTGAAGGCGGGACGCACCACGCCCCGGCCCTGCGCGCCGATGCTTCTCAGGTGGCGAAGGTCGGCCAGGAGCCGTTCGCCATTGATGCGCGGCATGGCTACTTGCCCATCACCTTCTTCAGCGTGTGGCGGCGGTTCCTGGTGAAGGGCCGCACCTGCGCCGGCCAGCGCCCGTGCTCGATCGCCTCGGCCCAGGCGGGCGAGGTGAGCACCTCGGCGCTCTCCAACTCGTAATGCGCGCTGTAGTTCGGCTCGCCCTCGGCGACGATGGTCTTCACCTCCCCGCCCATGCTGATCTTCAGCGGCGCGAGCCTGGTGCGGGTGACCGCGAGCACGCCCGGCACCTTGAGCAGCAGCGGCACATGCTCGGTGTCGTAGACCTCGTTGAACAGGGCCTCCTTCTCCGGGTCCACGTCCATGCTGGCGGTGAAGAGGTAGCGGGTGTTGGGGTGCATCGCCGTTCTCCTGTGCGTTCAGGTACTCAGCATGTCGAATCCGGGCAGTTTCCCGGCCGCTCGGTCGAAGGTCACCGTCGTTTCGCAGCCATGCGCCGCCGCGATCTGGCCGATCAGCGCGTCGCTGAAGTCGCCTTGCCCGCCTTCCGAAGCACGCAGTGCCTTCCACACCAGTTCCGCGCCCTCGATGACCAATTGCTTCGTCGTCAGAAGATTCTCGACGGTCTGGCGGATGCGCTTGCGGTCGGCGCCATAGCTCGCCGCCAGAACCCAGGCGATCTCGCACAGCGTGACCGCCGACACGAAGCCGGGATTCTCCTCCGACAGCCTCGCCTCGATAAACCGGGTTGCGATCGCCGACTGCCTGGGGTCGTCCTGGGTCAGGTACCGGATCAGGACATTGGTGTCGACCCCGATCATTACCGTACCGCGTTCCTCCGCGCCGCGTGCTGCCTCACGGCATGCTTCATCTCCTCCACGCCGACGGCAGACGCGGGCCTTGGAATCGATCCCTTGAGCTCCCGGATATCGCGGGTCGCGGCGACCACGCGGTAAACGCCCTTCTCCAGCTCCACGAACTCCACCCGGTCGCCGGCATCCACGCCCAGTCCGTCCCGCACGGATTTCGGCAGGGTGATCTGGCCTTTGCTGGTCACGGTGGCGGCGGGCATGGGCGGGCTCCTCTAGGCGTGCCTTACCTTACCACAAAGTAACGATTCGAAAAAATGTAAGGAATCGGTGCTGGTGCTGGCTTACCGCGCCAAGTACCCCGAATCCACCGGCAGCGTCACGCCGGTGATGAACCGCGCCGCCGGGCTGGCGAGGAACAGGATCGCCGCGGCGATGTCCCCGACCTCCGGCAGCCGACCCAAGGGCACGTGCTGCATCACCTTCTTCAGCACCTCCGGGTTGCTGAAGATGGGCGTGGTGAGCTCGGTGCGCACGAAGGTGGGCGCGACCGCGTTCACGGTGATGGCGTGCTCGGCGAACTCCAGCGCCAGCGCGCGCGTCAGGTTCACCACCCCGCCCTTGGAGGCCTGGTAGGCCGGGTTCGGGAACAGGCCGCCGGAGAAGCCCATGATGGAGGCGAGGTTTACGATGGCGCCGCCGCCGTTGCCGCGCATCTGCCGGGCGGCGACGCGGGAGCAGAGGAACAGGCCCTTGAGATTCACATCCAGGACCCGGTCCCATTCGTCGGCGGCGAGGTCGAAGGCGGTTTTTCTTACCGCAATACCTGCGTTATTCACCAGCACATCGATTCCACCCATCCGCTCCACCGCCCGAGCCATGGCCGCTTCCACCGAAGCTTCGTCTGCCACGTCACAGGGGATGATGGTTTCGCCCGCTCGAACATCCAGGCGGGCGATCTGGCAACCCCGGGAGGCGAAAAGGTCTGCCGTCGCTTTCCCGATTCCTTGTGCCGCACCGGTAACGACTACTCGCTTGCCTTTGACCTCGAAGGGTTCCATGGGCGGTTAGTATAAGCAGGTGAACGAGCTCCTCATTCGAAACGCGCTGATCGTGGACGGCAGCGGCGGCAAGCCCTTCCATGGCGACCTTGCGGTGAACGACGGCCTCATCGCCGCCATCGGCAGGGACGCCGGCCCCGCCCGCGAGACGCTCGACGCCGAAGGCCTGGCACTCATGCCGGGGATCATCGACAATCATACCCATTACGATGCCCAGATCACCTGGGACGCGAGCGCCTCGCCTTCGCCTGCGCTGGGGGTGACCACCGCCATCATCGGCAACTGCGGCTTCACCATCGCCCCCTGCCGCGAGGCGGACCGCGACCTGATCCTGAAGAACCTGACGCAGGTGGAAGGGATGTCGCTGGAGGTGCTGAAGGCGGGCACGAAGTGGGGCTTCGAGTCGGTGCCGGAGTACTTCGCCATGCTGGAGAGGCAGGGCGTGGCGCTGAATATCGCGGGCTTCGTGGGCCATTCGTCGGTGCGCACCTATGTGATGGGCGAGGAGGCGCCAAAGCGCGCGGCGACACCGGCCGAGATCGGAAAGATGCGTGACATCGTGCTGGCCGGACTGCAGGCGGGCGCGGTGGGGTTCGCCACCTCCACCTCCCCCAACCACAACGGCCACGGCGGCATCCCCATGCCCTCGCGCCTGGCGGACGAGGCCGAGATGAAGGCGCTGGTGGGCTGCCTGAAGGAGGCCGGGCACGGCGTGTTCATGCTCACCAAAGGCGGGCAGACAAAGATGGGCTTCCTGGAGGAGCTGGCCGCCCTGTCCGGGCGGCCGGTGGTGGTGGCGGCTCTGCTGCACAACAACACCAATCCGCGCGCGGTGTTCGACGAGCTGGAAAAAATCGCCGCCGCCAACGCGCGCGGCCGGCGGCTGTTTGGCGCAGTATCCTGCTGCCCGCTCACCATGGACTTCACCCTGCGCTCGCCCTATACCTTCGAGGGTCTCGCCGCCTGGAAGCCGGCGCTCCCGCTTACCGGTCCGGCCTATCGCGCGATCCTGGGCGATGCGCAGTTCCGCGACGCGGTGCGCAGCGAGATCGCGGGGCCGCCGGTGGCCTCGCGCCTGTTCAACGGCGAGTGGGACAAGGTCTACGTGGAGAACGTCGCGCGCGAGGAAAATCGGCGCTGGCAGCAGCACACCGTGGCGGAACTGGCGCGCGCCACCGGAGCCGACCCGCTCGATGCGATGCTCGAGCTGGCGCTTGCCGAGGACCTGGAGACCGAGTTCAGCGCACTGCTGCTCAATTCTGATGAACGCGCGGTGGGCAAGATGCTATGCCACCCGCATTCGCTGGTGTCGCTCTCCGATGCCGGCGCGCACCTGACCCTGTTCAACGACGCCGGCTTCGGCCTGCACCTGCTCGGGCGCTGGGTGCGCGAGCTGGGCGTGCTGCCGCTGGAAGCGGCGGTGAGAAAGCTCACCGGCGACCCGGCGGCAGTGTTCGGCATCCAGGGCCGCGGCGCGCTGAAAGCGGGCCATGCAGCAGACCTGATGGTGTTCGACCCGGCGTCGGTGAACCGGGGCCCGAAGGTCCGGGTGAAGGATTTGCCCGGCGGCGGCGCGCGCCTGATCACCCCTGCGGTCGGCGTGCACGGGGTGTGGATCAACGGCACGCAGGTGTCGGACGAGAAGGGTCTGCGCAAGCTGGACCGCCTGCCGGGGAAGGTCCTGCGCGAATTCGGGGTCTAGCCTCTTGCTGCTGCCGGGTGCGAGATGATCGCGAAGGTGCGGCGGCGGGCGACTTCGGCAAGGAAAGACAAAGCGGGCTCCACGAACGGGCCGCGAATGCACCACGGTCCGCTCGCGTCCCTCCTCAGGAACCGGGCGCGCGCAGCATCCCGGCGTCGCGGATGAAGGCCTGGATCCGGTCCAACCCCTGCCCGGTCTTCAGGTTGCTGAACACGAACGGCCGCTCGCCGCGCATCCGCCGCGCGTCCCGGTCCATCACCTCCAGCGACGCCCCGACCATGGGCGCGAGGTCGATCTTGTTGATGACGAGCAGGTCGGACTTGACGATGCCCGGCCCGCCCTTCCTCGGGATCTTGTCCCCGGCGGCTACGTCGATGACGTAGAGCGTCAGGTCGGACAGTTCCGGGCTGAAGGTGGCGGCGAGGTTGTCGCCGCCGGACTCGATCAGGATCAGGTCCAGGCCGGTAAAGCGCCGGTTCAAACGCGCCACCGCCTCCAGGTTGATGGAGGCGTCCTCGCGGATGGCGGTGTGCGGGCAGCCGCCGGTCTCGACGCCGATGATGCGCTCGGGCGCGAGCGCCTGGTTCTTCACCAGGAACTGTGCGTCCTCCTCGGTGTAGATGTCGTTGGTGACCACGGCGATGTTGTAGAGGTCGCGGAAGGCCTGGCACAACGCCAGCGTCAGCGCGGTCTTGCCCGAACCTACGGGACCACCGATGCCAACACGCAAGGTCATGACCGGAACAACCGCGAATACTGCGTTTCGTGCTGCGACGAAAGGATGGCGAGCGCCGGCGCGAAGCTGCCGATCTCGTCCTCCGTCATCGCCTCGGCCTGGTCGGCCACCGCTTCCAGCCGCGCCCCCAGCGCGAGCAGGATCCGCTGCCCGTCGGTCTGGCCCAGCGGCACCGCCTTCAGCGCCGCCATGACCTGGTTCTCGGCCCAGGACCAGAGGTAGGCGAGCAGCGCCCCATGGGGAGCGATGCCCCAGGCCTTCGCCGCGTGCGCGAACGCGGCCGGGAACGAGGGTTCCTCCAGCGCCAGCGCCGGCACGCCCAGGTCCGGCAGCAAGCGGTTGAGCGAATAGCCCATCTGGACCGTCTCGGCGCGCAGTTCCGCCGTCTCGCGGCTGGCGAGGAAGCGCGCATTCCAGGGCTTCGGTTCCCGCATCATGCGCAACAGCATCGGCGCGTCCAGCCGCGCGACGCAGTGCGCCAGCACGTCCTCGATCCAGCGCTGCGCCGAGGCGGCATCGGTCACCGCGCCCGCCTCGATCGCCGCTTCCAGCCCGCCCGAATAGCTGTAGCCGCCCACCGGCAACGCCGGGCTGGCCAGCTGCAGCAGCTTGGCGAGGTTCATTTCTTGTGGTGATGGTGGTGATGGTGGTCATGCCCGCAGTGCTCGTCGTGGACATGGCCGTGATCGTGCGAATGTGCACGATCGCACACATTTTTCTCCCCGTGACCGTGGTGGTGGTCGTGGATCTTGCCGCCATGGCCCATCTGGTCATGCCGGTGGCCGCCGCCGTAGGCGCCCGCCTCGGGCTCGAACGGCGCCTCCAGGTGCGCCACTGTGGCGCCCAGCTTCACCAGCATTTCCTCCAGCACATGGTCGGCGGCAAGCCTGAGGAATCCTTCGCCCACTTGAACGGGCACGTGCCGGTTGCCCAGGTGGTAGGCCGCCTTCGCGAGCTCCACCGCAGAGGCGCAGGTGACGTGCACCACCTTCTCCGGCTCCGCCACCACCTCGATGATGCGGCCGTCCGAGGCGGTGACCAGGTCCCCACCGCGCAGGACTTCGCCGCGCGGCAGCATCAGGCCCACCTCCTCCCCGGACACCAGCTTCGTCTTCAGGCGGCTCTTCTGCCGCGATTCGAACGGCAGGCGCAACCGGTCCCTGACCTCGACCTTGTAGGCCGTGCGCGGAATCTTCAGCTTGGACTTGATCTCGAGCATGGTGTTCCTAGAAGAGGAAGTAGCGCTGCGCCAGCGGCAGCACCTTGGCCGGCTCGCACACGAGCAGCTCGCCGTCGGCGCGCACCTCGTAGGTCTCCGGGTCGACGCTCATCCTGGGCTGCCAGCTGTTGTGCACCATGTCCTTCTTGCCGACGCTGCGGATGTTCTTCACCGCGACCAAGGGGCGCGAGAGCCCGAGCTTCGCGACAGCGGGATTCTTCAACGCCGCCTTCGACACGAATGTCACCGAGGTGGACAACGCTTTGCCGAACGAACCGAACATCGGCCGGTAGTGCACCGGCTGCGGCGTCGGGATGGAGGCATTGGGGTCTCCCATCGCCGCCGCGGCGATGGCGCCGCCCTTGAGGATCAACGAGGGCTTGGCGCCGAAGAACGCCGGCCGCCACAGCACCAGGTCGGCGAGCTTGCCCGGCTCGATGGAGCCCACCTCGTGGGACACGCCGTGGGCGATGGCCGGGTTGATGGTGTACTTGGCGAGGTAGCGCTTGACCCGCGCGTTGTCGTGGGTCTTGGGGTCGCCCTTCAACGCCCCGCGCTGCAGCTTCATCTTGTGCGCCGCCTGCCAGGTGCGGATGATCACCTCGCCCACGCGCCCCATGGCCTGCGAGTCAGAGGACATCATGGAGAACGCGCCCAGGTCGTGCAGGATGTCCTCGGCGGCGATGGTTTCCTTGCGGATGCGGGATTCCGCGAACGCCACGTCCTCCGCGATCGCGGGGTCCAGGTGGTGGCACACCATCAGCATGTCCAAGTGCTCGGCCACCGTGTTCACCGTGTAGGGCATGGTCGGGTTGGTCGAGGACGGCAGCACGTTCGGCTCGCCGCAGATGCGGATGATGTCCGGCGCGTGGCCGCCGCCCGCGCCCTCGGTATGGAAGGTGGCGATGCTGCGGCCCTTCATGGCCTTCACCGATGTCTCTACGAATCCGGATTCGTTCAGCGTGTCGGTGTGGATCGCCACCTGGGTGTCGGTCCTCTCGGCGACCTCCAGGCAGGTGTCGATGGCCTGCGGCGTGGTGCCCCAATCCTCGTGCAGCTTGAGGCCGATGGCGCCGGCCTTGATCTGCTCCAGGAGCGGGCCGGGCAGGCTCGCATTGCCCTTGCCGAGGAACCCCAGGTTCATCGGCAAGGCCTCGGCCGCCTCGAGCATGCGGTGGATGTGCCAGGGACCCGGTGTGCAGGTGGTGGCAAACGTTCCCGTGGCCGGCCCGGTGCCACCGCCCAGCATCGTCGTGACGCCCGACATCAGCGCCTCCTCGATCTGCTGCGGGCAGATGAAATGGATGTGGCTGTCGATGCCGCCGGCGGTGACGATCATGCCCTCGCCCGCGATCACCTCGGTGCCGGCGCCGATCGGGATGGTGACCCCGGGCTGGATGTCCGGGTTGCCCGCCTTGCCGATGTTCCAGATGCGGCCGGCCTTGATGCCGATGTCCGCCTTGACGATGCCCCAGTGGTCGATGATCAGCGCGTTGGTGATCACGGTGTCGGCAACCTTGGCCGAGAGCAGCTGGCTTTGCCCCATGCCGTCCCGGATCACCTTGCCGCCGCCGAACTTCACCTCCTCGCCGTAGACGGTGAAATCCTTCTCGACCTGGATCCACAGCTCGGTGTCCGCGAGCCGCACGCGGTCGCCGACGGTGGGGCCGAACATCTCGGCGTAGGCCTGGCGGGAGATTCTCACTTGAGCTTGCCCATCACCTTGCCGGCGAAGCCGTAGATTGCGCGCCTGCCGGCGACCGCGACCAGCTCGACGGTGCGCCCCTGGCCCGGCTCGAAGCGCACCGCGGTGCCGGCGGCGATGTTCAGCCGCGCCCCATAGGCAGCCTTGCGCTCGAACTTGAGCGCCTCATTGGTCTCGAAGAAATGGTAGTGTGAGCCCACCTGCACCGGGCGGTCGCCGGTGTTGGTGACTTTCAGCGTGACGGTCCTGCGGCCCTCATTGAGCTCGAGCTCGCCGGCGGCGACCTGGATCTCGCCCGGGATCATCGCTTCGACTTCCTCCGCAACAGGATCACGACGCCGGCCACGGCCGCGGCGCCGAGCAGCGCCCAGGCGATGTCGCCGGCATGCCGGTGGATCTCGAGGGCGCCGTGGCCGGGATGCGCGAGCGCCGCGCCGGCAGACAGGAACAGGAAAGTCGTGACGCACAGCTTGCGCATGCCTTCCCCTTCAGACGATCGGATTGTGGACGGTCACCAGCTTGGTGCCGTCCGGGAAAGTGGCCTCGACCTGGATCTCCGGGATCAACTCCGGCACGCCCTCCATCACCTCGTCGCGCCTGAGCAGCGTCGCGCCCCAGCCCATCAGCTCCGCGACGCTGCGGCCGTCGCGCGCGCCCTCCATGATGGCGGCGGAGATGAACGCCACCGCCTCGGGATAGTTCAGCTTGAGGCCCCTGCCCTTGCGCCGCTCGGCCAGCAGCGCGGCGGTGAAAATGAGCAGCTTGTCCTTCTCGCGCGGGGTCAGTTCCATGTCAATCGATCCGGAGCCTCGCCTCGCCGATGCCGGGAAAGGTCGCCACCACCTCGTCGCCGGCCTTCGCCGCCTCCAGCCCGGTCCAGGCGCCGGTGGTCACGATGTCGCCCTTCCTCAGGCCGCCGCTGCGCCGGGCGCAGTGCGAGACGATCCAGGGCATGAGGCGGAACGGGTCGCCCCAGGAATGGGCGCCGGTCGCCTTCGCGACCCGGCTGCCGATGCGGATCTCCATCGGCTGCCTGCGAAAATCGATCCTGCGCCAGTCCTTCTTGCCGCTGCCCACCACCAGCGCGCCGTGGTTCTGGAAATCCGCCAGCTGCCAGCCGCCGGGCGCGGCCTTCCACTTCGCCAGGCGAGAGGCGCAGACCTCGATGGTCACCACCGCCTCGGCGATCGCGGCGGCGATTTCCTCCTCGCCGTAGGCCTGGCCGCGCGGCGGCAGGTCCTTCGCCACCCGGAACGCGACTTCGCCCTCGACACCCACCATGCCGAGCGCCTTCGCCGACACGCGCGCCGGTTTCTTCAGCACCAGCTCCTGCGCGATCGGCGCCGCGGTGGGCTCCACCCTGTCGCTCGGCCCGCCGGCCTTCCAGGCGGCCGGATGCGCGCCCGGCCACAGCCTGGCGAAGACCTTGTCCTGCACGCGGTAGGCGACGAGGTCGGTGGGGATCGCGGTCTTCTCCGGCACCACCATCGGCTGGCCGGTGCGGCGGGCATCGACTAGCAGGCTGGCAATCAGGTCGGTGCGCATGCGGTTCAGGTCCTCCAAATCCTGGGCTCGACCGCCTTGCGCCCGGCGCAGGCCGGACGCAGGATACGCCACAGCGCGCTGAACCAGCGCCGGGCGGACTCGGTCGAGGCGCCAAGATAGCGCGCCAGCAGCACCCCGGGAAGGAGCGTCGCGGCGCCACGGCCCTCTTCCGGCGAAACGGCCCGGCAGGCCTCCAGTTCGGCGTGGCCCACGGCCGGAAACGCCGCCGCGAGCGTGCCGAACACCGGCTGCGCGGCCAGGACCGCGGCCGAGGCCATCCGCACACCGTCCCCGGTTATGCAGCCGCGCTCCAGCCACAGCGGCCGGCCGTCGCGCAGGATGGCGCTGGAGAAACGGCTCTCGCCGGTGGCGAAGCGCTCCCCCGATCCGGTGCGCCCCAGGCAAACGATCTCCCAGCCGAGGTAGCCCGCGTCGCCCTGCAGCCGCACCTCGGTGGCGAGGCGCGCCCGTGCCCCGCTGAACAGGATGGTTTCCTGGGGCAGCCATTCCAGCATGGCGCCGGCCGCGACATCCAGCCTCACTGACTGGCCCGCCTCCGGGCCGGCGCTGCGGTACCACTTGCCCGCGCCCGGCGTGGTGAGGAGCGCATGGGACCCTGCGCCCGCCTCGATCGCGATCTCCAGCGCATCGCCGCCCGCGATCCCGCCCGGCGGATGGACCACGATCGCATGGCATACCGCCCCGCCTTCCGGGTAGAGCGGCTTTTGCACCACCAGGGGCCCGTCGTGGCGACGGCGCGCAAGCACCGTCCTCGGCCCGGCGCGCTCGAAGCCCAGCGCCAGCTCGGCCCGCCAGGAGGCGAAGATCGGTTCGGCGACGCGCATCCGGGGATGATACCGCCGCGCGCATGTCAGACCGACAGCAGCTGCCGCACGCCATCCCGGTCCATGTCCGCCCCGGCGCCGCGCGCGATGATCTCGCCCCGCTCCATCACCAGGTACTGGTCGGCGAGCGAGCGGGCGAAATCGTAGTACTGCTCCACCAGCAGGATCGCCATGTCGCCCGCGGCCGCCAGCGAGCGGATGGCGCGCTCGATGTCCTTGATAATCGAGGGCTGGATGCCCTCGGTGGGTTCGTCCAGGATCAGCAGCTTCGGGTTCATCGCCAGCGCGCGCCCGATCGCGAGCTGCTGCTGCTGGCCGCCGGAGAGGTCGCCGCCACGCCGGCGCATCATCTGCGCCAGCACCGGGAACATCTCGTACACGCGCTGCGGCACCGTAGCTCCGCGCGGGCGCGTGGCGAGGCCCATCTCGAGGTTCTCCGCCACCGTCAGCCGGGCGAAGATCTCGCGACCCTGCGGCACGTAGCCGATGCCCGCGCGCGCGCGCTCGAAGGGCTTGGCCTGCGTCAAGTCGGCCGCGCCGAAGCGTATGCTGCCGGTGCGCGCGGGCACCAGCCCCTTGAGCGTGCGCAGCAGCGTGGTCTTGCCCACGCCGTTCCTGCCCAGCAGCGCGGTCACCTTCCCGGTGGGGATCTCGAACGACAGGTCGCGCAGGATGTGCGAGCCGCCGTAGTACTGGTTGAGGTTCTCGACTTTCAGCATGGGTGGCCCCGCGTCACCTGCCCAGATAGACTTCGATGACCTTCGGGTCGTTCTGCACCTGGGACATCGCCCCTTCCGCGAGCACGCTGCCCTCGTGCAGCACCGTCACCTTGCGCGCGATCTTCTCGATGAAGGCCATGTCGTGCTCCACCACCACCAGCGAGTGCCGGCCGGCGAGCGACAGGAACAGCTCGGCGGTGCGGTCGGTCTCGTCGTCGGTCATGCCGGCCACCGGCTCGTCCAGCAAGAGCAGCCTGGGCTCCTGCATCAGCAGCATGCCGATCTCCAGCCACTGCTTCTGGCCGTGCGACAGCAGCCCGGCGACGCGGTCGGCGGCGTCGCCCAGGCGGACCAGGCGCAGCATGTCGGCGATGCGGTCGCGCTCGGCATCCGACAACCGCGCCAACAGCGTGGTACGCACCCGCTTGTCGGCCTTCATCGCCAGCTCCAGGTTCTCGAACGCCGTGTGGTGCTCGAAGATGGTGGGCCTCTGGAACTTGCGCCCGATGCCGGCGTGCGCGATCTCGGCCTCCGACAGGCGCGTGAGGTCGATGGTCTGGCCGAAGAAGCAGGTGCCGGAGTCCGGCCGCGTCTTGCCGGTGATCACGTCCATCATGGTGGTCTTGCCCGCGCCGTTGGGGCCGATGACGCAGCGCAGCTCGCCCAGGTCGATGGCCAGCGACAGCCGGTTGAGCGCGCGAAAGCCGTCGAACGACACCGAGAGGTCGTCCAGGTACAGCACCACGCCATGGGTGGCGTCCAGCTCCCCGCTGGCGACATGGCTGAAGGCGCCGCCCTCGTTGGCGGCCAGCGCGTTGGAGCTCATGCCGCGCCCCCGGACCAGCGCCGCCTCAGCTTGCGCGCGAGGCCCACCACGCCCTGGGGCAGGAACAGGGTCACCAGGATGAACAGCAGCCCGAGGAAATACAGCCAGAACTCGGGGAAGGCCTGGGTGAAGAAGCTCTTGGCACCGTTGACGATCCCGGCGCCGGCGATGGCGCCCACCAGCGTGCCCCGGCCGCCGACCGCGACCCAGATCGCAATCTCGATGGAATTGGCCGGCGACATCTCCCCCGGGTTGATGATCCCCACCTGCGGCACGTACAGCGCGCCGGCGATGCCGCAGAGCACGGCCGAGAGCGTGAACGCCGCCAGCTTGTAGTGCACCGTGTCGTAGCCGCAGGAGGCGACGCGCGACTCGGCGTCGCGGATCGCGGCCAGGACGCGGCCGAACTTCGAGGTCACGATCCAGCGCCCAAGCAGCAGCGTGCCGATAAGCGCCGCGCCGGTGATCGCGAACAGCGCCATCCGCGTCTCCGGGGTGGCGATGGTGAAGCCCAGGATGCGCTTGAAGTCGGTGAAGCCGTTGTTGCCGCCGAAGCCGGTGGCGTTGCGGAAAAAGAGCAGCATCGCCGCGAAGGTCAGCGCCTGGGTGATGATGGAGAAGTACACCCCCTTCACGCGCGAGCGGAACGCGAAGTAGCCGAACACGAAGGCGAGCAGCCCCGGCGCCGCGACCACCAGGATCATCGCCCACCAGAACTGGTCGCTCATCCACCAGGTCCAGGGCAGTTCCTTCCAGTCGAGGAACACCATGAAATCCGGCAGGTCCGACTGGTACTGGCCCTCGCCTCCGATCTGGCGCATCAGGTACATGCCCATGGCGTAGCCGCCCAGCGCGAAGAACAGGCCTTGACCCAGCGACAGGATGCCGCAGTAGCCCCAGATCAGGTCCATCGCCAGCGCGACGATGGCGTAGCACATGATCTTCCCCAGCAGCGTCACCCAGTACGAGGAGACGTGGAACGCGCTGTCGGGCGGCACCGCCAGGCTCAGCACCGGGAACAGGACGAAGATCACCAGCGCCGCGATGCCGAGCGCGAGCCACCCCGTGGCGCCGTACAGGCGGCTGAAGGTGCCCATCACGCCTCCACCGAGCGGCCCCTGAGGGCAAACATGCCCTGCGGCCGGCGCTGGATGAAGATGATGATGAACACGAGCACCACGATCTTGGCGATCACCGCGCCCGACCAGGACTCGAGCAGCTTGTTGGCGAAGCCCAGCACCAGCGCGGCGTACACCGTGCCCGCCAGCTGGCCGACGCCGCCGAACACCACCACCATGAACGAGTCCACGATGTAGCCCTGCCCCAGGTCAGGGCCGACGTTGCCGATCTGCGACAGGGCGCAGCCGGCCAGGCCGGCGAGCCCGGACCCCAGCCCGAACGCCCAGGCGTCGACGCGCCCGGTGGGCACGCCGACGCAGGCCGCCATCTCCCGGTTCTGCGTCACGCCGCGCACGTACAGGCCCAGCCGCGTCCGGGTCAGCAGCAGCCACATGCCCAGCAGCACCAGCGCCGCGAACGCGATGATCGAGATGCGGCTCCACGGGAGCACCACGCCGGCGAACGCCTCGATGCCGCCGGACATGAATGCCGGGTTCTCCACCTGCACGTTCTGCGCACCGTACAGCGTCCGCACCGACTGGATGAGGATCAGGCTGATGCCCCAGGTCGCGAGCAGCGTCTCCAGCGGCCGGCCGTAGAGCCAGCGGACCACCGAGCGCTCCAGCGCCATGCCCACTGCCGCGGAAACCGCGAAGGACGAGGGCACCGCGAGCAGCAGGTACCAGTCGAACCAGGCCGAGCCCCGGAACGCGACCTGCACCGCGTAGGTGGTGTAGGCGCCGATCATGATCAGCTCGCCATGCGCCATGTTGATGACGCCCATCAGGCCGTAGGTGATGGCGAGGCCCAGCGCCGCGAGCAGCAGGATGGAACCCAGCGACACGCCGGCGAAAAGCAGCCCCGCGCGCTCGCCCCAGGCGAGGCGCCCCTGCACCTCGCGCAGCGCCTTCTGCGCCTCGTACTTGATGTCCGCGTCCGGGTCACTGGCCGCCGCGGCGAGCAGCGTGCGGCTGTTGGGACTGCTCGAGGTGGCGAGGCGCTGAATGGCGGCGATGCGCGCCTCCTTGCTGCCGGACTTCATCTCCAGCGACGCGGCGATCAGCTCCAGCGCCGGCTTGATGCCGGCATCGGTTTCCCTTGCCAGGGCCTTCTGCACCAGCGGCAGCAGCGCCTCGTCGGCGCCAGCGGCGAGCTGCTTCACCGCCTTCAGGCGCGCGGCGCGGTCCGGGGACAGCAGCTTCAATGCGGCCAGCGCGCCCTCGACCTGGCCGCGCAGGCGGTTGTTGGCGATCAGGTCCTCGCGCTCTTCGGGCAGCGGCGTGATCTTCTCGCCGGTGACGGCGTCCACGGCCTCCTCGCCCTTGACGATCAGCACGCGCTGGGCGCCGTCCTTCCCGGCGACGGTCTGCATCTCGCCCTCGGCGAGCGCGCCCAGCACCTCCACGGCGCGCGGGTCGGCCTCGGCCACCAGGGCCGAGATCGCGGCGCTGCGCTGGTCGGCATCGCCGGTCGCGAGCTTCTCCACCGCGGCCTTGTCGATCGCCGCGGCGGTGCCGGCGAACGTCAGCAGCAGGGCCAGCAACAGTTTCTTCATGGGTGGTTCTTGCCTGTTGCGTGAAGAGGGCCGGCGAACCGGCCCTCTTCCGTCCACGGGCTACAGGTGGATCACTTCTTCTTTTCCGCCATCAGGGCCGGCTCGTCCTTCTTCTTGTCGTTGCCGAGGATGAACGGGCTCCAGGGCTGGGCCTTGACCGGGCCCTTGGTCTTCCAGACCACGTTGAACTGGCCGTCGGCCTTCACTTCGCCGATGAACACCGCCTTGTGCAGGTGGTGGTTCTTCTCGTCCATCTTCGAGGTGATGCCCGAGGGCGCCTTGAAGGTTTGCCCGGCCATGGCCGTGCGCACCTTGTCGACGTCGAAGGACTTCGCCTTCTCCACCGCCTGCTTCCACATGTAGATGCCGATGTAGGTGGCTTCCATCGGGTCGTTCGTCAGCGGCTTGTCCTTGTGGCCGGCGATGTTCTTCGCCTTGGCGTAGGCGGCCCACTGCTTGGTCCACTCGGTGTTGGCCGGGGACTTGATGGACATGAAGAAGTTCCAGGCCGCGAGGTGTCCGACGAGGGGTTTCGTATCCACGCCGCGCAGCTCCTCCTCGCCGACCGAGAACGCCACCACCGGCACGTCGGTCGCCTTCAGGCCCTGGTTGCCCAGTTCCTTGTAGAACGGCACATTGGAGTCGCCGTTGATGGTCGAGACCACCGCGGTCTTCTTGCCTTCCGACGAGAACTTCTTGATCTTGGCGATGATGGTCTGGTAGTCGCCGTGGCCGAAGGGGGTGTACTCCTCCATGATGTCGGCCTCGGCGACGCCCTTCGATTTCAGGAACGCGCGCAGGATCTTGTTGGTGGTCCGCGGGTAGACGTAGTCGGTGCCCAGCAGCACCCAGCGCTTGGCCGAGCCGCCGTCCTTGGACATCAGGTACTCCACCGCCGGAATCGCCTGCTGGTTGGGCGCGGCGCCGGTGTAGAACACGTTCTTGGAGATTTCCTCGCCCTCGTACTGCACCGGGTAGAACAGCAGCCCGTTCAGCTCCTCGTACACCGGCAGCACCGACTTCCTGGACACCGAGGTCCAGCAGCCGAAGGTCACCGCCACCTTGTCCTGGGTGAGGAGCTGGCGCGCCTTCTCGGCGAACAGCGGCCAGTTCGAGGCCGGGTCGACGACGACCGGCTCGATCTTGTGGCCCATCACGCCGCCCTTGGCGTTGATCTCGTCCACGGCCATCAGCACCGTGTCCTTCAGCACCGTCTCGCTGATCGCCATCGTGCCCGAGAGCGAATGCAGCACGCCGATCTTGACCGTCTTGCCCTGCGCGTGGAGGCTGCCCGAACCCATGCCGATGGCGGCGACCGAGGCCGCCAGGGCCAGTTGCTTGATGAACATGCGACGTTTCATGTGATCTCCTGTTTGATGATGTTTGGATGAGCGAGGCTGCTGCCGGGACGTAATGCAACAACCATGCCCGCACCCAGGATGGGCTCGCATCGGCATGATTCAAAAGGACTTACAGGCGTGCCCGCTGGCCACGCGGGACGCGGTGCACCTAGGCGGTGCGGCTACCCGACTTGGTGCACCAGCATGCTACGAAGGCGGGCGATGCCCTGCGCGAGCCGCTCCTCGCTGGAAGCAAAGCACCAGCGCACGAACCCCTCGCCCTCGGGGCCGAAGGCGGAGCCGGGCGCGAGCCCCAGGCCCGTGTCGTGCACCAGCCGCTTGCAGAACGCGAGGCTGTCGGACATGCCCGCGACGCGGAAGAACGCGTACATGGTGCCGCTCGGCCTGGCGGCCTCGATGCCGTCGATGGCGTTGAGCTCGCGCACCAGGAAGTCGCGCGCGCGGCGGAACCGCTCCAGCGTGCGGCGGATCACCGGCTCGCCGTCGCGGATCGCGGCGATCCCGGCGCGCTGCACGAACACCGGCACGCAGGAGGTGTTGTACTCGAGCAGCTTGGCGAGGTCCGCGCCGAGCTCGGGCGGCAGCACCAGCCAGCCCAGCCGCCAGCCCGGCATCAGCCAGGTCTTGGAGAAGGTGTTGGCGCTGATGAGGCGGTCCTCGGGGTCCGCAAGGTCGAGGAACGAGGGCGCCGCCCCCGGCGCCTCGTAGTACAGCCGCTCGTAGGCGTCGTCGGCGAAGATCCAGATGCCGTGCTTGCGGCAATGCTCGAGGACCGCGCGCTGGTCCGCCCTCGCGATGGTCCAGCCGGTCGGGTTGTTGGGCGAGTTCAGGTACAGCGCGCGGGTGCCGGGCCTGAGCGCGGCGAGCAGACGATCCAGGTCCAGCCTCCAGCCCGCGCGCGAGAACGCGAGCGGCACCGTTTCCACGGTGGCGCCCAGGATGCGCGGGATCTCCTGCAGGTTGGGCCACAGCGGCACCACCTCCACCACCCGGTCGCCCGGGTCCACCAGCAGCTGCGAGGCCAGCATGAGCGCGTTCACGCCGGCGCTGGTCGCCGCCACCTGCTCGGGCGCGGTGGGCCGGTGCAGGCCGGTGACATAGGCCGCCAGCGCCTCGCGCAGCTCAGGGATGCCGAGGTTGTGCGAGTAAAAGGTCTCGCCGGCGGCGATGGAGTCCATGCCGGCCTGGCGGATGAACTCCGGCGTGGGCTCGTCGGGTTCACCCACCCAGAACGCGAGCAGGTCGTCGCGGCCCAGCCCGGCGTTGACGAGCTCCCGGATTCTCGAGGCGGACAGGGAGCGCACGGCGGCGCGCGCGGCGAGCATGGCGCGCAGTGTAACTTGAGGTACCCTGCGCCGCTCAATCGATCCCGCCCGCGCCGCCCGCCTGTTGCTCCTTGCTCCCCCTCGGGATCATGGTGGTCTGGAGCTGCAATTTCGCCCTTACCAAGTACATCCGGGCCTTGGCGACTATTTTCGCGACCTCTACGAGCAGCTCGTGCGGCTGAACCAGACGATCGCCGGCATCGACACCTACCTGTTCACCCGGTTTCGCAAAGCGAAGTGGGTCTAGGTGTAGACTAGCTCGCGTACCAGGCAGGGTCTGGCGGGAGAGCGCCCCGGGCAAGCAACATCGTCGCGGGGCCGCCGAAGGCGTAACACACCCGCAATCGCTCAGGCACCCGAACCGCCAGCGACCCGGTACCTCTGGAGAGCCCGGCAGCCGCCGGCACCGAAGGGGCAGCGCCCGCGCCGTTCATCCGCAAGGCGTCCGGGCAGCAACTCTCAGGTTCCAGGACAGAGGGGTGACGCGACGCGTCGTGCACGCGCCTTACGTCACGCCCTGGCCGGATGCTGAAGCGAACGCCCCTCTACGACACTCACCTGGGCTGCGGCGCCAAGACCGTGGACTTCGGCGGCTGGGACATGCCGCTGCACTACGGCTCGCAACTCGACGAGCACCACGCGGTGCGCCGCGGCGCCGGCATGTTCGACGTCTCGCACATGCTCGCGGTCGACATGGACGGCCGGGGTACCAGCGACTTCCTGCGCCGGCTCCTCGCCAACGACGTCGCCCGTCTCGTCACCCCCGGCAAGGCGCTCTACGCCTGCATGCTGAACGAGGCCGGCGGCGTCATCGACGACCTCATCGTCTACCGCCTCGCGCCCGAGCGCTTCCGGCTGGTGGTGAACGCCGGCACCGCCGACAAGGACCTCGGCTGGATGCGCGCGCAGGGAGGCGCGCCGCGCGAGCGCCGCGAGCTCTCGATCATCGCGGTCCAGGGACCCGAGGCGCGCGCCAAGGTCTGGTCGGTGCGCCCGCAATGGAAGGCGCAAGCGTTGCCCGTGTTCGCCGCCGCCGAGTTCGGCCCGGTCACCGTGGCGCGCACCGGATACACCGGCGAGGACGGCTTCGAGATCATCCTGCCCGCCGCGGACGCCCCGTCGCTGTGGAACGACTTGCGCAGCGCGGGCGTCGCCCCCTGCGGCCTGGGCGCGCGCGACACGCTGCGGCTTGAAGCGGGCATGAACCTCTACGGCAAGGACATGGAAGAAACGGTCTCGCCGCTCGACGCAGGACTCGCCTGGACCGTCGCGATGAAGGATGCGCGCGCCTTCATCGGCCGCGCCGCGCTGGAGTCGAAAGGGCAGTCCCGGGCGTTCCTCGGCCTGAAGCTCGCCGAGCGGGGCGTAATGCGCTCGCACATGAAGGTACTCACCGCCCGCGGCGACGGCGAAGTCACCAGCGGCACCTTCTCCCCGACCATGAACCTGTCGATCGCGCTGGCGCGCCTTCCGCTGGGAAGCGCCCCCGGCGAGGCCGTACAGGTCGAGATGCGCGGCAAGCCCGTGCCCGCGACCGTGGTCAAGCCGCCTTTCGTGCGCAACGGCCGAATTCTCGCCTGAAGGAGGCACCCATGGAATTTCCGCAAAGCCTGAAGTACACCAAGACCCACGAGTGGGTGAAGCAGGACGGCGATTCGCTCCTCGTCGGCATCTCTGAGGCCGCGCAGGACATGCTGGGAGAAATCGTCTTCGTCGGCGAGGTCAAGGTCGGCGAGTCGCTGGCCGCGGGCGACACCGCAGGCGTGGTCGAGTCGGTGAAGGCCGCCTCCGACATCTACGCGCCGGTGGACGGCGAGATCCTCGAGTTCAACGGCGCGCTCGAGACCGAGCCGCAGAAGCTCAACCAGTCGCCCTACGAACTGTGGATCTACCGGATGAAGCCGAGGTCGATGGCGGACCTGGACAGGCTGCTCGATCCCGCGGCCTACCAGGCGACGCTAGGCGCGGAGAAGTAGGCATGGGCCCCGCCGCTCCCGACACTTTCCCGGCGCGCCATATCGGCCCGTCGGAGGCCGAGGTCGGCGACATGCTCTGCGCGGTGGGCTGCGCCTCGCTAGACGAGCTGGTCTCGCAGGTGGTGCCGGAGTCGATCCGGCAGGCAGCGCCGATCGCACTGCCCGGCCCGCGCACCGAGCAGGACGTGCTCGCCGAGCTGTCGCGCCTTGCCGCGAAGAACGTGGTGGCGAGGAACTTCATCGGCCAGGGTTACTACGGCACCGTCACGCCGCCGGTGGTGCTGCGCAACGTGCTGGAGAACCCGGCCTGGTACACCGCGTACACGCCGTACCAGCCCGAGATCTCGCAGGGTCGGCTTGAGGCACTGCTCAATTTCCAGACCATGGTCTGCGACCTTACAGGACTGCAGATCGCCAATGCCTCGCTGCTTGACGAGGCCACGGCCGCCGCCGAAGCGATGACGCTCGCGCAGCGCTCGGCGAAGTCAAAGAGCCCGGTGTTCCTGGTCGCCGCCGACTGCCACCCGCAGACCATCGCCGTGGTGAAGACGCGCGCCGAGCCGCTCGGGATCGAGGTCAAGGTCGGCGACATCGCCGACATGGCGCAGCAGGGAGACTTTTTCGGCGTGCTGGCGCAGTACCCCTCCACGTTCGGGCAGGTCCGCGATCTGCGCAGCCTGGTGGTGGCGGCGCATGCGAAAAACGCGCTCTTCGTCGTCGCGACCGATCTGCTTGCACTCACGCTGCTCGCGCCGCCCGGCGAATGGGGCGCGGACATCGCCCTTGGCAACTCGCAACGCTTCGGCGTGCCGATGGGATACGGCGGCCCGCACGCTGCGTTCTTCGCCTGCAAGGACGCGTTCAAGCGCTCGATGGCCGGGCGGCTGGTCGGTGTGTCGATCGATGCCGACGGGGCGCCCGCAATGCGCCTCACGCTGCAGACGCGCGAGCAGCACATCCGCCGCGAGAAGGCGACCTCCAACATCTGCACCGCGCAGGTGCTGCTTGCGGTGATGGCCTCGATGTATGCCGTCTACCACGGGCCCGAGGGCCTGGCACGCATCGCGCGGCGAGTGCATGGCCTCGCGCGCTCCTTCGCCGCGGGGCTGCGGACGCTGGGGCTCGAGCCGATGTCGCGCGCGTATTTCGACACGGTCACCGTGAGCTGCGACGCCGCCGCCGTGCTCGCCGCGGCGCGCGCCAGGGGCATCAACCTGCGCCGGCTCACCGGGGCGGTCGGCGTGTCCTTCGACGAAACCCACAGCGCGGCGGACGTGCAGGAACTGCTTGCCCTGTTTGCCGCTGGCAAACCCGTTCCTGCAGCGGCCCCGGGCGACGAGGCCGTTCCCGCGGCGCTGGCGCGAAGCTCGCCGTACCTGACGCACCCGGTGTTCCACGCGCACCGCTCCGAAACCGCGATGCTGCGCTACCTGCGCGCGCTCGCGGACCGCGACCTCGCGCTCGATCGCACCATGATCCCGCTCGGCTCGTGCACCATGAAGCTGAACGCCACCGCCGAGATGATTCCCGTGACCTGGCCAGGGTTCGCCCACCTGCACCCGTTCGCGCCGGCGGAGCAGGCGCAGGGCTACCGCGAGCTGATCGAGGGCTTGGAGCGCGCGCTCGTCGCCGTCACCGGTTACGACGCGGTCAGCCTGCAGCCGAACTCCGGCGCCCAGGGCGAATACGCGGGACTCCTCGCGATCCGCGCCTACCACCGTTCGCGCGGCGAGGCGGGCCGCGACGTATGCCTGATCCCCTCGTCGGCGCACGGCACCAACCCGGCTTCGGCGCACCTCGCCGGCATGCAGGTGGTGGTCGTGGCCTGCGACGAGCGCGGCAACGTCGATCTCGCCGACCTGAAGGCGAAGGCCGCGCAGCATGCCCCGAAGCTCGCGGCGCTGATGGTCACGTATCCGTCTACGCACGGCGTGTTCGAGGAGGCGATCGGCGAGATCTGCGATATCGTCCACGCGGCGGGGGGGCAGGTGTACCTGGACGGCGCGAACCTAAACGCATTGCTAGGGCTTGCGCAGCCGGGCAAGTTCGGCGCCGACGTTTCGCACCTGAACCTGCACAAGACCTTCGCCATCCCGCACGGCGGCGGCGGACCGGGCGTCGGTCCGGTCGCCGTGCGCGCGCACCTCGCGCCCTTCCTGCCCGGCGATCCGCTGGCGCCCGGCACAGCAGTGGGCCCGGTGTCGGCCGCGCGTGACGGGTCGGCGGGCGTCCTGCCGATCTCCTGGGCGTACATCGCGCTGATGGGCGCCGAGGGCATGAAACGCGCGACCCAGATCGCGATCCTTTCGGCGAATTACATTGCGCGCCGGCTCGAAGCGCACTATCCGGTCCTGTATGCCGGCCGGAACGGCTACGTCGCCCACGAGTGCATCCTCGACACGCGGCCGATCAAGGAGTCGAGCGGCGTGTCGGCGGAGGACATCGCCAAGCGGTTGATCGACTACGGCTTCCACGCCCCGACCATGAGCTTCCCGGTGCCGGGCACGCTGATGGTCGAGCCCACCGAGAGCGAATCGAAGGTCGAACTGGACCGCTTCATCGAGGCCATGGTGGCCATCCGCGGCGAGATCCGCGCGATCGAGGAAGGCCGGGCGTCGCGCGAGGACAACCCGCTGAAGCACGCTCCCCACACCGCGCGAGCCGTGACCGCAACGCAGTGGCAGCACGCCTACCCGCGCGAGCAGGCCGCCTACCCGGTGCGCAGCCTGTTGGGCGCCAAGTACTGGCCCCCGGTGGCCCGGGTGGACAACGCCTACGGCGACCGCAACGTGGTCTGCAGCTGCCCCCCGATGGGGGCCTACGGCGAAAAGGCCGGCTAGCGCGGCGACATTATCGGTTCGTCCGATGCCACGCTTCGGCTGGAGGGATCCTTCAAGGAGACCTCGATGAGGAAATTCAGGATTCCGGTCGACGATCCCGATGGCTATGAGAACAATTGGGGTGTCTTCAGTCAGAGCGCCAGAAGGCTGAAAATGGCTCGTCGGGTAAGATAGCTCGATTAGGGTGTGCGAACGAAAACGTTAATTGAGGGATTGCCCATGAGCAACGTGATGTCAGTGTTGAAAGCCGAAATCAGTCGTTTGGCCAAGAAGGAGGCCAAGGCGGTTTTGAAACCCGTACAAAAGGCCTCGGTCAATTACAGGGGCCTGATCGCCGGCCTTCGCAAGCAGGTCGTCTCTCTGCAGAAGGAAGTGGCTGGGCTGAAGCGGGCCACGCCTTCCCCCGATACGGTTCTGGCGAACAAGGCCGAGCCTGAGGGTAGGTTCTGGATGACTGGCAAGGGAGTGAGGAAACTTCGCAAACGCCTGGGCCTGACCCAGGTGGTCTTCGGCAAACTGGTCGGAGTCACCCCCAACACCGTTGTGCTCTGGGAGCGCAAGGACGGCAAGATCGGCTTGCGGAAGGCCTCGGCCGGAAGGCTTCAGGAGATCAGGGGCAAGGGCAAGCGAGAAGTGGCGGAGATGCTACCCAAGGAAGCCGACGAGCCCAAGGCGAGGGCGAAGAAGACGCCGAAGGGGCGGAAGGGGTCAAAGAGGTCGGGGGGCGTCAAGGCAAAGGGAAAGACCAAGAAAGGTTGAATGGCCAAATTGCTTCTTCAATACTGGCGGGCGATGCTATGGGTGTGGTCGGCCCCCTTCGAGTGGTCGAGGTGGAATGTTAGTTCAGAGTTGGCCTTTTCGCTCGTTGGAACATGGCCTGCGGAGCTGGTCGGCGTAGCGCAGCCTGCCACGCGGCCAATGCTGGCACGAACACCTCGGGTGCAGACGGCTTGTAGCCGAGGGATTCATGCAGCCCTATGGCGTTGAAGTGACGTTGCCAGCTTTCTATGACGGTCTGAGCCTCACGTAGCGAGTAGAAGATTTCACCATCGAGTAATTCATCGCGCAGGGGTGCGTTGAAGCTCTTGAGGTAGCCGTTCTCCCAAGAGCTGCCAGGGGTGATGTAGGCGGTCTTGGCCCCAACCGCCATGATCCATTGCTGCACAGCCTTAGCCACCAACCCCGGCCCGTTGTCGGATCGCATCTGGCCAGGCACGGGCGGCCTCCTGCACAATGAGCTTGTCCAGCGTAAGCCAGGGGATCGCCTTGCCCAGACGGGTGTTCTCCGTCTCGAGTTCCTTCAGGCGCTTGACCCTCTCCAGTCTTCAGCCCGCCCTACTCTTGCCGCCACCGACAATAGGTGGCCTCGCTCACGCCGATCTGACGAATGACATCAGCGATATCCTGGCCCTGTGAGATCAGGACATCGGCTTGTCGGAGTTTCGAGACGATCTGTTCAGGCTTGTGCCTCTTCTTCGGCATGGTAGTCCGCCTTCATGTCAAAAGACATAGTTCAGGTCGGACCACTTTTCAGGGGGAGGACTAGTAGTGTCTGGTGCTTCTCAAAAACAGGCAACTGCTGAAGGAGTCGTGTTTCTTGGACTGCCCATCGAGTCCCTGGGTCGATCAAATCCGCTCGCTGACGATCCAGTGCTTGTTGTAGGTGTACGGCCGGACCTCTGGCTTCCATCGCCCGATGTCCGAGGTGTCGTTCCATAGCTTGGACATTGGAAGATCCGCGCGCTCGACCTCGTAGACGCAGACGTAGCGCGGCTCGCCCGCCGCGCAGCTGCGGTAGCGCACGGCGTTGGCGCAGCCCTGGAGCTTGAACAGCAACGGCAGGTGCTCGGCGTCGTAGAGTTCGTTGAACAGCGCCTCCTTGTGGCGCTCGACGTCCATGAACACCCAGAACACATAGGGGGTCTTACCGATCAGCGCCGGGTTGCCGCCGCACCACTCATACATCGCGAGGTGGCGATTCATCGTGTGCGGGCGGATCTCGCTGGGCCACCGCCCGGCCCCTGCGGCCGCCCGCCACGCCGGGCTCTCGACGACCGCGGCGTTGTCCAGCTCGTAGGCCGCGGTATAGCGCGGGTCGGTCGCGGAGGGCTGCCGGTAGCGCGAGCCCCGACGCACGCCGGGCACCGCGCGCAGTCTGGGAAGGTGCTCGGCGTCGTAGACGTCGTTGAATGCCTTCTCGTGATCGTGGGCCACGTCCATCCGCACCAGGTACAGAGCGTGAGCGCTCATACGAATTCCTCCTAGCGCCTAGCATAGCCCAATCGTCCGAGCGCGCTGCCTGCGCTAGAGTTACGGCTATCCGTCCCTGGAGGAGGTGCTGCCATGCTGGATCTCGTGATCGAAAACGCGCGAATCTGCGACGGCCTTGGCAAGCCGATTCACCACGGTTCCGTCGGCGTCAAGGACGGCCGCTTCGCCGCGGTCGGCGCTGCTGCAGGCGAGGCAAGGCAACGCGTCGATGCCGGAGGCATGGTGCTCGCCCCGGGCATCGTCGACCTGCACACCCATTTCGACGCCCAGCTCACCTGGGATGCCTTTGCGACCCCCGCGCTCGACCTGGGCGTAACGACGGTGGTGATCGGCAACTGCGGCTTCACCATCGCCCCCTGCCGGCCGCAGGACCGCGATCTCACGCTGCGCAACCTCACCCATGTCGAAGGCATGCCGCTGC
>Ga0194128_10002813_pt1 | contig 27607 bp, 33 predicted proteins | sample TA2KigCa65mmetaG_FD_148650 | JGI IMG/M metagenome (GOLD analysis project Ga0194128, IMG submission 148650) | Freshwater microbial communities from Lake Tanganyika, Tanzania - TA2015037 Kigoma Deep Cast 65m | ecosystem: Environmental > Aquatic > Freshwater > Lake | place: Tanzania: Lake...
GCCGGCGCCGTTCGCGGAGCCGCGGGCGGCCTGCGCCAGGCGCGGCACGATCGTGGCCGTCAGCGTCCCGCTCGGCTCCTGCGGCAGGGCCCGTCGCAGCAGCAGCGCGAACTCGGCCGCGTCCGGATCCTCGAGGCTCAGTCTGCGCAGGAAGGCCATCTCATCCTCGTAAGCGTCGCGCCCGCTCATCGGGTTATCTTCTTTTCTTCCGGCTTCTCTTCCAGCTCGCGCACGACAGCCGCGAGCCCGCGCCGCTGAAGCTGCTTGATCGCGCCCACGCGCTTGCCCATCGCCTCAGCCACCTGCTCGAGCGTGAGATCGCCGATCACGCGCAGCAGCACCACGGCGCGCTGGTCGGGCGAGAGCGCCTGCAGCACCCGCTCGACCTCCTCGTCGCCGATCCGCGCGAGCGCCAGCTCGGAGGCGTCATCGGCGGGCGGCCCCGGCGGCTCGGGGGTCTCGGCCATCAGCTCGACGGGGCGCCGCGAGCGGCGGCGGCGGGCGTCGATCAGGCGGTGGTGGGCGATCGTGAACACCCAGGCTCGGAAGCGGTCCCAGCCGCCGTCGAAGCCGGCGACGTCGCGGGCCACCTGCAGGAATGTCTCGGCCAGGACGTCCTCGGGGTCGGGCGAGCGGCTGCCGCGCAGGTAGCCGAGCACGGCGGGCGAGAGCTCGCCCCAGATCTCCGACCACGCCGCGTCGTCCCCCTCGCGGGCTCCCGAGATCAGATGGTCAAAGCGGTCTGGCGCCATCCCCGCTGACGACGGTAGCGCGGGCGGCGCGGGCCTCAGCCACAGGTCCAGCGGCCTAACATACAGCCTGTATGGGGCGACGCCAGCAGGGCGCGGAGGCGACTCGCGAGGCCCTGGTCGACGCCGCGCTGGAGCTGTTCAGCAGACGCGGCTACGGCGAGGTCGGGACCGAGCAGATCGTCGAGCGGGCCCAGGTCACGCGCGGCGCGCTCTACCACCACTTCAAGGACAAGCGCGACCTCTTCCGCGCCGTCGTCGAGCGGGTCGAGCAGTACCTGATCGAGCGCATCGCCGCGCGCATGGAGGGCGCCTCCGACGACCCCTTCGACGTGATCGTGACCGGCTGCCTGGCCTTCCTCGACGCCTGCGAGCAGCCGGCCGTGAAGCAGGTGGCGCTGACCGACGCGCCCGGGGTGCTCGGCTGGGCGGAGTGGCGCGAGATCGACGAGCGCTATGGCCTGGGGCTGATGAAGGCGGCGCTCGGCGGGGCGATGGAGGCGGGGGTGCTGGGGCCGGCCCCGCTCGACTCGCTCTCCCACCTGCTGCTGGGCGCGCTCGCCGAGGCGGCGTTCGTGATCGCCGACGCCGACGACGTCGTCGTCGCCCGCGAGGAGGCCGAGGGAGCGCTGCTGGCGCTGCTCGAGGGGCTGCGCGCCCGGCCTTAGGGGCCGCTCGGCGGCGCCGGCGGCTCCTGCTCCTCGGGCGGAGCGCGGCTCTCGCCCCTGCGGCCGCGGTTTCGCATCCCCCGTCTGATCGCCCTGCGCAGCAACAGGATCAGCGCGATCCCGATCGCCAGCAGCACGATCACGACGGCGAGCGCGACCAGGGGCTCGGCCAGCACCAGGGCGATGACGACGGCCACGATCCCGTCCTCGGCGAGGCTGACGAGGATGTTCGAGACGGGCTCCGGCGAGGCGTTGATGCCCAACCGAACCCCGGCCTTGATCCCGTGGCTGACCAGCGAGGTGCCGCCCGAGGCGCCGCCGGCGACTATCTCCTCGGCCGTGCTGACCTGCTCGAAGGCGGCGAACTCGACGCCGATCAGGCTCGCGACCGCCGGCCTGATCACGGTGTGGGCGACGTCCCAGAGGCTGTCGAGGTAGGGGATCTTGTCGGTGACGAACTCGATCGCGTACATGACTGCGGCGCCGATCAGGACCGTGTCGCCGGTGAGTGGCTCCGGCACCTCGCCGAACCCCACCCGCCCCAGCAGGTTCAGCAGCACGACGGTTCCGTAGGCGTTGAGCCCTGCCGCGTAGCCGATGCTGATCACGGTCGGGATCAGTTCCACGGCTCGGCAGCCTACGACCAGACGTCCAACCGGTGGCGAGTCCGTAACAGAATCGGCCCGTCCGGCGCTTCAGAGGTCGATGGCAGTAAACGAGACAGGAGGGAACATGCGAACCTTCACGATCCGAAGGGCGATGACGCTGACGGGCATCTCGGTCCTCGCTCTCGCCGTCAGCGCCGGCGGCGCTGCTGCCGGACCCAAGGGCAAGCAGTTCGGCAAGATCGCGGCCAAGGCGTGCGCGAAGGAGCGCAAGGCCATGGGCAGCGAGGCGTTCGGAGAGCTCTACGGCAACCCCGCGATGCCGAATTGCATCGGCGTCACCGGGGGCGAAGCCCGGAGCGACGCGAAGAACGCGGCCAAGGGGTGCAAGGCAGAGGGCCTCAAGGGCAAGGCCTTCGGCAAGTGCGTCTCGGGCAAGGTCAAGTCCGAGCTCGCCGAGGACAGCGCCGAGACCGTCAACGCCGCAAAGGACTGCAAGGCCGAGCAGGAGGATCCTGCTTTTGCAGACGGCCACGAGGGCAAGTCGTTCACCGAGTTCTACGGAACCAACAAGAACGGCAAGAACGCCTTCGGCAACTGCGTCTCGGGCAAGGCGAAGGCGACCGCCTGACGCTCGATACCCCCGAATCACGAGCGTCAACCCGAGGTGAGCGAGGGGCCCCGCGCAGGCGGGGCCCCTTTGCTGTCCACCCTCAGCCGTCGAGCCTCTCGCCGGCCTCCGCGAGCGCATCGTCAGCACGCAGCGCCCGCACGACCAGGATCCGCGCCATCGTCGCCGGCGCCACGCCGTTGCGCTCGCTCAACTCCGCGAGCCGCTCGTAGTCCTCCCCGGGCAGCCGCAGCCCGACCTGCCGCCCGCCTTTCTGGTCGAGCGTGGAAGGACGTGGCGGCTCGGCCTTGAGCGACTTCAGGCCGTTGCGCCTGCGCCACTCGTCCTCGCGATGGATCAGGTATTCCTCGATCGACTCGAAGTCCGTGTCCTGGTACAGGGGCCCCTCCGCGAAGAAGTCCTCTCGCGAGATCCACTCCCGACTCCCGCCCGGTGGCTCGCCACGGTCTTGATATCCGTTGCTATCCCCGCGATCATGCCCGTGCGGGAGGCCCCGCTCCGATATCGGCTCGCGGATACCGGATATCCCGGCCGGGCCCTCGGAGGGGGCGCTGGCGTCGGGATAGCGATCGATATCGCTGTCGGGGTCACGCCCGGGGTCGCGCCGGCTGTCGGGCTTCGGGTCTGACACGGGCGGAACGCTGCCCGGGCCGTGCGCGCGCGGGGCGCGCGCCGTGTGTCAGTTCAGTCGCTCGACGATCATCGCCTCGCCCTGGCCGCCGGCGACGCACATCGTCTCCATGCCGATCTGGTGGTCGTCGGTCTCCATCACGTTCAGCAGCGTGCCCATGATCCGGGCGCCGGTCATGCCGAAGGGATGGCCGAGGGCGATCGCTCCGCCGTGCGTGTTGAGCTTCTCCAGCGGGATCCCCGTCTCGCTCATGATCGGGATCACCTGGGCGGCGAAGGCCTCGTTCAACTCGACGACGTCCACACCGTCGATCTTCATGTTCGCGCGCTCGAGCACGGTCTTGATCGCGCCGATCGGCGCGACGCCCATGTACTCGGGCTCGTTGCCGTGGGTGGCGGCGGTGATCACCTTGGCGCGCGGGGTCAGGCCCAGCTCCTCGGCGCGCTCGTCGGACATCATCAGCACGGCCGCGGCGCCGTCGTTGAGCGGGCAGGAGTTGCCGGCGGTGACGCCGCCGCCTCCGTCGAACGCCTCCGGCAGCTCGGAGAGCTTCTCCAGGGTCGAGCCGGCGCGCGGGCCGTCGTCCTTGACGACCTCGTTTCCGTCCTGGTCGGTGACGGCGACGATCTCGCGGTCGAAGAAGCCGTCCTCCTGGGACTTGACGGCGAGCTCCTGGGAGCGCTGCGCGTACTTGTCCATGTCGGCTCTTGACACCTCGTACTTCTTGGCCACGTTGACCGCGGTGATGCCCATGTCGATGTAGGCGTCGGGCTGGCCGTTCTGGCCGATAAGGTTGGGGTTGCGGTCGGCGACGCCCGCGGGCTCGGTCCGCTCGTTGAACTTGCTGACCCACTCGACGCCCGCGGCGATGTAGGTGTCGCCCTGCCCCGCCTCGATCGAGTTCGCCGCGTGGCGGATCGAGTCGAGGCTGGAGGCGCAGTAGCGCGACATCGTCACCGCCGTCGTCTCCTTGGGCAGCTTCTCGGAGAGCAGGGTCATGATCCGGGCGACGTTGAACGCCTGCAGGCCCTGGGGCATGCCGCAGCCGGCGAAGACCTCGTTGACGCTGGCTGGGTCCACCTCCTGGTTGCGCTCGAGCAGCTGGTCGATCACGTAGGCGCCGGTCTCCTCGGGCCGCAGCTGGGCCAGCGAGCCCTTGAAGGCGCGGCCGATCGGGGTGCGGACGGTGTCGACGATGACTGCTTCGGGCACCGGGGGTCTCCTTGCGTGGGTAGGCGATGCGTTCTGATCGGGCGCGGCACAGTCTAGGATGGCGCGCCATGGCGGAGCAGAGCAAGAAGCCACCCGCGAAGCCCAAGGCGGCGGCCAAGTCGAAGGCCTCGGCCACGGCCAAGAAGCCGGCGGCCAAGAAGGCCGCCGCCAAGAAAGCCGCCGCCAAGAAGCCCGCGCCCGAGCCCAACATGCAGGAGCGCATGGAGGGGCTGCAGGGCTGGATGGCCGAGCTGGAGAAGCGCCAGCAACGCACCAGCCGGGTGGGCGGCCTCGCCGCGATCCTCGCCATCCTCGCCGCCGGCGGTGCGCTGGCCCTGGGGATCATGAACAAGCAGGACTCGGCCACCGACGAGGACATCGACGAGCTCACCGAGCAGGTCAACCAGCTCAGCAGCTCGGTCGAGCAGCAGACAGAGACCCAGCTGAAGGCGATCAACCAGCGGCTGACGGCGATGCAGCGCCAGATCGACAACGTGAACGCGCGCCAGCGCGAGACGGAGGCCGAGATCACGGCGCTGCAGACCCAGGTCGGAAACGCGGCCGCGGCCGCGCAGGCCGCCGAGGACGACGCCGGCGAGAAGCAGCCCTAGCTCAGCGGCCCATGCCCCGGGTGCTGACCCGCGGCTTCGGCATCTGCTCGCCCGCCTCGATCCCCAGCTGCTCCTCGAGGTCCTCGACGGCCTGCTTCAGGGCGGCGATCCGGCGCGCGGTCTCGACGTGCGGGTCGAACTCGGCACCCGCCTCGTCGGCCTCGTCGATCAGCCGCTGGCGCTGCTCGCGCTGCTCGGCCTCGCGCGCGTCCTCCATCGCGTTGATGATGATCGCGATCAGGATGTTGATCACCAGCAGCGAGGCCAGCAGCACGAAGCTGATGAAGAAGATCCACGACCACGAGTGGACCTCCATCGCCTCATAGAGCACCTCGTTCCAGCCCTCGAGCGTGAACACGGTGAACAGGGTCAGCATCGCGTCGCCGATGTCGCCCCAGCGCTCGGGCAGCTCGTCGCCGAACAGGATCCAGCCGAGCATGCCGTAGACGTAGAGGAAGAGCAGCGCCAGCACGCCCATGCTGCCGATCGGGGGCAGCGCCGCGACCATGCCCCGGATCAGCGTGCGCAGCTCGGGCAGCACGCTGACCACGCGCACGATCCGCAGCAGCCGCACCAGGCGCAGCATGGTCGCGTTCTCGCGCACCCCGGGCACGAACACGGCCATGATCACGACGAAGTCGAACACGTTCCAGCCCTCGCGGAAGAAGTCCTGGGGCCGGCGCCCGTAGGCGGTGATGCGAATCGCCAGCTCGAGCACGAAGATGCCCAGACAGGCGTCGTTGAGCCCCGCCAGGGCGGTCCCGAACTCGTCGCGGATGCCGTCGTAGGTGCCGAGCCCGAGCACGACCGCGTTGAACACGATGACGCCGAAGATGAAGGCCTGAAAGCGGCTGGAATCGGCTATCTGACGCGCTTTTCGGACGATCGAGGCGGTCAAGCGGGGGAATCTAGCCGCCGTGCGTGCCCACGCGTCCGACGGGTGCTCTAGCGTCAGTACTCCATTCGGCTCTGAAAGGAGGCTCTCGGTGGCTGAGGGCTACTGCGTCAAGGAGCGCAAGAAGGTCGAGATCAAGGACCCGCAGCAGGTCACGATGAAGAACGGTCGCCCGGCTATTCAGGGCACGTGCCCCGAGTGCGGCACCAAGATCTTCAAGATCGGGAAGCTCGAGGGTTAGCCCGCCTTTTCCGGACTCGGGGGGGCCCGCCCACGAGCGCCCGGCGACCAGCTGGAGAGGGCTCGACGCGATCTCTGATCTCGTCGAGCAGACGCGTGGAAAGCGCTGAAGCCTCCTCGCCCGGTCGTGGTTCGACCGCGACCGGGCGCAGGAAGGCCACCCTCAACCGCGGCCGGCGGGGGAAGCGCATGTAGTCGGTCGCCCCCTCGACAGTGCAGAGCACGACCTGCGCGTCGGGGCACCACTGCGCCAGGCGGCCGACGCCGCTGCGCGCCCGCAGCCGTTCGCCCCAGGAGAGCCCACCCTCGGGGAAGATGCAGATCGCCTCGCCCGAGGCGAGCGCATCGACGGCGCGCTCGAGCGCCCCCACGTCCCCCGCCCCGCGTTCGATCGGGATCTGCCCCAGCGCGCCCAGCAGCGAGCCCAGCCCGGGGATGCGCCAGAGGCTGGCTCGCGCGAGGAAGCGCAGCCGCCGCCGCGGCTTGATCGCGAGCCCGACGACGATCGGGTCCCACTGGCTGTCGTGGTTGGGGACGACCAGCAGCGGCCCGGTCGCCGGCACCTCCTCGAGGCCCTCGACCCGCAGCCGCCCCCACCATGCGACGGGCCGGAACAGCAGTGCGAGCAGGTCGTAGAGCACGGCCGAACGCTACCGGCCCCCCCTGGGCGGTCCAAGAACCGGCGCGTGCAATTCGTCACACGGGGCAGGATCCGTTCACGCCGGCGCGACGCGAATGAAAGAATCCCAGCGCTGAGAGGTATTTAGGGATTTTCGGAGTTCGTGGAGAGGAATGGACCAGAGGCCCCTGGAGCTGATCCTGGCTCGCAATTTCCTGACGGGCCTGTCCACGCCTGCCTTCCTGGTGGACGAGGGCGGCAGCATCATCTTCTACAACGAAGCCGCCGGCGACCTGCTGGCGATCTCCTTCGAGGAGTTCGGGCAGAAGCCGGCCGAGGAGTGGAGCGGCGCGATCGGTCCCTTCGGAGCGGACGGCAAGCCGATCCCGATCGAGGAGCTGCCGACGACCCAGGCGCTGCGCGCCGGCCGCCCCGCGCACGGGAACTTCAGGATCCGCTCGCTGAAGGGCGACGAGCACGATATCGAGTCGACCGCCCTGCCGATCGTCGCCGAGGGCGGCCAGGAGGGCGGGATGATCTTCTTCTGGCCCACGGCAGGACGGGGTGCATGAGCGCGATCGGGCGAGCGAGCGAGGCGGCCTCATGAAGGTCAAGGTCTGGGGGGCGCGAGGCTCCGTCCCGGCGCCGGGGCCCGAGATGAACCGCTACGGGGGCAACACCTCCTGCGTCGAGCTCGAGCTCTGCGGCGGCTCCACCCTGATCCTCGACGCCGGCACCGGCATTCGCGGGCTCGGGGTCGGCTTCGCCGCGAAGCTGCCGACGATCAACATCCTGCTCACCCACCTGCACCTGGACCACATCCAGGGGCTGATGTTCTTCGCGCCCTGCTTCCGCTCTGAATCGTCGATCACGATCTGGGGCCCGTCCTCGCCCGAGGCCTCGCTGGCGGCGCGCATCGGGCGCTACATCTCCGCCCCTCTCTCCCCCGTCGAGGTGCGCGAGCTGCCCTGCGACGTCTCCTTCCTCGACACGCCGGCGACCGAGTGGGAGCTCGGCGGCGCCCGCATCCGGGCCGAGTCGGTCACCCACCGCGGGCCGACACTCGGCTACCGCATCACTGACAGCGACGGCACCACCCTGACCTACATCTCCGACCACGAGCCCGGGCTCGGCGCTCCCCTGGAGGAGATCGGGCAGGAGTGGATCTCGGGGTATGACCTGGCGCGCAGCGCCGACCTGCTGATCCACGACTGCCAGTACACCGACGAGGAGTACCCCGACCACGTCGGCTGGGGCCACTCGAGGCTCTCGGACACGCTCACATTCGCCCGCCGCACCGACGCCCGCCGGGTGATGCTCTTCCACCACGACCCGCTGCACACGGACGACTTCCTCGACACCTTCCTCGACACCGCCAACGGCCGCTGGCGGGCGCTCGGAGGCGAGCCCGGGCAGCTGACGATGGCCTCCGAGCGGCTCGAGCTCGAGGTCAGCGCGCCGGCGCCGGCGCCGGCTCCGGCGGGCGCCTAGCCCAGGGCCGCTCGGACTCGAGCTGGGCCGCGAGCGACAGCAGCAGGTCCTCGCGCCCCGGCGGCGCGACCAGCTGCACCGCCAGCGGCAACCCCTCGGCGCTGAGCCGCGCCGGCACGGACGCGGCGGGCTGTCCGGTGTGGTTCCAGGCGACGGCATAGGGGTACCAGCGGCTCTCGCCCAGAAGCGCCTTCAGCGCGCTGCGGCCGTGCCAGCGCCCGACCTCGACCGCGGGCCCGGCGCTCATCGGGGTCAGCAGCAGGTCGTGATCGTCGAAGATCGCGCCGACCCGGTCGCGGTCCGCCTGCTCGAGGCGGACCGAGCGGCGCGCCGCCCAGGCGGGGGCGAGCACGCGGGCCAGGCGCGCGTAGCCGCGGGTCTGGGGCTCGAGCCGCTCGCGGTGGGGCACGGCCTCGATGTCCTCGGCGATCCCGGCCAGGTAGCGGGCCGCGATCTGGTTGCCGATCCCGCCCCAGTCGGGGTCCTTCCAGTCGACGCTGTGCCCGAGGCCCGACAGCAGCTCGGCGGTCTCCTCGACCACGGCGTGCGACTCGGCGCCCAGCAGCGGCGGCGCCGCCGCGCGCGGAGGCTTGGCGCTGACCGCGATCCGCAGCTTGCCGGTTGGTGTCGCGGCCGCCTCGCTGAAGCTGCGCTCGGGCGGCGGCGGCGCGTTCGCCGACCAGGCCGGGCCCGAGGTGACCGCGTCCATGAACAGCGCCGTGTCGGCGACGGTGAGCGAGACGCAGCCGTTGACCGACAGACCCAGCCAGTGCTCGCCGTCGATCGGCAAGCGGTCGCGCTGGGGCTTGAGCCCGAACAGCCCGCAGTTGGCCGCCGGGTAGCGGATCGATCCGGCCCCGTCGGAGGCGTGCGCGATCGCCGCCAGCCCGGCCGCGACCGCGGCGCCGCTGCCGCCGCTCGAGCCGCCGGGGGTGCGCCCCGTGTTCCACGGGTTTCGGGTGACGCCGAACGTCCTCGTCTCGGTGAAGCCGTGGATCGCCAGCTCGGGCAGGTTGGTCTTGCCGAGGATGACGGCGCCGGCGCCGCGCAGCCGGGCCACGATCTCGGAGTCGGCCTCGGCCGGCCGGTCGAAGCCGGCGGTGCCGAGCATGGTCACGTCCCCCGCGACGTCGACCGTGTCCTTGACCGCGATCGGCACGCCCAGCAGCGGCGCGCTCTCGCCGGCCGCGATCGCGCCGTCGGCCTCGTCGGCCGCCGCCAGCGCCCGCTCGGCCCAGACGACGCGGAACGAGTTGATCGCCGGATCGATCCGCTCGATCCGCTCCAGGAACATCCGCGTCAGCTCGCGCGAGGAGACCTCGCGGGCGCGCAGGCGCTCGGCCAGGCGCGCCGCCCCCTCGTGGGCGAGATCCTCGGTCGCCATCGGCGCCGACTCTGTCAGATCCGTCCGCCCTCGGCCTCGATCACCTCTTCGGCCGCGCGCTCGCCGCTGCGCACCGCGCCGTCCATGTAGCCGCACCACGCGGTCGCCGTCTCGGTCCCCGCCCAGTGCACTCGCCCGGCGGCGCGGCGGAGCTCCTCGCCCCAGGCCGTCAGCGCACCCGGCGGTGCGTGGCAGACGGGCCCGCCGCCGCTCCAGCGCTCGGAGGCCCAGTCCTGCTCGAAGTACGCGCTCGCTCCCAGCGCCTCGTCGCCGTAGAGGCGCGCGAAGCAGCCGAGCGCGATCCGCCGCCGCTCCGAGGCGGGACGGGCGGCGTGGCGGGTCGCCTCGGCGCCCGAGATGAAGCCGAGCATCACGCCCCGCTCGCCCTCGGGCGGGGAGTTGTCGAAGGTGGTCTCGACCGGGCCGGCGTCGCTGACGGCCGCGCCGCTCCAGCCCTGCTCGCGCCAGAACGGCCGCTCATACACGGCCGTGCACTTGGTCAGGGCCCCGCTCGCCATCGCCTGCGCGAGCTGGTTGCGAGCGGCGGGCAGGCCGGGCGAGAAGGCGATCCGGGCCGTCAGCGCCGGGGCCATCGCGACCACGACCCGCTTCGCGCCGACCGCGAGCTCGCCGCCCGTGCCCGTTCGCACGACGACCCCGCCCGCGTCGTGCTCGATCGCCGCGACCGGCGCGCCCAGCAGGACGGCGTCGCCGAGCTGCTCGGCCATCCGCAGCGAGAGCAGCTGCGAGCCGCCGGCGATCCTGTCCTGCTGGGCGCCGCCCTCGACGTCGAGCAGGGCGTCGAGGCTGCCCGCGGCGGCGATCAGGTGCAGCGCCCAGAGCAGCGACATCTGCCCCGATGGCATGCCGAAGGCGGTGCCGCAGGCGATCTCGAAGAGCGAGCGCCCGCGCCGCGAGACGAGGTTGCGCCGCAGCCAGTCGCCGAAGGTGGTCGCGTCGAGGCGCTCGGCGCCGGGGGCGTCCCAGGGCGCCTGCGGCGAGACCCGCGCCGCGAGCCGGTGCAGGCGGCGCCGCGCGCGCTCGATGTCGGCCAGCGCCAGCGGCGAGATCCGCGGGATCGTGCCCGAGTAGGCCTTGCGCCGGCCGGCAAGCTCCAGCAGGTTGCGCCCCTCGTGGTGGGTCGGGAAGGTCTCGGCCCCGAGCTCGCCCGCCAGCGCCAGCACGCGATCCTGGGTCGGGCCGACCCACTGGCCGCCGATCTCGCTGACCTCGCCGCCGCCGATGTCCATGTTCAGGGTGCGTCCGCCGACCCGCTCGCGCGCCTCGAGCACCGCGACGGAGCGCCCGGCCTGCACCAGCCTGCGCGCGGCCGTGAGCCCGGCCAGGCCGGCGCCGACCACCACCACGTCCGCCTCGCGCTGCCGCCGTCCGGCGCCCGCTTCCACGACGGCAACGCTATCGCCGCGGCCCGGGCTACTGCTCGGCGAGGATCTTCGCCTTCTCCTTGTCGAACTCGGCCTCGGTCAGGGCTCCGGACTCGCGCAGCTTCTGCAGGCGCTCGATCCTCGCGATCGCGTCGCCTCCGGAGGAGGGGCGCGAGCCGGAGCCCGTCCGCGCCGCCGACGTCTGCCCGACCTTGCTCCAGCCGCCGAGCATGCCGCTCAGCCCCGCGCTGGAGGTCACCGATGAAGCCGACGGCGGGCGCTCGTCGCGGGGGCTGCGCAGTCCCCTGAACAGGCTCCACAGCCCCAGCAGCAGGGCAGGCACCCCCATCACCAGGAAGGTGATCCCGGTGATGTCCGCGCCCAGCTGGCTGTCGGGCCGGCCGACCACCTCGCCGGTGTTCGGGTCGGTCACCTCGCCGTAGGGACCGCCCAGCATCAGGGCCAGGCCGGTGCCCGCGAAGAACAAGCCCCAGGCGAGCGTGCCCCAGCCGAACATCCCGAACGAGCGCCGCCGCTCGCCCCAGGGCGGGTCGCCGCGGAAGGCGAACAGCGCGCAGCCGATCAGGCCGCCGATGATCGAGACGAACAAGAGCATCACCTTCGACCCCGTCCCCTCCGGACACGGCTGCGCGATCTCGAACGGCGTATTCCCCGAAGCGCAGGTACCGATGTCCAGCAGCTCCTGCAGGGTGACGTTGAACAGCACGAGCCCGCCGAAGAAGAGGGCGAGTCCCAGCCCGGCTTTCAGCAGATAGCCCATACCGACCGGGAACCTACACCGACCAGCGCCAGTCCGGCCCCGGCAGGGCGCCGCGGATCCGGCGCAGCCTGCGCACCCGCAGCGCCTTGCGTACGAGCTTGCGGTCGTGGTCGTAGCTGAGCAGGTCCTCGGCCTCGCGGCGGGTCAGCCAGCGCAGCTCGTCGACCTCACCGTGGGGCTTGAACTTCCCCTTGACCGGCTCCATCAGCCAGTAGCGGACGAGCTTGGTGCGCGCCTTGCGGTCCGTGTAGGAGACCGGCGGCAGCTCCACCGTGGCCTCGCAGCGGAACCCCGTCTCCTCCGTGACCTCGCGCAGGGCGGCCTCGCGCCAGTCCTCGCCCTTCTCGAGCTTGCCCTTCGGAAGCGACCAATCCATGTACTTGGGACGGTGGATGACCGCTATCCGGGTGCGGCGGTCGTCGTCCCGGCGCACGACCACGCCGCCGGCCGCGGCGATGTCGGGCTGCCCGCCGCCGCCCGCGTCGTCCAGGTTCGTGCGCGCCATCGCGGGGCGCAGCGTATCCGGAGCGGGTGCGACCATCGCCGCATGCTGCTCGCGCAGATCCACTGCTCGGACCCCCGCTGCGTGAACGAGCTCGAGATGGTGGTCGAGCAGCTCGACGAGCTCGCGGGCCTGGTCTGCGATTGCGGCTTCGGCTTCCAGCTCGGCTCGGTCTCGGAGCTGCGGCCCGACGACGCCAAGGTCACGCACGTCCAGTTCCGCCGGGGCAGGGCCCTGCGCAGGCTCGCGGCCTAGCTCGGCTCCGCTTAGGATCGCCGCCGTGGACGAGGCCGCGGAGAGGCGGATCGAGGGCCTTGGCCCCGGTGAGAAGCTGCGATCGGGTGGCTGCTGCGCCAGGTCTGGCGCATCTACCGGCGGCGCTGGAGGCTGCTGGTGCCACTCGCGATCCTCGTGCTGATCCCGCAGAACCTCGGCGACGCGCTCTTCGGAGACGCGAAGATCGAGCGCCTCCACACATTCTCGGACTTCGCCAGCCTGATCGCGATTCCGGTCGGGATCGCGATCAACCTCGGCGGTGAGGCGCTGTACGCGGGCATCATCGCCGCGGGGGTGAGCGAGTGGATCCACGGCCGCGAGCTGACCGATCTGGGCCAGGTGGCCCGCTCGATCCGCTACGGACGGCTGATCGCGGTCGACCTGATCCTGATCTTCGGCACCGCCCTCGGCCTCGTCTTCCTGATCGTCCCCGGGGTCATCTTCTACACCTACTTCCTGATCTCCCCCACCCTGGTCGAGCTGCAGGAGATGTCGGTGCGGGAGGCGATGCGGCAGAGCCGGGAGCTCGTCCGCGGCAGCTTCTGGCGGGTGCTCCTGTTCACGCTGGTGGTGCTGGCGGTCACCGACCTGGTCACCCTGGTCCTCGAATCGCCGATCCACGGCGTGCAGGGCGAGCTCCTGTTCAACCTCGTGATCGAGGCCCTGGTCGAGCCCTTCCAGGGGCTGACCACCGTGGTCCTGGCCCTGGGGCTGCTCGGCCTGCACGGCTGGGACGATCGGCTGCGGGGCTTCGCCGAGCGCCACGACCGAGCCGACTAGACTGGCCACCGATGCCGGAGCAGGGCTCCAACCGCCGCACGCAGCTGATCGTCCTGGGTGTCCTCGCGGCGCTGATCCTGATCGTCGCGATCGTCGTCTCGCAGTCGGGCTCGGACGAGTCCGACTCCGGCGGAGACAGCGGCGGCGGCGAGACCGCGGCGAGCGTCGAGGAGAGCCTCGCGGGCATCCCCCAGGACGGGGTGCTGCTGGGCGAGCCGGACGCGCCCTACAAGGTCATCGAGTTAATCGATCTGCAGTGTCCGTTCTGCGCCGAGTTCTCGACCGGAGCGCTGCCCCAGGTGATCGACGAGCAGGTGCGAAGCGGCGAGATCGCGCTCGAGCTGCGGGTGATCAGCTTCCTCGGCGAGGACTCGCTCGAGGCCGCCCAGATGGCGGCCGCCGCGACGATGCAGAACCGCCTGTTCGAGTTCGCCGAGACCTTCTTCCTGAACCAGGGCGAGGAGAACTCGGGCTACGTCGACGAGGACTTCCTGACCGAGATCGCCGAGCAGACGCCCGGGCTCGACGTCGAGCAGGCCCTCGAGGACCGCGAGTCGCCCGAGGCGCAGGCGATCGTCGAAGAGAACGAGGCCGTGGCGCAGGAGCTCGGCGTCGACAGCACCCCCACCTTCCTGCTGGAGAGCGGCGGCGAGCTGGCGCTGACCGAGCTCACCGCCGAGGCCTTCGCGAGCGCCCTCCAGTCCGCTCGCGCCGGAGGGTGAGCGAGGGCGCGCTGCGCGTGCTGGGCGCCGCGCTCGCGCTCGCGGGCCTGGCGATCTCGCTGTACCTGACGATCACCTGGTACGACGACTCGATCCCCGTCTGCGTCGGCGGCGGCGGCGGCTGCGAGAAGGTGCAGACCTCCGACTACGCCGACTGGGCGGGCGTGCCGGTGGCCTTGGTCGGCGCGATCGGCTACGCGCTGATCCTGATCTCGCTGGCGCTCCCCGGCGACACCGGCCGCTTCTCGGGGGTGCTGTTCGGGCTGGTTGGAGTCGGCTTCAGCGTCTACCTGACCTACCTCGAGCTGTTCGTGATCGACGCGATCTGCCAGTGGTGCGTGGCGAGCGCGGTGGTGATGACCGCGCTGGCCGCGGTGCTGCTGGCGCGCTTCCTGAAGGCGCCCGATCAGTGAGCGAGACGCTCAACTTCGACGACGCTCAGATCCTGCGCCTCGAGTCCGACGCGATCAAGGGCCACACCGGCAAGATCCTGGTCGTCGGCCCCGACGAGCGCGGCGAGCCGCTTTCGGCCGCGGAGCTGCGGGCCCGGGTGCCCGAGCGCCTTCCCGCCCTCCCCCGGCTGAGACAGCGCGTCGAGATCCCGCGCCGCGGCCGGCCGACCTGGGTGGATGGGGACGAGCTCGACCTCGAATGGCACCTGGCCGAGGTGCGGCCCCCGGCTCCGCTCGACGAGCAGGGGCTACGCGCGCTGACGGGCGAGGTCCTGGCGCGAAGGCTCGACCACTCGCGGCCTCTGTGGAGGATCGAGATGGTGCCGCTGCAGGACGGGGCCACCGCTCTGACCAGCCGCATCCACCACGCGATGGCCGACGGGGTCAGCGCCATCCACATCGTCGCCGGCCTGCTGTTCGACGAGCGGCCCCGGGCGAGCACCGCTTCGGCGCCGGCCGAGCCTGAGCGGAAGCCCCGCCGCGGGCGCCTGCGCTCGCTGCTCAGGGTCCCGGGCGCCCTGCGCCGCGAGCTCACCCCCGGCGCGGACTCGGTGCTCGACCGCCACATCGGCCCCGAGCGCGAGGTCGCCTGGGTTGGCTTCCCCCTGGCGCGGCTGCAGGCGATCGGACACGCGGCCTCGGACGGGGTCACCGTCAACGACGTCGTGCTCGCGGCCGTCGGCGGCGGCCTGCGCGAGTGGCTCGGGCCCGACAGGGTGGGCGGAGACATCCGCGTCCAGGTGCCGGTCTGCCTGCACCTGCGCGAGGACGAGATCGGCAATCGGGACTCGTTCCTGAACGTCGACCTGCCCCTGCACGAGCCCGACCCGGTCGAGCGCCTGCGCGCGATCAACCGCGAGACCAGCGAGCGCAAGCTCAAGCACGATGCCGAGACGCTGTATGACTTCTTCCACGCGGTCGACCGCTTCCGCCCGCTCTACCGAGGCGTCACCCGGGTCACCTCGGGCCCGCGCGAGTTCGCGCTCTCGGTCTCCAACGTCCCGGGGCCGCGCGAGCGGCCGCTGATCCTGGGCAGGCCGGTGACCAAGTTGGTCTCCTTCGCGGAGCCGGCTGACCGCCACGCACTGCGGGTCAGCGTCGTCTCGCTCGGCGGCGACCTCGCCTTCGGGCTCTGCTCGGACCCGAACGCGATCGGGGACCTCGACGGGCTCGCGACCGCACTCGAGCGCTCGGTCGACGAGCTGGAGCGCGCGGCGGCGTGAGCGGGATCGGCGAGTACGAGCGCAGGCGCGACTTCTCCAGGACCGGGGAGCCGAGGGCCGGCCGCCCCGAGGGCGGGGGCTAGCGCCCGCCCAAGCGCAGGCACGCCCGCTCAACGATCCAGAATCACGCCGCCACATCGCTCCACTACGACCTGCGGCTGGAGATCGGCGGCGCGCTCGCCTCCTGGGCCGTGCCCAAGGGCCCCTCGCTCGACCCGCGCGACAAGCGCCTGGCGATGCGGACCGAGGACCATCCGCTCGAGTACCTGAGCTGGGAGGGGGTGATCCCGAAGGGCGAGTACGGGGCGGGCGAGATGATCGTCTGGGACCGCGGCGTCTACGAGAACCTCTCCAATACCCGCAGCGGCCGCGAGCTGACGATCGAGGAGGGGCTCGAGCAGGGCGACATCAAGGTCTTCCTGCTGGGCGAGAAGGTGCGCGGGCCCTGCGCCCTGGTCAGAACGAGCGATCCGGGCGAGCGCGAGCAGTGGCTGCCGATCAAGAAGAAGGGCGAGGGGGCCGACGCGCGGCGGCGGCCGACCAGCACGCAGCCGGAGTCGGTGCTGTCGGGGCGCACGATCTAGGACCTGCGGCGCGACGGCGGCTGAGCTACGCTCAGGCCATGAGCACGGTCGCGGAGGTCCAGACCCTCCCCAACTTCATCGGCGGTGGGTTCCGCGAAGCGGCGGTCGACTCCACCCTCGAGGACCGCGACCCGGCCACCGGCGAGCTCGCGGCCTACGTGCCGCTCTCGGGCGCCGCGGACGTCGACCAGGCCGTGCGCGCCGCCCGCGAGGCCTTCCCGGCCTGGCGCGGCACCCCGCCCCAGCAGCGCGCCCGCGCCGTGATGGCGCTGCGCGAGGCGCTCGACGAGCACCGCGACGAGCTCGGCGCGCTGGTCACCGCCGACATGGGCAAGACGCTCGACGACGCGATCGGCGAGGTCGGACGCGGGATCGAGTCGGTCGAGGCCGCGATCGGCATCCCCCACCTGATGAAGGGCGAGAACCTGGAGGGGATCGCCAAGGGCCTGGATGTGGAGATGGTGCGCCAGCCGGTCGGCGTCGTCGCCGCGATCACCCCCTTCAACTTCCCGGCGATGATCCCGCTCTGGTTCCTGCCGTTCGCGGTCGCCTGCGGCAACACCTTCATCCTCAAGCCCTCCGAGCGCGACCCGCGGCCCTCGCAGCGCATCTTCGAGCTGATCGCCGAGCGCGAGATCTTCCCCGCCGGCGTCGTCAACCTCGTCCACGGCGCCCGCGACGCCGTCAGCTCGATCCTCGATCACGACGACATCAACGCGATCTCCTTCGTCGGCCAGGCATCCACCGCGCGCATGGTCGCCACCCGCGGCGCCGAGACGGGCAAGCGCGTGCAGGCGCTGGGCGGAGCCAAGAACTCGCTCGTGGTGATGCCCGACGCCGATCTGGAGCGCTCGATTCCCGCGATCCTGCAGTCCTCCTTCGGCGCCGCCGGGCAGCGCTGCCTGGCGGGGTCGGTGCTGGTCGCCGTCGGCGACGAGGCCCGCCAGGACGAGGTCCGCGACGCGATCAAGAGCGCTGCAGAGGCGCTCACGACCGGGCCCGGCGGCGACCCCGCGACCGACGTCTGCCCGATGGTCGGCCCCGACTCGCGCGAGCGCGCCGAGCGCATGGTCGGCGAGGCCGAGTCGGCCGGCGCCGAAGTCGTGCTCGACGGCCGCATCGGCGGCGGCGAGGCGGGAGCGATGCTCGCACCCACCCTGGTCGAGACCGACGACTTCGAGTCTGACCTCGCCCGCGAGGAGATCTTCGGGCCGGTGCTCGCCTTCGTCCGCGCCGGCGACATGGACGCCGCGCTCGAGTTCGTCAACGGCTCGCGCTACGGCAACTCCGGCTCGATCTTCACCCAGTCCGGCGACGCGGTGCGCTCCTACCGCTACGGCGTCGAGGCGGGGATGCTGGGCGTCAACATCGGCGTCCCCGCCCCGGTGGCCTGGTTCCCCTTCAGCGGCTGGAAGGACTCCCTCGACGGCGACCTGCACGCCAACGGCAACGACGCCGTCGAGTTCTACACCCGCAAGAAGGTCGTCACCTCGCGCTGGTAGCTCCCCCGTCGCCCCTCTCCCGCGCGCGACGCCTTCTCAGGCTGGGGTGGATGTGCGCTCATGCGCCTTTCAGGATGACCTCTGCCACCAACTCCGGGTCGTCCCAGGTGGGGACGTGCCCGCAGCCGGGCAGGGTCAGCTGCCGCACCGAGTCCGGCAGCAGCGGCCGGCTGCGGACGAGGCGGTCGAACTCGGCCCAGGCGATCGTCAGCGGCACCTCGACGTCGGAGAGGTCGCCGACGGTCGAGGCGCGCATCTCGCGGTTGGACTCGGCGTAGCCGCGGGCGCCGCCGTAGCCCCGCACGAGCGCCACGGCGTCGTCGAAGGGAACCCGCTCGGGGTGGTGCACGTTCGTCGCCAGCGCGCGCTCGCGCAGGCCGTCGATGCGCAGCAAGAGCGGCGCCAGCGGCCGGGCGAGCCTGGCCGCGCGATAGGCGTGGTTGGGGCGCGGCCCCAGCGGCTTCGTCCAGAAGCCGGCGGGGCAGAGGCAGACGGCGGCGCGAACCGCGCGCCGGCGCGCGCATTCGATCGCCACCCAGGAGCCGAGCGAGATCCCGGCGATGCCGGGCGCCGAGCTCAGCCCGAGCCCGTCGACGAAGGCGATCACGGCCTCCGCCAGGTTCCCGGGCGTCGACGCCACTCCGTCGGGCAGCGGCGGCGAGGAGCCGAAGCCCGGCATCTCGACGGCGATCACCTCGCGCTCGGCGGCCAGCCGGTCGAGCACCGGATTCCATTGCGCGTTCATGCCCCCGAGCGAGTGCAGCAGCAGCAGCGGCTCGCCGCCGCCGCGGCGGCGAAGGTGGCTGAGCTGCATCACAGCTCCAGCTCGTACTCCATCCAGGTGGAGCCCATGCCCCCGACGCGGTCATAGACCTGCTGGGCCCGGTGGTTGTCGGTTGCGGTGATCCAGCCGAGCGCCGTCCCCCCCAGCTCGCGGCAGCGCTCCGCGCAGCGGGCGATCAGGGCGTCGGCGACTCCCTTGCCGCGGGCGTCGGGCGATACGAACAGGTCCTCGAGGTGGCCCGCCCGGGAGCCGCGGGTGCTCACCCACTTCATGCCCATCACCGCGAACCCGATCAGCGCGCCTCCCTCCTCGGCCACGAACAGGGAGCCCTCGGCGGGATCGGCGATCACCGTGTCGGCCAGCTCGCGCAGGCCGGAGTCGGGGGGCGAGACCTCGTAGAAGTCGCAGTAGCCGCGCAGCAGCGGCAGCAGCGCCTCGACGTCGGCCTCGCGGCCGTCCCTGATCTCGATTCCCTCGCCCAGCGGCTTCCCCGGCATACCCGTATCCAATCAGACGCTAGACTCCCGACCCTGGTTCCCCGGATGATCACGGTCGCGCTGCTCGCGGCCGCCCTGCTGCTAGCGGGCGGCTGCGGCGACGAAGATGGCGAGCAGGAGGCGACCACCGGCCCCGTGCCCTCCACCTCCACGGCCGACTACGACATCACCGGCTCCTGGAGCGGCAAGCTCAGCCAGCAGGGCCTCGCCGGCTTCCGGGTCGAGGCGACGATCGGCTCGCTCGAGGACTCCTCGCAGAACACCGTCAGCTACACCGGCATCGACTGCTCGGGCACCTGGGACTACCAGGGGCGGGAGGGCGCGGCCTTCATCTTCACCGAGACGATCGACGCCGGCGCCGGCAGCGACTGCAAGGGCACCGGGACGGTCTCGCTGACGCCCTTCTCCCCCGAGGGCGTCGACTACGTGTTCCGGGGCGGCGGCGTCGAGAGCGACGGCGCCCTGCGCCGCCAGGGCTAGCCATCCGAGGCACTGCCCTCCTCGAGGTAGATCCATGCGTAGTCACAATGCTCACTCATGCGAAGCAGAACACTGTCCTTGTCGTAGGCCGCGCTCAGCACATCAGCACGATCGATGGCAGTCTCTGTTTCTCGCTCCAAGCTGCCATCAGCAAGTCTGATGCGCAAGGTTCGTGGGCCAACCGCTAACTTGCCGAAGAGGAGATTGTCAGCGCCCAGTAGTCGGAGCTTGAAGTCACGGGACGCTCCGACAAGTTGTTCAACGACTCCGCCACTCATGTCCGGGTCTCTGCCCAGGTGGGTGTCAAAGCGGGAGAGGAGAGCGAGAGGGGAGCAGGTCACGCCGGATCACGGGCCCACCCAATGCCGAGCTCATAGCGAGTAGGCATGTCGGCCGTCGCGCGGCCTCAGCCGAACTCCTCTCGGAGCAACTGAAACCGCGCCCCATCCACTCCATGAGCTGCACTCACACACACTCATTCATGAGGTCCCAGAAGGAAAAACGGATCTCCGCGAGCGGTTCGGAAAAGAAACGATCCACAGCCTCGCGGGCAGGGGCCCCCTTCTCGCGCCTGGAACTCGCACGCCACTGGCGATGCGCGACCCAGAATGCATTCGGGCTCAGCGCCCGATGTGGACCCCGACCAGCTCGGGGACGCGCGCCAGGCCGCGGTGGATCGCAGCCGCGACCCGCTCCTCCTCCTCGGCCGCCTCCTTCGCCACCAGCCCGGCCCTGATCGCGTTGCCGCCGACCCAGCCCGCCATCCCGCCCGGCACCCGGGCGGGATCGGGCTCGACCAGCGCCAGGCGGCTGCGCTCGTCGCGGCGGTCGAGCGCCAGTGAGGCGAGGATGCCGCCGAGCATGCGCGAGGGGCCGACGCCGTTGCCGGTGTAGCCGAAGGCCCCGAAGACGCGATCCGAGCCGACCCGGGCGACGACGGGCAGGTGGGTGGGCGAGACGTCGATCGGCCCGCCCCAGGCGTTGGTGATCGCGCGGCCCTCCAGCCCCGGGAAGAACGAGCGCAGGTCGGCCAACACCTGGTCCACGACGCTGGCGTCGACCTCGGTCAGGCCCCCGAGGCGGGCGCCGTAGGCGATCCGGCCTCCGCCCCAGCCGAAGGCGATGCGGCCGTCGCGGGTCGTGCGCAGGTAGTGGATCATCGCGCGGCTGTCGGTGATGCACTCGCCGCCCGTCCAGCCCACCTCCTCGAGCAGCTCGGGCACCGGCTCGGTGATCGCCATGTGGCTCGAGGTGACGGTGAGGCGGCCGCGAAAGGGGGACCCCGCCGCGTTCGCGGCCGAGCCGAACGCGAGCACGCAGGAGCGGGCCCGCACCGTCGCCCCCGGCGTCTCGGCGGACACTCCCCAGGCGCCGCCGCTCATCCTCCTCACGGGCGAGCGCTCGAAGACGCGGACCGAGGGCAGCGCCGCGACCCGGTCGCGCAGCCCCACAACCAGCCGCGCCGGGTGCACGGTGGCGGCGTAGGGGTAGAAGGCGCCGGCGCGGAAGCGCGGCGAGCGGCATATGTCCGCGACCTGCTCGGGGGTGAGCTCGCGCGCGGCCTCGGGCTCGCCCAGCTCGGCGCAGGCCGCCACCGCCTCCGACCAGACGCCGTCCTGCGCCGACGCCGCCGACAGCTGCAGGTATCCCGCCCGCCGGTAGTGGGCGTCCACCCCCTGCTGCTCGCAGAACTCGCCGATCTGCTCGACCGCGGCGGCCGAGGCCCGCGCGACCGCGAGCGCGGGCTCGTCCCCGTAGCGCTCCCGCAGCGTCGGCAGGCTGAACCACATCTCGTTCGCGAAGCCGCCGTTGCGGCCGCTCGGGCCGTGGCCGCAGCGGCCGGCCTCCAGCATGACCACCCGGGCCTCGGGCTCGAGCCGCGCCAGCTCCCATGCGGCCCAGAGGCCGGTGAAGCCGCCGCCGACGACGAGCAGGTCCGCGTCGAGCTCCCCCGAGGCCTCCGGCAGCGCCTCGTGCGGGCCCGCGTCCCGCAGCCAGTATCCGTGAGCGTCGTGCTCCATCAAGCGAGCATGGTGGCAGGCAGGGGCCCCGGCGCGGAGCGCGAATAGGGGACGCGGATGACCCGGCCCGAGATGACCGCCCGCTCGATCGCCCGCACGGTGCTGATCGTGGTCGCCGTGCTGCTCACGATCTACGTGCTCTACCTGCTGCGCAAGCCGATCAGCTGGCTCGTGATCGCCGCCTTCATCGCGGTCGCCGCAGCCGGCCCCGTCAACGTGCTGCAGCGCAAGATGAAGCGCGGTGTCGCGATCGTGATCGTCTACATCGTGATCGCCCTGATCCCGGTCGCCCTCAGCGCGCTGCTGATCCCTTCCCTCGTCGGGCAGATCGAGTACCTCGCCGACAACACCCCCGAGTACGTCCAGGACATCGAGAACTGGGTCCAGGACAACGAGACGCTCAGCAACCTCAACGACGACTACGACATCACCGGCAAGCTGCAGGCCGAGGCCGAGAAGCTGCCCGAGCAGATCCCCGACGCGGCCGGCGTGCTCAGCGACATCGGCGTCGGCCTGGTCAACTCGGTCTTCGCGGCGCTGACGATCATGATCCTCAGCATCTTCATGGTCGCCGGCGGCCCTCGCTGGATCAACGGCTTCATCGAGGCGCAACGGCCCGAGCACGCCGAGCGCATGGAGCGCACCCTGCAGAAGATCGCCAACGCGATCGGCAACTACGTCGGCGGAGCGCTGCTGCAGGCGACGATCGCCGGGGTGACGGCGTTCATCCTGCTGACGATCCTCGGCGCGCCCTTCGCCGGGCCCCTGGCGCTGGTCGTCTTCTTCTTCGACCTGATCCCCGTCGTCGGCGCAACCATCGCGGCCTTCCTGGTCGCGATCGTGATGATCTTCGTCAACTTCCCCGTGGCGCTGATCATCTGGGTGATCTACGCGATCGCCTACCAGCAGTTCGAGAACTACGTGGTCCAGCCCCAGATCCAGAAGCGGGCCACCAAGATCGACCCCTTCGTGGTCCTGGTCGCCGTGCTCTTCGGATCCACCCTGTTCGGCGTCATCGGCGCGATCCTGGCGATCCCCGCCGCGGCCGCGATCCTGATCACCATCAGCGAGATCCGCGCCTACATGCGCGAGTACGGGGACGGCACCGAACCGAAGCCCAAGAAGAAGCCGGCCCGCCGCAGGGCCAAGCCGAAGCCGAAGACGGCCTAGGCGCCCTCGCTCGGTATCTGCGCCACTTCGTCGCTCCCCTCGATTCGCTTGCCTGGAACGGGCCGGGTGATTGCATCTCCCAGCCTAGGGAGCGGCAGCGTCGCCCGAGCGCTCGGCGATCCGCCGCGCGGCGCGCGGGCGGGCGCGCTCGCGGCCGGGGATGCTGCGGCTGAGCGCGCTGCGGTTGCGGGCGACCCAGCGGTAGCCGCGGTCGACGGCGCCCGGGGCCGACTCGGCGGCGCGGGCCGGGATCGCACCCCCCGGCAACATCCGCAGCAGCGGCGCCACGGCGGCCCCGCCCGAGCGGACCGCGCCGCCGGGCGTGACCAGGTGCCAGGAGGCCATTCGCTCCTCGTCGTCCATCCCCGCCAGCAGCCGGTCCGCCTCGGGGTGCTGAAGCGCCACCGGGCGCAGCCGCCGGTGGCGGTCCCAGGCCAGGAACTTCGACAGCAGCCGCTTGCAGAAGCCGCAGTCGTCGTCGTAGAGCACGATCGCGCGCTCGGGGTGTTGATCGCTGATCGGCACCCTCCGAGGGTAGGCTGCCCGCCGTGACTCTGTCGGAGGAGATCGTCGACGCCATCAACGCCGTCAACGGGGTCCACCCCGGCTTCCGCGCCGTCCACGCAAAGGGCACCGTCTGCGAGGGGACGTTCACCGCCACGCCCGAGGCCGCGAGGCTCTCGCGCGCCGCTCACCTGCAGGGCGAGGAGGTTCGCTGCACGGTCCGCTTCTCCAACGCAAGCGGCAACCCCAAGGCCTCCGACGCGCACCCGCTGGCCAGCCGCGGCATCGGGGTCAAGTTCCACCTGCCCGGGGGCGGGGCGACCGACATGGCGGCGCTGCCGCTGCCCCTGTTCATGGTCCGCAACGCCGATGACTTCCTCGGCTTCACCCGCGCCCGCACGCCTGACCCGGAGACCGGCCGGCCCGACCCCGACAGGATGATGGCCTTCGTCGCCGACCACCCCGAGACGGCGGCCGCGATTCAGCTCGGGCTGCCGAAGCTCGCCCCCACGACCAGCTACGCCACCTCCGGCTACAACGGCCTGCACGCGTTCGGCCTTGTGGCCGCGGACGGCGGCGAGACCTGGGGCCGCTACAGCTGGGTCCCGGTCGAGGGCGAGCACTACCTGAGCGACCCCGAGCGCGAGGCCGCCGGCCGCGACTACCTCCAGCACGAGATCCGCGAGCGCCTGGAGGGCGACGGCGAGGCCCGCCTGCGGCTCGACTTCAAGCTCGCCGCCGACGGCGACTCCCTGACCGACCCGACCGAGGAGTGGCAGGGCGAGCGCGAGATCGTGACCCTGGGAGAGCTCACCGTCACCGGCGTGATCGAAGAGCCGGCCGACGGCCCGCTCGTTTTCGACCCCAACAACCTCACCGACGGCATCCTCGCCTCCGCCGATCCGGTCCTGGCCGCGCGCTCGCCCGCCTACTCGGTCTCGGTCGAGCGCCGGCTCGCCTGAGCCCCTCGTAAACGAGCCTCTGCCTGCTTCGCCCGCGGCTCCGCCGCGGGCGCGGCGGATACTAAGCGAAGTTCGCGCGGACGGGTCGGCCGGCCAACTAGATTGGAGTCGTGAGCGCAATCGACGAGTTGCGAGAGCGCCTGGGCGAGATCGGGGACCTCAGCCGCGCCGCCGCGCTGCTCGCCTGGGACGAGCGCACGATGATGCCGCCCGCCGGCGGCGAGGCGCGTTCCGAGCAGCTCGCGACGCTGGCCAAGGTGCGCCACGAGATGTTCTGCGACGACGAGGTCGGGCGACTGCTGGAGGCGGCGCGCGCCGAGCTGCCCGACGCCGATGCCGAGCCCGGCGCCGACGTCGACGCCGACCTGGTCCGCGTCGTCAGCCGCGACTGGGAGAAGGCGCGGCGGGTCCCCTCCGAGCTGCGCGCCGAGATGGCGCGAGCCGAGTCGGTCGGCGAGCAGGCCTGGGTCGAGGCGAAGCGGGCCTCCGATTACTCGCTGCTGCTGCCCCACCTGGAGCGCAACGTGGAGCTGGCCCGGCGCTACGCGGACTGCTACGAGGGCTTCGAGAACTTCAGCCACCCCTACGACCCGCTGCTCGACGAGTACGAGCCCGAGATGTCGACGGAGCGCATGCGCTCCCTGCTCGGCGAGCTGCGCGATGGCCTGGTGCCGCTCGTGGAGCAGGCGGCGGCCGCCGATTCCGGCGCGCAGGATGGGGCACCCGGGGACGGTCGCCGTCGGTCGGGCTCCGCCGAGGATTGCCTGCGCGGCGAGTTCCCGATCGAGGACCAGCGCGAGCTCGTCGCCGAGCTGATCGGCGAGATGCCCTTCCCCGAGGGCGGCTGGCGTCTTGACCCGACCGAGCACCCGTTCGCGATCACGATCGGCCAGGGGGACGTGCGGCTGACGACCCGGTACGAGCGCGGGAACCTCGGCATGGCCCTGTTCAGCGCCATGCACGAGGCCGGCCACGGCCTCTACGAGTCCGGCCAGGACCCGGCGCTGGCGAGGACGCCGCTCTGCAAGCCGCGCTCGCTCGGCCTGCACGAGTCCCAGAGCCGGCTCTGGGAGAACTGGGTCGCGCGCGGCGCTCCCTTCCTAGAGCGGCTGCTGCCGCGCCTGCGGGACCGCTTCGCGGCCGGGTTCGGGGACGTCACCGCGGCGCAGCTTCTGCGCGACGCCAACCGGATCGAGCGCTCGCTGATCCGGATCGAGGCCGACGAGGTCACCTACAACCTCCACATCCTGATCCGCTTCGAGCTCGAGCTGATGATCTTCGACGACGGGTCCGGCGGCGGGCTCGAGCTGAAGGACCTGCCCGAGGCCTGGAACGCCCGCTACCGCGACTACCTCGGCCTCGACGTCCCCGACGACGCCCGGGGCGTGCTCCAGGACGTGCACTGGTCGGGCGGGGCCTTCGGCTACTTCCCGACCTACAGCCTCGGCAACGTGATCGCCGGCCAGCTCTGGCTGGCGGCCGAGCGCGAGATCGGCGACCTCGGTGAGCGCATCGCCGCCGGCGACCTCGCCGCGCTCGGGGAATGGCTGCGCGAGCACGTGCATCGTCACGGGCGCCGGCTCTCCCCGGCCCAGATACTGGAGCGCGCGGGCTGCGGCGAGCTCTCGGTCGAGCCGCTGCTCGACCATCTGCGCGCGAAGGCCGCGGCGGCGGACTAGCGGGCGCTCAGCGTCGGCTCAAAGCGCCGGCGCAGCGTGCTGCGGCGGCGCGGGGCGGGCTCCCCGAAGGTGTGCCCGCAGTTGGGACAGTGGCGCAGGCTCGAGTCCTCGCACTGCACACGGCAGCTCTCGCACTCGTGGCGGCCGCTGGGGTCACCAACGCCGGCGCCGCTCCCAGACATCCAGACCATTCCCATGCCCCCCAGATCGGCAGGCGCGCGATCTCACCTCATCCTCAATTTTGTGGTAATCATTTGATTACCTGATGGAACCCGACGCTGACGCAAGCGCCTCCCCCCCGGCCGGCGACGCGCCCACGCCCGCGCGGGCGCCAATGCGGGCTACCCCCGACCGCATCGTCGACGCCGGCCTCAGCCTGTTCTCGGACCGCGGCTTCAGGGGCACCACGGTCGGCCAGCTCGAGGCCGCCGCCGGCCTCACCCCGCGCGCGGGCGCGCTCTACAAGCACTTCCCCTCGAAGGAGGCCGTGCTCGAGGCCGCCTTCGAGCGCCACGTCGCCGAGGTCGAGGCGCTTCATTCGGCGATCGAGCTGATGCCGCTCGGCGACCTGCGCGCCGAGCTCACCCTGCTCGCCCGCTTCGGCATGCAGACGCTGGTCCGCGAGCGCGCCCTGCGGCGGATCGTGCTGACCGAGGGCGACCGCATCCCCGACCTGAAGCGCCGCTACCGCGAGCGCATCGTCGACCGCTCCTACGAGGAGGTCGTCTCCTTCATCCGCCAGAAGATGGCGGGCGGGGAGTTCCCGGCCGGCTCCGATCCCGAGGCGATCTCGGTGCTGATGGTCGGTGCGCTGCTGGGGTTCACGCTCGAATACGACGTCTTCGGCCGCCACCCCCTGGGCGTGGACGAGGACCGTTTCATCGACGTCATCGTCGACTCGGCGATGGCGATGTCCCGGGCCGGCACCGGCCCGCGTCCACAACCCGAACCTGAGGGGAGCCACAGCCGATGAGGATCGAGCGACACCGGACCGCTATCAGGATCGGCCTCGTCTACCTGGCCGCCACCGTCGGCCTCGTCGCCGCGATGATCCTGGTCTCGCCCCGCGCCTTCTACGACGACTTCCCCACCGGCTCCTGGGCCTGGGTCTCGGCGCTACCCCCCTACAACGAGCACCTGCTGCGCGACTTCGGCGCCGCCGGCCTCGGCCTCGCCGTGCTCGCGGGCCTGGCGGCCTGGTGGATGGACCGCCGCGTCGTCCAGGCGGCCGCGATCTGCCTCTTCGTCGGCTCCCTCCCCCACGCGATCTATCACGGCACCACCTTCGAGAGCTACTCCACCGCCAGCAACGTCTTCAGCTTCGGCGGCCTCGTGCTGCAGACCCTGCTCCCCCTCGCGATCCTCTACCTCGCCAGCGGCCCGCGCCAGGAGCCGGCGCCCGCGCCGGCCGGCGCTGCCGGCGGTCCTCGCAGCGACGCTCCGGCCTAGATGAGTGATTCCACGACCACGCACGCCTGAGGCCCCGCATGGCGCATCGCATCCCGGCGTCCTCGGGCCTGCCCTTGGCGCCACCAAGGGCTGCGCCCTGCGTCCTTGGGCTGCTCGG
>Ga0194128_10002814_pt1 | contig 27605 bp, 24 predicted proteins | sample TA2KigCa65mmetaG_FD_148650 | JGI IMG/M metagenome (GOLD analysis project Ga0194128, IMG submission 148650) | Freshwater microbial communities from Lake Tanganyika, Tanzania - TA2015037 Kigoma Deep Cast 65m | ecosystem: Environmental > Aquatic > Freshwater > Lake | place: Tanzania: Lake...
TTTCGAACTGCACCTGGAAGGGCGGCGAACTGACTGCCCACTATCGCCAACCCTTTGATTTGTTGGCTACCGCAGCGATGGCGGACGCCAAACGAAAAGCCGCCGGCGTTGCCGCCAGCGGCCTTTCAGAAATCTGGCTCCCCGGGTCTGATTCGAACAGACGACCAACCGGTTAACAGCCGGTTGCTCTACCGCTGAGCTACCGGGGATCAGAGCAGCGTCGAATTATAGGCGCGCCGCGCAAGAGCGGCAAATCTGCCGTCGTCGAAGGGCAGGGGTTATAACAAACCGATCGGGCAGCGCCAATCGTTTCCGGCGATCAATCCGTCGCAGGGCCGCAAGACGGCAGCGCGCATGCGCCCGCCGAGTCGGGCTGGTCGGGAGACGCAACGGCAGAACATTGGAGGTCCGGGCCGGAATTGAACCGACGTACGGGGATTTGCAGTCCCCTGCATAGCCACTCTGCCACCGGACCTCTGGAACCCGGGCGCCGCGCCGCTCGGGATGGACTGCCGGACGGCGCTCGGGCGGCGCCTGATATAGTGCCCACGCGCCTGCGCGGTCAAGAAAGCCGCTAAGCCCTTTGGCACCGACAGGTAGCGGTTGCCAATCTGGCCCATCTACCAATATCTTGGCAGCTGCCGTTGCCGCAATGCAGCTGCGCTCCGCTCGGAAGATGCCATGACAGATTTCGCTGCCGCCCGGCTCAACATGGTCGAGGGCCAAATCCGCACCAACCGGGTGACCGACCCGGTGCTGATCGATGCTCTGCTTGCCGTGCCGCGCGAGCTGTTCGTTCCGCCCTCGCTTCGGTCGATCGCATATGTCGACGAGGACCTGCCGCTCGGCCGCGGTCGCTACTTGATGGAGCCTGTGGTGCTGGCCCGGATGCTCCAAGTCGCGTCCATCACGCCCAGCGAGGCTGTTCTCGATATCGGTTGCGCGAGCGGCTATTCAACGGCGGTGATCGCCAAGCTGGCAGGCAGCGTCGTTGCCATCGACGCCGATGCCGAGCTGGTGAAGCGGGCGAACCAGATCCTGAGTGAGTTGGGCGCCGACAATGCGGCCGTGGTCCAGGCCGATACGGCCCAAGGCTACGCGCGGCAGGCGCCTTACAATGTCGTGGTGCTGGGTGGCGCCGTTGACTTCGTGCCCGACGCGATCACCGACCAACTGGTCGATGGCGGCCGGCTGGTCGCGGTCGTGCGGGACGAAGGCGGGGTCGGCCGGGCGACGCTGATGACGCGCGTAGGAAGCAGCGTTTCGAGCCGTATCATCTTCGATGCGGCGACGCCGCGCCTGCCCGGCTTTGCCCGCGAGCCAGGTTTCGTTTTTTGATTGCGGCGCGTGCCCGAGAGTTGCGCCAGGTGGGGGCCGCCGACTGACGTCATGATGAGGAGAGTGGTGTGATCATGTTTATCCGCGCCGGTGGCATGCCGGCGTCGATGATGCTGGGCGCCATCTTCGCTGCCGGGATCGTTGCGACGCCGCCTGAGCCCGCGTCGGCGCAGACCTTCGTGGAGGCGCTGGCGACCGCCTATAGCACCAATCCCACTCTCCTGGCACGGCGCGCGCGGCTGCGCCAGCAGGACGAGGCGGTGCCCCAGGCTTTGGCCAACTGGCGCCCGCGCGTCACGGCTGCGGCAACCAAGGGTATCCAGGAAACCGAGACGGAGAGCCGGGTCGGTTCGACGACGTCCACGACCACAGTCGATCGTGAGCCGTTCACCGCGCAGCTCAGTGTGACACAGCCGATTTATCGCGGCGGCCGCACCATGTCTGCGACGCGCAGCGCGGAGAACAATGTGCTGGCCGAGCGCGCCCGGCTCGCCTCGGCGGAGCAGAGCGTCCTGGTCGACGCGGCGACGTCCTATATGGATGTCGTGCGCGACGAGGCCACGCTTGAACTCAACATCAACAACGAGCAGCGCCTGATGCGCCAGCTCGAAGCGGCCCAGGATCGCTTTCGCGTCGGCGAAATTACGCGCACCGACGTGGCGCAGGCCGAATCCCGGCTCGCCCAGGCGACGGCGGCGCGCATCGGCGCGGAAGGTCAGCTTGCGATCAGTCGCGCCACCTTCCGTCGGGTCATGGGCGAGTTTCCCGGCACGCTGACCCCGCCGCCGCGGGTCCAGCGCCTGCCCCAGTCGCGCGAAGACGCGCAGACACAGTCGGGCAACAACAATCCGAACGTGATTGCCGCGGAATATGCCGAGCTGGCTGCGCGCCAGGACGTGCGAACGGTGGGCGGCGAGCTGCTGCCCGAAGTCAACCTGACTGGCGACATGACGCGTTCGGAGGATTCGTCGGCGACCGTCAGCACACAACGCACTGACACCCGCTCGCTGACGGCGCGCGTGACCATGCCGCTCTACGAAGCCGGATCGATCACGTCGCGTTACCGCGCGGCACAGCAGGCCTTGGGACAGCGCCGCAACGAGGTCGACGAGGCGCGCCGACTGGCGGTCGAGCAGGGCACCCGCGCCTTCGAGCAGTACGAGACCGCGCGCGCGCGCTTCGAATCCTTCAGCCAGGTCATTGCGGCTGCTGAAATTGCCCTCGACGGCGTCCAGCAGGAGGCGAGCGTCGGCTCGCGCACGGTGCTCGACGTGCTCGATGCCGAGCAGGAACTGCTGACCGCCCAGGTCAACCAGGTCCAGGCCGCACGCGACGAGTTTGTCGCGACCTATCAGCTCATGGCTGCCGTCGGCCGGTTCACGGCAGCCGACCTTGAACTGCCCGTCGACCCCTATGACGCCGAGGCGTACTACAAGCGGGTGCGCAACAAGTGGTGGGGCCTGAGCATCAATGGCAACTAGACCTAGTTGTAAACCGGTGGAAATGCCGCCAAATCTAGCTTAATATGACTGGTTAGACCTGCCCCGAGACGCGCCCGAGCTCATGAGCGATCCGAAAACTCAAGAACCGTCGATGGAGGAGATCCTTGCGTCGATCCGGCGCATCATCTCCGAAGACGGTCAGCCCGAGGCCAAGCAGGAACCCGCCAAACCGGCGGCCGCGGCCGAGCCGGCGCCCGCCGCACCGCCCGAGGACGACGTCCTCGAACTCACGGAAAAGGTCGAGGATGACGGTTCGGTGGTCAACCTGGCGCAGGCCAAGGAAGAGCCACCGCCGGAAATTTCCGCGGAGCCGGTCGAGGAGCCGCCGCCGACCGACATCCCGCAGCCTGAGCCGCTGTTCGACGAGCAGCGTCGGCGTGCGGCGGCCGCGGCAGCCGCTGCCGCTGCGGCCGCAATTCCGGAGCCCGAACCGGAACCGATCCCGATGCCGCCGCAACCGGTGCCTCGGCCGGCCGCACCCTATGCCGGCCTCGTGTCGCCGCCGCAGGCGGCCGAAGCGGTCAATGCATTTTCCGAGCTGTCGCACGCGCTTGAAGGCGACAGCCAGGAACTCCCGATTGGCAACGGCGCCAAGACATTGGAGCAGCTGACGCGCGAAGTGATGCGTCCCATGCTCAAGGAGTGGCTCGACGAGAATCTGTCCGATCTCGTCGAGCGCTTGGTCCAGGAGGAAATCGAGCGCATGGTCAATCGCGCCACGCGGCGCTGACCAGGACGCTCCGGCAGGGCACCTCGCAGCGCGAGGAAGCCGCTGCCTTGCAATCCGCGAGGCATTCCGCCTAAATCACGCGCGTTCGCGCGCCCGAGATCCGTTGGAACATGGTCATGCCCGACAACAGCACCGCTGCCCCGCTCGACAAGACCTACCACCCGGCCGAAACCGAGAGCCGCATATACGGCGTGTGGGAGAAATCCGGCGCCTTCGAATGCGGCCGCGTCCCGCCAGGCGGCGTGGGCGGCAGTGTCCTGGGCAAGCCCTTCACCATCGTCATTCCGCCGCCCAACGTCACGGGCAGCCTGCACATGGGCCACGCGCTCAACAACACGCTGCAGGACATCCTGATCCGCTGGCGGCGCATGCAGGGCCGCGACGCGCTGTGGCAGCCCGGCACCGACCATGCCGGCATTGCAACCCAGATGGTGGTCGAGCGCCAGCTTGAGTTGGCGCAGACCAATCGCCACAAGCTCGGCCGCAAGGCCTTCGTCGAGAAGGTTTGGGATTGGAAGGCCGAATCCGGCGGCACCATCACGCGCCAGCTGCGCCGGTTGGGTGCGTCGTGCGACTGGCGGCGCGAGCGCTTCACCATGGACGAGGGCCTGTCGCGCGCCGTGCGCAAGGTGTTCGTCGACCTCTACAAGCAGAAACTCATCTACAAGGACAAGCGGCTCGTCAATTGGGACCCACGTCTGCACACGGCGATCTCGGACCTCGAGGTCGAGCAGAAGGAGATCAAGGGCAAGCTCTGGCATATCAAGTACCCGATCGACGGCGCTGACGGGCAGTTCGTCGTCGTCGCGACGACGCGGCCGGAGACCATGCTGGGTGACACAGGCGTGGCTGTGCATCCCGAGGATGCGCGCTACACGCACCTCGTCGGCAAGCACGCCGTTCTGCCGCTGGTCGGCCGCAAGCTGCCGATCGTGGCTGACGAGTACAGCGATCCCGAAAAAGGCACCGGCGCGGTCAAGATGACGCCGTCCCACGACTTCAACGATTTCGAGGTCGGCCGGCGCCACAAGCTCGAGATGGTCAACATCTTCGATGGTGACGCCAAGGTGAATGAAAATGCGCCCGCCGCCTATCGTGGCCTCGACCGCTACGAGGCGCGCAAGCGCATCGTCGCCGATCTGGAGGCGCAGGGGCTGATCGAGAAGGTCGACGACCACATCCATATGGTGCCGCATGGCGACCGCTCGGGCGTGGCGATCGAGCCGTGGCTGACCGACCAGTGGTATTGCGACGCCAAGACCCTGGCCGGGCCGGCGATCAAGGCCGTCGAAGAGGGCAGGACGCGCTTCGTGCCGGAGCAGTGGACCTCGACCTATTATGCGTGGATGCGCAACATCCAGCCCTGGAGCATTTCGCGCCAGCTCTGGTGGGGACACCAGATCCCGGCCTGGTACGGGCCGGACGGTAAGATCTTCGTCGAGATGACGGAGGCCGAGGCGCTCGCCGCGGCCGAGGCGCACTATGGGAAGAAGACGGCGCTCGCCCAGGACGAGGATGTCCTCGACACTTGGTTCTCAAGCGCGCTGTGGCCGTTCTCGACGCTCGGCTGGCCCGACGATACGCCTGAGGTCAAGCGCTACTACCCGACCGACGTGCTGGTCACCGGCTTCGACATCATCTTCTTCTGGGTCGCGCGCATGATGATGATGGGCCTGCACTTCATGAAGGAGGTGCCCTTCCACACCGTCTACATCCACGCGCTGGTGCGCGACGAGCGCGGTCAGAAGATGTCGAAGTCGAAGGGCAATGTCATGGACCCGCTCGACCTGATCGACAAGTTCGGCTGCGATGCGCTGCGTTTCACCCTGACGGCGCTGGCGGCCCAGGGGCGCGACATCAAGCTGTCGGAGAGCCGGCTCGAAGGCTACCGCAACTTCGCAACCAAGCTGTGGAATGCTTCGCGCTATTGCCAGATGAATGGCTGCGTGCTGCCTCCGAACTACAATGCGGCCGACGCGAAGTTGACGGTCAACCGATGGATCCTCGGCGAGGCGACGCGGACGGCGGCGCGCGTCGACGCGGCACTCGAGGCCTACAAGTTCGACGCGGCGGCGGGCGCCCTCTACCAGTTCGTGTGGGGCACGTTCTGCGACTGGTACCTCGAGTTCACCAAACCGGTGCTGACGGGATCGGACGAGGCGGTCAAGGCCGAGACGCGGGCGGTCACTGCGGCGGTGCTCAAGCTCACGCTACGCCTGCTCCATCCGATCATGCCGTTTATCACGGAAGAGCTGTGGGAGAAGCTCGGCTATGGCGCGGCGGGCACGCTCATCGTCGAGCGCTGGCCACAAGTGAGCCAGCGCGAGGCCGACACCGCGGCCGATGCCGAGGCCGACGCGGAGATGGACTGGGTCGTGCGGCTGATCTCGACGGTGCGCACCGTGCGCTCGGAGATGAATGTTCCGGCGGCATCGATGATCACGCTGCATCTGCGCGACGCGGCGCCCGAGACGCTCGAACGCTTGGCCCGTCATCGCGACGTCATCGCGCGCCTGGCGCGGCTCGGCGAGATGGCGGCGCTCGACGGCGCCGTGCCCAAGGGCTCGGCCCAGGCCGTGCTCGACGAGGCGACCTTGGTCCTGCCGCTCGCCGGGGTCATCGATCTGGCGGCCGAGCGTCAGCGGCTCGGCAAGGAACTCGACAAGGTCGGGGGCGAAATCGGCAAGATCGACAAGAAGCTCGGCAACGCCGATTTCATGAAACGTGCCCCCGAAGAGGTCGTCGAGGAGCAGCGCGAGCGGCGCGACGAGGCGGTCCAGATGCAGGAGCGGCTGAAGGCGGCATTGGCGCGCATCGCGTAGTTCGCGGCGGCCGCGCGGAGCGTCTGGCGTCGGTTTCCCGCTCCCTCTATCATTGTGGCGTGTCGGCCACGCGCGGGAAGCCTGAACCGCCAGGGCACCTCGGCCGGAGGCGTGGCGCAGGCACGGCATGTTTTCCCCTGACGAACCTGGAGCGCCGATACCAGATCGATGCTGATCACGGAAATTGTCATTCTTCTGACGCTGATCGGCCTGAACGGCCTGCTCGCCATGTCGGAGCTCGCGGTCGTCTCGTCGCGGCGTAGCCGCCTGAAATCGATGGTCGAGCAAGGCATCCATGGCGCCCGCCGCGCGCTGGCGCTCGCCTCGGATCCCGGCCGGTTCCTGTCGACGGTTCAGATCGGTATCACGCTCGTCGGCATCGTGGCCGGCGCGTTTTCCGGCGCGACCCTGGGCACGCGGCTGGGCGAGGTCTTGTCCGGCCAGGGATGGCCGAAGCACGTTGCCGAGTTCTTCGGCATCGGCGTGGTCATTTCGGCCATTACCTATCTGTCGTTGATCGCGGGCGAGCTGGTGCCGAAGCGGATCGCGCTTCGCCACCCCGAAGCGGTTGCCTGCCTGGTTGCGCCGTCGATGACGTACCTAGCCAAGGCGTGCACGCCGGTGGTCTGGCTGCTCGACGTCTCGAGCCGGACGTTGCTTCGGCTGTTCGGCGTGCGTGCGACACGCGAAGGCGAAGTGACGCAGGAGGAGATCAGGACGCTCGTCGCCGAGGCCGAGAGCGCCGGCGTGATCGAACCTGAGGAGCGCGCGATGATCGCCGGAGTCATGCGGCTCGGCGATCGCCCGGTCCGCGCCCTGATGACGCCGCGCCCCGACGTCGACCTCATCGACCTGGCGGATGGGCTCGACGAGGTCAAGCGGCGGATCGTCGCCTCGGGCCATTCCAGGCTCCCGGTTTGCGACGGCTCGCCCGACAACGTCATCGGCGTTGTCCAGGCGAAGGACCTGCTCAACGCATTCTTGCAGGGCGGCGCGGTCAAGCCGAGGGACCATGTTCGCGCAGCGCCCATCGTGCCGGACACAATGGACGCGCTCGACGTCATCGACATGCTGAAGGAGTCGCCGGTTCACATCGGTCTGGTGCACGACGAGTACGGCCATTTCGAGGGGGTCGTCACGTCGGCCGACATCCTCGAGGCGATCGCCGGTGAGTTCCGAACCGAGGAAGGCGCGGCGGAAATGATGATGGTGCGGCGCGAGGACGGCTCGTATCTCGTGTCCGGCGCCATGCCGGCCGACGAACTGGCCGAGCGGCTGAACCTCACTCTGCCCGACGAACGGGATTTTCACACCGTGGCCGGCTTGATCCTGTGGCTATTCGGCCGGCTGCCTGCGGCCGGCGATACGGTGGATTACAAGGGCTGGCGCTTCGAGGTCGTCGACCTCGACGGTCGGCGCATCGACAAGATCGTCGCGAGCCGCCAGCCGAGCCGTCATCGCATCGCGGCATGACCCGGCGCAGCGGCCGGCCGGTCACCCGTGCCTTGCGGCGAACCGGATCGCTTCCTCGGCAGCGCGCACCAGCGCGCGTGCCTTGTTGACGCACTCGGCGTATTCCGATTTCGGATCGCTGTCGGCGACCACGCCGGCGCCGGCCTGCACGTACATGGTGCCGTCCTTGACCAGCGCGGTGCGCAGCGCGATGCAGGTATCCATGTCGCCGCCCGCGCCGAAATAGCCGACGGCGCCGGCGTAGATGCCGCGCCGCGACTTCTCCAGTTCGTCGATGATCTCCATGGCGCGCACCTTGGGCGCGCCCGACACGGTGCCGGCCGGGAAGCCGGCGAACAGCGCGTCGACCGCGTCGTGCTGGGGATCGAGATCGCCCTCGACATGGCTTGCGATGTGCATCACGTGGGAGTAGCGCTCGACGACGAACTGCTCGACGACGCGCACGCTGCCGATCTTGGCGACGCGGCCGACATCGTTGCGGCCGAGATCGAGCAGCATCAGATGCTCGGCGCGCTCCTTGGGATCGGCCAGCAGTTCGGCGGCGAGCGCCTTGTCCTCGTCGGGTGTCGCACCGCGCCGGCGCGTGCCGGCCAGCGGCCGGATGGTGACGCGGCCGCCGCGCACGCGCACCAGGATCTCCGGGCTCGAGCCGACGATGGCGAAGCCGCCGAGATCGAGGAAGAACAGGAAAGGCGAGGGGTTGAGTCGGCGCAGGCTGCGATAGAGCGACAGCGGCGGCAGCTTGAACGGCACGGCGAAGCGCAGCGATGGCACGATCTGGAAGGCGTCGCCTGCGACGATGTACTCCTTGGCCTTGTCGACCATCGCGCAGTACTCGGCCTCGGTCGTGTTGGCGGTCGGCGTCACGAGGTCGCGCTGCATGTCGACCGCTTCGCGACGATAGGGCAGCGAGCGCTCGAAATCGGTCAGTACGTCGGCCAGCCGCTCGGACGCCTGCGCGTAGGCCGCCACGGCCGACATGCCGTGCTGCGGCCGGATCGGCGTGACGACGGTGACGATGTCCTCGAGCCGGTCGAACACGGCGACCACGGTCGGCCGGATGAACATGCCGTCGGGAATGTCGAGGTCGTCGGGATTGGCGTCGGGGATGCGCTCGGACAGGCGCACCATGTCGTAGGCCATGTAGCCGAACAGGCCGGCCGCCATGGGCGGCAGGTGGCTCGGCAGCTCGATGCGCGACTCCGCGATCAGCGCGCGCAAGGATTCCAAGGCTCCGCTCGGCGCGGCGGTGAAGCGCTCGGAGTCGATGCGCGCGTTGCGATTGATCTCGGCCCGATTTCGCCGGCAACGCCAGATTGCATCGGGCTTCAGGCCCATGAAGGAGTAGCGGCCGCGGACTTCGCCACCTTCGACCGATTCGAAGAGGAAGCTGTTTGGCCGTCCCTCGGCCAGCTTGAGCAGCGCGGAAACCGGGGTTTCCAGATCGGCGACCAGCGTCGTCCAGGCGACCTGGGGCCGCCCGGCCTCGTAGGCCGCGCGGAACGCGGCGAAGTCAGGCTGAACGATCATCAGGGGCTGGCTTGCTCAGAATAGGCTGTCGAGCGCCGACTGCTTGATCTCGACCGGATAGCGCCGGCGCAGCGCCGTGCTGAAAGCACCGACGACGTCGTTGGCGGTCTGCGCTTTGACCTGGTCGGCGAGCCGCTTGACGCCCGCCTCATCGGTCGCCGGATCGGCCGGGAGGATTTCCTTCAGACGCGCGATGGTGTAGCCATCGCCGGCGCCCGCCATCTCGATCTCGCCCGGCTTGATCTGAAAAATGCGGCTGACCAGTCCGCCCGGCAGCACGTTGCTGCTTCGCATGAACGGCTCGCTGATCACGATGGGTATCTCGGCCTCGGCCGCGACCTTCTCGAGCGTGGCGCCCGCCTTGATCTGCTCGACGAATTGCGTGGCCTTAGCCTTGGCCGCCTTGTCGCGCTCGGCGGCGCGCCACGCGGCCAGTACCTCGTCGCGGATGCTGTCGAGCGGCTTCAGCGTCGCCGGCGTCACGCTATCGACGCGGAGCACGAAATAAACCCCGTCGCGCGATTCGACGAGGGGGCTCTGCTCGCCCTGGGCGGTCTGAAACACGGTTTGAACGAAGGTCGTGCCGGCATTGGTCTCGACCCGTTTGCCCTCCGGATCGAGGCCGCTTCGGTCGACCGCTGCGATCTTCTGCGCCTTGAAGCCGAATTTCTCGGCGACCTGCTCGACCTGCCCCCCGGCGGCCAGTTCGTCCTCGACCTTGTTGGCAATCTCGAACAGTTGGTCGAGCGCTTGCTCGCGCGCGACCTCGCGCTTGAGCTGATCGTGCAGCTCGGCCAGCGTCTTGGTCGAGCCGGCATTGATGGCCTTGACGCGCACGATGTGCCAACCGAGCGCCGACTTGACCGGCTGGCTGACGGCGCCCTGCTGCAAGGCGAAAATCGGCCCGGCCAGTTCCTCGGGCAGCTCGTCGCGGGTCACCAGGCCGATCTCCGTCGCCGAGGGGTCCATGCCCGCGACTTCCTTGGCGACCTCGGCGAAGTCCTTGCCCTGGGTCACCATCTCGTGCGCGCGCTTGGCGTCGGCCTCGTCGGACAGCAGGATCTGCTGCACGTCGCGCTTTTCCGCGACGGTGAATTCGCCGATCCGGCGGTCGTACTCTTCTTTGATCTTATCCTCGGACACGGCGATCTCGCCTGCGAGTGCGTCGGGCGACAGCACGGCGTAGGTGACGGCGCGGTATTCCGGCGCGGTAAAGCGCGCGGCCTCGGCCTTGTGGAAATCGACCAGCACCTGGGCGTCCGGCTCGGCCGGCTCGGGGAAGGAAGCGTTCGCCACGGTCAGGCTTTCGGCGACGCGCCGCTCCTGGCGGATGCGATAGAGCCGGTCGATCAGGGTCTTCGGCGGCACGACACCCGTTTCGATCGTGCCGACGACGTAGCCCCGCGACAGATCGCGGCGCAGGAGCTGGACGTAGCCTTCTTCGCTCAGATTGTTCTGGCGCAGCGCCTGCTCGTATTGCAACCGGTCGAACGTACCGCCACGCTGAAATGCCGGCTCCTGCCGGATGGCTTTTCGCACCACCTCGTCGGAGACGGCAGTCCCGAGCCGCTTGGCTTCCTGGTCGTAGAGCGCTCCCGTCACGATGCGATCGACCACCTCGTCGAGCATGCCGAACTGGCGCGCCATTTCTGCCGTGATGGTCGAGCCCATCATTTGCTGCATGCGGCTGAGCTCGCGGCGGAACTGGTTGGCCACCTCGGCCGTCATGACTTCCTGGTCGCCGACTTTGATCGCCACGGGGTCCTGCGCGGCCTGGCGGAAGATGTCGCCAATGCCCCAGATCGCGAAGCTCACGATCAGGATGCCGAACAGGATCTTGACCACCCAGGAGGTGGCGTGTTGGCGAATGTTCTGCAGCATCTTTCCGGCTATGAGTTGCGGGCTGCGATCTGTTGCGTCCAATCCTTGGCGCCCCGGCAATCGCGCCCGTCGTCAAGGCGCGGCATCATAGGTGTGCCGGGCGGTCCCGGGCAACACGGAAATATTACGGCCGAACAATGGGTTGGACGGTGGACGGCGGGCCTGCCGCGTGCTAGATCGGCCGCCTCCCCCCGACGACGGAGAGCTGGGTCATGGCAATACGCCCCCTGATTGCCGGCAATTGGAAGATGAATGGACTTGGCGCCGACGGACTGGCGCTGGCGCAGGTGATTGCCGAACGGCTGCGCGGCGGCGGCGCCGGTCTCGCCGAACTCCTGCTATGTCCGCCCGCGACATTGGTCCGCGCCGTTGCCGAGACGGTGTCCGGCTCGGACGTTCTGGTCGGCGGTCAGGACTGCCATGCCAAGAGCTCGGGCGCGCACACCGGCGACGTCAGCGCCGAGATGCTGGCGGATGCGGGCGCCCGCTATGTCATTGTCGGTCATTCCGAGCGTCGCGCCGATCATGGCGAGAAGGACGCCACGGTGCGCGCCAAGGCGGAAGCGGCGCACCGCGCGGGCCTGATCGCCATCATCTGCATCGGCGAGACCGAGGCCGAGCGAGACCGCGGCGCGACACTCGATGTGGTCGGCCGCCAGCTCGCCGGGTCGCTGCCGGATCAGGCCAAAGCCGCCAACACGGTCGTCGCCTATGAGCCCGTGTGGGCGATCGGCACGGGGCGCACGCCCACCACGGCCGAAGTCGCCGAGGTGCACAAATTCCTGCGTGAGCGCCTGACGGCGCGCTACGAGGATGGCGGGCGGTTCCGCCTTCTCTATGGGGGCTCGGTAAAGCCGGAGAATGCGCGCGAGCTGCTCGCGGTAGCCGACGTCAACGGCGCGCTGGTCGGCGGCGCCAGCCTCAAAGCCGACAGCTTTTGGGCGATTGCGACCGCATGCGCGTAGCGTTTGCGTCGCCGCCGTTGCGGCCGCGCTATCGCGCAGGATTCGCTCAAGACACTGACTGGGAATACTCGAGGTGACCGGCCAATATTGGGAAGGCTCGTCATTTTACATTCTGTTTACACCATATTTGCATTGAAAATCTTGACGGGTTTCCGCTTCACGCTAGGATTTGATCAAGGATTGCCGAAAAATCCGGTCGATGACGCGAGGGTGTGATGACCTGGAAGATCGATCTGATGGCGCGCCGCGCACAGAACGCGGAATTCGAGGTCAATTTCAATTACGGGCGGGACGGCAAGATTCTGCTGCACAGCTATCGCAAGCTTGCTGGCAGTCCGGCGAACTTCGAGGCCGACAAACCGCAATTGAAGGACGCGTTCCGCTCCTTCTGCACGATGGCTGAAGCCCGGCACAGCTGACGCTGCGACCAATCGATCGTCCTCGAGCAGACGTTCCGGCTGGCGCCGAGTAGCGGTGCCGCCGGGCTGTGGCCATGTTGCCGCTGGCGCCTGTTGGCCGAACCGGCTAAAAGAGCGCCCGGTTTGACCCCATATAGGGGCAAGGCCGGTCCCCACCGAGGTTTGCCATGATCACGGTTCTGCTCGTCGTTCACATGCTGCTGGCGCTGGCGCTGGTCGGCGTCGTCCTGCTCCAGCGCAGCGAAGGCGGTGCGCTCGGGATCGGCGGCGGCGGCGGCGGCTTCATGAGCGCACGGGGCGCCGGCAACCTGCTGACCCGCACGACGGCGATCCTGGCCGCGTGCTTTTTCGCGACCAGCATCGGCCTGGCGATCGCCGCCAACCAGCAGCGCGCGCCAAAATCCTTCATCGACGACGCGACGCGCACTCAGAGCGCGCCGGTGGCGCCCAGCGCGCCGACTGCGCCAGCCGCCCCCTCGGGGGCTCCCCCTTCTGCCACCGGGACTCCCAGCGCGCCGGCCGCACCCGCCGAGCCGTCGACGCCGCAGGCGCCGATCCGCAATTGAGCGATCAGGCCGGAGTGTCCATGGGGGAGGCGGCGAATCGGCCGCCTCTTTCGCTTTCGGGCCATGCCAGTCCGGCGCGTACCAACCCGCCGCGAAGGTGCGGAAAATCTGCCTTCCGCCATTTTGCTTCCGGGCCGCTTCGGCCCTGCTATAGACTGTAGGTCCATGGCGCGCTTCATCTTCATCACCGGCGGCGTCGTGTCCTCCCTTGGCAAGGGTCTCGCTTCGGCGGCATTGGGCGCGCTGCTTCAAGCACGCGGATTCAAGGTCCGCCTGCGCAAGCTCGATCCCTATCTCAATGTCGATCCCGGCACGATGAGTCCGAGCCAGCACGGTGAGGTCTACGTTACCAACGACGGCGCGGAGACCGATCTCGATCTCGGACACTATGAGCGCTTCACCGGCGTCAATGCGCGCAAGAGCGACAGCACGACGACGGGCCGCATCTATTCCGACGTGATCGCCAAGGAGCGGCGCGGCGACTATCTGGGCGCGACGATCCAGGTCATCCCGCACGTCACCGACGCGATCAAGGAATTCATTCAGTCCGACATCGCCGACGAAGATTTCGTGCTGTGCGAGATCGGCGGCACGGTCGGCGACATCGAGGGGCTGCCCTATCTCGAGGCGATCCGCCAGCTCGGCAACGAGCTTGGCCGCGAGCGCACGGCCTTCGTCCACCTGACGCTCGTGCCCTACATCAAGTCGGCGGGCGAGCTGAAGACCAAGCCGACGCAGCACTCGGTGAAGGAGCTGCAAAGCGTCGGTATCCAGCCCGACATCCTCTTGTGCCGCACCGAACGCGAGATCTCGCCCGAGGCGCGGCGCAAGATCGGCCTGTTCTGCAACATCCGCCAGGAGGCGGTGATCCAGGCGCTCGACGTCGACACGATCTATCACGTGCCGATCAGCTATCACGAGCAGGGCTTCGACACCGAGGTCATGCGGCATTTCGGATTGCAGAGCAAGACCAAGCCGAATCTCGATCGCTGGCGCGAGGTGGTCAGCAATCTGCGCCATCCCGAGGGCGAGGTGACCATCGCGGTCGTCGGCAAATACATGAGCGTGATGGATTCCTACAAGTCGCTGGCCGAGGCGTTGACCCATGGCGGCATCGCCAATCGCGTGCGGGTCAATCTCAAGTGGCTCGATTCCGAGATCTTCGAGGCGCCGGATACGGTGCATCATCTCGAAGGCGTGCACGGCATCCTCGTGCCCGGCGGCTTCGGCGAGCGGGGGGCCGAAGGCAAGATCCAGGCCGCGCGCTTCGCGCGCGAGCGTCGCGTGCCCTATTTCGGCATCTGCTTTGGCATGCAGATGGCGGTTATCGAGGCGGCGCGCAACCTGGTCGGCATCAAGGAGGCGAACAGCACCGAGTTCGGGCCGACGTCCGAGCCCGTCGTCGGCCTGATGACGGAATGGATGCGTGGCAACGTGCTGGAGAAGCGCAAGGCGAACGGCGATCTCGGCGGCACCATGCGCCTCGGCGCCTACGACTGCGCGCTGGCGCCGGACTCGCGTGTACGCGACATCTACGGCGCGCCCATGATCAGCGAGCGCCATCGCCACCGCTACGAGGTCAACATCAACTACAAGGACCGGCTGGAGAAGGTCGGCATCAGCTTCTGCGGCATGTCGCCCGATGGCGAGCTGCCCGAGATGATCGAGATCCCCGACCATCCCTGGTTCATCGGCGTGCAGTTCCACCCCGAGCTGCGCTCGCGCCCCTTCGAGCCGCATCCGCTGTTCACGGCCTTCGTCAGGGCAGCGATCGAGCAGGGACGGCTGGTCTAAGATTTCGCAGCTCCCGCAACATGGAGCACAAGTCGAGACGCCCCTCACCCTCCCAACGTCCCTCGCCAAGCTTGGGGCGTCGGGCCCCTTCCTCTCTCCTTCGGCACTGTAGCCACCCGAGGCTTTCAAAATGGGTTGCTATCGTGCCTGTGATGCCGGATCGACCCACTGCGTCGCGTAGTCTATGGTTCTGGTCATGACCTCACCGCGCACCGTCACCGTCGGCAATGTCGCGATCGCCAACGATAGACCGCTGGCGCTGATCGCGGGCCCATGTGCGCTCGAATCGCGCGCGCATGCGCTCGAGATGAGCCATGCGCTGGTCGAGCTGACCGGAAAGCTGGGCATCGGGCTCATCTACAAGACCTCGTTCGACAAGGCGAACCGCACCTCGGTCGACAGCGCGCGCGGCATGGGTCTCGACAAGAGCCTGCCGATCCTCGCCGAGGTGCGCGAGAAATACGGCTGTCCCGTGCTGACCGACGTCCACGCCGCCGACCAGTGCAAGCCGGTCGCCGAGGCCGTCGATGTGCTGCAGATCCCAGCCTTCCTGTGCCGGCAGACCGATCTGCTGATCGCCGCCGGCGAGACGGGACGGCCGATCAACGTCAAGAAGGGCCAGTTCCTCGCCCCCTGGGACATGAAGAACGTGGTCAAGAAGATCGAGAGCACGGGCAACCGCAACGTGCTCGTGTGCGAGCGCGGCGCCAGCTTCGGCTACAACACGCTGGTCTCGGACATGCGCGCGCTGCCGATCCTGGCCGAGACGGGCTGTCCGGTGGTGTTCGACGCGACGCACTCGGTCCAACAACCGGGCGGCCAGGGGACGACGACCGGCGGGCAGCGCGAGTTCGTGCCGGTGCTGGCGCGCGCCGCGGTCGCGATCGGTGTCGCCGCCGTGTTCATGGAGACGCACGAGGACCCGGACCGCGCGCCGAGCGACGGCCCCAACATGGTCCGTCTCAAGGACATGCCGGCGCTCCTGGAAAACCTGATGGCGTTCGACAAGCTCGCCAAGCAGAGGGCGCACAAATAATCCTCGTGGTGAGCCTCGGGCGAAGCCCGGTTCGCCCTGGTGCGAACCACGAGGACGTGGTCACCGGTTGCGCGCCCGCGAGCAAGATCTGAGAAGCGGCAGCGGCCTCATGTTTCGACAAGCGCAACATGAGCCTGATTCCCGATGGCGGCGCAATCCCCCATGATGGCCGGCATCGGCCTGACCATCCTCGCCTATTTCATCTTTTCGTTTCACGACGCGGCGATCAAATGGCTGGTCGCCACCGTGCCGGTCTGGCAGATCCTGTTCTTCCGCAGCATTGTCATCCTCATCGGCTGCGTCGCCGTCGGCCGCGGCGCGTTGCTGATGCGCGCCGTCGACACGCCGATCAAGCGGCAGCTCATGCTGCGCGGCTTCGTCATTTTCGCCGGCTGGGTCTGCTATTACAGCGCCGCGCGCGACCTTCAGCTCGCCGAGCTGACCACGCTCTATTTCGCGGCGCCCATCCTCGTGACCGTGCTGGCGATTCCCATGCTGGGCGAGCAGGTGACGGGCTGGCGCTGGGCGGCCGTGCTGCTCGGCTTCGTCGGCGTCGTGGTTGCGTGCAACCCGGTCGGCCTCGGCCTGTCATGGCCGGTGCTGCTGGCGATGTTCGCGACGCTGCTCTGGGCATTCGCGATCGTGCTGATCCGGCGCATTGCGATGAAGGAAAGCGCGCTGCTGCAGATGATCTACGGCAATAGCTTCCACCTGGCGTGCTCCGCCGTGGCGCTTCTTTTCTTCTGGCGCACACCCAGCGCGTTCGAGCTGGCGCTGATGCTCGGCTGCGGCGTGTTCGGCGGCCTCGGCCAGTTCGCGCTCTTCGAGGCGATGCGCCGCGCGCCGGCCTCGGTGCTGGCGCCCTTCGAGTACACGGCGCTGGTGTGGGCCTTCGTGCTGGGCTTCGCGATCTGGGCAGATGTGCCGCGGCCGGAGGTGTTCATCGGCGCGGGGCTGATCCTGGCTGCGGGACTGCTCATGATCGCGGTCGGCCGCGGCGTTGCGACGAAGGCGCCGGCGCGCTAAGGCCACCGGCCGGCGGCTTGCAATTCCCGGAACGGCTGACTATTGCTTGCGCGCCAGCCATACGGAGCCATTCATCCCATGTCCGCCATCACCGACATTCGCGCGCGCGAGATCCTGGACAGCCGCGGCAATCCGACCGTCGAGGTCGACGTCACGCTGGAAAGCGGCGCGCTCGGCCGCGCCGCCGTGCCGTCGGGTGCCTCGACCGGCAGCCACGAAGCGCTCGAGCTGCGCGACGGCGACAAGAAGCGCTATCTGGGCCGGGGCGTGCGCAAGGCGGTCGAGGCGGTCAACGGCGAGATCTTCGATGCGCTGTCGGGCCGCGAAGCATCCGAGCAGGTCGCGATCGACCAGGCGATGATCGAGCTCGACGGCACGGGCAAGAAGTCGCGCCTCGGCGCCAATGCGATCCTCGGCGTCAGCCTCGCCGTCGCCAAGGCCGCTGCGGTCGACCTCGGGCTGCCGCTCTACCGCTATGTCGGCGGCGCCTATGCGCGCACGCTGCCGGTGCCGATGATGAACATCGTCAACGGCGGCGCGCATGCCGACAATCCGATCGACTTTCAGGAGTTCATGATCATGCCGATCGGCGCGGCGACGCTGGCCGACGCCGTGCGCATGGGCTCCGAGGTGTTTCACACGCTGAGAAAGCAGCTCGCCGACGCCGGCCATTCGACCAATGTCGGCGACGAGGGCGGCTTCGCACCCAACCTCAAGAGCACGGACGACGCGCTCAAATTCGTCACCAAGGCGATCGAGGCCGCGGGCTACAAGCCGGGAGACGAGGTGGCGCTGGCGCTCGACGTGGCCTCGACCGAGTTCTTCAAGAAGGGCAAGTACCACCTGGAGGGCGAGGGCAAGACGCTCGACGCCGACGCGATGGTCAAGCTCTATGCCCAGCTCTGCAAGCGCTACCCGATCCGCTCGATCGAGGACGGCATGGCCGAGGACGATTGGGCCGGCTGGAAGGCGCTGACCGAGGAGCTCGGCGACCGGGTCCAGCTCGTCGGCGACGACCTCTTTGTCACCAATCCCGCGCGGCTCGCGGACGGCATCGCCAAGCGTGTTGCCAACTCGATCCTGGTCAAGGTCAACCAGATCGGCACGCTGTCGGAAACCCTCGAGGCAGTCTCGATGGCGCACCGCGCCAGCTACACCGCCGTCATGTCGCATCGATCGGGCGAGACGGAAGATGCGACCATTGCCGACCTGGCGGTCGCGACCAATTGCGGACAGATCAAGACCGGCTCGCTCGCGCGCTCGGACCGCACCGCCAAGTACAACCAGCTCATCCGGATCGAGGAGCAGCTCGGGGCAGCCGCCAAGTACGCGGGTCGCTCGGCGTTGCGGGCCTAGGTCCTTCGGAGGAATGCGGGGATGCTGACGGCCTACACGCTCAATGACCGCATTTGCGCGCATTCCAACAATGCCGCGCACGCCATGGAAGTGCCCCCGAACGCGAGAATCCTGTACTGCAACGGACAGGTTGGTGCGCGCCCGGACGGATCGGTACCCGAGGGCACCCTGGAACAAGTCGAGGTGATCTTCGAGCGCATCCGCATCATTCTCGCCGCGTCCAGGATGACCTTCGACGACGTCGTGAAATTCACGGTCTACGTCACGGGCAAATCCATCCTGGACGACTATTTCCGTGTTCGCGGGCGCTTTCTCGGCAATCACAATCCGCCGGCGACCTTTCTGGTCGTCAACAGGTTTCCCCGTGCGGGCGTCGAGGTCGAGATCGAAACCATCGCGGCGAAGTCGGAGACGGCTGCGGGCGCGGCTGGATGAGTTCAGCGCCGCTGATCGAAGCGGCCGCCGACGAGATGTCGATTGTTCCGCCTGCGATGCCTTTCCCGTCAGGCGGCCGCCGCTACCAAAACTGCGCTGACGAGCTGCAGATCCACGTGTCCACGCTGCGCTACCGTCTCGACCGGCTCAAGGAACTGTTCCAGATCGACTGGGAGGAGCCGGAAGCGAGGTTCGGGCTCGAGCTTGCACTCAGGCTTCGGTCGTACATCAAGTCGTCGTAGGGGCGGTCCGAGCGTCGGCCCAAGTTGGAGCCCGTCGTTGCATGATCGAGCAATAAACGGCTTACACCCCCGACTCTGAGTCAATATTGCAACACTTCCCGCTAACAGGCGGAATCTTGGGCGATTTTCTGTAGATCCCTATTGACGCTCGGGAATCCTCTGTGATTCCATCGGGGTCCATGGCGCTGATGAAGGAAATACGTCGCCGACTTCCCTATGCGGCCGGTCAGGTCCTGGGATGTTTGGTCGTCGCGTATTTCGCCTATCACCTGGTCGAAGGCGACCGCGGACTGCTCGCCATGCGCTACCTGAAGCAGGAAATCGTCCAAACCAGGACCATGCTGCAAGGTCTTGAGGCGGAACGCGGTGCGCTGGAAGCGCGGGTGGCGCTCCTGCGCCCGAGCGGGCTCGATCCCGATATGCTCGATGAGCGTGCCCGCCTCATGTTGAACCTGGCTGCGCCAGGTGAGATCGTGATCCCGCTCAACCAGGGTTTCATGGCATCCCCGCCCGCACGCAGCGAACCGATGGCGGCGACCCAGGCGTCTGCGCCGCGGCGCATTCCGGCGCGACTTAACTAAAATCGAGTTAACGTCCCAAAAAAGCATATCTGACAAGAGGTTGCACCCCCTTGTCAGATTCCGGCCCATCGCGTACCTGTAGCCCGAAAGGGAAGGTCGCTGCCTGTCCCAAGGCTCGTGCTTTCCCAGCCTGCGCGCAAAGCCCGCGAGCGTCGGAGGAAATCAATGGCAATAGCCAAGCGCAAAGCGCCGGCTGCGGCGTCCGCCGCGGACGAACTCGTCAGATACTATCGCGACATGCTGCTGATCCGGCGCTTCGAAGAGAAGGCCGGACAGATGTACGGCATGGGGCTGATCGGCGGCTTCTGCCATCTTTATATCGGCCAGGAAGCGGTCGTCGTCGGCATGCAGGCGGCGATCCGGCCGACCGACGCCGTCATCACCAGTTACCGCGATCACGGACACATGCTCGCCTGCGGCATGGAATCCCGCGGTGTCATGGCCGAGCTCACGGGGCGCGCCGGCGGCTACTCCAAGGGCAAGGGCGGCTCGATGCACATGTTCAGCCGCGAGAAGAATTTCTTCGGCGGCCACGGCATCGTCGGCGCCCAGGTGCCGCTCGGCACGGGCATCGCCTTTTCCTACAAGTACCGCGGCAATGACGGCGTGTGCCTGACTTATCTCGGCGACGGCGCGGTCAACCAGGGCCAGGTCTACGAAAGCTTCAACATGGCGGCACTCTGGAAGCTGCCCTGCATCTACGTCATCGAGAACAACAAATATGGCATGGGCACGGCCGTGCAGCGCGCTTCGGCCGGCACCGAGCTGTTCCGGCGCGGCCAGGCCTATGGCATTCCGGGCGTGGCGGTCGACGGCATGAACGTCATCACGGTGCGCGAGGCAGCCGACAAGGCGGTCGCACACTGCCGCGCCGGCAAGGGGCCCTACATTCTCGAAATGAACACCTATCGCTATCGCGGCCACTCCATGTCCGATCCGGCCAAGTATCGGACCAAGGAAGAGGTCGAGCGCATGCGCAGCCAGCACGATCCGATCGACCAGCTGCGCAAGCGCTTGCTCGACGACAAGCTGGTCGACGAGGACGATCTCAGGCAAATCGACCGTGAGATCAAGGACATTGTGAGCGACGCGGCCGACTTCGCGCAGACCAGTCCGGAGCCCGATGCGTCGGAGCTCACCACCGACGTGCTCGTCGAAGCCTGAGCGGGAGCCACGGACATGCCAGTTCAAGTCCTGATGCCGGCGCTCTCGCCGACCATGACCGAAGGCAAGCTCGCCAAATGGCTGAAGCAGCCGGGCGACCAGGTGAAAGCGGGCCAGGTGCTGGCCGAGATCGAGACCGACAAGGCGACCATGGAGGTCGAGGCGGTCGACGAGGGCACGCTCGGCAAGATCCTGGTTCCCGAAGGCACCGAGGGCGTCAAGGTCAACACGCCGATTGCCGTCCTGCTCGAGGAAGGGGAGGACAAGTCGGCGCTCGACAAGGCAGCGCCTGCGCCGAAAGCGGCGCCGGCGCCTGCTGCGGAAAAGCCCACAGCATCGGCGCAGGCGAAGCCGGCCGCGGCGCCAGCCGCCGCGAAACCGGCTCCGGCAACACCGGCCGACGAGGCCTATGCCGGCGCCAAGACCGTGACCTTGACCGTGCGCGAAGCGCTGCGCGACGCCATGGCCGAGGAGATGCGGCGCGACGACGCCGTGTTCCTGATGGGCGAGGAAGTCGCCGAGTACCAGGGCGCCTACAAGGTCAGCCAGGGCTTGCTCCAGGAGTTCGGCGCGCGCCGCGTGATCGACACCCCGATCACCGAGAATGGCTTTGCCGGCCTCGCGACCGGCGCCGCCTTCGTCCAGCTGAAGCCGATCGTCGAATTCATGACGTTCAACTTCGCCATGCAGGCGATCGACCACATCATCAACTCGGCGGCCAAGACGCTCTACATGTCGGGCGGCCAGATGGGGGCGGCCGTCGTGTTCCGCGGCCCCAACGGTGCTGCATCCCGCGTCGGCGCGCAGCATTCGCAGTGCTATGCGAGCTGGTATGCCCACTGCCCGGGCCTGAAGGTGGTATCGCCCTGGAGTGCTGCCGACGCCAAGGGGTTGCTCAAGGCATCGATCCGGGATCCGAACCCGGTCATCTTCCTGGAGAACGAGATCCTCTACGGCCAGAGCTTCGAGGTGCCCGATCATCCCGATTTCGTGCTTCCGATCGGCCGCGCCAAGGTCGAGCGCGAAGGCACGGATGTCACCATCACGGCGTTCTCGATCATGGTCGGCAAGGCGCTCCAGGCGGCCGAGGCGCTCGCCGCCGAAGGCATCAGCGCCGAGGTGATCAATCTGCGCACGATCCGGCCGCTCGACACCGCGACCATCGTGCAGTCGGTGCAGAAGACCAACCGGCACGTCTCCGTCGAGGAGGGTTGGCCCTTTGCCGGCATCGGCTCGGAGATGTGCGCGCTGATGATGGAGCAGGCCTTCGATCATCTCGACGCGCCGGTCGCGCGCGTCGCCGGCGTCGACGTGCCGCTGCCCTATGCCGCCAATCTCGAGAAGCTGGCGTTGCCGCAGGCCGAGCACATCGTCGCGGCCGCCAAGCAAGTCTGCTACCGGGCCTGAGGGGGACGACGCACATGCCAGTCAAAATCCTCATGCCCGCGCTGTCGCCGACCATGACCGAGGGCACGCTCGCCAAGTGGCACAAGAAAGAGGGCGACCAGGTCAAGGCCGGCCAGGTCATCGCCGAGATCGAGACCGACAAGGCGACCATGGAGGTCGAGGCGGTCGACGAAGGCACGATGGGCAAGATCGTCGTGCCGGCCGGAACGGCCAATGTGAAGGTCAATTCGCTGATCGCGCTGCTGCTCGAAGAGGGCGAGGACAAGTCCGCGCTCGACAAGGCGGCCAGCGTCGCTTCTGCGCCAGCGCCAGCGCCGAAGCCGGCCGCGCCCGCCGCACCAGCCGCTCCCAAGCCGGCGGCGCAAGCTGCTGCGGCTGCGCCCGCTCCCGCAAAACCGGCGGCGCCTGTGTCGTCTGGCGGCGATCGCGTCATCGCGAGTCCGCTCGCGCGCCGCATGGCCGAGCAGTCCGGATTGAACCTTGGGTCAATCACCGGCAGCGGGCCGGGCGGCCGCATCGTGAAGCACGATATCGAGGCGGCGCTGTCGGCACCGGGACGTCCCGCTGCTGCTGCGGCTCCGGCAGCGGCGGCATCCGCGCCGCGCGCCGAAGCCCAGCGTGCAGAAGCCCTGGGCATGCCGGCCTATACCGAAATTCCCAACAACAATATCCGCAAGGTCGTGGCGCGTCGCCTTACCGAGGCGAAGCAGCAGGCGCCGCACTTCTACTTGACCATCGACTGCGAGATCGACGCGCTGTTGAAGCTGCGCGAGCAGCTCAACGCCAAGAGCCCGAAAGAGGGTGACGGCGCCTACAAGCTGTCGGTCAATGACATGGTGATCAAGCTGGCGGCGGCCGCGCTGCGCAAGGTGCCGGCGGCGAACGCCAGCTACACCGAAGCCGCGATCCGGCGCTATCACGACGTCGACATCTCGGTCGCGGTCGCCATTCCCGACGGGCTGATCACGCCGATCATCAAGCGCGCCGATCAGAAGGGCCTGATCCAGATCTCGAACGAGATGAAGGACCTCGCCTCGCGCGCTCGTGCAAACAAGCTCAAGCCCGAGGAGTTTCAGGGCGGCACCTTCTCGATCTCCAATTTGGGCATGTACGGCATCCGCGAGTTCGCGGCCGTGATCAACCCGCCACAGGGCGCCATCCTCGCCGTCGGCGCGGGCGAGCAGCGCCCGGTCGTCCGCCAAGGCGCGCTTGCCATCGCCACTGTGATGACGGTCACGCTCTCGGTCGATCACCGCGTGGTCGACGGCGCAGTCGGCGCGGAGTACCTGCAGGCCTTCAAGAAGCTGGTCGAGGATCCGATCAGCATGCTGCTGTAGGAGGCCGGTCATGGCCGATACGGCCTTCGACCTCATCGTCGTCGGCGGCGGACCGGGCGGCTATGTCGCGGCGATCCGCGCGGCGCAGCTCAAGCTCAAGACGGCGCTGGTCGAGCGCGAGCATCTGGGCGGCATCTGTCTCAACTGGGGCTGCATTCCGACCAAGGCGCTGCTGCGCTCGGCCGAGATCGGGCATCTGATCAAGCACGCTGACGCCTATGGCTTCTCGGTGCAGGGCGTCAGCTTCGACGTCGCCAAGATCGTCCAGCGCTCGCGCAAAGTGGCGGCGCAGCTCTCGGGCGGCGTGAAGCATCTGCTGAAAAAGAACAAGGTCGAGGTGTTCGACGGGCAGGGCAAGCTCGCGGGGCTCGCCGGCGGCTTGCGCAAGCTGTCGGTTACCAAGGACAACAAGCAGGTCGCCGAACTGACCGCCAAGCACGTCATCCTCGCGACCGGCGCCCGCGCGCGCACGCTGCCGGGACTCGAGCCCGACGGCAAGCTGGTCTGGACCTACAAAGAAGCTATGGTGCCGCCGGCCATGCCGAAATCGCTGCTGGTCGTCGGCTCGGGCGCCATCGGCATCGAGTTCGCGAGCTTTTTCCGCACGCTCGGCGCCGAGGTGACGGTGGTCGAGATCCTCGATCGTATTCTTCCGGTCGAGGATGAGGAGATCTCGGCCTTCGCGAAGAAGAGCTTCGAGAAGCAGGGCATGAAGATCATCACCTCCGCCCAGGTGAAGTCGCTCAAGAAGGGTGCCGACAACGTCACCGCGACCATCGAGGCGGGCGGCAAGTCGAGCGAGCTGACGGTCGACCGCGTGATCCTGGCACTCGGCATCGTCGGCAATGTCGAGAACATCGGCCTCGAAGGCACCAAGGTGAAGGTCGAGAAGACCCACGTCGTCACGGACCAGTGGCTCGCCACCGGCGAAGCAGGCGTCTATGCAATCGGCGATCTGGTCGGGCCGCCCTGGCTCGCGCACAAGGCGAGCCACGAGGGCGTGCTGTGCGTCGAGCGCATCGCCGGCGTCAAAGGCCTGCATCCGATGGACGTCACCAACATACCCGGCTGCACCTATTGCATGCCACAGGTCGCCTCGGTCGGGCTGACCGAGAAGGCGGCGAAGGAGAAGGGGCACCAGGTCCGCGTCGGCCGCTTCCCCTTCATCGGCAACGGCAAGGCCATCGCGCTCGGCGAGCCCGAGGGCATGATCAAGACCGTGTTCGACGCCAAGACCGGCGAGCTCTTGGGCGCGCACATGATCGGCGCCGAGGTGACCGAGCTGATCCAGGGCTACACCGTCGCCAAGACGCTCGAGACCACCGAGGCCGAGCTGATGCACACGGTCTTCCCGCACCCGACGCTGTCGGAGATGATGCACGAATCCGTGCTCGATGCGTATGGCAGGGCGATACACTTCTAATGTTTTACCCTCTCCTTAGGGGAGAGGGTACGAGCGCAGCGAGCGGGTGAGCGGGAAGCGCCTGAAGAAGCGGGTGCCGCTACCAAGTGGTCTCGAAGTCGGTTCGAGGACTTGATGTCGATCAGGCGAGCACGCTCGCTGCGGCGAACGATGACAGAAGCAGAGAAGCAGCTCTGGCGCAGGCTTCGCTCTGAACGCCTTGAAGGTTTCAAGTTTCGCCGTCAGCACCCACTTGGGCGATATGTGCTAGATTTCTTCTGCGAGAAGGCCAAGCTGGTGATCGAGATCGACGGTAGCCAGCATGCAGACATGGTCGATGTTGACTTGGTCAGAACTCGTTGGCTTGAGAGCAGAGGTTGTCGCGTGCTGCGATTTTGGAACAATGACGTGCTGCAGAAAACTGACGCCGTCTTGGAAGCAATCCTCGCGGCATTAAGCGCTGCCCCTCACCCGGCGCGGCTCCGCCGCGCCACCCTCTCCCCCAAGGAGAGGGTTAGTGGTGGTGGTGGCGCGCCATGACCACCACCGTCCGCCATCCCGAGAAGGCGCACAAGCCTGACAATCCAGTCCGGCTGGCGAAGCCGGAGTGGATTCGCGTCAAGGCGCCGGTGTCGGCCGAGTACAACGAGACGCGGCGCCTGATGCGCGCGCTCAAGCTCAACACGGTGTGCGAGGAGGCGGCCTGCCCCAACATCGGCGAGTGCTGGAAGCAGAAGCACGCGACGATCATGATCCTGGGTGCGGTGTGCACGCGCGCCTGCACCTTCTGCAACGTCGCGACCGGCAGGCCCGACCAGCTCGATCCGCACGAGCCCGAGCGGGTCGCGGAGGCGCTCGGCAAGCTCGGCCTGTCCCATGTCGTCGTCACCTCGGTCGACCGCGACGATCTCGACGATGGCGGTGCGGAGCATTTCGCGCGCACCATCCGCGCCATCCGCGCGGCAGCTCCCGGCACCACCATCGAGGTGCTGACGCCGGACTTCCTGCGCAAGGAGGGGGCGCTCGAGGTCGTCGTCGCGGCCCGCCCCGACGTCTACAACCACAATCTCGAGACCGTGCCGCGCCTCTATGGCGAGGTGCGGCCGGGGGCGCGCTACTTCCACTCCGTGCGCCTGCTCGACCGCGTCAAGGAGCTGGCGCCCGACATGTTCACCAAGTCGGGCATCATGGTCGGCCTCGGCGAGACGCGCGAGGAGGTCGCCCAGGTGATGGACGATCTGCGGTCGGCGGGCGTCGATTTCATCACCATCGGCCAATACCTGCAGCCGACGCCCAAGCACCACGTGGTCGACCGCTTCGTGCCCCCCGACGAGTTCGCGGCCTATGCCGCCATGGCGCGCTCCAAGGGCTTCCTGATGGTGTCCGCCTCGCCGCTGACGCGCTCCTCGCACCACGCCGGCGAGGACTTCGCCCGCCTGCGCGAGGCGCGCCGCATTCAGCTCGCCGCGGTCGGGTAGTTCCGGTTGCCGACCCACGCCGAACAGAGGCATCTGCCCTACACGCCCGAGCAGCTTTACGGCCTGGTTGCCGATGTCGAGCGGTATCCGGAGTTCCTGCCCTGGTGCGTCGCGGCGCGCATCAAGCGGCGCGACGGCAACACGATCTACGCCGACCTCGTGATCGGCTTCAAGATGGTGCGCGAGCGCTTCACCTCGCGCGTCACCCTCGATCCGGCGGCGCGGCGCGTCGATGTGTCCTATGCCGAAGGCCCGTTCAAGTATCTCAACAATCACTGGGTCTTCGAGCCCAGGCCGATGCCCGATGGCTCGCCCGGCTGCATGATCGACTTCTTCGTCGATTTCGAGTTCAAGAGCCGGGTGCTGCAGAAGCTGATCGAGCTGCTGTTCAACGAAGCCGTCCGGCTCATGGTGTCGGCCTTCGAGGCGCGTGCCCGCGCCCTCTACGGGCCGAAGAGCTAGCCCCTTCGCCCTTCCTGCTGGGCATAGCGCTTTTGCAGCCACGACCAGTAGCCCTGCGGCGCCAGCAGCAGGTCGAGCTCCTTCGATGGATGATTGTAGGCGGCGACATCGCGCAGCAACGCCGCGAAGGCGTCCCAGGCGAGGCGGGGCGGTGCCACCTTGAGGCTTTCGCCTGCGAGGAACAGGTGGACATCGTATTTGAAGGTGTCGAGAAACGCGCGGAGCCAGATCAAATCGGCATCGTGCTGAAGCCAGAGCGCCGGCGCGATCTCCACGATGATGGAGGGCTGCTTGCCCGCCGGGAGTCCGACCAGATGGCCGCGCAGGCCGTCGAGCACCGCGCGTTCGGCACCCTGCACGTCGATCTTGATGCAGCGTACCGCGCCGACCTCGCGCAGCTCTTCGGTCAGGTTCGTGGCCGGCACCATGACGGCACGATCGGGCGATGACGCAATGGCCAGGCTGTGATGTCCCGGATCGCGCGGATCGCGGAACAGTTTGACGCGACCCTTGCGCTCGGCGACGGCCATGCACTTGCCGCTGACTGCAGCGTCGATGTCCCTGAGGTTGTGCTGGAGCAGGGCGAAATTGTCGCGATCGGGCTCGTAGGCGAGCACGCGTCCGGTCGGTCCGACCAGAGTGCCGGCCAACGCCGAGAA
>Ga0194128_10002815_pt1 | contig 27602 bp, 22 predicted proteins | sample TA2KigCa65mmetaG_FD_148650 | JGI IMG/M metagenome (GOLD analysis project Ga0194128, IMG submission 148650) | Freshwater microbial communities from Lake Tanganyika, Tanzania - TA2015037 Kigoma Deep Cast 65m | ecosystem: Environmental > Aquatic > Freshwater > Lake | place: Tanzania: Lake...
AATGCAACACGGGGGATTTTCAGAGCCGCTTCAATTCAGCTCGCGGCGGTCGCGAACGACTCCACGCGCTCATTCACGCCAAACACCCCAACGTGCTGGACTTATGAAACTGAAAAGACGCGTCCCGTTTTACGTTTTACTTCTTACGTTTTACCTCCCACGTTTCACGAGTTCATGAGCATCTCCACCAGGAAAGGCGACGACGGGACGACCGGGCTGATGTACAATCGCCGTGTCTCCAAGCGCGATCCTCGCGTCGAGGCGTACGGCTCCGTGGACGAGCTCAACGCCGCCGTCGGTCTGGCGCGCGCCACGGGTTCGCACGAGTTCGTCACCGCGAACCTGCTCGCCATCCAGCAAGATCTGGTGGTTCTGATGGGCGAACTGGCGACGGCGGTCGAGGATTTGCCGCGCTATCAAAGCGACGGTTATTCGAGAGTGACTCCGGAAATGACCGCGAAACTCGACCGGCTCGTCAAAGAGATCGAAGGTCAAGGCATCAATTACAAGGGGTGGGCCACTCCCGGCGCCACCGTGGCTTCAGCGGCGCTCGACGTGGCGAGAACCGTTTGCCGCCGTGCCGAGCGCGGGGTCTGCGCGCTGCCGGAAGCCAATCAATTGGCCAACCCGGAAATCCTCGTTTATCTCAACCGCTTGTCGGATTTGCTCTGGCTCTTCGCGCGCTGGGTAGAAAGCAAATCGTAAACGAGGAACAACTCATCGTTCACGCGTCTCATCGACCTTAGCGTCAGCCGTGTGGAGTCATGGAGCGTCAAGGCCCCCAGGCCGTCGGCAATGGTGGGCGCGCCACGTCCTCCAAAAATCTTGGGGCAGATTGTCAGGTTCAATTCATCGACCAGGCCGGCGGCAAACAACGCTCCGTTCAATTCGCCTCCGCCTTCGCAGAGCAAGCGATTGACGTTCCACTGTTTCCTGAGCCAGCGGGCAGCCTCCGCGAAATCAATCGAGTGTTCCCCGCAAATCCGGACGACGTCCGCGACTTCGCGCAGTCTTTTCAACGCCGCGCGACCGGCGCGCTCGGTCGTCAAAACGATGACCGGCGAGAAACGACGCCGAAAGACTTCCGCCCGAGGATCCACGCTGCCGGACCCGCTGACCACAATGCGCAGATTATATTCCGCGAAGCCCTGTTTGAGGCGCAAGCGTCGATACCGCTCCGGACCGGGGCCCAGAGTGATTGAATTCCGATCCAACGTGCGCGCTCCCGCCATGACGGCGTCTGCCCGGCTCCGGAGCAGCAGCAGTTGCTCCTGGTCGCGCGGGCTGCTGAAGGACGACACCGCTCGATTCGCCGTCGCAATTTTGCCGTCGGCCGTCATCGCCATGTTGACGAATACGAAGGGCAACGGGTCTTTTGTCATGCCAGGTTTCAGGGTGCTGTCAGAGAAGCGCTGCCGGAGTCGTTAAAAGAGTTAAATCGTCAAATGGGTTAAATGGGGGTGCATTGATCAAAGGATCAACATCGCGTCGCCGTAGCTGAAAAAACGGTAGCGCTCGCGGATCGCTTCGGCATAGGCGGACAGAATCAGCTCCCCGCCGCGGGTTTCATTGGGCGCCGCAAAGGCACTGACGAGCATGAGCAGCGTGGAACGCGGCAAATGAAAATTCGTCACCAGCGCCTCCACCATCCGGAAAGGGTAGGGGGGGTAGATGAAAATCCGCGTGCGGCCCGCAGCCGGCGCAATGTTCCCGGCAAGACTCGCGGCCACGGCTTCCAACACGCGCACGCTGGTCGTTCCGACGGCCACGATGCGGCCTCCAGCGCGGCGCGTTTTCCTTATCGCCTCGGCGGTCTCCAAACTCAGCTCGAACCGTTCCTCGTGCATGATGTGGTTCTCAAGCGATTCAGCCTTCACGGGCGCGAATGTTCCCAGACCTACGTGCAGAGTCACGTGCCGGATCGCAACGCCCTTTGCTCGAATCTGACTCAGGAGCCGGTCCGTGAAGTGAAGACCAGCGGTCGGAGCCGCGACGGAGCCGAGTCGATCTGCGTACACGGTCTGGTAACGCTCGGCGTCGTTGATCGGCGCGGTGTGCGATCGCCGGGTTATGTAAGGAGGCAAAGGGATTTCGCCGAGGCGGTCCAGTTCTTCCGTGATGTCGCGCGTTCCGGAGAACTTCAGCAGATACTGGCCCTCGGCCGACTTGCGCAATACCTCAACGCCGACGCCGGCGCTGCTTTGTGTCGTATCCTTAAGTGACAATTGCGTTCTCGCGCGAATTCTTTTTCCGGGCCGCAGCAGCGCCCACCAGACGTTCGCCTCGGATTCTTCAAGCAGCAGAATCTCAACTTCAGCGCCGCCGGAGTCTTTCGTGGCCCACAGCCGCGCTCGCAGCACTCGCGAGTTGTTGAGGATGAGGAGGTCTCCGGGCCTCAGGAATTCCGGCAGGTCGGCGAATCGCCGGTGTTGGATTCTGCCTGTGGACCGCTCCAAAACCAAGAGACGGGATTGGTCCCGGTCCTCGACAGGGATTTGAGCGATCAGCTCCGGCGGCAATTCAAAATCAAAATCACTCGTTCTCACGTTCGCCAGGGACATGTTCTACCACTTGACCCAAGGTTTTGAACTAAACTCCGCAGTTGAACCGCAGATAGACGCGGATGAACGCCGAGAATAGAGTGGGGGATGGAGGATTTCGCCAACTCAGGGCAAACCAAGCTTCAAAACACGGATTCATTAACTGTGAATTATTCTGTAAGCAATTTATTCACAAGGATTAATCCTTGTGAATAAGTTGTTCATAAAAAATAGCATTCTTAATTGACACGCAAAAGTAAAGTGGATAGAAGTGGGGTGTTATGGGTTGTAGGTTGATCGTTCTGTAACAAAATGACGCCCGTCAGCACAAACGGACAAATCTTTTACAATTCGCTTTACCGTCATGGAGTGGACGACAAGCGGCGAGTGCAGATCCCAGCTAAGTGGCGCCCGGAATCCGGTGAAATTCAGTTCACGCTGATTATTTGGCCCAGAGGTGGTCAGAGAGACGCATGTCTGCTCGCGTTGCCGCCTGAGCAATGGGCAGCGCTGGTGGAAAAGCTAAAGGCGATGCCCCTGGCGGATCCCAAGGCTGAAGCACTTCGCCGTCTGGTGGGGACGAAATCAGATCAGGTGGCCTTGGACAAAGTCGGACGGATATGCATTCCGGAGTCTATGGCCAAGGCCGCCGCGATCGATCGGGAAGCCGTCCTGGTCGGTTTGGTCGATCGATTCCAGATCTGGAACCCAGAGCGGTATGACTCCGTGAGCACTTTCGATGAGCAACTGACAACTGAGGCATTTCAATTGATCTAGTTCTTATGCGACTTATCCGACTCTTAACCGCCAGCAAAAGCTGGATGATCGTCAAAAGCGAACCCAATCGTTTCCGTGACGTTCGCGAGAATCTCATTCCCAACCTCCAGTGCGGGCCCTTGGAATCCCACGCCACCGTGAAGCCGAGTTGCGCATTCTTCGATTCAGCCCGCCAGCGCGACAGCGGCCTTGCGGATTCCAAAGACAACGGGCTCAGCGTGCCGGATGCGGCAAGAGTCTCGTTCCCCCCTGGGAAATCGGCCAGGCACGACGCGTTTGGTGAGCCGGCGCTTTCTTACGCGGCAAAGCTTTGGGCCAGACTGCTGCACCCGTTTGCTTCGGTGGCTTCTCCGTCCGGAGGGAAACCTTCGCGGGGTGGAGCGAGATTGGACAACGTGCGTGTCGTTCGGAACGATCTGACCGAAAGCGATTTCGAGTTTGTCGGCGCTTCCAGGCCAGGCCTCCGCGAGCGGGCGGCGACGAAATCAGACTTGCAGGCCGGCGCCGTCCGGAAAGTTGCCAGTCTGTCCCGGTTTGCCGGGCAGTTGTTTGAAGTAGGCCGCTCGCGGCACTAAGCCACCAAATGTGCGAATCCCGTGTCCAACCTGGTCCACACGCCGGTGCTTTTGGCGGAAGCCATTGCGGCTCTTGCCCCTCGGCCATCGGGCACTTACGCAGACGGAACGCTTGGCGCGGGTGGCCACGCTGCGGCGATTTTGAAGGCAAGCGCCCCAACAGGCCGGTTGTATGGATGTGATCGAGACCCATCCGCGATTGAGGTCGCCACGAATCGCCTGGCTGAGTTTGCCGGACGGTTCGAGTTGCGGGTCTCAAGTTACACGGGACTGGCAGAATGGCTGGGGCCGGAGCGATGCGATGGAGTCATCCTGGATCTCGGAGTCAGTTCAATGCAGATCGACGACCCGGAACGAGGTTTCAGTTTCCAATCTGACGGCCCGATAGACATGCGCATGGATCGAAGCCAAACATTTACCGCCGCTCATCTCGTCAATGAGGCGAGCGCCGGCGAGTTGGCGCGAATCTTCTGGGAATTCGGCGGCGAACGCCAAAGCCATCGTCTGGCGCGAGCCATCGTCCAGGAACGAGTTCATCGGCGTATCGAATCGACGCGTCGACTGGCTGCTTTGATCGAGCGCTTGGCCCCGCAAAAGCGACTGCGGATTCATCCTGCCACGCGCGCGTTCCAGGCGCTGCGAATCGCGGTGAATGACGAGTTGGGGCAGTTGCGGGGTGGCCTGGATTCAGCCTGGGCCGTCCTGAAGCCCGGGGGGCGGTTTCTGGTCATCACGTTTCACAGCCTGGAAGACCGAATCGTGAAGGAGTTTGGTCGAAAACTCGCCCGCGATTATTCCGTGGAGGGGACGGAGGACATTCCGGAACTTCGGCGGCCCAAGCGCCCGGAGATGGCCTGGGTAACCAGGAAAGCTGTCCAGCCGAAGGACGAAGAAACCAAAGCGAACCCGCGCGCCCGAAGCGCGCAGCTCCGAGTGATGCAGAAATTGTGATATGGCCCGAAACCGCAAAATGCAGCCGATCGTCATCCGGTTCGGCCCGGCTTTGAAGGCTTGCCTGATCTGTCTTTTCATCGCCGGCATGGCCATCGGTTACGTCGGCCAAAAGAACCAGTTGCAAGTTTTGGGCGGGCAATTCCGCGACCTGGAGAACCGCTTGAGCAAGCTCCGGAGAGACAACGTCATGCGCGCCCGGATTCTGGATTCGCTGCAAACTCCGTCCGAGCTTGAAGCCCGGATCAAACAGATGAATCTGGGATTGGTGGCGCCGCAGCCCGAACAGATCGTCCGATTGGTCGAACTCACCCGGCCAGCGCCGTCGGAAGCCACGAATCATTTGTATGCTCGGCACAGCCTTTTGACGAAGGCGCGCGATTGACCCAGGTCTCCGCCGCGGCGGCCCTTCGCGTTGCCCAGAGGGCGGATCCGAAGCGCGGCGTGAGACGAAGCCGAAAGTCGTATGGCTCAGACATTGAACTGCAGGAGATTAGTGGCGATGGCGGTTCTGCTCGCCATCGCCTTCGCCACGCTCGGTTACCGCCTGGTGGACTTGCAGGTCGTTCAGCACGATCAACTCCGCAAACAAGCCGAGCGCAACACGCATCAGGTGCTTCTTCTGCAACCGCGGCGCGGCGAAATTCGAGACCGGCGCGGCAACGTCCTCGCGAGCAGCTTGTTTGTTAAGACCGTGTGCGCGGACCCCACGCTGATCGGCAGCTACCAAACCGAGGTGGCTCGCCTGCTTTCACCGCTGCTCGAAATCGCCGAGAGCAACCTCGTGGAAAAACTTCAGATTCGCAGCTTCGTCGATCACCAGGGCCAGACGCGCCAGGATCGTCACGTCGTCCTCAAACGCAAAGTCGCGGTGGAGATCTGGGAAAAAATTCAGGCGGCGATGAAAGGAATTCAATTCAGCGTCGAGGAAAAGAAACTGAATGCCAAAGACCGGGCCTTTCTCCGCAACCTCCGGCAGAGCGCGATCTATGTGGAAGCGTGCGAGGATCAGCATCGGATTTATCCCAATCACACGCTGGCGGCGCATGTCTTGGGGTTCGTCGGTGACACGCAGCGCCAGACGATTTTGGGGCCGGTCCGCGACATCACCGGCGCGGAGGGCATCGAGTTGAAGATGAATTCCGCGCTGGCCGGCGTTCCGGGCTGGCGGAGCACGGAAGTGGTGCGGGCGCGGGAGTTGGTGACATTTCGCGATCAAGAAGTCGAGCCGCATTCAGGTCGCCACGTCATCCTCACCCTCGACGCCGGCCTCCAACACATCGTCGAATCGGAGTTGGCCGAAGTGATGCAAAAGCATTCGCCCGTCAGCGCGTCCGCGCTCGTTATCAGGCCGCGCACGGGAGAAATCCTGGCCCTGGCTAACCAGCCAACGTTCGATCCGAATCGGGCCGGGGAATTTCCTCCGGCGATCCTGCGGAACCGCGTCATCACGGACTTGGCGGAACCGGGATCGACCTTCAAGATCGTCGCCGTCTCCGGAGCGCTCAACGACGGACTCATGACGTTGGACACGCGGATCGACTGTGAGAATGGCCGCTTCTTCTTTGCGGGGCGCTCGCTGCGAGACGATCACCCGGCGGGGATTCTTTCCGTCGAAGAGGTCGTGGCCAAATCCTCGAACATCGGCACGGCCAAGATCGCGATTCAAATGGGACCCGCCCGCCTCTATTCCTACATCCAGGGCTACGGCTTCGGCAGCCGGACGGGCATCCCGTTGCTGGGCGAGGAGGATGGTCTGGTTTATCCGCCGAAGAAGTGGAGCAAGCTTTCGATTTCGCGAATCCCCATCGGGCAGGGCATCGCGATCACTCCGTTGCAGTTGACTTTAGCCATGAGCGCGATTGCCAACGGCGGAGTCTTGATGCAGCCGATGCTGGTGGATCGGGTCGAGGACGATCAAGGGCAGGTGATCGCGCAATACTCGCCCCAACTAGTCCGGCGTGTGATCAGCGAAACGACCGCCGCGCAAATGACCGCGGCCCTGAAACAAGTGGTTTCAACCAATGGGACCGCGCGCCGGGCAAAGCTGGAGCGTTACTCGGTCGCCGGTAAAACGGGGACGGCGCAAAAGCCCGGGCCCGGCGGCTACGTGCCGGGGAAGTACTTTGCCTCGTTCATCGGCTTTTTCCCGGCCCATCACCCCGAACTCTGCTTGGGCGTGTTTTTGGACGAACCCAAACTGCCGACTTACTACGGCGGCCTGACAGCGGCCCCGGCCTTTCGGGCCATGGCCGAACGCGCGGCCAAATATCTGGCGATCCAGCCGGACTTGCCGCCGGCGGATGCGCTGGCGCAGCACAGTTCCCGCGGGCCGTTTGCAAGCGGAGTGAACCAACAGTAGATTCTCCGAGCAAGTGGAGGAGACCATCATGCAACTGAAGCAATTGATTAATGAGTTTCCGACGGTGAGCGTCGAAGGCTCGCTCGACCGCGAGGTCGCGGGCATCACTTATGATTCGCGCCGGGTCGGCCCCGGAATGATTTTCGTGGCCATTCCCGGCCAGAACGTCGATGGCCACGACTTCATCAACAGCGCCATCGCCCGCGGCGCCGCCGCGGTCATTTGCGAGCGCAACGGCTTCGTGTCACAACGGGTCACAAAAATCAAAGTGACCGATGTTCGCGAGGCGCTGGCTCTGGCCGCCGCGGCTTACTACCAGCATCCGAGCACAAAGCTCCGCGTGATCGGAGTGACGGGCACGAACGGGAAAACCACCGTGGCTTTCATGGTCAAACACCTGTTGGAAACGGCGGGCATCAAAACCGGGTTGCTCGGCACGATCCGTTACGAAGTCGGCGAACGCGTGTTTCCGGCCCAGCGCACCACGCCCGAAGCGCTCGAAGTCCAGCAAATGCTGGCGAGCATGGTGCGCGCGGACTGCGAGGCGTGTGTCATGGAAGTCAGCTCGCACGCGCTCGATCAGAAGCGCGTCTGCGGCGTGGATTTCGACGTCGCCATCTTCACCAACCTCACCCAGGACCATCTGGATTACCACGGCACGATGGACCAATATTTCCAAGCCAAGCAGCGGCTCTTCACGCCGCGGTTTCTCGGCACCAAGCGAGGCGGTTCGGTGATCAACATCGAAGACGCGTTTGGCCAGCGGCTGCTTTCCGAAACCAAAGCGGAAATCCAATTGACCTATGGCCTGCGCGAGACGGCGATGCTTCGCGCGTCGGAAATTCAACTCGGCAAGGACGCCACGCGGATGGCGGTGGAAACGCCGGAGTTCAATTTCCATTGCCGCTTGCCGCTCATCGGACGCCACAACGTGTATAACGCCCTGGCCGCCGTGGGCGCGGGCCTCGTCCTCAAACTTGGCGCGACGCCGCTGAAAACGGCGTTGAACACGATGGACCCTGTGCCGGGCCGTTTGGAAAACGTCTCCGCCGGCTTTCCGTTCGGCGTGTATGTGGATTATGCGCACACCGAGGACGCCTTGCGGAAGGTGCTCACTACCTTGCGCGAATTGACCGAGCGACGTCTGCTGGTCGCCTTCGGGTGCGGCGGCAGCCGCGACCAGGGCAAGCGAGCCAAGATGGGGCGCGCGGCCGCGGAGCTGGCGGATTTCACCGTGATCACCACGGACAATCCGCGAAAAGAAGATCCCGCCCGGATCGCCGCCCAGGTCGAGGAAGGCTACCGCAGTGTGCGTCCATCGCGGTGCCTGGTGGAATTGGACCGCCGCCGCGCGATCTATGAGATCATCGCCATGGCACGCCCCGGCGACACGGTGCTCATTGCTGGAAAAGGCCACGAGACGTATCAGGAATTTGAAGACACCGTCATCCCGTTTGACGACCGAATCTACGCGCGCGAATCGCTGGAAACGCTCCGGCCGCTTTCCGGATGCGGAATCGAAGCGGCGCCGCTCACCCCGGGGAACTAACTCGAAAAAACCAATGAGCTTGAACTGGAGCATGGAGCTGCGCACTTTGAAATTCATTGCCGAGTCGTGCGGCGGAAAACTGCTGAGCGGTTCGCCGCGCGCCCGCGTCTGCCGCGTTTGCACGGACTCGCGGCAGCTTCAGGCCAACGATCTGTTCGTTGCGCTGGAAGGCGAACGGTTCGACGGCCACGATTTTTTGCCCGAGGTCTTCAAGAACGGCGCGTGCGCGGCGATTGTGAACCAGGCCAAGGTGCCGCGCGGCTCTGAAAAATGCGCGCTCATCGGCGTGTCCAACACGCGGCAGGCGCTGGGGAGACTGGCCGCGCGTTACCGAAAGGATTTTGCCCTCCCGTTCATTGCCGTGGGCGGGTCCAACGGAAAAACCACGACCAAAGAACTCGTCGCGGCCGTGTTGCGCGAGCGCTTCGAAGTGCTTCGAAGCGAAGCGAGCTTCAACAATGACATCGGCGTGCCGATGACGCTCCTGAACTTGAACGAAGCGCATCAAGCCGCGGTTCTCGAGGTCGGCACCAACCATCCCGGCGAACTGGCGCCGCTCGTGGAAATGATTCAGCCGCGCTACGGCCTCCTCACGAATATTGGCCGCGAACACCTGGAGTTCTTCGGCGACGTGGAGGGCGTCGCGCAGGAGGAGGGCTGGCTGGCAGAACTCTTGCCCGCAGACGGCAAGCTCTTCGTCGATGGCGATTGCGAGCCCATGTCGAAAGCGATCGCGCGGACGCGCGCCAACGTCGTGCGCGTGGGTTTTGAACCGACGAACGATTGGCGCGTCCGGGATGCGCGGGTCACTGAGACGGGGGTGAAATTCGACGTGACGGCGCCCGACGCAGAATTTTCTGGAGAATACGAGGTCCGCCTGCTGGGCCACCATCAAGTCCGGAACGCTTTGCTCGCCGTAGCGGTCGGGAAGGAACTCGGTCTGAGCCGTGCTGAGATCCAGCACGGCCTGGCCGGCTGCGCTCCACCCAAGATGCGTCTCCAGCTTTGGCGAGGGAACGGCCTGCAGATTCTGGACGACACCTACAACGCCAACGCCGATTCGATGCGCGCGGCGCTGCAAACGCTGCGGGATTTCCCCTGCGAAGGCCGGCGGATCGCGGTGCTCGGGGACATGGCCGAGTTGGGGAAACACAGCCCTGAGGCTCACGCCGAAGTCGGGCGTTATGCGGCTGAAGTCGGGATCGGCCGCCTCTTTGCGGTGGGGAACATGGCTTCGGTAATGGGGAAAGCCGCGCGAGACGCCGGCCTGGACGCGGTCAGCGAATTCTCCGCCGTGGAAACGGCGACCGCCGCGCTGAAGGAATTTGTGCGACCGGGCGATGTGATTCTTTTGAAAGCTTCCCGCGCGACACGACTGGAGCGAATCAGCGAAATGCTGCGCGCGGGCGGCGCGGCGAGGTGAACCGCAAAATGCAGAGGAATGACTACGGGCCATCGACCGACCGACGCATGCTTTATTATCTGAGTCAATACATCCAGGAGCGGGCGGCGGGCACAGAATGGGCCGACCCGTTTTCGTTCCTACGCGTATTCCGTTACATCACGTTTCGCAGCGCGGGCGCCGCCCTCACAGCGCTGGCGCTGAGCTGGTGGCTGGGACCGCGAGTGATCGATTGGCTGAAGCAATTGAAGTTCGGCCAGAACTATGCCGACAAAGCCGAGGAAGCGGGCGAGATGGCCGCGCGCCTCCTGAGCAAACGCGGCACGCCCACCATGGGCGGCGTGCTGATCGTGACGGCGATGGACCTGTCCGCGTTGCTGTGGGCGCAGTGGAACGAGCTCGTGTTGCTGACGTTGCTCTCGCTCGTCGTGCTGTCGGGCCTGGGATTTTACGACGACTACGCGAAGATCGCGCTGCAAAACAGCCGCGGCGCCAAGTCGTACATCAAGCTGGCCGTGCAAACTCTGCTGGCCTTGTTCATTGGGCTGTACCTTTGGCTGCTGCCCGCCACGAGCGAACTGATCACGGAGCTCATGGTTCCGTTCTACAAATACCCCGTGCTGACGGGCGTCGGCGCGCTTGGATTGCTCGTGACCGTGCTGACGATCGTCGGCTTTTCCAATGCCGTGAATCTCACCGACGGTCTGGACGGTCTGGCCATTGGCTGCACGTTGATCGTTGCGACCGTGTTTCTGGTGTTCACTTACGTCGCGGGCAACATTCGGTTCGCGACCTATTTGCAGGTGCCTTACGTTCCGGGGGCGGGGGAACTGGCGGTCTTTTGCGGGGCGATGATTGGAGCCGGTCTGGGATTCTTGTGGTTCAACTGCCACCCCGCGCAGATGTTCATGGGCGATACCGGTTCGCTGGCCCTCGGCGGTGCCTTGGGCATTCTTGCCGTGTTGATTCATCAACCGTTTGTGCTGTTGATCGCCGGCGGAGTCTTTGTCCTCGAAGCGGCCTCCGTCGTTTGCCAGACGGGTTATTTCAAATACACGAAGCGGAAGTATGGCGCCGGCCGCCGCATTTTTTTGATGGCGCCGCTGCATCACCATTTCGAGAAGAAAGGCTGGTACGAATCGCAAGTCGTGACCCGATTCTACATCCTCTGCGTGCTCTGTGCCGTGGTCGCGTTGAGCACCTTGAAACTCCGTTAACCCTAAGTACTGTGCTTGCTCTGAACGATAAACGCGTCCTGGTCGTTGGCCTGGGCATCAGCGGACGCGCCGCGGCGCGATTGTTGCGCCAGGGCGGCGCGCAGGTGGCGGCGCTGGATGGGGTGGATTCCGGCGCGTTGCGGACCGAGGCGGAAGCGTTGCAGCGCCTGGGCGTGGAGGTTTTCCTGGGATGCAAACGAGTTCCGTCCGGAATGTTCGATCTGGCCGTAACCAGTCCGGGTGTTCCTGCGGAATCGAACCTGATGCGCGAGATTCGGCAGCGGAACATCCCGGTGATTGGCGAGTTGGAACTGGGCTGCCAGCACGCGCTTTGTCTGAACATCGCGATCACCGGCACGAACGGCAAAACCACCACGACCGAACTGGTCGAGCGTCTCCTGACGCATTGCCACCGCAAGACGCTCGCGGCGGGCAACATTGGCCGGCCCGTTTGCGAGGTGATCGAGCAAACTCGCGATCTGGATTTTCTGACATTGGAAGTCAGCTCCTTTCAACTGGAGACGATTCAGTATTTCCGCCCGGCGGTGGCCGTGCTCTTGAACATTACTCCGGACCATCTGGATCGATACGCTTCCCTGGCAGACTATGCGCGCGCGAAAGCTCGGTTGTTCCAGAATCAACAGGCGTTTGACTGGGCCATCATCCAGACCGAAGCCCTGGCTTACATTCGATCCCTCGGAATGACGGTCCCATCCAAAATCGTCACCTTCAGCGCGAACAACCGGCGCGCGGACCTTTACCTGGACCGGGGGTTGTTGATCAGCCGATTGCCCGACTGGGCGGGTCCGTTGCTGGACATGGAGGAATGCCGGATTCGCGGCCCTCACAACGCGGAAAACTTGATGGCGGCCCTGGCGGTGGGCCGGGTGTTGCGGCTGCCGCTGGAACAAATGAAGGAAGCCCTGCGGAATTACGCGCCCGCTCCGCACCGGTGCGAGATCGTGGCCGAGATCAACCAGGTGCGGTTTGTCAACGACTCGAAGGCCACCAATCTGGACGCGCTCCAGAAAGCGCTGCTGGCGATGCCAGGCCCGCGTTCCGGCGACGCGAACGTGCTTCTGATTGCCGGCGGCAAAGACAAAGGGCTGGCTTACCACGACATCGGACCACTGCTGGCCCAGCGCGTGAAACACGCGTTTTTGCTGGGAGAAACCCGGGAAAAAATTCGCGCGGCGTGGAGTCTTTTTACTCCTTGCACCCTGGTGGAATCGTTGTTAGAAGCAGTTTCCAGAGCATTTGAGTGTGCACAATCAGGCGACGTCGTACTGCTCTCACCCGCCTGTTCGAGCTTCGATATGTTTCAGAGCTACGCACATCGGGGGGAAGTGTTTCGCCAGGCGGTGGAGCAGGTCGCCCGATCCTTGAATCAAAATGCCGTCAGTGGCAATACTACTGCTGGTAGCACCGTTGCGAACAGCGGTTCAGTCGCAAACGAGAACGACGCCCAAACCATTTCGCCACGAAGTTTCTCGAAGGAAAACTTCGCTGCGAATCATTCTTCGTGAAATCCTCATTCAACCCACGATAATCGCCATAAGTCCATGAATACTCCCAGCCCGTTAATCCCCCAGGGATCGTTGCAGCAGCACAAGTCTCAGGGCAAATCCACGGTCCGCATTGCCGTCTTCACCATCATCGCTCTGCACGCCTTTATCTTCACCGGCCTGCTCATGCAATCCGGCTGCCGACCGGACGCGGATAAGACCGCGGGCGCCAAGCCGCCCGGAACGCTCACCGCTACGAATGACGAAGTGCCAAAGCTCGATTCCGGCTTTTACACCAGCTCGCGCGACCTTCCTTCCACGAATCTTCCCCCGCAGACGAACGTCTTCGTTCCGACTGATCTCGCTCACGCCACGTCGGCGCCGCCTCCGGCTTTGACGACGACGGCCCCGCCTCTGGTTGCCGAGACTCAGGCTCAGGCGAAGGAATACACGATCGTGAAGGGCGACACGCTTGGCAAGATCGCCACGGCGCACGGCGTCACCGTCGCCGCTATCAACAAAGCGAACGAAGGGCTGGAACCGACGCGGCTTCGCATCGGCCAGAAGATCATGATCCCGGCACCGGCCGCTCCGGCGGCAAGCACGACGGGTGGTTTAGGCGTCGCCGAACCGGCGGATGGCACCTCGACGGTTTACGTGGTCAAAGCGGGTGACACATTGGCCAAAATCGCGAAGGAGTATAAGACCACCATCAAAGCGATCAAGGCGGCCAACAACATGAAGACGGACCGTTTGTTGGTGGGAAAGAAACTCAAACTGCCTGCGCCGCAAAAGGCCGGTGGCGCTTCGGCCGGAGCCACCAATCCCAGTTCCACTCTGATGGCCTCTCCGACCAGCGCGCCCTTGTCGAAGCCGAGACAGTAGCCGGGATGAAAACCGCGGCGACCTTATTCGTGGTTTGTGTGGGCGCGCTCTTGTCGCTGGGTCTCGTCATCCTCTACAGCGCCGGCATGAATCACGGCGGCGCGCGCTATTTGCTCATGCAACTGGTCTGGTGCGGCATCGGGTTGATGGCCTGCGCGGTCGCGGCCTGGATGGACTATCGCCGGCTCAAGAAGATTGCCTGGCTGTTGCTGGCGGCGGCCATCGTGATCCTCGGTCTGGTTTTGGTTCCCGGCATCGGCGTGCAAATCAAAGGCGCCCGGCGCTGGTTCGATTTGGGTTTCGCGAAATTCCAGCCTTCCGAAGCCGCCAAACTCGCGCTCATTATCGCGATCGCTCATTACGCGGACCGCAACCAGCACCTCATGGGGACGTTCAAACGCGGGTTGCTCCTGCCGGGGCTGCTCATCAGCGTCGTGCTGGCGCTTGTCTTTGTCGAACCCGACCGCGGCACGACCGTGCTTCTGGCCGCGACCACCGGCGTGATGTTGCTGATTGCGGGGGTTCGCTGGATGTATTTGGTTCCGCCAGTCGGCGCGGCGGTTTGCGGGCTGGCTTATTCACTCTGGCACGATCCGGTCCGACTCGGCCGAATCTTAAGCTGGCTTCATCCGGAAGCGCACAAGGAAGGCGTCGGTTTCCAGGCCTGGCAAGCGCGGCTGGCGCTGGGCACCGGAGGATGGACTGGGTTGGGTTTAGGAAATGGACGACAGAAGCTCGGATTCGTTCCCGAACATGAAACGGACTTCATTCTGTCTGTCATTGGCGAAGAACTCGGCGCCGTGGCGACGCTGAGCATTGTCGTACTTTTCATCGTGCTCGTCCTTTGCGGGGTGTACATCGCCTGGAATTCGCGGGACTCCTTCGGAATGCTGCTCGGCTCCGGGATTGTTTTTCTGATCGGATTCCAGGCGTTGATCAACATCGGCGTGGTGACCGGAGTTTTTCCGAACAAAGGGCTGCCCCTGCCGTTCATCAGTTACGGCGGGTCGAATCTGTTGCTCATGCTCACTTGCGTGGGCCTGATCATGAGCATCGCACGCCACGTGCGAGACCCGGTCGCCGTCGAATCGGAACGTTACTCGTCGAAAGAAATCTTCGCCCCTCAGACGCCTTGATGCGAATGCCAGAGCCAATCCCGTCCGTTGTCATCGCGTGTGGCGGAACAGGAGGACATTTGTTCCCGGGAATGGCCGTCGCCGAGGCGCTGCACCAGCGGTCGTGTCCCGTGACCTTGCTGGTTTCCGCCAAAGAGGTGGATCAACTGGCCGTCCAGGCCGCGCCCGAATTCGCCATCGAAACGTTGCCTGCCGTGGCGCTGCAAAATGGCGCGGGGCTCGCGTTTGTCCGCGGGTTCTGGAAGTCCTTTCGCCTGTGCTCGAAGCTTTTCGCGCGGCGACGCCCGCAAGCGGTGCTGGCCATGGGTGGTTTCACCAGCGCGCCGCCTATTCTGGCGGGCCGGTTCCGAGGCGCGGCGACGTTCCTGCACGAATCCAATGCCGTTCCCGGCCGGGCCAACCGCTGGCTCTCTTTTGTCGTGGACGAAGCATTCGTCGGGTTTTCGTCTTCGGCGCGGAGACTTTTCACGCAAGCCGTCCGAATCACGGGAACGCCCGTCCGCCCACAATTCAAACCCGCCGATGCCGGCGCGTGCCGCGTCGCGCTCGGCCTGGATCCGAACCGGCCCGTCCTGCTAATCATGGGCGGCAGCCAGGGTGCGCGCCGCATCAACGAGTTGGTGACGCAGTCGCTGGCGCAGATCGGGACTCGGGCGCCGCAACTGCAGTTCATTCATCTCACGGGCAGTTCCGACCAGGCGAGAGTGGCGGCGGCCTACCGGGCCAGCGGCCGGCGCGCTCTGGTGCGCGCGTTCTTGACCGAAATGGAACTGGCCTTGGGGGCCGCGACGCTGGCGATTGGACGCGCCGGCGCCTCTTCGTTGTCCGAACTGGCCGCGATGCGGTTGCCCACGATCTTGATCCCTTACCCCTCCGCGGCGGACGACCATCAATTTCATAATGCGCGGGCTTACGTTGAGACGGGCGCAGCCGTGCATCTCGCCGAATCGACGGTCAATCCCGAAATCCTGAGCCGCCACGTTCTGGAGTTGGTTGAGAACACTTCCGCGCGAGGCGAGATGAGCCGCGCGCTCGAACGATGGTTTTACCCTCACGCCGCGGAAGAAATCGCCGGGCGCATTTTGGAAATGATCAACTTTCCCGGAATCAGCGAGCGGGAAACGCAACCTTTGCCCGAAGCGATCGGTAAGAGTTCGGCCGCTCTCGACCGGAATGACGAAAACAGACTCGCATTCGCAGTGAAATGAAATCCCTGACGCCAGCCGAAGTGGACGCGCTTCTGAAGACGCAGGCCTCCGGCGCGACGGTTTATCTGGTGGGCGCCGCGGGTTGCGGCATGAGCGGCCTGGGGCACCTTTTCCTGGACCTGGGCTGCAAGGTGGCCGGATCGGATCTCGTCGAAAACGAGGCGACTCGCCAATTGCAGAAGCGCGGCGCCGCAGTTCAGAGCACTCACTCCGCGGACTGCCTCAAGGCGGCGTGCCCTTTCCTGGTTGTCCATTCTTCGGCCATTCCGGACGACAATCCGGAATTGCTGTCTGCGCGAGATCTCCGGGTTCCGGTGGCGCGGCGTGGCGCGGTCCTTGCGGCGCTGCTGCGCAGGCAGCGCGGGATTTGCATTGCGGGCATGCACGGCAAGACGACGACTTCGGCGCTGGCGGCGCATGCGTTGGAGCAACTGGGAGCCGCACCGAGTTATGCGATTGGAGCGGAAGTTCCTCAACTGGCGCCGCACGCGCGATTCGTGAACGCAACGCTTCAGGAAGAGGGCCAAGGTTTTCGAACCGTGCGTACGGCCCATGAACCGGTAAGGACGCGTTCCACCGCGTCCCAGAAATTGTCTTTCCGATCGCAGAGTAAAGTCAGGGACGGAGTGGAATCCGTCCCTACCAGATTCAGGGGAAGTCCGGACTCTGCGCCGTTTTTTGTCGTGGAAGCGGACGAAAGCGACGGCACGCTGGCTGATTTTCAACCCGAGCATGCCATTCTTCTCAACCTCGACGCCGAGCACCTGGATCACTTCGCGGATCTCGATGGCGTGTGCGCCGCGTTTCAACAATTCGGCGCTCAGGTCTCCGGCCGATTGATCTATTGCGCCGACGACGAACGCCTGGCGCGGTTATTCGCCGGGAAATCAAACGCCCTCTCGTACGGCTTTCATGCCAGGGCGCAATATCGAGTTGAATGCCTGACCGACGCGTCACGCCTCACGCCTCACGCCTCACGTCTTACCCCTTTCAAAGTCTTCCACGGCGACGCCCGCCTGGGCGAATTCACGACCGCGTTGCTGGGCCGGCAAAACGTCTCCAACGCCGTTGCCGTCGTCGCGTTGCTGCACCAACTTCAGTTTCCACCCGACGCCATCGCTCGGGCGATTCGGTCGTTTCGCGGCGCCACTCGCCGCCAACAGGAGTTGTATCGCGACGAAGGCTGCCGCGTTTTCGACGACTACGGACATCATCCGACCGAGATTCGCGCCACTCTTCGGGCGCTGAAGGAACTCGCGCCGGCGCGGCTGCTGGTCGCATTCCAGCCGCACCGGTTCAGCCGCACCCAACAGTTGATGGCCGAGTTCGCCGCCTGTTTCGAAGAGGCAGACCGGCTCTGGCTGACGGAGATCTATCCCGCCAGCGAACCGCCGATTCCCGGCATCGACAGCACGGCGCTGGCCGGGGCGATCCGGCGGCAGGGACAGGACGTGGAGCTCGTTCCGACACTCGGCCAACTTCCGGATCAAGTCCGAAACGACATCGCTTTCGGCGATTTGGTGCTTTTTCTCGGCGCCGGTGACATCACCGAGGCGGCGCACGCGCTGGCCGATCAGTTGGAGCAGGCGGCGGCCGGGAGGAGGCAATCGCTGGCATCCGATCTGGCCCGCCGATTGTCGCCGGCTTCGGTCGTGCGCCACGACGAACCTTTGGCCAAACGCACCACGTTGCGCGTCGGAGGCCGGGCGGATCTCTACGTGGAGCCGGCTTCAGAAGCGGATCTGGCCGCGGTTCTGCATTTTTGCGCCGAACACGAGCTGTCGTTTTTGATGCTTGGGCGTGGCTCGAACCTGTTGATTCAAGACCGCGGCATTCGCGGCGTGGTGATTTCCCTGGCGCATCCGCAGTTCTGCCGCATCGAAGTTTGCGGAACCGAATTGGTGTGCGGTGCGGGCGCGAAGCTGAAGGCTGTGGCCGTCGAAGCCAAACGGCACGGCTTGAGCGGACTGGAATTTCTCGAAGGCATTCCCGGCAGCGTGGGCGGCGCGCTACGCATGAACGCCGGCGCGATGGGCGGGGCGACGTTCGAGATGGTGGCATCCGTGCGGTTCATGGATTTCGCGGGCCGCGTTCAGGAACGGAGCGCTGAGGAAATCGAGGTCGAATACCGCGGTTGCCCGCACTTCCGGCACCACATCGCCTTGAGCGCGGTGCTGAAAGCCCGGCCCGAAGCTCCGGAAGCGATCGCGGCCAAAATGAATGCCTGCAGCCAGAAACGCTGGAAATCCCAACCGGCCGCGCCCAGCGCCGGCTGCATGTTCAAGAATCCCGTGTCCATCCCGGCTGGCCGATTGATCGAGGAGCTCGGTTTGAAAGGCACGCGCGTCGGCGGCGCGGTGATCTCCGGCGTGCATGGAAATTTTATTGTCAACGACGGCGGCGCCACGGCCGAGGACGTGCTCGAGTTGATCGATTTTGTGAAACAGAAGGCCCGTTCTGCGCGAAGCATCGAGCTGGAGACCGAAGTGGAAATCATCGGCGAAATCGCGCCGTGCAAAGCAGGGCTTCCGGCGTCCACACCGCTTGAACGGAACTCCGCGGTCCCGGCGAAGCTATGACATGTCGCCTGCACATCACCGTGATGCTGGGCGGCCCTTCGGCCGAACGCGACGTGTCGTTGCGCAGCGGCCAGGCTGTGGCATCCGCGCTTCGTTCGCTCGGCCATGCGGTTGCGGAGTTGGATCCGGTCGATCCGCATTGGAAACTTCCCGAAAAAACCGACGTCGTGTTCCTGGCTTTGCACGGAACGTACGGCGAAGACGGCGCCGTTCAACAGCGGCTCGAGGACTTGGGCGTGCCTTACACGGGCTGCGGCCCCGAAGCCAGTCGCGTCGCGTTTGACAAAGTCCTGACCAAACAGAGGCTCGTGCAGCTTGGCGTGCCCACGGCGCGTTTTGCCGTGGTCAAGTCGCCGTCGGCCCCCTGGCCTGGCGCCTGGAAGCCGCCGGTGGTGCTGAAGCCGGTGCGGCAGGGATCCAGCGTGGGGCTTCAGTTCGTCGATCGCACCGACCAATGGCCGGCCGCGCTGGCCGAGTCGCTGCGCTTCGACTCCGAAGTGCTGCTGGAAGAGCGCATCGACGCGCGCGAGACCACGGTGGGCATCCTGAACGGCCGCGCGCTGCCGGTCGTCGAAGTCCGGCCCAAACGCGGCGCTTACGATTACCAAAACAAATACACGTCCGGCGCGACGGAATACTTTTGCCCGGCGCCGTTCGACAAGGCCACGACCGAAGGGATTCAATCCGCCGGGCTGCGCGCGTTCGATGCCGTCGAAGGCCGGGACTACGGGCGCGTGGATATCATGGTGCGTCCGGACGGCCAGCCGGTGGTTTTGGAAGTCAATACGCTCCCCGGCATGACGGAAACGAGCTTGTTGCCCAAGGCCGCGGCGGCAGCCGGGATTGGTTACGCGGAGCTATGCCAGCGGATGATTGATCTAGCCCTGCGGCGCAGCCGCAGTCGCAGTCCTTAAAGCGTTACAACGTTGCAGCTCTTTGCGCTCTCTGTGGCTAAGCAACGGCTGTTTTAAGGTTTAAGAGTTGCCTTAGCCTGCCAACAATTTCGGCGATTGTAGCGCAGAGTTGCACTCTCAGACACGTTATGTGGTTCAAATCCAAATCGGCCAATCGGCGAATCGAACGGGATCATGTTCTTGACGTGAAGATGCGCGCGCGCCAGATCCGGGCCGGGCGCGTCCGCTTTATCACCAAACTGGGCGCCATCGTTTTCGGCACGGCGCTGACGCTGGGCCTGTTTTGGTACGGGAGCGATTGGGCGCTGAAGGAGTGGCTCTACAAGAACCCCGCTTTCAGCATCAAACGCCTCGACGTCGCGACCGACGGGGATCTTTCCACCGAACAGATTCTGGCCTGGGCCGCGGTGAAGCCTGGCGACAGTTTGCTCGCCGTGGATCTGCTTCGGATCGAGCGCGATCTCCAGCTTCAGCCCGTGATTCAGGACGCGTCGGTCGTGCGCGTCCTCCCGGACACGCTGAAAATCCGCGTGACGGAACGGGAGGCCATCGCGCAGGTCACCGGTTTTCAAGCGCCGTCCGCGGGCGAGCCACCCAAACCCACCACGTTCTATGTCGATCCGGCCGGCTATGTCATGTTCCCGCTTGGGTCGCCCGCCGGCTTACGCGCAAACTCTTCCAACCCGGAGGCTCTGCCGATGTTGACGGGTGTTCTCGGCACGGAGTTGCGCCCTGGCAAGCGGGCCGAGTCCCAGGAAATTCAGGCCGCGTTGCGGCTCATCACTTTCTTCGAACGCTCGCCGATGGTGGGGGTGGTCGATCTCAAAACGATTGATCTTTCGGCGCCGCCGGTCTTGCAGGTGACGACCCGCCAAGGGAACGAAGTGCTTCTCGCGCCCGAAGATCTTGAGCGGCAACTGCGCCGCTGGCGGGTCGTCCATGACTTCGCCGCGCAAGAGACCAAACAGATCGCCTTGCTGGATCTTTCCGTGTCCAACAACGTCCCCGTTCGCTGGCATGAGGCCGGCACCCCCTCGCCGCCTCCTGCCAAACCTCCCAAAACCCAACGTTCGATGAAAAAACATGTTTAAGTCTCATCCTATCATTGTCGGACTGGATCTCGGCACGTCGAAAGTCTGCGCCGTCGTCGCCGAACCAAACGAGACGGGCGCGATCAATGTCATTGGCGTGGGACAGGCCAAGTCGCGCGGCGTGCGGAAGGGCGAGGTGGTTGATGCCGCGGCCTGCGGCGAGGACATTCGCAATGCCATTGTGGAAGCCGAACAGATGGCGGACGTCGAGATCCGCAGTGTTTTCCTGGGCGTCACCGGCGCGCACCTGCGGGGGTTCAACAATCGCGGTTTTCATCCGATCGTTTCCCACGACCGGGAAATCATGGAGGCCGACGTTCAGGACGTCGTGAAGAACGCCAAGGCGATCAATTTGCCGGCGGACAACCACGTCGTCCACGTGATCCGGCAGCATTTCCTGGTGGATGGCCAGGACGGCATTGTCAATCCGGTGGGCATGTTCGGTTCGAAAGTCGAAGTCGATGTCCACGTCATGCACGGAAATTTCAACCGCCTGCAAAATCCGATTCGCATCGTCAAGGGCCTCCAAATCGAAGTGGAGTGCATCGTCTTCAACGGATTGGCCTCCGCGCTGACCTGCCTGGACAACCAACAAAAAGAGCTCGGCGCACTCGTGATCGATTTGGGCGGCGGGACGACGGATTACGTCGTCTATGCCGACGGCGTGATCAAACACACCGGCGTGCTGGCCGTGGGGGGCGACCATGTTTCCAACGACCTCGCCTACGGGTTGAAACTGCCGATGGGCCGCGCGGAACAGCTCAAGATCGAGCATGGTTCGGCCCTCCTGGATCGTTCCGTGCGCGGCAAGAGTCTCCAACTGACGAACTCCCTTGGCACGCCGGAAAAAACCGTGAATCTTGAACACCTGCACCGAATCATGTCCGTTCGTGTCGAAGAGATTTTTCAACTCATTGCCGAGGATTTGGAATCGACCGGGCTGCTGGATTATCTCCGGTGCGGCGTCGTGGTCTGCGGTGGCGGCGCCCGAACTCCGGAGATTCAACGGCTCGGCGAACAGGTGTTCGGCCTGCCGACTTCGGTTGGCAAAGCGACGGCCATCAGCGGTCTTCGCTCCACACTGGATCAACCCGAATTCGCCACGGCCATCGGATTGGTGAAGTTCGGATCGTTCGAGAGCAAGAAACGCGGCGAAGCGCACTCGCTCTTGCCGCGCGGACTCCGAAGCACCCTGGGCCAACTGTTCCGCCGCGGGTAACGAGATTATGACAACTGAAAGCAACCTTCCTCCGCCGCCCAGCCCGAAGCCCCTTTCGGGAAAAGTCATCGGCCTGGGCACCGCCGGGATTCAAGCGGCCGATTACATGGCGCAAACGGACTTGCGCGAACTCGCCTTCGCCGCCCTTCACACCGAGGCGCGCGCGCTGGAGAACGCGGCTGCGCCCGACAAACTGTTGCTCGGCGCCGGGTTGATGCGCGGGCTGGGCGCGGGCGGCGATTCCGATCTCGGCCGAGCCGCGGCGGAAGAGGACTTCGCCCGGTTGAAGACCCTTTGTGCCGGCGCGGACCTGGTGTTCATCCTGGCCGGGCTGGGTGGAGGCACGGCTACGGGCGCGGCGCCAGTATTGGCGCGGGCCGCCCGGGAGACTGGAGCGCTCGTGCTCCCGATGGTCACGCTGCCTTTCGAGTTCGAAGGCCATCGGCGGCAGCAGCAAGCCCGTCTGGGTTTGCAGCAACTCAAAGCGTCGGCGGACGGCGTGCTGAGTCTGCCCAATCAGAAGCTGGTGAAACTTCTGGACGAAGGCGCGCGCGCGCTCGAAGTGTTGAGGCTCACGCAAGAACTGCTGGCGCAGGGTGTGCGCGGCCTCTGGCAAATGCTGACGCGGTACGGCTTGCTGAATGTCGAATTCGCGGACCTCGCTTCAGTGCTCCGGGGCCGCCACTGGGAAAGCTCCTTTGCCTGCGCTCAAGCCATGGGAGAAGACCGGGCGCAGGTTGTCTTTGAAAAACTGCTTTCGAGCCCGCTCCTGGATGAGGGGAAACTCGTCCCGGATGCGGAAGCCATCCTGATCAGTGTGATGGGGGGAGCGGACCTGACGATGTCCGACGTCAACGGCGTTTTGCAGCGCATTCATCAACAGGCGGAGCAGGCGCAACTCATCGCCGGCGCGGCGATCGACGATCAGCTTCAAGGCCAGTTGGCGGTGACGATGGTCGTTTCGCGACGCGGCCAGACTGTTCATGAAGACTCCGCGGCCCTGTCCAGACTCGCGCGCGGATCCAACTCGTCCGATGAACCCGCGGGCCCGGAGATCGAGAATCAATTCTTTGGCGCGCCGGCCCGCCAGCGGCCCGCGTTCCGTTTTGTCCCCCCGCCGCCGGAACTGACGCCCGAACAAACGAAACGTCTCCTGTCACAGCCGTCGGCTCGCCGGCGCAAATCGGTCTCGAACTGGCTGCAAGGCCAGTTGCCGCTGGAAATCATCTCCAAAGGCCGGTTCGACAAAAGCGAGCCGACCCTCCACGACGGTGAAGATCTCGATGTTCCGACTTACATCCGCCGCGGCGTGTCATTGAATTAGCCGATTCCGTGAGGGACGCGGCGAGCCATGTCCGCGCGAAGTAGCGCAGGCTTTCCAGCCTGCGGGTTCACGGAGCTTTCCAGCTCCGTTTGTTGGCTTCTGGGCTTTGGCTGGAGATGGTAGTTTTCCCGAGCAATGCACGGAGTCACTTTTCTGCAAGATCTGGCCGTCGTGATGATCGTGGCCGCGTTGGTCACGGTGCTGTTCCATCGTCTCAAGCAACCGGTGGTGCTCGGCTACATCCTGGCCGGCGTGATCATCGGCCCGCACACGCCGCCCTTTCCGTTGATCAAGGAAGAGGACGCCATCAAAACGCTGGCCGAGCTGGGCGTGGTGTTTCTCATGTTCTCGCTCGGCCTGGAGTTCAGCTTGCGCAAACTGAAGAAGGTGGGCGCCACCGCGCTCATTGCCGCGGCGCTCGAAATCGTCCTGATGGTCGGAGTGGGCTACCACATCGGCCGCGCGTTTGGGTGGAAGACGATGGACTGCATCTTTCTGGGGGCGATCCTTTCCATTTCATCCACCACGATCATCGTGAAGGCGCTGAGTGAACTGGGACGCTCCAAGGAGCGGTTTGCCGAACTCATTTTCGGCATTCTGATTGTCGAAGACATGCTGGCGATTGTCATGATTGCGTTGTTATCCGGCATTGCCATGACCGGCAGCCTGGCCGTGGGCGAGGTGCTGACCACGACGGCCCGGCTGGGCATCTTCCTCGTGGTTGCGCTCGTGATCGGATTGCTGGCCGTGCCACGCCTGCTGAGCTACGTGGCGCGGTTCAAGAGCGATGAAATGTTGCTCATCACGGTATTGGGTTTGTGCTTTGGAGTTTCGCTTTTGGCGGTGAAACTGGATTACAGCGTCGCCCTGGGCGCCTTCGTAATTGGCGCGGTCATCGCAGAAGCCCGCGAGATTTATCGCGTGGAAGCCCTCACCGAATCCCTTCGCGACATGTTCAGCGCAGTGTTTTTTGTGGCCATCGGGTTGCTCATCGATCCCGGATTGCTCGCGCAGCACTGGCTTCCGGTGCTGGTGATCACGTTGGCAGTGGTGCTCGGCAAGGTGGTGTCCTGCGCGTTTGGCGCGTTCGTGGCCGGCAACGATACCCGCACCTCGTTGCGCGTCGGGATGGGGCTGGCTCAAATCGGCGAATTCTCTTTCATCATTGCCTCGCTCGGCGTGACTCTCAACGTAACGAGTAACTTCCTCTATCCGATTGCCGTGACGGTTTCGGCCATCACCACGCTGTGCACGCCTTACCTCATCAAGTCTTCGGATCGGCTCGTCGCCTCGTTTGACCGGTTTGCGCCCGCAAAACTCGTCAATTACCTTGCGCTTTACACGCGCTGGGTCGGCCAATGGGTCCAGAGCCAGCACCGCAGCATAGCCAACCGGCTGGTCCGCAAATGGGCCTGGCAAATGGCGCTCAACGTCGCGATGGTGGCGGGGATTTTTATCGCACTGGGCTTCGTCGGACGGAGGCTTCCCACCTGGCTGCCGGGTTTTCCGGGAGGCGTCCAAAGCCTCGCCGCGCTGGCCTGGCTCGCCGCGATGTTGCTGTCGCTGCCCATGCTCATCGCCACTTACCGGAAAATGGAGGCGCTGGGGATGTTGCTGGGCGAGATGGCGGCGACGCGCCTTGGAACCGGGCCGCGCGCGGCTGCCGTGCAGGCCATCATTGCCAACACCGTCCTCGCGGCCGGGGTGATCGGTTTAGGCTTATTGATGCTCCTCTTGAGTTCGACGATTCTACCCACGGGCCGAGTGCTGGTTTTGCTGTTGCTGATCGTTGCCGCCATCACGGCCCTGTTGTGGCGAACCTTTATCCGCGTTTACTCCCGCGCGCAGGTGGCCTTGGAAGAAACCTTCGCCCAACCGCTACCGCCGCGGCACGCCGAAACCCCGCACCCGCTCGCGGGAATCCTTAAAGAAGCGCTGGTGGAGACCCTCACGCTGACATCGGGTTCGCGCGGCGCCGGAAAGCTCATCCGAGAACTGGCGCTTCGGACAAAAACCGGCGCCAGCATCGTGGGCCTGGAGCGCAACGGCAACCCGCTGATCAATCCTGGCCCCGACGAGGAACTGCTGGCCGGCGATCAGGTCTTGCTCCTGGGCAACCGCAAACAGTTGGACGAAGCACGACGTTATCTGCTCGAAGGAGGAACAACGTAAACTACACTGAACCACGGCTGGGCTAGACTCCTGCCGAGCCAATTGCCATCAAGGAGGCTCGGCAGGAGCCTCGCCCCACCGTTAGTATCCGCACTGCTATCCAAAAAAATCTCCGCGGCTTGCGCAAATCTTTTCCATCTCAACCGATTTAACCCATTTAACGATTTAACGATTTGGTTGCGGCGTCAGCCGCGCCTGGTTCATCTGCGGATTTGGGTTCAAAGCGTCTTCCGAAACTCCTCCATCAACCGGAGGATCTCCTCCCGAATCTGAAACAGCTCTGTGCGTGTCGAAGACACCAGTTCGGTGGGCAAAAGCTCCTTGGGCGCGACCTTTTCCAGCGCGCTTTGCGCGCCGTGCAGATGGCTCAACGCGCGCTTCAGACATGCGACGACGAAAGCGCCGTCTTTCAAGTTGCGTCCGTACGCGAGGCTCTCGAGCGCGCCGGCCAGTTTGGCGCCGGTGATTTGAAATTCGGTCAGGAGCGCGCCCAGATCCTCATCATCCAGTTTGCCGAGACCCAGTTCTTTGCACTTGTGCCAGAGATCCAGGCTGCTGTTGAATGCGCGCAGCGAGAGCGGATGGCTGATGTCGCCGTCTTCTTCGCGCACCCAATCCACGCCTTCCGTGGCCGGGTCCGGCTCCAGGGGCGGCAGGTCGTCCGGCACTTCCAGAGCGAAGCGCTCGTCGTCGGCTTCCGGACCGCGATCGCCCTCTGCCTCCGGGCCTGGATTTTCTTTTTTTTCGTTCAGCGCTTCCTCGATCCAGGACCACCCCATTTCCTTCGCGATGATGCGGTCGCGGTCGGGATGATCCATGTATTTGTCGAGGAGCTCGGAATACTTGTCGGTGCGGGCGTCACTTTCGCGCAGGAGCTTCTCGTAGTCGAACTCGTCCCATTCCTTTTCTTCGGGCGGTTCATGTTTGGCGTTTTCGAGCGCATCGCTGAGCTTCTGCATGAACCCTTGAAATCCGGCTTCAGCATCGGCCCGGCGCTGGGTTTCCTCTTCCGGCGTCAACCGCCAGGCCGGGGGCGAGATCGTAAGCTGATAATCCGTGCTCTCGACAACGACGCGGCCATTGGCCTCGCTGAACCATTCCAGGTAAAGGCAGTTGGCCATGTGTTCCGGCACGTCCAGGCCTTGTTTCCTCCGCTCATACGCTTCCTCCACCGGCATCTCGAGCACGCGCACTTTGCGGGACGCCGTCAAATCGCCGACCGTGCCGCGCTGTAGCGCGTTTAAGACTGCATCCCTCGGAAGGGGAATCGTCTCGCCCGGATTAGTGAAGGTCAGGAGGCACCCGGCCAGATCCGTCGCCGCGTTGCCGCGCAATTCGAGGACAACCGGTTCGCCTTTGCCTTCGAGCCAGATTCTGCCCCGGACGAAACCGCGCTCCCGGTTGTCGATCTCGCCGCGTTTCACGCTGTCATGAATGCGCCAGGCCATAGGCTGTTGCGGCGGGATTGACTCTCATAGCGCGATTAATGGCCAAGGCGACTGGGAATCGCAAGGACTAAGAGCGTGTCCGAAAATTCCGCGGGGTCCTGTTTTCGCGCCAAAGGCCGGATGGCGAGGCGCGACGAAGGAGAATATCCTCCCTGGATCTTCGACTGAGGAGCAACGAAGCCAGGCGGCCTTTGGCGCGAAAACCCTCCGGGCGGCGGGTCTTTTGTCCGTGGCCTGCGTTGGCTCGGTCCTTACAGCCCGCGTTGGGGATGCTCGGACCTCGCCGCCTTGGCCACAGCCAAAATCCCTCGCCGCAGGACCCCGCGCAATTTTCGGACAGGCTCTAAGTAACCCTGAGTTAACTGAATCAGGCGTACTGCTCCTTTGGTTCTATTGTGGACTGGATGGGCGTGGCGTAATCCTTCGCGCATGAAAAATTTGCAGAACAGTTCGTCCGCATTGATGAACGCGGACTTTCCCTCAACCTCGCGCTCCGAGGTTCATGGAAAGTTCTCTTGGTTTCAGAACTATGCACGCGGCCGATGAACCTGAGACCGTGCGGACCGCAGCCTTCAGGCTACTTCCGCGCACTCTCCGGAGTTGAGCGTTGAAGCGGCCTAAGGGTCTGTGCAAAAATAAATTCCGGTTTTGCTGGAGGCGATTTCGCTTTCTGGCGAGGCACGACGAAGGAGCATAGCCAGGGCTCTGCGACTGAGGAGAAACGAAGCCAGAAAGCGAAATCGCCCCA
>Ga0194128_10002822_pt1 | contig 27567 bp, 23 predicted proteins | sample TA2KigCa65mmetaG_FD_148650 | JGI IMG/M metagenome (GOLD analysis project Ga0194128, IMG submission 148650) | Freshwater microbial communities from Lake Tanganyika, Tanzania - TA2015037 Kigoma Deep Cast 65m | ecosystem: Environmental > Aquatic > Freshwater > Lake | place: Tanzania: Lake...
AGCGATTGCGGCCGATGCTGGGACTCAAGAGCTTCCAGACGGCGAAAGCGGTGATCGGCGGTATCGAACTGGCGGAGAAGATCAAGAAGGGGCAATTCAAATTTGGCAAACTAGGCGGGGCAGGGGCCACGATGCCGGAGATCTGGCGAGCCGCGTTGGTTGCGTGATTGGAGTCGGGTTCGATCGAGACCCGCGGGCTGAAATGGTGACAACCCGGTGTCAACCCAGATTTTGCACCAGAGCCATCAACAGCACCCCGGTCTCGGCATTTGCGTTCGACTATTTCGCCGCGCCGCTCTCGGTTCGCAATGGTGGTTCGTTCCGGATTGACGTTCCCATCGTTGTCGAAGCCCGCGGGTTCGATGTAGTCGTCTCGACGCTCCGGGCCCGCGTTTCGAACGCGGTGGGTAATTCGGTCGCTCGCGATGTGCGCCGCTGCAATTGAGTGCCGGTCAGAGTCCCGCCAAATTCGGCCAGATCTTCTGGTAGCCCAGCTCAAGCGCCCAAACATCCACGGCCAGCAGCGACATCTCATCGACCTCGGCCACAAGCGCTGGGTCTTTGTCCACGTGGAATAGATACAGATACGTCGAGCAGGTCTGACACGTCTGTACCTGCACGTGGGGGAAGCCGGGTGTCGAGTAAAACACAAGTTTTTCGTGGTCGGTTTCGCCGCATTGTGGACAGGTGATCCGGCGAAACGGCCATTCGCGGCGGCAGAGACTGCACGCCAGCCGCAATGCTTCACCGTTGCCCTCGGTGCGCAAGATGCCAAGTTGCGGCGCGTGCCCGCAATGCGGGCATTCGTTCGGTTTCGGCTTCTGCTGCTGGATCGGAGCGTGGCGCGCCCACGCCTCCAACGCCAGACGAGCGTAGAAACTGGCCGGCATGAGCGGGTCTGGCGCCTGCAAGTACCGGCCAAGCTCCTCCGTATCGGGCTTGATCTCGCGCAGTGGACCGGGCGCCAGGGGAGCGAGTTCGGCACGCAGTTTGGCAAGCAATCGCGGCAAATCGTCCCATTTCACTGCGCCCGCGGCGTCGACGATTTCGAACGCTCGCGCCATCAGTACGAGGACCTCCGCGGCGTCCGGTTGTTTCGCGGCAAGCTCCCGCGCGCGCTCGGACCTCAACGGCCGGCGACCTCGCGATACCACTTGCCGTGGTGTGACTTGGCCCACTCCTCGCTCACCGTGCCGCGCACCATCGCCTGCAAGGCGCCGGGCACGCCGAGAGTGCTCATGTAAATGTGCACGATGATTCCGCCGATCGATACCGAAGCGCACGCCGGATGCAGCAGGATCGCGCCAAGCCGCAGCGCACGCGGCATCGACTCCGGAAACCAGAGAACGACACCGGTAAATACCAGACCGAGCGCCGCCGCCGACTGCGTCCAGAACAACATTTTTTGCCCCGCGTTGAAACGTCCTGATTCGGGCAGACCCGCCTCGATGTTCTGCGCGTATAGATGCGACTTGGCCAGCCAGATCTGATCGTCCTCGTCTAACTGCATCTGCGCCGACCAGCGCCGGATCATCACTCCAAGCGCGCACGAGAAGATCATCCCCGCCCACGGATGCCAGGCTCTCACGACCTCCCCGCCACCAAACACGCCGGACAGCCAGAACAACTTCGGTGACCAGAGCGCGAGTCCGGTCAGCGCCGCATAGAGAAAACAGATCGCCGATACCCAGTGCGACGCGCGCTCGGCGAATGAGAAGCGGTCTATCTGTTTGGTCACCGCGCGCCTCCCGTGGTCGGCAGTCCCGAAGCTGCCGAGAGATTCGCCCGCGGCGTCGAAGACATGGAAGTGCAAGTCCGACGCACCCTCCCTACGTTCCGCTTGACCTTCGAAGAGCGATCAATCCGCCTTGTCACCATGCACCTCCTTCGGTCCGAATTTCAGATAGTGCAGCATCGCGCCGACCGCCGTGCCAATGAACGCGGCGTTCGCTACCCACTTCAGCGGCCCCTTCCATAGCGCCACCGTCCACGGAATCGTGGGATCCTTCGGCAATCCGTAGCTCTCCGGGGTTGAAGCGTGTTTCAGCACGTAAATCACGTTCGTTCCGCCGACTCCCGGACCATCGTATACACCCGCGTCCTTGTGCCCATCGGCCTTCAATTCCACAGCCCGCTGATTGGCGATCTGAACCAGATCGGCGCGCGCCCCGAACGTCAGACAGTTGGTAGGGCAAGTCCGGATACACGCGGGCGTGAGGCCCGCTCCGACGCGGTCCGAGCACAACGAGCACTTGTACACCTTTTTCGTCGTCGGACTGAGCCGGGGCACATCGAACGGGCATCCGGTTATGCAATAGCCGCAGCCGATGCAGTTGTCCTGATGGAAATCGACGATGCCATTCGGCAACTGCACGATGGCTCCCGGCGACGGGCAAGCCTTCAAGCATCCAGGCTCGGCGCAGTGCATGCACTGGTACTTGGCCATCAGCCACGCCTGCGCGCCGTCTTTGTACTCCTCGTTGAACTTGATCAGGTTCCAGAAGTTCGGCGCCAAGTCCGGCAACGTCTGATACGTGTTGGCGAACACGCCGAGCGTGAACTCCTGTTCGTTCCACTCCTGGCAGGCGACCTCGCACGCCTTGCACCCGATGCACAAGGTGGTGTCGATCAACTTGGCGACGGTGGTCATGCCATCTTCTCCACGTTGACCAAAAAGCCCTTATACTCAGGCGTCCCCGAGTTCGGGTCGAACACGCTCGGCGTTAGATTGTTCACCAGGGGCCCGCGCACGCGGCCGATATAGCCCCAATGAATTGGGATGCCGACATGATAGACCGTCTTGCCGGATACCTTCAAAGGCCGCATCCTTTCGGTGACCAGCGCCGGACCCTCGACCGATCCGCGCGCCGATGTTACGCGAACGTTGTCTCCGCCCTTGATGCCCTTCTCCCGCGCCAGGGCGGCCGGCAGTTCGATGAAGAAGTTGCTCTGTAACTGGGTGCCGCTGGCGACGTGTTTGGTCCAGAAGTGGAAGTGTTCGGTGAGGCGGTACGTGATCGCGACGTAGGGGAATTTCGCCGCATCGCCGAGCGTGTCGGCCGAACTGTGCATCACGGGCGCGACCGGATTGAACGAAACACTCGGGTGCAGCGCATTGGCCACGGGCGATTCCGCCGGTTCGTAGTGTTCAGGAAATGGACCTTCGGCGAGATCGGCGGTGAAGAACTTCGCGACGCCTTCGGGAAGCATGATGAAGGCGCCGTACTGATCGGGCTTGGCGTCGCCTTTGTAATCGGGCGTGTCGCCGGTCCAGCGAGCGCCGTCCCACTTAATCGTCGCGTGCGATGCCGACCACGGCTTGCCGTCCGAATCGGCCGCTGCGCGGTTGTAAAGAATGCGCCGGTTCGCCGGCCAACTCCAGGCGTAGTTCGGATACAGGCCGAGGCCGGTCGGGTCTTCCTGTCCGCGGCGCGCCATCTGATTGCCCGCCTGCGTCCAGGAGCCCGAGTAGATCCAATTGCCGCACGACGTCGTGCCGTCGTCCTTCAGCGCGGCGAAACCGGCCAGTTGTTCGTTGGTGGTGTGATCACGGCCGTTCACCTCGCGGGCGACTTCGTCGAGTGCCGGCGCCTCCGGCTTCGCGTAATTCCACTGCATCGCCTTCAGCGTTTCCGCGCCTTTACCGCCTTCTTTCTCATACAGCGCACGCACGGCGGTGAACAGCCGACCGATGATCTCGTTGTCGGTCTTGGCGAGTCCTGGCGGCGGGACAGCGGCCTTCTTCCACTGCAGCCAGCGCGAACTGTTGACGAACGCGCCGTCCTTTTCGGCGAAGCAGGCGGCCGGCAAGAGCAGCACTTCGGTTTTGATCGCGGCCGCGTCGACAAACTTCGGATAGAACTTGTCGCCGAGCTTCTTCGCGTTCCAAAAGCTGGCGGTTTCGGTCTCGAAGTTTTCCACGACGACGAGCCACTCCAACTGCGCCAGCGCTTCGAGCATCTTCTCCGTATTCGGCCCGTTGGCGACCGGATTCATCCCGAAACTAATGAAGCCCTGCATCTCTTTGCGATGCATGCGGTCGAAGAAAAAGCCCCAGCTCTGATTCTCGCTCTCGCCGAGCTTGGGCAGATTGTGGAAGCCGAAGCCGTTTTCCTTTTTCGCTTCGGGGCCGTAGTAGGCCTTGAGTAGTGAGGTGGCGAACTTCGGCGTATTGCCCCAGTAGTTCATCGAATTCGGTCGCAGAGGCTTCGGCGTGGTGGCCTTCAGATACTCTTCGAGAGATTGATGATTCGCGCGCGGCAGCCGCAGATAACCGGGCAGCATGTTCCAAGCGCCCATATCCGTCGAGCCCTGGATATTAGCGTGGCCGCGCTGCGCATTGACGCCGCCGCCGGGCAGTCCGATGTTACCGAGCAGCAGTTGAAGCATCGCGGCCGTGTGAATCAATTGCACCGAATGCGAGTGGTGCGTCCAGCCGAGCGCGTAGAGAATCGTTCCGACCTTACCCGCGCGGCCCGTCGAGCAAATGACCTTCGCCGCACCGGTGAATTCTTCGCTCGTGCAGCCGCAGATCTCGGCGACCTTCTCCGGCGTATAGCGCGCGTAATGACGCTTCATCGCCTGGAACACGGAGCGGGGATTTTGCAGCGTCTCATCGACCTTGGCGAAACCGCTGCCGTCGAGATCGTACTGCCAACTTGTCTTGTCGTACAACTTCTTTTCGCCGTTCCAGCCGGTAAAGTGGCCGGCTTCGAAGCCGTAATCGTCGCGGAGCAGGAACGCTGCGTTGGTGTGGGCCTTGACGTAGTCCTCGTGGTGCAGGTTGTTTTCGAGCGTGTAGTGGATCAGCCCCCCGAGGAACGCGATGTCGGTGCCGGCGCGCAGCGGGACGTAGGAGTCGCTGACGGCCGCCGTGCGGTTAAAGCGCGGATCGACGCAGATCAGTTTGGCCTTGCGCTTGCGCTTGGCTTCCATGACGAATCGGAAGCCGACCGGATGATTTTCGGCCGGATTGCCGCCCATCACGAGCACGACATCGGTGTTGGCGATATCACACCAGCCATTGGTCATCGCCCCTCTGCCGAACGTGGTGGCCAAACTGACCACCGTAGGGCCGTGTCAAAGCCTGGCCTGGTTTTCGTAGGGCAATATGCCAAGCCCAAAGCGGAACTTGCCCAGAAGATAGTTGATCTCGTTGGTGTCGGTGCAGCCGCCGATCATCCCCAGTGTGTCGAGCCGGTTGACGATACGGCCCTGTGCGTCTTTTTCGACGAAGCCCTTGTCGCGGGTGTCTTTGATCTTTCGCGCCGCCTTGGCGATCGCGTCTTCCCAACTGATCTCGGTCCACTCGGAAGCGCCAGCGGCGCGATAGAGCGGCTTGGTCAGCCGGCGGTCATTGACGACGAACTCTTTGAGCGAGATGCCTTTGCTGCACAACGTCCCGCGGTTGATCGGGCTATCGGCATCGCCCTCGATGTGGACCACGTACGGCCGAACGTTGCGAACGTTTTCGCCGGAGGTGTGAATGACGACACCGCAGCCGACCGCGCAGTAGGGGCAAACGCTGTGGACCTGATTCGTCCTTGCGATTTTCAGGCCGCGAGCGGTGCTGGTGGCCGCCTTCAGGCTGAACCCAAAAGCGGTCGCGGCTGAGGCGGCGAGAAACTGGCGTCGGTTGAGGTTTTGCATCCCCGGTGAAGTTCCATCATACAGGGAGATTACTATTTGATGTTCAGCGTCACCCCCGGAGGGCTGGATGCCTGGCCGAGACGGACCGTCAACGGAACTGCTTTGCCCGATGGTGCGGCGTCCGGAAGACGGGCATTGATCTGTACGATGCCTGCTATCAAACCGGGAGCCGCTCCGGCGCAGATCACCTCGGCGGGAGTGTCGCCAACGAGCACGGATACATTGGGGATCGAAGAGGCAGACGCCGTAGTCGGCACAAGTCCTTCGGGGCCGGCTGGTTGCGGTGGCCCAAGCCCCGTCGCATAGAAGATCAAGACATTGCCTTTGACGGCGGCCGTCTTGTCGCCATTCAGCGAAATTTCACCCTTCGCCAAATCGTACTGAAACAGTGCGGCCTGCCCGGTCCCTGTTCCGTTCAACGTAAAGATCGCCGGCGATCCCGCCGCGCCCGTGAGCGTCAGAGGATCCGACACGATGCCGTTGTATTCCACGCGGAGTGCGTAAGAAAAACCCGGGTCGAGCAGACTCGGCAGCGAGGCCGAGATTTGCCGGGCCGATGTGTAGATTATCGGCAGCGGTGTTGTGTTGAGTAACACGCGCGTGCCTGAGAGCACCGTCGGCACTTGTGGCGTCGCGCCGTCAAACATCGACAGCGTGTCCGGCCCAAGCCCCGTACCGTAAATTGTTATGACAGTCGCCGGAGCAAATGCTCCCGCCAGTTGCGAGGCGCTGTTGACGACCGCTCCGATAATTGGCCCCGGTGGAAGAACCTGAATGCCGATCGGCGATGCCGCTCCACCGCCCGGATCTGGATTCGAAACCGTCAGAATTACGTTGCCCGGATTAGCAAGCAGCGAGGCTGGGATCGTGGCCTGCAAAACGTTTGGTCCAAGAACGTTTGACCGCAACAGGGTCGGCCCGCTACGGACGATTGTCCCGCTGAAAAAGCGATTGCCGTTCACCGTGACCGTCAGGTCAGAGGCGCCGCGCGTGACCTTCTGCGGCCAAACGCCGCTCGTCACCGGTTGGCCCGGTTGGATGGTCAAATTGATGGCGAGTTTCGTCGTTTTTGTGACCGCATCGGGCGAAGCGACGTTCACAGAGCCGGTGCACGATCCGGGTGCCAGATCGCTTACGTCGATGCTCATCGTGACCGGAGTCCGAAAGCCCGGGAACACGGCGCCGGAGGGCGGCGTGACGCGCAGCCACTTCGTTCCGGCGACCGCTGTCGTAAACGACAACAGTCCTCCAGTCGTTGTAATAAACTCCGTCAGGTTCGGGAGCGGTGGATCGCCGAACTTGTATGTCACCGACAGCGTCGTCGCGCTCAACCGAATGTCGGCTGGAGGACCACGTACGGTCATCGTCACCGCAATGGTCAAGTCATCGCCGGCGTTCTCGGGCGTCGTCAACGAAATCGTGTCGTAGTAAACCCCGATCGGCAGCGTCGACGGGTTCACAGCCACGCGCACAGCGAACGGGGTTCGCCCGGAAAGCGGCGTCACCGAAAGCCAAGGGCTTGTGCCGGCGCGAACGCTTATCAGCAACGCCGCGCTTCCGGAAAGCGGCGAGACAGTGAGATTCTGTGCGGCAGGTAGTGTATCGGTCCCGAGCTGATAACTAAACGCCAGAGCGGCCGGAGCGACCTTGATCGCCGGAGCGGCGACCACGCCAACGACCGACATGCAGACCAACCAAAACCGCACACTCTTTTATCGGCGTGCCTGCGCCGCCGAATAGATCAGTTAATTCTTAAGCTCCTCAGGAAAAACCGCGTAACCCTCGGGCTGCGGGTACTGTATTTGGAGATACTGCAATCGCTTGCGGAGGTAGCGGCTGGCGATCTGGCGCGGCCCCGGCTCGACATCGATATCGCAGCAAATGCCATGCAAGTACAGCGTCATCGTATCGATAAAGCTATGCCGCGCGTACTCGCGGAAAAGCTTGGTATCGCCGCGCACGCCGGTCTCTTTGTTCAGCATGTTGAGCTTGGCTTTCCAGCCCGGTTCGTCGACCTCGCCGTGTGCGCGCGATTTCAACTCCTCGCGCAGAATGTTCCGATAACCGGCGAGCACCGTCTCGGGTTCACCGAGGAAAACCAGGCTCGCCACCGAGTAGAAAAAATTGTAGTGATAGTCGGTCGAGTCGACGTCGCGCACGCCGAAAGCAAGCACGTGCGGCTCACCGGGTTCGGTCGGCGCCAGATACACAACCGGCATGTTGACGGCGCGGTCCGGCGGATCGAGCGAAATCTTGCAGTCGGCGGCGTCGAAATCGGTGTTCTTTCCTTTAAGAGCCGGGCGTTCCAGGTACGGAACGAATAGCAGCACGACCTTGCCGATTGCGCCGAGCACGGACCCGGGCAGGGCTTGGGCAGGCTCCTCCACGAATTCCCGCACATCCTCGGCCGTGAATTGCAACGCGGCGGGGAAGTAGGAAAAAACGGCGTTGTGTGAGATGGCTTCGCCGCGGAAGCGGGCGGCGAATTCGCCGAGATTGAGTTTGGTGGTGTCGAGGCCGGACAGATCGGCGGAGGAAGGCATTGAAACTAATTCCAGTTTAACAGCCGCGAAGGGATAGACTGGGTTTTTGGATTCCGTGGACATTCTGATTTCGGCCGGAGAGGCCTCGGGCGATCTCTACGCGGCGACCCTGGTCGAGGAACTCAGGCGCCTGATTCCGAACGCGCGGTTCTTCGGCTGCGCTGGGCCGAAGATGCGGGCGGCCGGCGTGGAAGCGGTTGTTGAGTCGGAAAGCCTAGCGGTGGTTGGCCTCGTCGAAGTGATCATGCATCTTCCGCGGATCTACGGCGAATTCCGAAAGCTGGTCGCGGCGATGGAAGCGCGGAAGCCGAAGTTGGCGATACTCACCGACAGCCCGGACTTCCACTTCCGCGTGGCGGCCCAGGCGAAACGCAGCGGCATTCCGGTGGCCTACCTGGTCGCCCCGCAAGTCTGGGCTTGGCGCAAGGGCCGCGTGAAGACCATGCGTCGAATTATCGACGAGTTGTTCTGCATTTTCCCGTTCGAACCCAAATTCTTCGCCGATAACGGTATGCCGCAAACCTCTTTCATCGGCCACCCGCTGGCTTGGATGGCCAAGCCGTCGATGCCGCGCGAGGAGTTTCTGAAACGCCACGGCCTCGATCCCGCGAGACCATTGGTAACGCTGCTGCCCGGCAGCCGGGCAGGAGAGGCCGCGCGCCATCTGCCTTCAGTCATCGACGCCGTCGAACGCATTCGTCAAAGCGTCGATGTATCCGCCGTCTGGGCGGCGCCGAAGGGGTTGATTGGCCGGATGAGAGACGCATCGACTTTTCGGGAACGGATTTCCCGCTCATCCATCCAATTGATTGAAGGCGAAACATGGGATGCAATCGCCCATGCCAGTCTTGCCTTGGCCGCCAGTGGTACGGTCGCCATGGAGGCCGCATTGATGGGGACCCCGATGGTGACCTACTATCGGGTATCATCGGTCTCCTGGTTTGTGGGCCGTTGGTTGGTCGACGTTCCGTTTTTCACGATGGTGAATCTGGTTGCCGGCCGCAGGATCGTTCCCGAACTGATGCAAAATGAAGGGGATGGCCCGGCGCTTGCCGCGGCCGCTCTGCAACTCCTCACGGACGAAGCCGCGCAGACGGCTATGCGGAGCGAACTCGCCAAGATAGGCGAGTGCTTGCGCGGCGAAGAGTTTCCGCTCGCTCTGGCAGCCAAACGGATTCAATCTAAATTTCTTCCTGACACGGTTTGAGAGTTCACGAATGTTGACACGCAGAGGGTACCTGCCGGCGCTGCCGGCCATCATGATCGCGGCGATGACGGTCGGCGCGCAGAGCCGTTCCGCAGCGGGGCGGATCGACGTGACCGAGATCAAAGTCGCGGCGGAGATCAATCCGCGCACCCAGTCCATCGCGGCCAAGGCGAACATCCAACTCCGCGCGGTCGACGATAAGGTGTCGGCGGCGGTGTTCGAACTGCACAATGCGTTAACTGTCATCGGCGTGTTCGACCCAACCGGCGGCCGCATCGATTCGACCCGCAACTCGCAGGAGTACAGCATCCGGGTCAACTTCGAACCGCCGCTCGCCAAAGGTGACTCCAAGGAAATCGTCGTTCAATACGAAGGCAAGCTGACGGGCGCCGAGGAATCCCCGGTGTATGGCATCAAGTTCGCGGCGATCAAGCCCGAGTATTCGTTCCTGGCGTACCCGGCGCGCTGGTTCCCGGTCGCCGGGTATACAGCCGACCGCTACAAGTCAGAGTTCGTCATCACCACGCCTTCCGGCTACAAAGTTGTAAGCGGCGGCTTGGATCTGCCGAAGCCGGATGGAGACAAGATTTCGACGACCTCTTCGTTCAGCTCCGACACGTTCGGCGGTTCGATCGCGATCGTGCAGAATGAGGGCAAGAAGGTCCAGTCGGGCGGCGTCACCTCGACGATCTACTTCCGCGGCGAGTCCGCGCCGGCGGCTGAGTCTTGGGGCGAGGAAGCCGGCAAAGTCCTGGCCATGTTGACAACCCAGTTCGGCCTCGCGCCGTCGTCGAACATCGTCATGGTGGAGACCGAAGACGGCGCGCCCAACGGCTACGCCGCGCCCGGCATGTTGTTCCTGTCGCCCAAAGCGATCGGCAAAGAGGCGAATCCGAAACTGCTCGCCAATCAATTGGCGCGCATGTGGTACGGGATGCTGACTTCGCCCACGACGCGCAATCACCTCTGGATCACCAACGGCATGGCGCGCTACGCCGAACTGATACATACCGAGCAGACTGTGAACGCCGCGGCTTTGGAGAACGAACTGCGCGACACCTACGTCGAAGCTCTGACCGTCGACAACCCGCCGTTGATTCAATCGGCGCGATTTGAAGACTACTCGCCGGAGTATTGGGCGGCTACCGCGGCGAAGGGCGCGGCCGTGTACCAGATGCTCCGCAATGTGCTCGGCGACGACAAGTTCAAAGAGCTGCTCAAGGCAATTCCCGACAAGTTCGCGAACAAATCCGTTAACACCGACGATATCCGGAAGCTGGCTTCGGATCTCGCGGGACAGGACATCGGCTACTTTTTCCTGCAATGGATCGAGTCGAGCGGCGCGCCCCAGTTCAAGCTCGAATACACCGTGTATCGCACCGGAAAGGGGTTTCGTATTCTCGGCAAGATTCAGCAGGACTTGGACACGTTCCGCATGCCGGTCGATTTGAAGATCGAAACCGAAGGCAATCCGGAGTTCAAGCGGGTTGAAGTGTCTGGCCCGGCGTCGGAGTTCGTCGTCGAGACGTTTGGCAAGCCGAAGAAAGTCGACATCGATCCGAACCTGCGCGTGCTGCGGATGTCGGCTACGACGCGCGTCGCCGTCTCGATCCGCCGAGGCGAGATGTTCTTCGAGATCGGCGAGTACGGTGAAGCGTTGAAGGAGTTCCAGAAGGCGCTGGAAGTGAACCGGAACAGTTCGTTGGCTCACTACCGCGTGGCCGAGATTTTCTTTCTCCAGAACAACTACCAGTCGGCGGCCAACGAGTTCCGCGAAGTGCTCAACGGTGACATCGAACCGAAGTGGACCGAGGTGTGGTCGCACATCAACCTCGGCCGCATCTTTGACGTGACCGGGCAGCGCGAGCGCGCCGTCAACGAATACAACCTCGCCGTGCGCACCCGCGACAATACGCAAGGCGCACAGGAAGAAGCCGCGAAGTATCTGAAAGAGCCGTACAAACGGCAGCGGTCGAGCTTGTAGAGCACACGATCACGCGGGCATATACAATACCCGCATGAGGATTTTTCTTCTTTTCTCCGCGGCGCTGTGCGCGCAGCATTACGATGTCGTTCTCAAAAACGGCAGCGTTATTGATCCCAAGAACAACGTCAACGCCGTCCGCGATGTCGCTATCAAGGACGGCAAGATCGCCGCCGTCGCCGCTTCCATCGACGGCGCACAGGCGAAGAAAGTCATCGACGTCAAAGGCCTCTACGTCGCGCCCGGTCTGGTCGATCTTCACGTCCACGTCTTTTATGGCGATGGCGCGAGCTACAGCGATGGCCAACTCAGCGTCATCCCCGATTCGCACACGTTTCGCAGCGGCGTAACGACCGTGGTCGACGCCGGTACCTCCGGTTGGCGCAACTTCGACATTTTCAAGAAGCGCATCATCGACCGCAATAAGACCCGCGTGCTGGTGCTGTTGAACATCGTTGGCGCGGGCATGGGCGGTTCCGTCGAGCAGAATATGAACGATATGGATCCGGCGCCCGTCGCGAACCTGATTAAGAAGCACTCCGATGTCATCGTCGGTGTCAAGACCGCGCACTTCGCGGGGCCGGAGTGGATCGCCGTCGATAATGCGATCAAGGCCGGCGAGATTGCCAATGTGCCCATCATGGTCGACTTCGGCACCTTCCGCGTTGAACGTCCGCACGAGGAACTGATCACCAAGAAACTACGCCCCGGCGACATGTACACGCACACTTATCTTGCGTGGGTGCCGATGCTCGACGACAAAGGCAAAGTCCGGCAGTATCTGTTCGACGGTAAGAAGCGCGGTGTGAAATTCGACGCCGGCCGCGGCGGCGGCAGCTTCGTGTTCCGTCACGCGGCCCCGGCGATCAAGCAGGGTTTCATGCCGGACTCGATATCGACCGACCTGCATACGTCCTCGATGATTGGCGGCATGAAAGACATGCCTAACGTGATGTCGAAATTCCTCAACATGGGAATGACGCTGCAGCAAGTCATCGCGGCGTCGACGTGGCAGCCGGCGCAGCAAATCAAGCGCACCGATCTCGGCCATCTCTCCGTCGGCGCTGTCGCCGACATCGCGGTTCTAAAGCTCGAAAACGGCAACTTCGGATTCGTCGACGTGTATGGCGCGAAGATGAACGGCAAGCAGCGGCTGACGGCGGAACTGACGCTGAAAGATGGCCGCGTCTACTGGGATCTGAACGGCCTCACGCGAGAAAATTGGGAAAAGCTCGGCATTTACAACTCGCAGGGCGACGGTGTTTGGGACGGCACGACCTCGGGCGGCGTCCGCACGCGGCGATGAGCGCGCGTGACGAAATCGTTGCGATTGTCGATGAAGCGAATAACGTAACCGGCAGCGCGCCGCGGTGGCGGATGCGCGCCCTTGGGTTGATTCATCGCGCCACGTACATCGTCGTTACCGATCCAGCCGGACTCCTATACGTTCAAAAGCGGGCTGCCACCAAGGACGTCTACCCAGGTTGGTGGGATCCGTGTGCCGGCGGCGTTGTGTTGGCGGGCGAGTCGTGTGAGGAATCGGCCGTTCGCGAACTCGAAGAGGAGATGGGCATCGTCAACACACCGCTCCGCTTCCTCTTCGACTTTTACTTCGCCGAGGGCCGCGTCTGGGGCCGCGCGTTTCACGCCGTCTACGATGGGCCCTTGCGATTGCAGGCGGAAGAAGTCGAATACGTGGAACGCATGACGGTCGACGAGATCTTGCAATCCGCGGAGCCGGTTACGCCCGATGGTCTGGAGGTCGTACGGCGATGGTCAGGCTTAACAAAAGCCCAATAGCCGCTAGCCCCGCGCCGAGATAAACCGAAGTCGGCTTGAAGCGGTAGTCGATTTCGTGCAGGCCCGCTTCGACGACGACAGCGCGGAGCGCCCCGTAGGCTTCGTGAATGGCGGCGGACTTGCCGTCGATTGTCGCCTGCCAGCCGGGAAAGTGCGTGTCGGCGAGTACGACCAAACCGCGGCACTTCATGTCCGCTTTAACGCGGACGCGGTTCGGCGCATAGGCTTCCACGGTCACCTGATCGCCGGCACAGGATTCGAGCGCGATCGGGTCGTTTACGGTCAACGCTATCTCGGCCGGATCGAATTGCGGATTGTCGATGTGCACCTCAAGATGCGCGGGACTCGGCACGGATTCGACCCGGTGAACGGCGCGGGCGCGAGGAAGGGGATTCGTCACGCTAAAGACCTTCACGTTGTCTTCGCGGCCATCGCACACGGGGGCGAGCGTCTCGGGCAGATCGGGGGCTTTGGCGATGTAGTGGGTGATGGCGAAGATGCGCTGTGCGTTCTGCGTGTGCCGGCCGTAGAGCAATAGATTCGCCGTCGCGGCGGCGGTGTAGCCCTCGTGCATGTCGATTCCGTGCAGGTCGCCGAAGTTGGCGGGAACGTCATGATCGTTCACGCGGACGCGCGTCGGGCCGGGCTGCCTGTTCAAATAGTCGACGATGTCGCGATGTGTCCGCAGTCCGCGCGCGTAGGGCTGCGCATTCTCTTCATAGCGGCTCTGCCAGGGCTTCGTAAACGTCGCGTGCCATTCGGTGATCATCATCAGCAATAGCAGTGCGGCGGTTACGGGCTTGGTGAGTTTGTCGCGATTGCGTTGTAGCGCAAAGAAGCCGTACGCCACCAGCGCGGAAAGTACGGTTTCATTGGTCGTGTCGACTTTGAAGATTATTGCGGCGATGAGAATCAGTGCGCCGAGCGCAGCGGCGATCATGGCGATGCGCCGCGCGGCCTGGCGGCCGTAGCCCCGCAGGAACTGATCGGCGCCAAAGGCTGCCAGAATTACGAGCGCGAAGTCGAGAATCACAATCGCGCGCGACGGAACGCGTGCCTTGCTCAACATCGGTACGATCGCGTAGAGCCATCCGTGCACCGGCGTGAACGCTCCGAGCGCGAAGATGCCAGATCCGAGCGCGACGAAGGCCAGCCACTTCACCGGCCGCAAACGCCAAGCGGTTGCGATTGCCAGCGCCGCCAGCGCGATCGTCACGATACCGAGGAACGCCGAAGAATCGGCGTTCGTTCCTTGTCCGGGCAGGACAAGTCCGGCAAGGCTACGCGGCGTGAGGCTGTAGATCGAACTCGATAGATACGCAACCGGATCGTTCCAGCCGACGGGGCCATTGGCTGGGCCCCAGCGCCTGGCGAGCCTGCCGAATTCGATCGTCGAAAGCATCTGCGCCGAGGCGATCATCGCCATGATTGTCATCGAAACAAACGCCTGCTTCCACCGTCTTGAAACGAACCAGGCAATCGTTACGCCGAGTGTTGTCATCAGCGGAATTTCGTGATGCCCGCTGAGCCAGCTCAGGCCCATGAATAGTCCCGCCAGCGCTGCGGGCCGAAAGCTCGACGAGCGGATCGACTGCGTCACGAAATGCGCGATATACGGAATCCAAATTGCACCGTTCAACACATCGATCCACGGAACGCTTCCCGTGAAACCGGCAAAGGAAAACGCCGCCGCGCCCAGTATCGATGCGGTCCGCGAGCGCTTCAGTCCGCGGCATAGCAGATACGCGCCCAGCGCTGCGATGAAATGCAGAATGACGAAATACACGTTCAACGTCTGCGTCTTGATTGAACCGTCCGTGTCGAGGGGCATCATCAACATCGCTAAGTTGAGCGGATAGATCGGCCCGGGCTGCGTCTGTCCGATCAACGGTTGTCCCATCCAGATGTGTGGGTCCCAGAGGGGAAACCGGCCGCGATGAAATTCTCTCGCCTGAAACTGCAACCGCGGAATTTCCAGCGCGCACATGTCAGGATGATCGAACCAGATGAACTCGCCGCGCGTAGCCGTCAGTTTCCAATAGAAGCCGGCGGTGAGCAGGGCAAGGGCGAGAAATGGCGTTGCTCGGGCGTGCATGGCCTAGCTTCGTACTTTAGCAGCCCGGTATCCTAGTAAGTATCTATGCGCTTCCTTCTTTTGTTGTCCGCGGCCGTATTCGCGCAAGTTCACGACCCGCGCAATATTGTCACAGGGTCCGTGATCCCCGACGAGTTCTACGCCGATCAGCCCTACATCGTCAAGACCAACGACGGCGCGTGGCTCTGCGTGATCACGACCGGTCCGGGCCAGGAGGGCGCGGGCGGTCAACACGTCGTCAGCCTGCGCAGCACCGACAAGGGCAAGACGTGGGAGAAGGCGGTTGATATTGAACCAAACGATGGCCCCGAGGCTTCCTATGCCGTCACGCTGAAGGCTGCGAGTGGCCGTGTCTATGTCTTCTACAACCACAACACGGACAACGTTCGACAAGTCATCGCCGACAAGCCCGCCTACAAAGACGGCTTCAATCGCCGCGTCGATTCGCTGGGGCATTTCGTCTTCAAGTACACCGACGATCACGGCCGCACGTGGTCGCGGGAGCGCTATGAAATTCCTCAGCGCGACTTCGAGATTGACCGCAAGAATCCGTACCAGGGCAAGATCAAGTTCTTCTGGACCGTGGGGAAGGCGTTCGCCTACAAAGGCGCTGGCTACGTACCGCTGCATAAGGTCGGCGGCTTTGGCGAGGGCTTCTTCACATCGAGCGAAGGCGTTCTGTTACGCAGCGCCAACATCCTGACCGAGAGCGATCCGCGGAAGATCACGTGGGAAGCGCTGCCTGATGGCGATATCGGCATTCGCACGCCGAAGGGCGGCGGGACGATTGCCGAGGAGCAGTCGTTCAGCGTGATGAGCGACGGGTCGATTTTCTGCGTGTTCCGAACGATCGACGGGCACTCCGCCCACACCTACAGCCGCGATGGCGGGCGCACGTGGGATCCCTCGCAGTACATGCGTTTCGCCGATGGCCGTCTGATGAAACATCCGCGCGCCGCGAACTTCGCGTGGCGCGCCGAAAACGGAAAGTATCTTTACTGGTTCCACAATCATGGCGGGCGATTCATTCGCGAGCATCCGCGGCAGCGCACGAACGCATACGAAGACCGCAATCCGGTTTGGCTTTCCGGTGGCGTGGAGGCCGATGGTCCAACGGGCAAAATCATCCGCTGGTCGCAACCGGAGATCGCACTTTATGACGACGACCCGATTATCCGTATGAGCTATCCGGATCTCGTCGAAGATGGCGGCAAGTTCTATCTCACCGAAACGCAGAAGGACGTGGCGCGCGTGCATGAACTCAACCCGAAGCTGCTCGATGGGTTGTGGGGCGCGGCGGCGCCGCCTTCGCCCGTTGCTCCCGCCGATGTGACGTTCTATCAACGCTCACGCCGCGCCGATCACGGCAAGGAGGACTTGCGCGCCGGATTCACCCTCGATCTCTGGGTGAATCTGTCGAACCTCGACGCGGGCCAAACGCTGCTCGCAAGCGCCGGCGCGACGTTGCGCACGATCGCCGGCGGCGCGGTGGAGTTGACGCTTTCCGATGGCCGCACCGAGAACCGCTGGGCGTCGGACGCGGGATCGATCGTGGCGGGCAAGCCGCAACACATCGTCGTAATCGTCGACGGCGGGCCGAAGATCATCAGCTTCATCACCAATGGCCAGCTCAACGACGGCGGTGTCCAGCGGCAGTTCGGCTGGGGCCGCTTTAGCCCGAATCTGAAAGGCGTGAGCGGGCTAGCGCAGTTGAAGACATCACAAGCGGTTACGAAGTTTGCTTTCTACCCGCGCGCGATTTTCACGGCCGAAGCCATCGCCGGCTTTACGCAGACTTCATCATCTCGTCCCAGGTAACTTCGCGGCGGGCCTGCATGGCCATGCGGCCGAGAATCGCCGTGAGCGTGCTCTCGGCGCCGCGGACGCCCGTGTTTTCCACCTTGCCGGTGGAGATGCGATCGACGAAGGCCTTCACCGAATCGATAGTGTTATTTCGCGGCGATTTTTCGAACGTCTCGTTGCCGGGGCCGCGGAAGTGCCTCCAGTGGTTTTCGGAGGTTTCGAGCATTCCTTTGGTGCCGAAGAACTGTTCGACGACATCGCGATACCGCGCGGGCGCGAGTGTTGCGCCGAGCAGTTGTCCCTGCACGCCGTTCGCGTATTCATAGGCCACGAAGTTATGGTCGCTGGTATCGCCTTGGCGGGCCTTGGTCGAACCACCCGCGCCGATGGCGCTCTTGGGCCGGCCGCCGAGAAACCAGTTCAACACGTCGATCGAATGCACATTGTTCTCGACGATCAGATCTCCATTCAAATCCTTCCACGCATACCAGCCGACGATCTTGCCCATTTCGGTCGATGGCGGTGGCAGACGGCGCTCTTCGTTCCAGGCGCCTTCGCTTTTGATGAACCGCGCGAAGCCCATCTGAATCGAGCCGATGTCGCCGGAATCGGCGACGGCTTTCGCTTTTAAGTAAAGCTCGGCGTAGCGGCGCTGAAAGCCGAAGTTGATGTTGATCTTGCGATCAGAGCGATCCGCGAGTTGCATGATCTTCTTGCAGTCGGCGACCGTGCCGGCGGCGGGTTTTTCGATGTAGATGTGCTTGCCGGACTTGACCGCGGCTTCGAAGTGCTCGGCGTGCAGGAAGACGGGCGTCGCGATGATGATGGCGTCGATGTCGCTCTCGAGCATCTTGCGGAAATCGGCGTAGAGGCGCGGATTGTCAACGCCGATACGCTTTTTGGCGGCCTCCATCTTTTCAGGGAAGAGATCGCAGAGCGCGACCACGCGGCCCGGCGTGTTCTTGGCCAGCATCTCGGCGACATACGTGCCGCGGTTGCCGTTGCCGAGTACTCCGACAGTAACGGCCGAATTTGTTTTGGAGCCTTGGGCGAAGGCGGCGGATATGGAAGCGGCGAGCGCGGTGCGTCGTGTCATTGCGGGAGTTCTCCGGAGGCGCGTAGCAGGGTTTCGTGGAGCAGAAGTTCGTGATCGTAGGAGTGCTTGAGCGGCTTCTTCTGGAGGATCGCTTGCGCAAGTTCCTTGAAGTCTTCGACAAATCGCGGCTGTGGCGGCACTGTGGCCGTTTGCCAGCCGGCTTTGTAAGGGCCGTTGGCTTTCTTCATAAAGACGCGCATGCCGATGGGGTTGGCTTCGGGGTGGAGGACGATCGTCCCTTCGGTGCCGTTGATTTCGAGACTGCGCAGATCGCCCGCGCCGGCCTTTTTCGCCGACTGCGTTATGACGGCGAGCGCTTTGTCGTACTCGAAGACCGCGACGTTGTTATCGGCGAGTTTGTCCTTCACGCTGGTGTCGTGTCGCAGCCAGCTCTTGACGGTCTTCGGGCGGCCAAGGATCTCGATCACGCGATCGATGACATGGCCGGAGAGTTCAAACAGCCCGCCGCCTTTGTATTTGGCTTCGACATCGCGCTGGCCCTGATCGCGGTCGGCGGACATGTCGGCCTTGACCATGAACACCTCGCCGAGCCAGCCCTGCTTGGCGGCGGCGATGGCATCGACGACGGCTTTGTGCCAGCGCCAGAGATAGCCAGTTTGAATGATAAGGCCTTTCTTGCGCGCGTCTTCGACGAGTGCTTTGAACGGCGCCCACTCGTTGCCGGGAGGTTTTTCGAGATGCAGATGTTTGCCCGCCGCGATCACTTTCTTCCCGAGCGGAATCGCTTCCCAAGCCGCGCATTCGACAACGACGAGTTGGATCGACGGGTCTTTCAAGAGCTCGGCCTCGGTCATCCACTTGGCGCCGGCGAGGCGCGGGTCTTTCCGCCCGGCGGCGTTGCGCGCGGGATCGTCGTCGGCGATGCCGGCGATTTCGTAGTCGGAGTTGTCGAGCGCGGCTTTGTACTTGCCCGAGAAGTGGCTGTGGCCGATGCCGAGGAATGCGACTTTTACTTTGCCGGGCGCGGCGAGCGCAGCGCTTGCGGCTGCTGTCGAGAGGAAGAGGCGGCGGTGCATTTGGTGCTTCGATTCTATCGCGCGGGAACTCTTCGAGGGGCGGCGGGTCCGAATTGACCGGTGCCGCCGTGACGTTCAGTTCGATCCGTCTCAATTCGCGTTCGGTAAGCGGGAGTCTTCGGAAGTTCTGCAGAGCTTTCGACGGCGGGCTGTCGGAGGCATAAACCAGCCGCTTCATGCCGATCCTGCGCAGGAGTCGAACGAGCGCGTCAGGCTTCGATTCCCAGAGAGCTATCGACACATCAATATAGACGCGCTTCATCCGTCTGTCGCGCGCCGCCATTGCGTCGGCGAACACGGTGAGAGCCGCCTCGACGCCTGCGCCTGTCGAGCACCCCAAGGACGGCGTTTATCGTAGCTCGACCTAATGTGCGCAACGATCGCCATGCGATACCGATTCGCTTCCGTTAAGACTCGGCGTAACTGGGCGACACTTCCGAAGTGAAGTTTGAGGCCCCGGCGCAACCGCGGGTCCTTGGCGCAGCGGGCGATCTCGCGCACGGCGTAGTCTTTCAACGGATTGACGCCGCAGAAAGCCGTGAGCCGTTTGGGGAATTGCGCGGCTTGTTCCGCCGTCCAATCGTTCTCGGCCTGCACGCGTTCTTATTCGTCGGCGACCGGTCGGCGATTGGGATTGCCCAACCGATAGGCGATCGAGAGCAGCACCGCACGTTCGATTTTCGCTTCATCCAACTGCTTGACAAGTTCCGCGGCGGATTGCGCGTAGCCCTCTGGCGGCGCCAACGCCGAGCGCGGAAGGTGCTGATGGTGATCGACACTCGGCTGGGCGGCCAGAGTCACACACGCAAGGAAAGCGAGGCGCATTTGAAAAGTAGAATAGCAAGGCGACGGCAGTCTGCCGTCGCGACTAGGGTTACGCTCCCCGATGCGCTCGCAAAAATGACCGGATCTGCCGCACGGCCAGCGGAATCCGCTCCTTCGGCTCCTTCCACGGAAACATGCTGACTTCTGCTTTCGGCGCGAGCATCGCCGCTTCCATCGCCACGGCATACGGATGTGCCGGAATGTCGTCCGGCAATATCAGTACTGGCGTTTGACAGGAGCGGACGAAATCGCGCGAGACCGTGAAAACGAAATCGGCGTTGGTCCGGTACATCTTCGTGAGGAACTTTTCCGCAGCCCCTGTGGAAATCTCCGGGCGGCGTTTGACGAGATCCGGGCCCCAGCCCTTGCGGTTGTTGTCATAGAACAAATCGCGCATATCGGGGCGTGATCCGCTCGGTTGCGCGAGCACTGCGGCGACGACACGGTTCGGCGCGCGGCGCAGAAGGTTCCAAATAAACGGACCTCCTATACAGAAGCCGAGCACCATGAATTTTTCGATGCCGAGATGGTCCATCAGGCCAAGGTGATCGTCGGTGTAGGAATCCCAGGGGCGATCGACTTCGAGAGGGCCGGTCGATTGGCCCGGATTGGCGTTGCGGAGATCGGCGGCGATGCACCGGTATTCGTTTTTGAACTCATTGATTGGGTTGAAGGGGCTCGCGTTTTTCAAGCCCTCGATGGTCGAGTTCAAGCCGCCGCCGGCGATGAGCATGAGCGGGAAACCGGCGCCGTGTTCTTCGTAGCGAATGCGGACGGGGCCGCGTTCATAGAAGCGGTCTTTCTGTTGCGCGAGCAGACTGACCGCGGCGCCGGTGGCGATGAGATTACGTCGAGTGTGGCCCATCTATGCCTTTTTCTTCTTTTTCTTCTTCTGTCCGTCAGCCGCGCGTGGCTGCCAAAGCGGTGCGATGTTCTTCTTATTCCACTCTTCCCACGCGGCCGACATCGCGCGCATCCGGTCCTTCTCCTGCGCGGAGAGATCGTTCTTCTCGCCGATGTCTTTGGCGAGGTTGAACAACATCGGCGCTTCGCCTATCGATACGAGTTTCCAGTCGCCTTCGCGCATGGCATATTGCCTTCCGAAGCGCCAGAACAGCCGCGCGTGCGGCGCCGCTTTCGTCTTGCCTTGCATATGTGGCAGCAGATTGACGCCGTCGAGTTTCCACGATGCATCCGGCGTGCCACCCGCGGCTGCGATCGCGGTCGGCAAGATGTCCAACGCGATGATCGGATGGTTGAACACTTTGCCTTTCGGAATCTGGCCGGGCCATTGCACGATAAACGGCACTCGCAACCCGCCTTCCCAAACTTGCGCCTTGTATCCGCGCAGCGGGCCATTTCGAGACGTGTTCGTGGGTGTTGGGCCACCGTTGTCGGTGAAGAATACAACAAGCGTCTTGTTCGTCAACTTGTGTTTGTCGAGCGTCTTGAGCACCGCACCGACGCCGTCGTCGAGCGCCGCCGTCATGCCGGCGTATAGGCGCCGCTGCGGATCGGTAATCTGAGGGAACCGCGCGATGTATTTGTCGAGCGCGTGCATAGGAGTGTGCACGGCGTTGTAGGGCAGGTAGACGAAGAACGGGTTATCCTTGTTGCGTTCGATGAAGGACACGGCTTCGCGCGTGAACTCGTCGGTGGCGTAGTCGACCTTGTCGACTTTCGTATCGCCGCGATAGATCGGATTGGCGGAATCGGCGTTGGCGTTGGTATAGCTGTGCGCGCCGCCGAGGAATCCGTAGAACTCATCGAAGCCGCGCCGCATCGGGCGATACTGTTCGCGATAGCCCAGATGCCACTTGCCGAACATCCCGGTGCGATAGCCCAGCGCCTTGAAGCGCGCCGGCATCGCGGTTTCGGTGAGCGGAAGCCCGAAATTTTCGACTGCCTGCTCGGCCGGGCCGGGATTGAACTCGTGGCCGAAATGCGTCTGATAGCGGCCCGTCATCAGGCCGGCGCGTGTCGGCGAGCAGTACGGGCACGAGACGTGGGCGTCGGTGAAACGTGTGCCGTTCTTGGCAATCGAATCGATGTTCGGCGTTGGGAGATCGCTGCCATAACAGCCGATGTCGCCCCAGCCGAGGTCGTCGGCGAGTATGACGATCACGTTCGGTTTGTTGTCAGCCGCTCGCGCCAGCGGCGCGGCGGCGAGTGCGGATAAGAACTGTCTGCGATTCATGACGATTTTTCTCTCAACTTGGTGATTGCGGCCAGACGGCTCTTCAACTCCGCGCGCGTCTTTGCGTGCGCGGCGCTGTTGCCGAGGTTCTTGAGTTCTTTCGGGTCGGCCTGATAGTCGTACAACTCCACGCCTTCGGCGCCGCCGTCCCACTCGGTGTAGCGATAGCGCTCGGTGCGGATGCTATAACCCATCAGGGACTTCTTTGCGTTGTTGCGATTGCGGGCGACCTGGCTGATCGCGGGGCGATCCCACTTCGCGTTCGGATTCTCCAGAAGCGGCCGCAGGCTCTTTCCATGCAGGTTCGACGGCACTTCGGAGAGTCCGCAGAGATCGGCAAGAGTTGGATAGAAGTCGAGCATCTCGACCGTGCGCGGCGACGCCTTTCCTCTCGCTTTCACGCCGGGTCCCGCGAAGAGCAACGGTATGCGCGTGGCGGCCTCGAAGACCGTTTGCTTCATCCACTGGCCGTGCTCACCGGTGCCGTAGCCGTGATCGGACCAAAAAACAATGACGGTGTTGTCGGCGATACCGAGGCGATCGACCGCGTCGAGTAACCGTCCGACGTTGGCATCGACGAACGAAATCGCGGCGTAGTAAGCTTGCAACGCTTCCTGCTGAAGCTGGTACGACATATTCCAGTTCGGAGGCGATGTAAAGTAAGCCCACGGCGGCGCGATACTGTTCTCGCCTTCGACGAGTTCGATCGGCCGCATCTTCTCGGCGGGGTACATGTCGAAGTACTTCTTGGGCGCGATGTAGGGGCAATGCGGCCGGTAGAAGCCCGCGCCGAGGAAGAACGGCTTGTCCTTGCTTTGCTCCATCATCTTGATGATCTCGGTGGCCACCATGCCGTCGGTGTGTTTTTCATCCGGTTCCGGCGACGCATAATAGCAGATCGACGAACCAATGCCCGTACGTTCCGGCGTCCCGAATTTCAGCTTCGGCTCTTCGTCTTTATCCACGCCCTTCGGATTCACGCGGTGCTGCCAGGTGGGCGCGTCGTCGAGGCCGTCGGTACCAATCTGTCCCGGATTGCCGTAGTGATAAATCTTGCCGACGCGCGCGACGTAGTAGCCGTTCTTCTGGAAGCACTGGCCCAGCGTGACGACGTTCGGAATCGCCTCGCGGAAGTGCTTCTGCAGGTTGTAGATCGTCGTTGTGTCGGGTCCGAGCCCGGTCATTAGCGAAGAGCGCGACGGACTGCAGAGCGCGAACTGCGTGTAGGCGCGTTCAAAGCGCACGCCGCGCGCGGCAAGGCGGTCCAGGTTCGGCGTTTTCACCACCGGGTGGCCGTAGCAGCCGAGCGCGCAGTTCAAATCGTCAGTCGCGATAAACAAAACATTTGGCCGGCGTTTTGTTTGTGACGCCGCGGCTAGCGAAGCGAAGAGAAACGATCTTCGTGTCATGTGTGTTTCCTCAGAACGGGTAATAGAATTTCGTCGAGCGCCCAGTCTTCGAGATCGGCGAGCATGACGCCATCATGCAGGCTCCAGTGTTCGGTGTGGGTCAATACTTCATCTTTGTGAAGCGTTGTGAATGGACCCATGGTTTCGAGTTCGAGGAAATCCGCGTTGGTGAAAATTTCAAACGACGCGCCGAACTCCGGATGTTTCTTCGATGGATCGGGATGATACTGCTTGACGAACATTTGGCCGTCGAGGAGATACGCCCCGAAGGTGTGTTCGTTGAAATGGCCGAGCTTTTGCGGGCGCGGGTTATCCGGATCCTGTCGCAGCGTCAGGTACTTGTTGGTGAACTTCCAGCGCGGATCGCTGAGATCGGTGAACGCCCACATGGTAAGCGGATTGGTCGGTTCAAGACACTCCGGATGAGTTCCACGCGGCGGGAAGCCGCTGATGCCGAGCCCGCCTTGCGCCATTACTGTTGGCGTCCACGCGGCAATTTCGACGGGGAGCAAATTGCGATTCGCGATCTTGTGAACGACCGTGACGCGCGTGTCCTCTTCGGCCAGCGTGATCACCATCGTCTTTTGCAGACCCGTCTCGGGTTCCACCGGTTGAATCGCGGTAACGCCGTTCGTGCTGGCCTCGATCGCGATCGGCCCGTTGTCGAGCGCGTAGGTCGCGTGGCGATCCTCCGGCCCCTTCCACAACCGATGCCCGCCTCGGATCGTCCACGTCGCTTCTCCGGACTGCCCGAGTTGCTCGGTGAACTCCTTGAACAGGTTCTGCTGGCCGATGAACGCATAGCGCATGATGCGCGGTCCGATGTCTTCGGTGACGATCAGTTCAACGGTGCCATTGGCGAGGCGGAAGCAGTTCTCCCAGCCCTTCCACGGAATTCTTTCGATAGTAATAGCCACTGGGTCATTTTATGGCAAGCACGGCGTCCGAGGGTGTGCCGGTCTTCTTGGCGTGTACTTCGCGGAAGCCGGCGGCGCGGCACAACGCTTCATATTCAGCCGCCGATCGCTCCTGTCCCTCGGTGCAGGTGAGCATCGAAAGAGACTGCATGAACGCGCTCACCGGGCCGCGGCGATCGTCGTCAAGCAACATCTCGCCGATTAACAAACCGCCGCCTTCGGGCAGCGCCGCAAACACTCTTGCAAGCAGCCGGCGGATCTTTTCATCGGACCAATCGTGCAGAATGCGCGAAAGCGCGTAGCAATCGGCCAGGGGGAGTTCATCGGCGAAGAAATCGCCGGCAATGCAGTCGACGCGGCCATGTGTCATTTCGAGCGCAAGCGGAATCACGCGCGGAAGATCGAAGACAGCGGCGCTTGCGTCTGGGTGCCGTTCGACAAAGCTCAACGCAAGATGTCCCGTACCTCCGCCAAGATCGACGAAGCGCTGGAAGCGGCTAAGGTCATGCGCCGCGATCACAGCTGGCGAGGCCAGCATGCCGAAGCCATGCAGCCCGGTGAGGAACGTCCGCATCGATTCTTCGGTCTTGAAGAAGTGCGAAAAAATCGGGCCTTCCATGCCGAACGCCTGCGGCCAGCGATGCGTGCCTTCGCGCACTGCGTCGTCGAGATGCGCCCACAACTGCCACAACACATCATTGGAATACAGCACGTAACCGACCAGGGTGTGCGGGCTGTCGCGGCGCAGGTACTCATCGCTGTCGGCGGTGTTGCGATAGATGTCGCCGTCGCGAATGAGCAGTTCGATTGAGACGCAGGCGTCGAGCAGTAGAGTCGTCGCACGCGCGTCCGATCCGAGCCGCATCGCCAAAGCGGCGGCGGTTACCGGCGTCGCGTCGAACACGCCGAGTTTCGCCGCGGCGAACATGGTCTTCGAGTGACGAAACGCCTCGATCAAATGGACGACGCGGTTCATCGGAAGTGATCCCATCCTTCCGGTTTTAAGAGTTCGCCGCGAAATAGCACCGCGCTCTTCGTAACTGTGCCGATCACAAAACACCCTCGGGGCAGTTTGGCCTTTGCGGGCAGCGTGAAGAGCAGTTCGTAGTCCTCGCCGCCATGCAGCGCATGCCGCAACGACGCGCCCTTTGCGATGGGCACATCGTCAATCACCGCGCCGCAATCAGACGCCGCGCACAGCCGCGCCAAGTCCATCGACAGGCCGTCGCTCAAATCCATCGCGCAGCGAACGCCGCTCGCGCGCAACGCAAGGCCCAGTTCCACGCGCGGCGTGGGAAGAAAACGCCCGCGCGCATCAAGCGCCAGCGCGGCCTTTCCGAGCGCCCCGCTCACGCAAACACGCTCGCCTGCCCGCGCGGACGACCGGAGCATCGCCTTGCCGCGCGGAACTTCCCCGCATACGGTGACATCGCACGAAATACGTTGCGTTGCCGACAGATCGCCGCCCGCGAGTACGACGCCATGTTTCCTGGCGAGCTTGAAAAACCCGTCGAAAAAGCCGTCGATCCACGCAACCGCGTCCGCCGGAGCGGCGAATGAAACGAGCGCGAACAGAGGCTTCGCGCCCATCGCGGCGCAGTCGCTCAACGATCGCGCCAGCGCCTTCCAGCCGACGTCTTCGGGCGCTTCGTCCCAAGTGAAGTGAACGCCTTCGTGCATCATGTCGGCGGTGAAGACGAGATCTTGTGGGCTGCCTTTTTGCCGAAAGATCGCGCAGTCGTCGCCGATGCCGGTGACGATGCCGCCACCTTGCGCAAGCCCCGCGCGCTTGGCCCGCGCCGTGATTTTGGATAGAAGCTCGGTTTCGCTCAAGCTAACATTGTAGGGTCATGCGCAACTTCGCAATTGCCGTCTTTTCGATTTCGCTGTTCTCCGATGACCGCAACGCGCCTCGCGGCACGGCGGGAGAATTCGATTATTACTTGCTGGCTCTGTCCTGGTCGCCCCAGTATTGCAGTTCGCCCGCGGGCGAGCGCGATAGGATGCAATGCGCGGGTTCACGGCAATACAACTTCGTGCTGCATGGGCTTTGGCCCCAGTACAACAGCGGATCGCCGCAATACTGCGCGACGAGTCAGCGGCTGTCGAACGCGCTCGTCGACAAGATGCTCGACATCATGCCGAGCCCGCGGCTGGTGCGTCACGAGTGGGACCGCCACGGCGTTTGCGTTGGCCTTAGTGCAACCGAGTACTTTGCCAAAGCGCGCACGGCATTCACGTCGATCAAGATTCCGCAAGCGATGCAGAGCCCGCCTAACGCGCGGACGGTCGCGCCCGCGAAGATTCGCGACGAGATCGTTGCCGTCAACCCGGGCATGCCGAAGGACGCGGTGACGGTGCGCTGCACGGGCCGGTTTTTGAGCGAAGTTCGTGTGTGCCTGGACAAGCACGGCAAGACGCGTTCGTGTTCACCGGAAGTGCAGCGGCAGAACTGCCGGATGAGCGAGATTATTGTTCAGCCGGTGCGTTAAGGTCAATGCCGGCGCGAGCCGCGATGGCCTTGGCGAGTTGCTCGAAGTCGCGGCCGCAGTCCCGAACCGCTTCGAAGTGGGCGCCGATTGCGCCGTCGGCGGGCTTGAGATCGAACATCGGTTTTCCGGCTTCCATTGCCATCGACATCAAGCTGCGATAGTGCTTCAAAAGAGCCAGACAGTGATTGGACTCGTCATCGGGCCGGTCAAGAACCGAACTCCGATAGACATTCGGAATGCGATCCATCCATTTCTGGTAGGCCTTAACTGGCCGGCTGTCGCGCATACTGTGTTGCATGACTACGTAGCCGAGCGGATGCATGGCTCCGTTTGGAATCGAAAGATCTTTCGGCGCCTTAGACTTTAGGTCCGTCCAGATGGATCGCCAGCTCCGTAATGTCGGGCCCAGGTTCTGCAGCCCTTGCAATGAATAGAGATCCGGTGCAAGAGGCAGGCATACGTGCTCGGAGGAGATGAGGGCGGCTCGATTGATGGCGCCGAGATTCGGTCCGA
>Ga0194128_10002825_pt1 | contig 27529 bp, 26 predicted proteins | sample TA2KigCa65mmetaG_FD_148650 | JGI IMG/M metagenome (GOLD analysis project Ga0194128, IMG submission 148650) | Freshwater microbial communities from Lake Tanganyika, Tanzania - TA2015037 Kigoma Deep Cast 65m | ecosystem: Environmental > Aquatic > Freshwater > Lake | place: Tanzania: Lake...
CCAGAACTGCCCCCTCCATTTCCACCCATAAGTCCACCCGGTCCGCCTCCAGCGGGACCTGCCGTCTGCCCATCCGACCCTCCTCCATCGGAGCCTGCCGTCTGCCCATCCGACCCTCCTCCATCGGGACCTGCTGTCTGCCCACCCGCCCCTCCGCCAGCACCTTCTAATGGGTTGTTTTGACGGCATGTAGACGGGCCCGAACCAACCGCCTGAATGCAATATAGTTTTACACCCGATAAATATCCATTTGAACCGCAATTAAGGCTCCCGACTACACATGCACAATTTGGATCGGGATTACTAGCACTATTATCCCCTTCACAATCAGCACAATTTACCGTCTCAGGGCCTACAATATCACATGCGCCTTGCATTTTCATTCTATGAACGCAATCTGGATATTGCGAACAATCACTATATTGTCCAACTTTTCTGTGAGGAACGGGACAATCCGGAATGCCTGGAGGAATGATTGGGCAGGGAAAATCACCAAGGAGAGTACGGGAAGAGGAATGCTGTTTAAGAGCAACAAACGTCCCGACGAAGATCAGCATAAGCAACGCCCATTTCGGTTTACCCATTACGTGCGCCCTCAGCAATCTTCTAAAGAAATTCATCAAAGAATATCATAACAAGAAAGCAATACTGGGACTAGACCCTAATTGTGTTGCCTACACCCTCTTGTCCAAGAAACTTTACAGTGCTAGGCTCTTCCGCTGTTGGTCTATATTTTCGTCCTCTTCGGCTCCTTCTTCGGTATCTGCGCCATTCTCGGTGCGCGGGTGATGCTCCGCAACCGCACAGTCCGGCGCTTTGTTCGTGGAATTGTGCAGCGATCCAATGATGCGCTCGAGCGCGGTATGAACGCCGATGAGGTGAAGATCGAACGGCCGGCAGCTCGGACACGCGCATCGGCAGTGGAAATGCAGAAGCTTCGGATGTTGTTGCGTGAGTCGGAGAAAGTCGCCATGCGCGGGAAACACGAAGATACAGAAAAATTACTGATACAGGCACTGACCATTTCTCCGAAGTCCGTCGAAGCACGCGCCAAGCTTGCGCAGCTGTATCTCTCCATGGGTCGTGAAGCAAAAGCGGAAGCGCTCTATAGGGAATTGCTCCTTGAGCGTGATGATGTGTCCTTTTTCGCAAATCTGGGACTGACGTGTTACCGCCTGCGGAAGTTCGAAGAATCACGTGAGGCGTACGAAGCGGCGTTACAGCGGGACCCGAAGAACCCCGAACGCATGGCGGCACTCGGGAGGGCGGCCATGGCTGCGGGTCACTACGCGGAAGCGGCGGAGCTGCTGGAGAAAGCCAGCGAACGCATGGCGCGCGATACGGAGCTGCTCCACGTCCTCGGCAGTTGTTATGAGCAGATGGGCGATATTCAGTGCGCCGGAGACACGTACCGTCGCATCAACCGCATTCTTCCATACGACGAAGCGGTGAAAGACAAGATTGCTGCTCTGGCGGGAGCGTAAGAGTGTTCTGGGGGCTACCAATCACTCAATTCTACCTCCACGTCCCCCTGCACTTCCGTCTGGCAGCCCAAGCGTTCGGGGTCGTCGACAATGCCCATATTCTCCTCGCGTTCGTTACGCGGACTCAGGTGAGTCATTCCCTCTTTCACTCTGCACATACATGTCGTGCAGAAGCCGTTCCCCCCACAGGCATGTTCCATCGGGATGCCGTTATCGAGGGCGATCTGCAGGATGGTTTGACCATCCTGAGCTTCCACGGTTTTGACCTGGCCGGCGTAATGAAAGGTGACTTTGGGCACGAAGGTAGAGTACTTGAATACTTGAATACTGGAATACTGGGCCGGAAAAAATCTGCAGTTATCAGATAATTCCATCGAATGATCCACAGTACTCCAGTACTCTATTATTCCAGTATTCTCGTGGCTCCTACTCTCTCCATTTCCGGCCTGTGTGTCTCCGTTGATTCTACGGAAATCCTCCATGGTCTCGATCTGGAGGTGAACGAAGGCGAGGTTCATGCGATCATGGGGCCGAACGGTTCAGGAAAGTCCACATTGGTGAATGCGTTGATGGGACATCCCAAGTATACGGTTACGGCGGGGTCGGTACTGTTTCAGGGGAAAAATCTCCTCGCTATGCAGCCGCATGAGCGCGCGCAGGCAGGGGTGTTTCTTGCTTTTCAGTACCCGAAAGAAATTGCCGGCGTGACATTGCGGAGTTTTCTCTTCGCTGCACACAAGGCGCAGTCGGATGCCCGTAATCCGCACGGAAAAATTTCTTCCCCGATCAAATTTAAAAAATTTCTCGAAGAAGAGATGGCATCCCTGTGCATGGATCCCTCATTCGTTGAGCGTGCCATCAACAAGGGGTTTTCCGGTGGTGAGAAGAAGAAGGCGGAAATCCTCCAGTTGAAAATATTGCATCCGCTTCTTGCACTCCTGGATGAGACAGACTCGGGCTTGGACGTCGATGCACTGAAGATCGTCGCGGAGGGGGTCAATGCCATGAGAAAGGGGCCATTTTCAGCGTTGGTGGTGACGCACTACGCCCGAATTCTTCAGTACCTGCAACCTGACCGTGTGCACGTGATGGTTCGCGGTGCCATTGTCGAGACTGGTGGGGCGGACCTTGCTCATACTCTGGAAAAGGAGGGGTATGCACCATACGAGTCAAAGGCATGATACTGCGGTGTGAGGTACCCTTTGCTTTTGTCGGAACAGGTGTAGCATAGTCTGCTGCTATGGGTACGTTTCCTGAATTTGCCGAGCATGACTTTTCCAAGGTTACGGAGGGCGAACTGGCCGCTCACCTTGAGCAGCTGGAATGCAAATTGGCTGATCAGCACCCCAGAGATATAGCGCGATTATTCAATAGTATTTGCGCTCTCGTTGTAGAGGTCCACGGCTGCTTGCACCCCTCCCATGTAGCATCCGTTATTGATTGGTCGGTAGAGGATTTGCGCGATTATCTGCAGGAGGTGTTGAGGGGGCGGTCCTGATGTTACTTTCCCATGCGGGAATCCGTAGTAGAGGGTAGAATTTTTTCACTTTCCCCCTTTTCTATGGAAGACCATCGTCTCTTTCTCCGCCCGCCCCTCTGGCTGCCACTGATTGTGGTGTTGCTTGCCGGTGGCGCGTACATCGCGGGTAAATTCATCGAGACCCGCAATATGAACATGTTCACCATCAGCGTGCAGGGTGACGGCAAGGTCCAGGCCATGCCGGACATCGCGTCACTGTCCTTTGGTGTAACCACTGGTCGTCAGCCCACCGCGGAGGCCGCGATGAAAATGCTGACGCAGAAAATGACGAAGGTCATCGATTCCGTGAAGGCGGTCGGCATTGAAGAGAAAGATGTGTATACGCAGTATCTCTCCCTCAATCCTTCCTACGATTGGCAGGACGGGCGACAGGTGGACCGCGGATTCGAAGCCAGTCAATCGCTGACCGTGAAGGTGCGTGATCTTGCCAAGATCACAGAGGTCCTCGACAGTGCGGTGAAGTCGGGCGCAAACCAGGCCGGCAGTGTGAGCTTCACCATCGATGATCCGGAACTGCTTCAGGCGCAGGCGCGGGAAGAGGCGATTAAAGATGCCAAGGCCCGTGCGGAACTTCTGGCGAAGGATCTGGGTGTGAAGCTGGGCGAACTGCAGGGATTCTATGAGAACACGGGTGGGTACCCGATGCCATACATGGAACGTGCCGTGATGATGGATGCCAGTGTCGGGAAAGGAGGCGGCGGCATGGCCCCGCCCATTCCTTCCGGTGAGCAGGAGATTAATGTGAGCGTGAACCTGACGTACAGGATTCGGTAAAACACCAATGATGGTATTACGTAGAGTCGCACCGCGGTGCGACTCTACGTTGTCATATATCCCACAAATTCAATCCCGTTTCCTCATCGGCAAATCGTATGATTTCCTTCGAAGCGGGGTCGATAATGATTTCACATGTAACGCCGACGACGGCCTCGTGCAGATGTCCTGCGATCGCCTGGAAATTTGTGTCTCCGAGAACGATGTGTACATGAGGCGCAGGTTTGCCGTCTACTACGGCAACGTTCCCGAGCAGTGATGCAATTTCAAATTCACCCTTCCACGTCTTATCGTGGTATCGCTTATCCTCCATGGAGTAGTACCGCAGCGTCATCTCCGATGCCGCACCGATGCCGGATATGGAACCAGCGCGAATAGCATGACGGCAGAGGAAGTCCGCGATAGAAGCCATGATGGCTTCACCACGCTCTATTCGAAGAAACCAGCGTTTGTCGATGCAGCACTCTCGCATGACCGGATGATACACGTATCAGAGTGTCGCTTTCCTGTGGTTTCCCAGTTCATGGACGATGTCTGCGACGACGTCGTTGAATCCTTTTGCAGCCATCGACTTACGGACCGAGTATGCGAGCCATCCGCATGAGATAAGTCCCGATACGATGAATATGGCGCGCCATTCTTCGGGCCCGAGTCCGAGTGCGAAGCGGAAATTGCTCGTGATGAGTGCGAGGAGGATGGTCGTCACGGTGGAGAGAGGGGCGAGCCACTCTTTCTTGCCGAGGTTCGACATGTTTTTCTTCAGCGTGAGCAACATTTTGTCCTGCGTGACAACGATCAGTTTCTGGTCAGTGTTTTTGCTGATGTGCACGACGCGCGCATCCAGGTCCCCCGCGAGTCCGTTCAAGAATGAAATTTGCGCGCTCGCTGCGTTCTGTCTGGCTTCTTGAGGTATTTCTTCGGCGAGAATTTCACGCTCCTGTGTGACGGGGTACTTCAGGAAGCGGCTGATGGTGGGACCCATTGGAGTGAGTGGAAAGATGAAAAGTGAGTGAATGTACTTTCCAAAAAGCTCCTTGTCAAAAGGTTTTCTACAAAAGCTTCCTTCACCCACGCACCAGGAGGTTCAGCTCGTCAGAGCGTCACAGAATGATAGGTTGAAGATGGAGCACGGTGGCCTCCGGTGCGGGGTTTCGCACAGCTTCACTCGTCATCATCCAGGTTTTCATTGCCATCTTCCTCGTCATCATCTTCATCTTCCTCGTCTTCCTCTTCAGCAAAAGGGTCTTCTTCGAGCTCGTACTCATCACCTTCCTCCTGCTCCTCCGCATCGTCTTCCATCGAAATATCGTCTTCGTCATCATCGTCACCGTGTGCGCTGCCGAAGGAGAAATCGAATTGCATGGGGGTGGGAGGGGATACAGCGCGTATTTTCGATATTTTTGTGCGCTGCGCAAGAGAAAAAAGTCCCGGAACAGCTATTGTACTGATTTCTGTCTATTTACTCGCTACAAAAACACGCAGAGGTGGCAGAGTACGGGTACTTTCATGGCTTTCACCGCCGGGAACGCTCTTTGCAGCTGGCCTTCGACACTCTTGCGATAGAGAAACACGATAAATACGCCGTTCTCCGTAAGAACGCTCTTCGTATTGCTCAGGATTGAGGAGCGGACGGACTCAGGAATAACACTGAACGGTATGCTTGCCAACACGCAATCAGCGCGGGACACGCCGCATGTGACAAGGATCTTCTGCACATTCTCAGCGCTATCACAGAAGACCTGTACGCGCGGGTCTCCGGCGAACTTCTTCTCCAGGAATGCCGCCATCTCCGGCGATCGTTCGATGAGGATCAGCAACCCGTCCGGCGGGAGCTTCCCGCACGTCAGAATTGCCTGCGTGACGGGGCCCGTTCCCGGACCGTATTCCACGATGGTGCGGACTCCTGCGGGTATTTGTGCTGCGACGGCTTTCGCACTGCGCTTTCCCGTTGGCAGCACAGCAGAGATGCGGAATGGATGATGGAGGAATTGTCCGAAGAAGGTGAGGTGTTCCATGGTGGCAGTATGACGGATATTGACATTGTTCGAAATAGTGTGCCTTCCTCATTGAGTCATATTTGCGTGTAAGAGGTGGTGGATTGCAATAGGGCTGAAATACCTACCTTTCGCACTTGTCATTGCCTGTACAGGTCTTTAGTCTGCCCGCCATTTATGACGGGGTATCACTTTATACAGGCATACAATGCACAAGAGGAGAATGCGGCGCATTTCCTGATTCCGGGAAAAGACGGCGCCGCATGTGCACAGAAACTCTCAGAAGCCGTGGGTGACGGGTACGTACCGTTTCTCATCGAACCGATACGGCAGGCTCTCGATGATATCATTGCCTGTGCCGTTGAGGCAGGGCTGACGTCGTGGACGCCTGCGGCATTGAATTCATTTCGCAATGAGGTGCACACGTATGCTCTCGATATTGTTTTCAGAACGCATGTATCGGGTGCGATCGCACTGCGACCGTACACAAAACCGGCAGAGTGCTGTCCTCCCGAGACCATGTTGGCGGGATATCTGGAGCGTCAGAATGAAGAAGGGCGTATTGAGCTTTCCGGGGACGATGTTCTGGATTTCGTCATCTGCCAGATGCGTGATGTCATTGATGGCGAATGCGAGCGTATTCTTGAGGGTGGAAGGCAGAATTAACGGGAGATTACGACGATTGAAGCCGATTCGGTGCTACGATTACCTTCTATGGCCGACCCCGTTTTTGCAGGTCTCTCCCGTGACGTTTTCGACGCGCATAATCCTTCTCCCTATGTGGACGGGGTACAGAGAGGATTGAACGAATCGCTGGTGCGCAGAATCAGCGCCGATAAAAACGAACCGGTGTGGATGCTGGAACACCGGCTGGAGAGCCTGCGGATTTTTCTCGAAAAGCCTGTGCCATTCTGGGGTGCGGATCTCTCAAAACTCGATCTGGATAACATCATCTACTACGCCAGACCGGGCACCACAGAGACAGACAAGTGGGAGGAGGTTCCGGAAGACATTCGCAAGGTCTACGACCGCCTTGGGATTCCCGAAGCAGAGCGCCGCATGCTCGCAGGCGTGGGCGCGCAGTACGAGAGTGAAATGGTGTATCACAAGCTCAAGGAAAAATGGGAGAAGCTCGGTGTCATCTTCCTGGATATGGATGATGCGCTGGAGCAGTATCCGGAGATGGTGCGCGCATATTTCATGAAGTGCGTTCCGGCATCCGACCACAAGTTTTCCGCTTTGCACGGCGCTGTTTGGAGTGGTGGCACATTTTTGTATGTGCCACCTGGGGTGAGCGTAGTCGAACCCCTGCAAGCGTACTTTCGCATGAATGCGAAGAACATGGGACAGTTTGAACACACATTGATCATCGTCGACGAAGGGGCGAGTGTGCACTACATCGAAGGGTGCAGCGCACCGAAATATGGAAGCCAGGGGCTGCACGCGGGGCTTGTCGAGATCTTTGTGAAGGAAGGCGCGAAGGCGCGGTACAGCTCCGTGGAAAACTGGAGCCGTGATACGTATAACTTAAACACCAAGCGCGCGATTGTGCAGAAGGACGGTGTGATGGAGTGGATCGGTGGGAACATGGGGAGCGGCACGACGATGCTGTACCCGTGTTCGGTTCTCGTTGGTGAAGGTGCGCGGTGCGATCACATGGCCATTGCGTTTGCGAATGCGGGGCAATGGCAGGACACAGGCGCGAAGGTCATTCATCAGGCGCCGCACACGTCGTCGAAAGTGATCAGCAAGTCCGTGAGCAAAGGCGGTGGGACCGCTGTGTATCGCGGTCTTCTCAAGATCGCCCCCCACGCGCATGACTGCACTGCGAACGTCGAATGTGATGCGCTGCTCCTCGACGAGTTCTCCCGCACAGATACCATCCCCGATATTCAGGTTCGCAATAACGACGTGACCATCGCCCACGAGGCGACGGTGGGGAAGCTCTCCGAAGAGGACATCTTCTACCTCGCGACTCGCGGCATTCCGGAAGAGGAGGCGAAGGCGATGATCGTGAACGGCTTCATCGAACCGATTGTCCGGTTGCTGCCTCTCGAGTATGCAGTGGAAATGAACAGGCTCATTGAACTCGAGATGGAAGGTTCCGTTGGTTAACGAGGCTTTCTCCCTAGGCCTCTGCGCAAATGTGCCCTCGATTGTTCCCGTTGCATCGTAATTGCTTCTTTCGTGTTTGTCGCACTTCCATCGGTGATCTGTTCCAGTACTTCTTCGTACCACCCCAAGCGCCCAAGCACACGTTTCTGAAAGGTGGGATACGGTATTTTGCCGTATTCTTTCGGGTATCGCATCTGATTCCACACATCCGTGCGGTCGGCATAGAAACCTAGTGCAACGAGTTCCCGGATGAGGTGCTCTACTTTTCTCTGTTGGTTTCCGAGTGCCACCACTAGTCTTGGATCTTCAAACGCGTCATGAAGTGGGGCCAGTTCTGCGCGAAGGCTTCGAATGTACGCGAGCACGGTTTGCGCGTGCGTCACAAATTGCTCCTCCATTTCGAATGCCGGAAATATGCGCTGCACTTCCACTATAAAGTTATTTTATACTAAAAATGTATTATTTGCAATATCCTCTATTGCTTGTATTAGCTAGACCTAGAGCCATTTTGAAGACTTTCAAATATTTTTGGCATCATTTGCCTGAATTGCCCCATAGCTCTACGGAGCGTTTGTACCACACGGAGACTTCCCCACGGAATGGACTGCTCATTCTCCCGGAGCTTTGAAATATTCAGCTCATGTAACCACAGTGCCAGCTCCATGTCCGTGAGTCCCTCGGGTGGTTGCTGCAGCATGGCTGAACGAACCTGCATCGCCTGTGCACTCTGTACGGCATCTATCGCTTTTCCACTCTCCATGCGCTTGAGCAGACCTTCGATCCAGTACCGCTCCCGCGCTACAGTCTCGATGAGTTTCGGGGCAATATCTCTCTCCGTCAGCCCCAATGCAAGCAGCACATCGACAAGTGCGAATGCCTCGCGTGGAGAAATGCCCTTGTATGTTCCCACCGGTGCGTCCTCACGCTGAAACGGCGGCTTGCGCAGTCCGGTGTGGCTGAGGGGTTCTCTGGGGAACGGCAGATGCCTCTGAAATGTCTCTGTAGAGCCATTTTTCATAGAGTACGGTATACATCTCTGCAGCCGGGTCGGCAATGGATTCCCCACATTTCCTGTCCTGCAGATTGGACGCAGGAACCGCTTTTCACCACACTGGTTTCATGGAGTTTTTCGAAGGGGCATCGGGAAATCTCGCCGGTTCACTGATTGCCGTGGAACCGGACGCCGCAGTGTTCTCTCTGGCGATACCTGCACGCACCCCGTCAGGAACGACAGTGTCCTATGCTGTCACAGATGCCCATGCGCATCTGTGCGTCATCGCGGGTGAGGATGCAGTGGCGACAGTATTTCTGCATTGCAGAGGCTGCCGTTGCGCGGTAGAAGTGTTCGTTGGCAAAGGGGCGACGCTGGAGATAATTTGCCTTCAGTCCTCCGGCGCAGGCGCTGTGTCCATCACACAGAGAAGCAGTATTGCGGAGGGAGGGACCATTCACTGGCGCAATGTGACGCTTGGCACTTCTGTGACGCAGGATCTGGAATCCAGGATTACAGAGCCGAATGCGGTGAGCGATATCGACTGGGTCTCCTTTGCTCTAGGCCAGGAGCGGCAGACGCTGACAGCACACAATGTATTTAATGCCGCGCGCGGCGGCGGTGAAATTACCATGCGCGGGATTGCGCAGGATCGCGCGCACGCCAAGTGCTCCGGCATGATCATCATCGGTGAAGGGGGAGCGGGGACTGATTCCTACCTGACGCAGGATGTCCTGATGCTCGATCCCACTGCGAAGGTGGATGCCGTACCGGGTCTCGAGATTCGTACCAATGACGTCAAAGCCAGCCACAGCGCCACTGTGGCACGCATTACACAGGAAGACCTGTTCTATTTCGCCGCAAGGGGGATAGAGGACGGTGAAGCGAGAGGGATGCTTGTCGAAGGGTTCCTGGGAGAGCTACTGGCAAAGATTTCAGACGCAGAAGTACGAGGTGTGGTGGAGGAGGCGATTCACAATAAACTTGGTTCTCAGCTGTTGTGTTCCTGAGTTCTTAGGTGTCATCAACGTAAGAACTTCATTGTCCTTCCACTTTCAACTGCTGCATTCCTTCTGGCGTTACCAAAATCAGCTCCGGACTGAGTTTGTACTTCTCTTCAGCATCGTATTCCGTGCGCACTTGATTGGTGAATTGGACCCCCAGAGAGAAGCTCGGGTGCCAGAAGATCAGGAAATCACGGGTTGGAACGGCGGCAATGAATTCGTCACCCAATTCACGGCTGACGGCATTGCGTACGGCGGCACTCAGCAGGCGCACTGCGCTGTAGCCGTCGTCGACTTCCACGATGACGTACGTTTCCTCCTTACCCTCACCCGCTTCTGCCACTTCGATATTCAGATCCTCCGAGCGATCTTCGAGGTTTTCCATCGCCGTTTCCATCAGTGTGTCCTGATCAATACTCCACTCTTCCAGGTTGCCCGGATCCACGAAGGTGTAGGTCGTTTCTTCATCAACAACGAAACCAATATCGACATCGGGTAGGAAGGGTTTCACGACGAGGGGTACTTTCGTTTTATTCTCCGCTGGTATGAGCTGGGGCAGGATGGAGTCCTGTACCGCTTCCCACGGCGTTTGCGGCTTGTGGCTGCAGGAGGTGAGGAGGACGCAAGTAAGGCTCAGTAGCGTGATCGACTTCAGATGTATATTCATGGGAGAAGTATGGATTTTTCAGACATATGTGAAAAGAGAGAAAAGGACATTTTTCGTTGAATGAGAAATATGCAAAGCAGAAATTAAATAAGTGTCGCGAAGGCAAGCTTTGCTTGCCTGGAGCGACTCCTTTGAGGGAAGAGAGAGCTCGTGAGAGAGAAACCGTAGGTTTATCTCTCACGCTTAAAAGCTCTTTCACCGCATCGCAGAATGAGTAGTGATTCCGGAGCCCCTTCGCCTAGGCTAAGGGTTGGTAGTATCCGGTCAATCAAACGCATGTTGGCTGAAACTACCGCCATTGCATGCACCAAAGAAAAATTCCCTGGTAAGGAAGTGTTCCATCCGCAGGTTCTCCTACGGATACCTTGTTACGACTTAGTCCCAATCAGCAGCTTCACCGTGGTACCCCCTCTTGCGAGTAAAGGTGCTTCAGGTGCTTCTGCCTTTCATGACTTGACGGGCGGTGAGTACAAGACCCAGGAACATATTCACCGTGACGTAGCTGATTCACGGTTACTAGCGATTCCAACTTCATGAAGTCGAGTTGCAGACTTCAATCCGAACTGAGACCGGTTTTGTGGGATTTGCTCCGCCTCGCGGCTTCGCTACCCTTTGTACCGGCCATTGTAGCACGGGTGTTGCCCCAGGCATAAGGGACACGCTGATCTGACGTCATCCCCACCTTCCTCCGCCTTGGAGGCGGCAGTCTCCTATGAAAAAGCAACATAGGATGAGGGTTGCGCTCGTTTGCTGACTTAACAGTACACCTCAAGGCACGAGCTGACGACGACCGTGCATCGCCTGTCTTAGAGTTCCTTGCGGCACTTCCGCATTTCTGCGGAATTCCCTAGATGTCAAGCCTGGGTGAGGTGCTTCGCTTATCATCGAATTAAACCCCATGCTCCACCGCTTGTGTGGGTCCCCGTCTATTCCTTTAAGTTTTAGTCTTGCGACCGTACTCCTCAGGCGGCGAGCTTACCGTGTTAACTTGGGCACTGGAACAGATTGATGTTCCAACACCGAGCTCGCATAGTTTAGGGCGTGGACTACGGGGGTATCTAATCCCCTTCGCTCCCCACGCTTTCGTCCCTCAGCGTCAGTACATGCCCAGCATCCTGCCTTCGCTTTTGGCGTTCCTTCGTGGATCAACGGATTTTACCCCTACACACGAAATTCCAGATGCCTCTGCATGACTCTATCTCGGGAGTTTCCGACACATACACGGAGTTGGGCTCCGTGCTTTTACATCAGACTTTCCGAATCGCCTACGGACGCTTTACGCCCAGTGATTCCGAGTAACGCTTGCACCTCTCGTATTACCGCGGCTGCTGGCACGAGATTAGCCGGTGCTTTCTCCTGAGGTACCGTCAAAAATTTCGTCCCTCAGAACAGAAGTTTACAACAGAAACTGTCTTCATCCTTCACGCGGTGTCGCTCCGTCAGGGTTGCCCCCATTGCGGAAGATTCCTCACTGCTGCCTCCCGTAGGAGTATGGGCCGTGTCTCAGTCCCATTCTGGCTGGTCGATCTCTCAATCCAGCTACCCGTCATAGCCTTGGTAAGCCGTTACCTTACCAACGAGCTGATAGGCCGCAGGCCCCTCCCAGACCGCGAAAGCTTTACTCTTTCGAGACCATCCGGTATTAGCCCGCCTTTCGGCGGGTTATCCCTGAGTCTGGGGCAGGTACCAACGTGTTACGCAGCCGTTCGCCACGGGTCTGAACCCGTTCGACTTGCATGTGTTAGGCGCACCGCTAGCGTTCACTCTGAGCCAGGATCAAACTCTTCAAAAAGAATCGAAGAGTAGACCTCTGTCTAACCGGAAACTTTCGTCTCCGGAGAGTTCAAAGGAAAACTAGTAATAAATGTCTATAGATATTCGTGCTTCCCGCGGGGACGCGGGAGACGAATTTGCACTTCTCATTATCTGCGATGCTGTGAAAGAGCTCTCGAGCTCTTTCACCCTGAGCGAGCCCCGAGCGTAGTCGAGGGACGAGTCGAAGGGTGTCTTCGTCGCTATGAGTGAAAGGAGCTCTCGCCCCAGCAGCATTGATAGAGGGCGAAAGCCGACTAGCAACCAGATGGGGTGTAATTCTTGCCTCCGTTGCCCGCCAAAGACGGGAATTGGGAGGAAGCTGGGACATTGTAAGGCCCAAATAGGCACGGTCAATAGGATTCCGGTGAGAATTTTGATGCTCTGCACTGCCGGACCACCACTTCCGCAAGCAGCCCGAAGAGCCCTATTTGCAGTCCGGTGAGCAATATCAGCACGCTGGCATCGGAAATGTTGTCCTGATAGACCAGGGTGTCCACGGCGTAGATCAAACCAACGACCATAAGGATAGCCGACGGCCATGCGAAGAACTGCAGAGGACGGAAGTAAGTGACGATACGGACGATGAGACCGAGGAACGTCAGGAAATTCCGAATCCCGTTGAACCCGCTGGACATGGAGCTGGTGCCTTTGCGCTTGAAGTAATCGATGGGGACGAACAGGACGAGGTAGTCGCTCGTCAGTGCCGCGAGGGTGATGGTGATGGTAAAGGAAAAGCCCTGCGGGTAGAGATGCATGAATTCCAGTGCCATCGACCGCCTGAATACGCGCATGCCGGAGTTGTTATCGGGGATGCGAATGCCCGTAAGGCTGTTGGCCAGCATGTTCACGACGGCCTTTGCCGGACGACGAACCCAGGGGATCTGCACACCCTGCTTCGTGCGCGCACCTACCACCATATCGGCGCCACTCTCTTTCATGGTCTTCAGGAGTTTCGGGAAATCATTGATGGGGTACGTGCCGTCGGCGTCGATGATACCGACGATGTCACCTTTCGCGCGACGGAGAGCAGTCTTCATTGAAGCGCCATAACCGCGGTTGACCGGATGCGTGATCACGGTCATACCCTGCACGGAAAGATTGTTGAGAATTTCTGCGGAGCCGTCCGTACTGCCATCGTTCACTACGAGAATTTCAAACGGCATCCCGATTCGCGAAAGCACGTCATGCACCGAATGAACGGTGTCGACGATAGCTTCCTTTTCGTTGTAGACGGGGATGATGAGGGAGAGCATGGCGACGCGGGCGGACGTAGGGGGTAGGCGTAGGGAATTGTAGCGCAGGATTTCCTATTCTATGCATCATCCGTCACAAATTTCATTTCTCGCAGACCTCTGCGTTTCGTCGGTTTGCTTGCGGCTTTCCAGCTCTTGCGGAGGATAGTGAAGACGGGACCGATGACACACAGCGGCAGGTGTTCCACGGTCCATCGCATGACCCGCGTACTACCTGCAGTGAAGAAGAACCATAGACACCACTCAATCATGATGCGCGGGAGAGGAATGTGCGCCGGGCGGTACCCGTATTCCGGTGCGACACCTTTCCAGCTATTGCGGATGAAGCTGCCCCGCTTCTTGAAATCGAGCATGTGTCCGTGCATGGCGAGTACTTCATCTGTCGGAATCTCATTCAGGGTCAGCAGTCCCGCACTACGCATGCTTTCAAGAAGATCTTTTCCCTGTGCGCTTCGTGCAAGAACGACGGAGAATCCTCCGCCTTGTTTTTCGTAGCGCGGGCTCCACGCGTCACCGACGGAAATGTCGGTAAGCTCGTTCATGAAATCCGGAATCTGTCTGCAGCCGCGCGTGATGAAGAAGGGGATGAGGTAGTTGTAGTGAAATTTGTCCGCAGAGAGCACTCGGCCGTTCTTCAGCGTGATCTTCAGTTTCCCCGGCCATTCGCCAGCGCGGTACCGCAGCTCCGTGATTTCCCTTTCAGAGCGCACCCCGTTGCTGCGCAGGAAGCTGCGAATAGCTTCGCATGTCATCTGTGTACCCGTATAAGGACCCAGAACGTACTTGATGTGTCGTACGGAAGGATGTTCCATCTGCTGGAGCTTTCTGATTCCTGCAACCTGATCGGGCAGGCCTACGTATGCGAGAGGTCCTTCTTCCTGTGCGAGCGTTGCGAGAATGGTATTCACGGGTGTCTCACTGTAGACACTCTGCGCACATGCGAGGATCTCTTCTCTTGTCCGTGCAACGACAGGTTCCGCTTTCCACGGGTCAGTGTTTCCCATCCTCAGACACACCGCGCCGCGGATGCATCCTTTTTCCAGAAGGTGAATCAATGCCTGGGTGATCACACCACCCGATGCGCCAGCCCTCCGGAGTGCTTCGTCCGATGCATGACCAATGTATGCCTGCTCCACTGTTCCCGTCAGCCAGCTCTGCGGTTCTTTCCCGAACACAAAACGATTGAGTGCTGGATAATCGCAGAAGCGGGCGGGACAGGCGTCGTACACTGCGCGTGGAACGGGAGCAGGATTGCTCGTCCGCACGATGCTCAGAGCGCCGTTCTGTTCCTGATACGCCAGTGTGCCGTCACTGATGCCAACAGCGGTGCCGCATGCGGTGTCGAGGTGCGTATCGATGACATCGGCTTTCAATTTGTGCCACCACAGATCAGTACTCTTTTTACAAACAAATGTCCGTCTCAGGGCAATCATGCGCAAAAACCACTTTGGGAGCATTTTCTCTAACCAGTAACCAATAACTAATAACCAATTCGGGCCAGCAGGCACCAGTACGAATGTTTTCTCCGTGACAACTTCCAGTCCTGCGTGCGCAAATGCTGCGAGGATTTCTCTCCGCGGCACCATGCGGTGCGGACCTTCGCCATGATCAAATTTGAGGAATGCACTCAGCGCATGCACGGGTTCCCAGAGGGTGTTCGGGGTCGTGAGGACGAGTGTCCCGTTTCCCGTGAGGAGTCTTCCGAGCTCTTCGATGTATTCGGTCGGCCATGGAACATGTTCAAGCGTTTCGTAACTCAGGACAACGTCGAATGACGCGTCATCGAATGGAAGCCGGCAAGCAGTCATGACCGTTACCGGTGCCTGGATGCCATGCTTTGCGAAGTTCGCCTCCGCACGAGTCTTGAATGTTGGCGCCATGGCGACACACGTGAAACGTGCATCGGGGTAGCGTTCGCTGAAGAAGACCGTGCCGTTTCCTGTCCGACAATCACAGTCGAGCACGCGCGCGTTCTTCGGAAATGCACAGAGGGGAGCGCTGTCACGGAAGCGGCGCATGTAGGAATCGATCGCGGCGTTCTGCGCATCGTAGTTGGGAGAATGATCCCAGTGTGCCGCCACGTCCCGGAGGGTCCAGTTCTTCACGGTGCCTCTATCGTACCCCTTTGAGCCAGTACCAACCTCCCAAAAAGCCACTCAAGATGATGGAAACGAACATCAGAAAAGCCAAGGCTACAGCCTGTTCCGGTGGAATACCGTAGGGAGCAAGGAGAAGAACGAGTGCGGCGTCCCGTGTACCGAGACCGGACGGTGCGATGGGCAGAAGAGAGAGGATGCCAGCGAAAGTGATGACCGAAACAAGTATGGGCAATCCGGTTTCGATGCCCACAGCGCGTGCCAGTGTGATGGCCCATGCGAAGTGCATGATCCATGCACATACCGTCCAGAGAGTGATGGCGGTGTAGGAGCCCAGTGCAATGTCTTTGAGGAGGTTGCGTAACCACTTCCGGAACGGGAGTGCAATGACAGCGCCGAGGAGAATGCAACCGATTGCATAAGCAGACCACTGCCATCCAAACAGGATGCCGACCCCGGCGGCGGCGAAGAGTCCGACGCAAACTGTATCGATCACACGATCGAGGATGGTGATCATGAGCGCCGTCGCCATACGCATACCAGCTGCACCGAGATATGCGGCTTTTCCCATCTCCCCGATTTTCCCTGGCAGGATGCACGCGAGGAAAATTCCCACATTCATTATTTCCCAGTGCCTCTGCATTGGCAGCGTGATTCCCGCAGCGTGTACCAGTTCTTTCCAGCGGTTCGTCCTGCAGAAATAGATGAGGAAGACGAGGGGAAAGGAAAGTGTCAGGAGCAGTTTGTCTGCAGTTGCAAGCTCGCGGATAAGCTGTTGTGCGTCGATGGATGAGAGAATCCACAGAAACAGCAGCACGCCAATGAGCTTGAGAGCCCAGAGACCAATGCGTTTCCTCATTGGAGTGTGTAGATCGAAAATCTCTCGTCCGTGTAGATCATCTTCGCTTCCTTCGGCACCTGCGGATTCCATTCCACGTTCCGGTCTGTGACGATGTAGTGCACGTTGTACTTCCTCAGATACTTCACATACGCACGTTGAATCGTTGCATGTAGAGCAAGAGTCTTGTCGATGAATGCCTGCCCCCCGATTTCATCGATCAGCGTTGCCGGCTGCCAATCGCCGGGAGGTTTTTTACCTGCGAGTCCGTAGAGCAGTGCACGGATGATGCCGCTCAACGAATGGTCGGGATACGCATTCTTGTACATGATCAGCTCCTTGTGCCGCAGACCAGAGTAATCACTGACGCGTTCAGCGAGTGAAGCGGCGTTGACCGTATCGATATTGTAGGCGAGGAACCGTTCCAGTAGCTCATCGTCCGGGACCGGGTAGAGCTCCGCGCGGGGGAAATACAGCACGCCGTGTTCAGAGTAGAGGGGGATGATCTGCGAAAGGCGCTCCGGCGCGAGGATGACGCTCGGAGGAATGTCATTGCCGCTGAAGTATGCGAATATCCGTTCATAATCCTGCGTCAGCGTATGTTGCTCAACGATTTCATCACGGTGGCACAGGTATCCGTAAGAATTCTGGCGAATGAAAACGCGATTCACCGTTGTGAAGACCAGTGCGGCGAGGCACATGCCGATCAGCACTCTTGGCAGGAGGGCTTGCCGCTGCCGGAATGACGTGATCATGACCGGGATCGTCACGACATTCACCATAAGTCCCAGTCGCCAGGGGTGCGTGATGAAGTCCATGACCAATCCTGTCACCGTATTGCTGAGCGCGGCAATGACGACCGCGCTTGCGAGGAGAAGCAGCAATAGTTCTCCCTTCGAAAAGCGGCGCTTATTGTCATAGGCACGCAACAAAAGCAGTACGACGATCGTGGTGATGGAGTATTTGTTATTCATGATCGTCACCGGCAGGACGGCGTGCGTCGAAAGCATTCCGACTCTCTGATTGATGAGCTTCGCCGCAGGATCGGTGAAGAGTGCGATGGTTGTGAGGATCTGCGGGAGACAGACGATGATCATGCCGATGCCCATGATCGTCATCTGTTTCAGCATCTTCGTATCCCGTTGCCAGAGTGCCGCAAGAAACAGGAGGCCCAGAGACGTGAAATTCTGCATCCATAGGTGTGGATAGATGTAGAAACCCAGCGCCGAAACTATGCCGAGAGCAATGGAGCGCTTTGCATCGTACGGCTTCTCCAGCACTCCAAGCAGGGCGATCATAAAGAGCCCGAAAACGGGGTACACCGTTTGCATGAAGACGGGACGGAGGATGAAATTGCTCATGGATGCAGTGCCGAGCACCGCGATGATCAAGGAGAGCAACTGATGCCTGTTCGTCAGGCGCAGACACAGCGCGTACAAGATTCCACCCGTGAGTGTGGCATACAGAAGCGCATTGACGGCATACACCGCATTGATATCCGCTCCGAGCAATCCCGGAATGGCCGCGAGCCAGACCGATAGCAGCGGTGCGGGGTATGCAGCGGTGCTGTATTCGAGTAGATACGGATTGCCAATCATCCAGTTTCCATGAAGAACTTTCTGGATCTGGATCATGTAATAAATGGAATCCACCTCCAACTGCGTGAGGATCGTCGGGAGCCATGCACCGAGTACGATTCTGCTGAATATGAACGGCACGGACATGGTCAAAGCCGATCCAACCACTGCGGCAATCCAGAAGAGGGTTTCCCTGCGGTGCATACCGGAGAGTATACGGTATCGTTCCTACTCTTCCATTCAGGTATCTTGTTTTGCCGCCTTTTTATCCGATCTTTTCCGCTGAGATGATCAATGCATGCCCGCGTTTCCAGAGCGGGATCATCACCGCATCTTCCACCCTACAGAGAGGAATCAGAACGGCCAGTGCAGCGCGGAGTGCTTTGTACGGGAACGTCTTCGCGGCATCCAGCAGCTCACTCTGTGCTTCGAAGCGTTTGCGCCTTGCGAGGAACACCACCTTCGTCAGCTCCATGATGAGTTCCGAGAGGAGGAAGATCGCCTGCTTCACTTCGAGAACGCGGTAGCCGTTGTCCGAGAGTTTCTTCGACAGATCTTCAGGCATGTAACCGTCACGGAAGTGAAATTCTCCGCCGTGATGATGGCCGAGCTGCTTGAGCTTCGAGTGTGCACGGAATCCTTTCAATGAAGGCGTAGTGATCACCACGCGCCCGCCCGGCTTCAGCACTCTGCGGATTTCCCGCAATACCTTCGCATCGTCTTCCACATGTTCGATCACTTCGCAGAACATGATTTTGTCGAAGGTGTTATCAGGATAGGGGATCTGCTCTGCGCTGCCGACATGCGCGTCCTGCGTAATGTGTTCGCGCACGAATGCCACCGATTCAGGACTGACGTCGATGCCGTGGAGCTTTGCGCCGCTCTCCTTCAGTTTCAACAGGAAGTAGCCCAGGCCGCAGCCGCAGTCGAGGACGGTTTCACCGGGCTGCACATCCAAAAGGGTGAGAACGGATTCACGCATGCGCACATTGATATTGCCGTGCAGCACATGTGTGCGGGGGGTGAGTTTCATGCGTAAATGGTACAATCCTCTGACCGGATTGCCAGTCTTTTTCTGCAGTGTTTTGCTGTTTAATGCGCTTTACGGTGGTATCGTTTCTCCATGGCAGGGTACACCCTCACCCATCTCCGCCAACTCGAAGCAGAGAGCATCTTCATCTTCCGTGAGGTAGCTGCAGAGTTTGCGAAACCGGTCATGCTGTATTCCATCGGCAAGGACTCATCGGTGTTGCTCCACCTGGCACGCAAGGCGTTTCATCCGGGCAAGTTGCCGTTCCCGTTGATGCACATCGATACGACGTACAAGTTCAGGGAGATGATCGCCTTCCGTGACCGTTACGTTCGTGATGAGCTTGGGCTCGATCTCATCGTGCACACGAATCAGGAAGGAGTCGCGAAGGGTATCAACCCCTTCGATCATGGCAGTGCGCGCTACACCGACATCATGAAGACCGACGCACTCAAGCAGGCGCTTGCGAAGCATGAGTTCGATGCTGCAATCGGAGGTGCACGCAGAGATGAGGAAAAGTCGCGCGCGAAGGAACGAGTCTTCTCTTTCCGGAACAATAAGCAGAAATGGGATCCGAAAAGCCAGCGACCGGAGCTCTGGAGCCTGTTCAACGCCCGTGTGAACAAGGGTGAGAGTATGCGTGTCTTCCCGTTGAGCAACTGGACGGAGATCGACGTGTGGGCATACATCGAGCTGGAGAAGATTCCGGTTGTTCCGCTCTATTTTGCCAAAAAAAGGCCGGTAGTCCGCCGCGGCGGCACCCTGATCATGGTCGATGATCACCGTCTTCCCCTGGAACCCAGAGAAGTGCCGGCGCAGAAAATGGTTCGCTTCCGCACGCTCGGTTGCTACCCGCTCACTGGTGCGGTGGAATCCAGTGCGACGACGGTTCCGGAAATCATTTCCGAACTTCTCTCTTCGGACAGTTCCGAACGCAAGGACCGTCTGATCGACAGTGATCAGCCTGCGTCCATGGAAGAGAAGAAAAAAGCCGGATACTTCTAATATGCGTCCTTCACTCGTCACCAAAGGCGATATCCATACCTTCCTGAAGGAATACGATTCCGCGGGACTCGTGCGCCTCCTTACCTGCGGTAGCGTCGACGACGGCAAGAGTACCCTGATTGGCCGACTCTTTCTGGATGCAGCCGTTCTTCCCGGGGATACGCTGGCTGCCCTGGAAGAAGATTCCAAGCATCACGGCACACAGAACGGCGCACTGGATCCGGCACTCCTCACCGACGGCCTCAAAGCCGAGCGCGAGCAGGGGATCACCATCGATGTTGCGTACCGTTTCTTCTCGACACGCGAGCGGTCATTCATTATCGCGGATGCACCGGGACATGAGCAGTACACGCGGAACATGGTGACGGCGGCTTCCACTGCGGATATGGCGATTATTCTCCTGGATGCCCGTCACGGTGTTCGTGAGCAGAGCAAGCGTCATGCATTCATTGCATCCCTTCTCGGGATCAAGCATGCGATCGTCGTCATCAACAAAATGGATCTCGTCGAATTCTCCGAAGATGTCTACCGGAAGATCAAAGCAGACTTCCTCGCCTTCGCGGGGCGGCTGGAAATCACCGACCTGCACTTCGTGCCGCTCTCGGCGCTCCTCGGAGATAACGTCGTGGAACAGAGTGCGGAGATGCCGTGGTACAGCGGTGGAACGTTGCTGCATCTTCTGAATACCGTTCACATCGCATCGGACCGCAACATGATCGATTTCCGCTTTCCGGTGCAGTATGTGAATAGACCCAATCCGTCATACCGTGGCTACTGTGGCACGATCGCCTCCGGTTCTGTCCGTCCCGGTGACGCGGTGGTTGTTCTCCCCAGTCATCAGGTCACGCGTATCAGTGCCGTCGACACCTTCGATGGCGAGCTGGATCGCGCATTCACACCAATGTCTGTTGCTCTGCGCCTGGAAGATAACGTTGATGTGAGCCGTGGCGACATGATCGTGCCGGTGAACAACGTTCCCGAGCAGCGGACAGACTTCGATGCGATGATCGTGTCGATGCATGCAGGCTCCATGAATCTGGGGCAGGAGTACCTGATCAAGCACACGACGAAAACGACGACAGCCCGTATTCAAGGGATACGGTACGTCATGGATATCAACACATTGAGCAGGCAAGATAGATCGGAATTGCGATGCAATGACATCGCACGGTGTGCACTCTCTGTCGCTGAGCCACTGGCGTCGGACTCGTACGCCAGAAACCGAACGACGGGATCCTTCATTCTCATTGATCCGCACACCAATCACACGGTTGCTGTCGGCATGATCCTCGACCGCAAAGCTGAAGAGGTGTTGGAGTCCGGTGAGAGTTCTTCCGGTGTGCATTTCCCCATTCTCTGGCTCACGGGCAACACCGGAGCGGGCAAATCCACACTCGCAGAGGCCGCGGAACGACACTTCAACAGAAGCAGCCCCGCATGGAATGCCGCCGCACGGCGGGTGATCGTTCTCGATGGCGATGAAATGCGCGAGACGGTGTCCACGGAGGATGATCTTTCCCCGGAAGGACGTAGAAAGCACAACATACGTGTCGCGCGGCTCGCGAAGCTCATGCAGAGCAAAGGATTCCTCGTCATTGTCTCCGTGATTGCCCCATACGACACCGTGCGCAAAGAAATTTCAGAGATCTGTGATCCGCTCTGGGTGTACGTAAAACGCAGCGGCAGGGAAGCGCATGACCGTCCGTACGAAGTGCCGCAGAATCCCGACTACATCATCGATCACGACAAGCTGGACCCGAATACCGCGGCACACGCGCTTATTGATTTCATCGTCAGTCGGTTGTGAGCATCTCCCACTGGAGCGGTGTTCCTCGTTGGATATCCACTTTTGCCATTTTTCCGAGGACTTTGGGCAGTTCCTTCGGCGGCATGCCGTGTCCGGGACGGATGGAGCGTACGCTGTCTTCCGTCAGCACATCTCCCTTATGAACGTCCTGCACTACGTAGAGCGATCTGCGGAATACGGTACTCTTTTTTTCGTATTTCGTAGGACCGTAGGAGACCTCACCAATGATGACGGGATCCACCGTGGCGCTGTTGGGATCTACTTCTGTCTGGCGGACTGCGTCGACCATCGCTTTGAACTCGTGTGGCTCAAGGGAGAAGGCACTGTCGACGCCTTTTTCCTTCCGCGACATGCAGAAGTGCTTTTCGATCACGCATGCGCCGAGTGTGACGGCAGCGACAGGTACGTTGGAGCCGGGCGTGTGGTCGGAGAGGCCGATCGGCACGCCGAAGCGCTTACGCATGTCGGGAATTGTCTTCAGATTTGCGGCTTCCAGAGGCGCAGGATAGGCACTCGTGCATTTGAGAAGTACCAACTGGTCATTGCCTGCATTTCGTACCGCTTCGATGGCATCAGCTATCTCCTCCTGCGTTCCCATGCCCGTCGACATAATGATCGGTTTCCCCTTTCGCGCAGTGTGTTCGATGAGCGGGATGTCGACCAGCTCGAAGGAAGCGATCTTGTACGCCGGAACACCCATCTCTTCCAGAAAATCCGTTGCCGTCGGATCGAACGGCGTGGAAAAGAGGTCCATGCCCAGATCGTTGGCTATCTTCTTCAGCTTCGGATGCCACTCCCATGGTGTCGCTGCTTCTTCGTACAATTGATAGAGAGTTTTCCCGTCCCAGAGTGTATCTCCTCCGATGGTGAATTCGGGACGGTCACTTGCGATGGTCAGTGTATCCGCCGTGTACGTCTGCAATTTAACCGCGTCTGCCCCTGCATCTTTCATCGCATGGATGATTTCCACCGCGCGCTCAAAGCTTTGGTTATGGTTTCCCGACATCTCCGCGATGATGTATGCCGGATGGCCGGGGCCGACAGGTCTGCCGTTGATGGACACTGTGCTTTTCATGCCTTGAGCGTGTTCTTATTGAGAATGTAGTGGAGTGCAGTATGGCCTTTCAGTGTTGTTGGTTTCGTTGCTTCAAAACCGGCCTTTGTAAATACGGCAACCGATGCCGCGTTTTCCGGTTTGATGAAGGCGTTGATCGTCGACTTTCCTTCTGCCAGCACATACCTGCATCCGAGCGTGACGAGTTCCGTCGCGTACTTCTTGCCGCGCATTGCAGGGGCGATGCTCACGGAGATGGTGGCGTCCTTCCCTTCACAGTCGAACCGCAGTTGTCCTACCGGCTCATCATTTTCATTGAATGCGACGTAGAAGCGGTGATTCCCATCGTTCAGTTTCTGACGAAACCATGCGACATGTGTTTCCCACGGAATATCTTCCGAAGAAAACGATGTCTGCCGTGTCACCGGATCGTTGGCCCACTCCCAGATCATCTTGCAATCTTCTTCGCGCGCGTTACGCAGACGCAGACGGTTTTCGGTCATGCGCATCAGCACTCGTTCCGCACCTTGTCCGTCGATCAGTGCTCTTGCCCGGTTGCTCATTGTCTGCAACTTCACTGCATCTTGCAGTATTGCCTCCAATGATGCGGCGATCTTTGTCTCTTTCAGTTCACGATAGAAGCCAAGATGCACCGTTGCGCCGGCTTGCGCGAGGCCGGAAGCCATTCCGTCCTGATTGTGGTTGTCCGCAACGATGATCGTTGCGGCCGGCACACCCATGAACGCGAGTTCAAGACACGTGCTGCCCGCTGCTGTAATCGCGAAATCATGTTCCGCAATGACCGCAGCCATATCTTGTACATTCTTCTGCAGAGTCAGGTCCAGACCGGATTCCTTCATCGCTTTTTTCACATCCGCTTCATTGGCACTTGCTCCGCCGATGATGACGGTGCCCTCGATGGCCATGCCTTTCAGTGAGCGGATAACGACCGGAGTCATATTCTTCGGGTCACTGCCGCCCAGTGTGATGAGGACGCGTTTCCCCCTACCCGATGGAGCGTACGAGGTGGGTTGCTTTTTGCCGTACTCTCTGCGGAGCATGGCAAAACGCATACCGAGGAGCATCGTCTTCACTGTAGCGTGCTTGTAGGTATTTTCGCATTGCGGATTTTGGTTGAGGAGCATGTCACACGTGTGCGCTTCTGCGTATCGGTGATCGTCGATGACGAGAACGGATACTCCGGATCCCTTCACACGTTTCTGATATTCCGGAGTGAAGCCGTACCCATCGAGCACAATCCATCGTGCGTCGAGTTTTTTTGCCTGTTTCAGTGTCTCATCAGCATCTTCTTTCGAGAAAGCAGTGCTTTTGAGCGCGCACACAGTGCATTGTTCTTCCTTCAGACGCTTTGCGTATGCTGTATCGAGATCGGAGGACAGAAAGACCGCCTCGCCGCCCTGATCCTGCAGCGCCTGTGCCAGCGAGAGACAGCGCATGATATGCCCTGCGCCGATCTCCGGATTGCCGTCCGCGCGAAAGAGAATATTCATTGTAGGGTAGTTTCTCCACTATGCTATCACTGTTGCCCGTTCTTCAGCTCGTTCGATCGTTTCCAGCGCAACTGCCAATGCACGCGTTGCATCATCCAGGTTTCCCTGCGGTGTGACGTTCTTCTTCATGCAATCGAAAAAATACAAAATCTCATCGATGTACATCTGGTTCACTTCGTACGATTGTGGCTGGGGATACGAAGCGGTGATTGCGCCGGAAGTGTCGCGCACGATGACGTCTCCGCCAAAACTCCATTCGATGCTGCCCTTTTCCCCCTGGATGGTGCAGCCACGTCTGTACACCGGTTCCATGATGCTCAGGTGCACATTGCTCACCACTCCGTTTTCATGCTGCAGCATCAGGTTGGACGCTCCTTCGATGGCGGGCAATCCGATCCTTCCCGCCATTTCCTTCGTTGCGCTCTTCAGTGTTGCCGGCCCGGAGTACCAGAGAGCAAGGTCTATCTCGTGAACGCATTCGCGCGTAGCTCCCCCCTGTGAAGGATCCGCGTTGTAGCTCTTGCTGTACTTTTCCAGCTTGCCTTCGAAATCCGCACGACCCGTGAAATTAAAGACCACCGTGATGTCAGCGTTCTTTACCGGTCCGATTTCACCCTGCACGAGCAGTTTCTTCACCGTGCGCGGACCGTGGTGGAAGCGCATGTTGCAGCCGACCATGCAGATGAGGTGATTCTTCTCAATTTCTTTACTCAGGGCATCCACACCATCCATGGTGTGGTTGAGCGGTTTCTCGATGAAGAGGTGTGCACCGGCTTTTGCGGCTGCCAATGCCTGTGCGACGTGGAACTTGGTGGGGGAGCAGACGAAGACGACATCCGGCTTCATGCTCCGGAGCGCTTCATCAAAGTTATTGTACGAATCGCAGGAGAGCTCCTGCGATATTGTGGTGCGCTTCGCTGCATCCGGTTCAAAAACAGCCAGGGTTCCTGCGCCGATCGTCCGCAGGTTCCGCGCATGCCGTTGGCCGATGGAACCCGCTCCTGCAATCAAAATCTTCATACCTGCGTATCCTACAAGACTGCGCATAGGCGGCACAAACGTTCTTCGAGTTTTTCATGTTCTTTCTGATGCATTGTTGGTGTTCTTCCTGCGTTGCTACACTGCACCTATGCTCCATTCCGATAGACTCCAGAGGGTGATGGTTTGGTTGCTCGGTGCAGGAGCAGCTCTCGCTGCTGCCAGTGTGCTTAGCCGTGCGTGGTTCGAATTCTCATCCGGCGCATTGGATGGTGACGCACTTATTTTTCAGACCGTTGGACGGGGCATTCTGAACGGCAAGCTACCCTATGCAGATCTCTTCGAGTCAAAGCCGCCCGGAATTTTCTTGCTACATGCGTTGTCGCTGGCGCTCTTCGGGCATCAGTTTCTTGTCAAAAGTATTCAAGCAGTCGCACTGCTGCTGCTGCCTATTCTGATTGTTCTGCCTGTGCTCGGTGCGATGAAACGACTGTCGGGGTTTGAACAGAGGATGATGGGGCTCGCATCGGTGTTATTCGCGTGCCTCCTGACGCTGTATACGGCAGACCAGGCTGGCTTGGGACTTACAGAAAGCTACGCTGCATTCCTCACACTTCTTTTTCTGAACGTTGCAGTGCTATGGAAGCAATCCTCATGGAAGAAGATTGCCGCTCTCGGTTGCATCATGCTTCTCACTGTCGGTATCCGCGAGCCTTTCCTCTTAGTTCTCCTTGCGGGAATGCTGCTGTTGCACACGGAAGATGACGGGTTGCTCCGGCATTTCCTGCGTATCTCGTTTGTACGTCCCGCAGCGGTTGCGTGCGTTATTGGCATCGTGATGCTCACGGCGCTTGGATACCTTGGTCCATTCTTCACAGTCTACCTGCCCCACATGATTGGATTTCATATTCATCAGTATGATACGCCGATTCTCCTGCGGTCTTTGGAGGTCTGGCGTGTTGCGCAGAATATCGGCAGGTTTTCATGGCCTCTGGCCGTTTCAGTTCTGATGCTCTGGATAATGGCACTTGTCCATAGCGCGCGTTCTCATGGCACATCACGAATCCTTCAATGGGTTGCCGCGACAGTGTGTGTTCTCATTGCCATTGCTATCGGCGGTGATTTTTACGGTCACCATTTTGTCGCGGCGGTTCCTCTGTATGCTGCACTGTGGTGGGTCGGTGTGCGGGATGGTGGTATGCAGAGCTATCGGACGGCATCCGCCGTTCTTGCATGTCTCTTGATAACAGCGAGTGTTTCGACGGTAAAAATCTCCTATGCAGCGGAAACAAAACATTGGCGGGAGCGAGAGAGAGAATTTACGTATGTAGCGCTGGTGTTGGACGATGTGATGGATCGCTGCAAACTCGATCATTACCTGCAGTTCGTCACCCGTGGTGGGGGACCGTACGCATACGCGCATCACAGCCCCGACGGACCGCTCTTCGTGCACTACACCAGATTCATGAGCGCATTGCCGCGGTATACGCGCGCGTTTAACGAGAGTCTGCAGGCCGTGCCACTCGTCCTCATGGACAATCTGGAGAATCCTGATTTGAAGGAAATCATAAAAGTATTTCTACGGCCGAATTTCACAACAGATTCCCCAGCCTGCGCCGGTGAACACTTTGTACAACCTCTGCCGTATTACATTCTCTTCCGAGTGCAGAATTAAGCGGCATACGCCGTACACACTTTCTCTACTGCTCGTATCGTGTCCTGCGCGTCCGTATCGGTCATTCCGGCGAAGATCGGGAGTGAAAGGATGCGCTCGTACGCTTGTTCTGCATTCGGGCAGAGTCCTTTCTTCGTCTCGAAGTATTCCTGATAGTACGGGTGCAAATGGACGGGAATGTAGTGAACGTTCACGCCGATGCCTTCGGCACGGAGTGCTTCGTACACGTCTGCGCGGGGCGCCTTCAGTCCGTCGACCTGAACGACATACAGGTGATACGCATGTGAAACGTCGTCGCGCTTTTCGAGGGGTTTCATTCCT
>Ga0194128_10002828_pt1 | contig 27516 bp, 21 predicted proteins | sample TA2KigCa65mmetaG_FD_148650 | JGI IMG/M metagenome (GOLD analysis project Ga0194128, IMG submission 148650) | Freshwater microbial communities from Lake Tanganyika, Tanzania - TA2015037 Kigoma Deep Cast 65m | ecosystem: Environmental > Aquatic > Freshwater > Lake | place: Tanzania: Lake...
CATCGGCAGAGGACATCGTCAATCACTGCTGCGACGCCTGGAATAAGCTCGTCGCTCAGCCCTGGCGCATCATGTCCCTCGGAATGCGCGATTGGGCTCATGGGTTCTGATCAGCGCGAGTTGGTATTAGCGCCAATCGACCACGACGTAGGATCGCTTCAGCTCCTGGGTCAGCCGGACCAGCGCCGTCACGCGATGGCGCACGCCGCCGGGCAGCTCGGCCGTCACGGTGATGCGGAAGGCCGAGGCCGGCGATTCCGTGAAGTGCGCCCGGCCGACCTGCGGTGCCGATGCGCCGACGCGCTGACGCGTCGCGAGATAGGTATCGACGGTCTGCACATCGAGACCCGGCACGCCAAGCAGAGCAGCGCGCGGCGCCACGCGCGGGTCGATGCCGCTGCCGGCGCCGTGGACAGTGACCGCTTCGAGGACCTGTCGCATGACGGGACCGGACAGATCGGCGAGCAGGCGCAATTCGGCCGGATGAATGAAGCGCTCGGCGCGGCGCCGGTTGCCGACGGCGAGGGCCAGCCGCCGCGCCGCATCTTGCGTCAACCCGGCAGCCTCGAACGCGCCCGCCATGAGATCGACGGCGCCCGTGTTCAGATCGATGCGCCCGGCCTCGTCGCTGACCGAGATCGCCAAGCGGGCCCCATGGACGTCGAGCCGGATCTCGCTGCCATCGGTCGGCGGCCGGGAACGCGCGTCGCCGTCGACCAGAAGGGCTATCGCGAGCGAAATGCCCGAATCTGCCGCGTGACGCGCCGCCGCCACGTCGAGATCGGCGCGCGCCGCTGCCGCGCCGCCACGCATCAGCGCGGTCGCGCCCAACGCGAGCGCGGCAAAGAGCGCGAGGCCGGCGACAACGGCAATGAGCGCGCCGCCGCGCTGATCGGAAGGCCGATGCCGACGGCCGCTCACGGCGCAACCTCGATGGCCGGGCGCAGGATCATGTCGGGCCAGCGGCCGCGCACGCTGTCGACGGCAATGCGAACAGCGTCCGGCAGGTCGGGCTGATCGCGCCACGTGTCCAGCCATCGCCGACCTTCACCCGAGCCGGGTTGGCCGAAATAGGCGAAGGTGACGCGGCTGAGGTCTGCGGCGAGAACGCTGCGCTGCGCGGCGCCACGGCAGGCGAGCTGGCCGGCGGCACGAGACGCGGCACAGGTATCGGCGATCAATCGGCCGTCGGCAACGGAGAGGCGTACCAGCCCAAGCGCGCCGCCCAGCCCTTCCGGCAACACGGCGACGAATGACAGCCCGTCACGGGCGCCGTCGAACGCGACACGGGCGTCGCGCCCCGACCAGTCCGGCGCCGGGTCGGCGCGGCGAAGCAGGCTGGTCAAGACATCCGTCGCGGTCTGGCGCTGCTCGAGTGCTGCGGTCGCCGCCTCGACCCTGGCGCTGCCGAACAGACCCGCGCGCAGGGCGCCTGTCAGCGCCAGCATCAGCAAGCCAAACAACACGAGGCCGACCAGAATCTCGACCAGGGAGAACCCGGCCTGACGCGACGATCGGATCATTCGGCGCTCGCCAGGGCGAGGCGCGTCAGCGTCAGCGAGCCACCCGGCCAACGTGCGGTGACGCGAATTTCGTAAGGGTGCAGCAGCGAAGCCGCGCCAGGCGAACTCGCCTTGACCCCGTGATAGGGGCCGACCTCGCGCTGCCATGTCACGTCATCGATGCGCCCGGTCGAGCTGCCGGCGTGGCTGCGCAGATCAAGCTCGGCCTCGGCCAGCACCGCCTCGGCGACCATGTGCGCGCGCTGGCGCAGCTCGGCTGCCGCCGTGCCGCGCGCCGCACCGACCAGGAGCTCGAATCCGACTGTCAGTACGAGTGCCACGGCGGCGAAGGCAACCAGCACTTCGACGAGCGTGAAACCGAGAGCTCGGCCTTCACTCGACACGCGAAACCCGCCCGCTCAATCGGTCGACACGCAGCACGGCCGCACCGATGCTCACCTCGCCGCCGCTCGACGACCCGTCGGCATAGAAGACGATGGCGCCCTGGCGCGGCGAATCCCGGCCCGGCAAGCCCGTCACCTCGATGGCGCGCGCCTCGCGCTTCGCCGTCGCGCGTGCCTGGCGGAGCTGCGCCACGGCTTCGCCGAGCGCATGCCCCCCGCCGTGCCGGCCGCTGCCGGCAATGGGCAGCACCAGCCAGACGACCAGGGCAAGCACGGCGAGCGCCACCAGCAGCTCGACCAGGGTGAAGCCGGCGCAACCCACGCCCGATCCGCCCAAGATCCTGCCCGGCACGCTGCGCAGGCCGCGCATCATCAATTCGTGATGTCCTGGTTCTCGCCCGTGCCGCCGGGCGCGCCGTCGGCACCGAGCGAAAGCAGATCGAAGGGCCGGCCGTCGCGGCCGGGCAGCCGATATGAATAGGGCCGACCCCAGGGATCGTTCGGCAAGCCGTCGCCCTTGATATAGGGACCCTTCCAGGCGGCCGCACCCGCCGGTCGCTGCACGAGGGCCGCCAACCCCTCCTGCTGAGTCGGGTAGCGGCCGAGGTCGAGCCGGAACAGGTCGAGGCCAGCCGCCAGATTCTCGATCTGCAGTCTGGCGGTCGTCGACTTGGCGCGGCCGAGATAGTCGACCACGCGCGGACCAACCAGCCCGACGACGAGCGCCAGGATGGCGAGAACGACCAGCATCTCGACCAGCGTCAGGCCGCGCTGATCGCTTATGGCGCGCCATCGGCTAGAGAATCGTCTCATACAGTCCGAGCATGGGCAGCAGAAGGGAAAGGATTATAGCGGCGATGAGCAGGCCGAGGCCAATGGTGAGCGCCGGCGTCAGCAAGATCAGCAAGCGGTTGGCGCGAACCTCGACCTCGCGGCGATGCAGCTCGGCGGCCTGCTCGAGCATGGCAGCAAGCCGCCCCGTCTCCTCGCCGACGGTCGCCAGACCGATCATGGCATCGGGAAAGCAGCGGCACTCCGCCAGCGCCGTCGCAGGCGCAATGCCCTCGCGGATGCGACCGGACAGTCCTGCGGTGGCGCCGGCGATCGCTTGATTGACGAGCGTGGCACGCGCCAGCTCGGCAGCCTCGGAGAGCGCGACGCCGGCGCCGACGAGGCCGCTGAGCGCGCGGGCAAAGCGCTCCGCTTCGCGCTTGCGCACCAGTTCACCGACCAGCGGCACGCGAAGCAGCAAGCCATGCCAGAACAGCGCGCCGGCGGCCCATGACATGTGCCAACGCACGGCCAATGCCGCGAGGATCAACGCGGCGAGCGCGAACGGACCATGGTCGGCAAGAGCGTCGGTCAGGGCGAGGACGACGCGCGTCGACCACGGCAAACGATCGGCCATGTCGCCGAACATCGCCGCGAAACGCGGCATGACGAACGCCAGGAGGAAGACGATTGCGAAGGCCGAGACGCCGAGCAGCACGAGCGGGTAGGCAAGCGCCGAACGCAGCGATTGGCCAAGATCGCGGCTGCGCTCGAGCCAGAGCGCGGCGATGCCGAGCGCCTGGCCCAAACGTCCCGAGGCCTCACCGGCGCGCGCCATGGCGGTCGCCAGCGCGCCGAAGGCGTCGGCCTCGGCGGCGAGCGCCGACGAGACCGCCTCGCCCGCCATGACGCGCGCGCGCACACGCTGCAGGCAATCCGACGCCGGCGATCCCTGCATCAGATCGGCGGCGAGAGAAAGCGCACGGTCGAGCGGTACGCCCGCCTCGATCAGAGTCGCGAGCTGGCGCATGGCCAGAGCTGCCGCGGCAATCGGCAGCGCGCGGCCGGAGCGCGACGGAGCGGCGGCAGCGGGCGAAACGGCGTTGCCGGAGGCAAGCACCGCGGCGGCGACCTCGAGCGGGTAGTGGCCGGCGGATTGCAACTGGGCGACGGCTGCCGCGGAATCCGGCGCCTCGATCTCGCCGGTGGCGGCGGCACCCGCCGGCGGCACGGATCGATAGCGGAAGCGCGCCATCCGTCAGGCTGCGCTGGCGACGCGCAGCACTTCCTCGACCGAGGTTTGGCCGGCGCGCGCCAGCGCCAGGCCCTCGGCCTGCAGATCGCGCATGCCCTCGCCCACAGCCGTGGCATGCAAAGCAGCCGCATCGCTTCCTTCCATGATCTGGCGCTGGATCGCGGGCGTCACCGTCAGCAACTCGCCGATGGCGGTCCGTCCGGCATAGCCCGAGCCGCCGCATGCGGCGCAGCCGACCGCACGGCGGACAGCGCCGTTGGGAATGCCCAACCGCTGGACGAGCTGCTGCGGCAGCTCGATGGGCGTGCTGCACCGCGCACAAAGCTGGCGCACCAGCCGCTGACCGAGTGCTGCCGCCACAGTCGCGGTCAGCAGATAGTTGGGCACGCCCATGTCGAGCAGGCGCGCGATGCTCGCCGCCGCCGAATTGGTGTGCAAGGTGGCGAGCACGAGATGGCCGGTGAGCGCCGCCTGGATTGCAATCTGCGCGGTCTCCGCATCGCGGATCTCGCCGATCATGATGACGTCGGGATCGTGGCGCAGCACGGCGCGCAGAACAGAAGGGAAGCTCAGGCCGATGTCGGGCTTGACCTGGATCTGGGTGATGTCGGCGAGCTCGTATTCGACCGGGTCCTCGACCGACACGATCTTGCGTTCCGGCGCGGCCAGCTGGCCAAGCGCGGCGTAGAGCGTCGTCGTCTTGCCGCTGCCCGTCGGGCCGGTGACAAGCACGATGCCGTTCGGTCTGAGCAAGGCGCGCGCAAAGGCATCGAGAACGGCCGAGGAAAATCCCAACCGGTCGAGGGCCAGCGGCGCCTGCGCCTTGTCGAGCAGGCGGAGCACGACACTCTCGCCGTGAGTGCTCGGCATGATCGAAACGCGCACATCGATCTCGCGGCCGCCGACGGCGAAGCGCGCGCGGCCGTCCTGCGGCAGGCGGCGTTCGGCGACATCGAGCTGCGCCAGCACCTTGATTCGCCCGGCGAGCGGCCCGTGGAGCTCGGCAGGCAGGGGATCAATCTCGCGCAGCACGCCGTCGACGCGCAGGCGAACCGTCACCCGGTCGACCTGCGGCTCGATGTGAATGTCGGACGCGCGCGCACGGAGCGCGCCCGACACCAGCGCCTGCACGGCACGGATCGCCGGCGCCTCGGCGCCGGCTTCGCGGACGCGCTCGACGTCGGCGCGCCGGCGCTCGCTGTCATCGCGACCGAGCGCCTGCTCCAGCCGGCCGAACGCGCTGGCGATGCGTCCCGCGCCGGCGGCCGGGGCTTCGGCAGCCGTCGCGGCACGCTGCCTGCCGTAGAGACGGTCGAGTGCGGCATCGAGCTCGGCCGGCAACGCAACGCGCACCTTGACCGGCTTGCCGGACAGGGCGCGCAACGCATCGAGCGTCGCCCCGTCATGGGGATCGGCCATGGCCACGACCAGCGCTGCCCTGGTATCGGCCAGCGGCAGCACGCGCGATGTGCGCAGGAAGGATTCGGTGATCCGGTCGGCCAGGACGGGAGCCGCCGGATAGTCCGCGGGCCCCGCGACATCAATGCCGAGCTCGGCTGCCAGTGCCGCCGCCACATCGGCCTCGCCGACCAGTCCCAGGCGCGTGACGACCGCGGCTGCCCGTTCGCCGCTCTGCCGCGCCACGCCTTGGACGCGCGCGACATTCGCGGGGTCGAGCTTGCCGCGCTCCGCCAGAATGTCGACCAGGTCCTTGGCCACAGGTTCGCTCCCGTTCGCCGGGCTCATGCCGGCTTTAACCCATGCTTGCCGACCCGTAAAGCCAGATCGCCCACAGCGCCAGACAGAGATAGGCGCCGAACGGCACGCGCTGGTCGCGGCAAATCGGCCGGCCCCTCAGACCCGTGACCGCGACGACAGCCAGCGCCATCAACGAGGCGCTCAGGACGAGGACCGGCAGTCCTTGCCAGCCGATCCAAGCACCGGCCCCGGCCACCAGCTTGATGTCGCCGCCGCCCAAACCATCCCGCCCCCGCCAGCGTCGATATGCCTGGCCAATCGCCATGAACAATAGGAGACCGGCGGCCGCTCCGATCGACCGCTCCTGCAGGGCCCTCACACCGCCCCAGATATAGCCCTCGATCAGGCCAGCCGGCACCAATGGCAGGGTCAGCCAGTCGGGCAGGATCATGTGCCTGACATCGCTGATCGCAAGCCCGAGCAGGGCCCAGCCAAACGCGCACGCGATGATCAGCGGCCAGCCCCAAAGACCGGCGGCCAGGGCGCACAGCGGAACGGCCGGGACAAAGGCCCATGTTGCAATCTGATTGCGCGTCATGGCCCGCGCAAAACCCCCTAGCACAGCGTGGCGAAATCCCGGCATACTATCTTCGTCTGGGGGAGATTTTGCCATGCATCACACGCTGATCGCGACGCTCGCCGCCGCTGTCACCGCCTTGTTGGCCTTCGGGGCCTCCGCTGCCGCCACCCTGCCGCACTACGCCGACGACATCCATCTCGGCGTTGCGAGCTGCGCCGGCAGCACTTGTCACGGCGCCGTCGAGCCCTGGAAGGACTCGACCGTTCTGCAGAACGAGTACATCACGTGGACGCGGCGCGACAAGCATGCCAAGGCCTATGAGGTGCTGCTCAACGACCGCTCCAAGCTGATCGCGCGCAATCTCGGCCTGCCCAATGCGCATACGGCCTCGATCTGCCTCGACTGCCACGCCGACAACGTCGCCGCCGACAAGCGCAGCAAGCAGTTCCAGATCTCCGACGGTGTGGGCTGCGAGTCCTGCCATGGCGGCGCCGCGCGCTGGCTCGGTATCCATGTTGCGGGCCAGGCCAACCACCAGGCCAATCTCGGCGCCGGCATGTACCCGACCGAGGACCCGATCGAGCGCGCGCGCCTCTGCCTGTCCTGCCATTTCGGCGACGACCGCAAGTTCGTCACCCACCGGATCATGGGTGCGGGCCATCCGCGCATGAGCTTCGAGCTCGACACCTTCACGTCCATCCAGCCGGCGCACTATCGCGTCGATGCCGACTACGCCAAGCGCAAGAAGGTGGCGAGCGGCGTGCAGACCTGGGCGATCGGCCAGGCCATGGCGCTGGCGCAGATCATGGATTCGATGGTCGATCCGAAGCGTGCGCGCGACGGCATCTTCCCCGAACTGGTGACGTTCGATTGCCACGCCTGCCACCACCCGATGAGCAACGTCCGCTGGCAGGCGCGCGCTTCGACCGGACTCGGGCCGGGCGTGGTTCGGCTGAACGACGCCAATGCGATCATGCTCCAGGCCATCACAAGGCGCGTGGCGCCCGAGCTCGGCCAGCGGCTGTCGCAGCAGATGCTGGCGTTGCACGCCGCGGTCTCGCAAGGCCGCGGCTCGGCGCCCGACACCGCCAAGGCGGTCGGCGAGGTGGCGCGCCAGCTGGTCACGCGCTTCGCGGGGCACAATTTCAGCCGCGAGGACATGCAGAGCATGTTCACGGCGCTGCTCGCCCAGGGCCGCGCCGGCGAGTTCACCGACTATTCCGGCGCCGAGCAGGCGACCATGGCCATGTCGGCGCTCGCTGCCAGCCTGCGCCAGGCCGGCGCGATCGACGACCGGCAGCTTCAGGCGATCAACGCCGCGCTCGCCAAGTGCTACGACGCGACCAAGGAGGACGAGAAGTACCGTCCCCAGGCCTTCGTCGAGGCGCTGGCCGGCGTCGAGGCCGCGCTGCCGAAGCTGTAGCAGCGGCACAGCCGGTAGGGGCTCAGCATGCTGAGCCCCTACAACCCTTCACATCTGCAACGCGCGCCAGACGCGCTCGGGCGTCGCCGGCATGTCGATCGGCCCCACGCCCACCGAAGCCAGCGCGTCGTTGACCGCATTCATGACCACGGGCAGCGAGCCGACGGTGCCCGCCTCGCCGGCACCCTTGATGCCGAGCGGATTGCTCGGTGTCGGAACCTCGTTGGTCGCAGTCTCGATGAACGGCAGATCGTCGGCCCGCGGCATGGTGTAGTCCATGAACGAGCCGGACAGGAGCTGGCCGCTCTCATTGTCGTAGGCAACCGTCTCGATCAGGGCCTGGCCCAGTCCCTGGGCGATGCCGCCGTGGAGCTGTCCCTTGACGATCATCGGATTGACCACGCGGCCGACATCGTCGACCACCCAATATCCCACCACGCGCGTCACACCGGTCTCGGGATCGATCTCGACCTCGCAGACGTGGCAGCCATTGGGAAAGGTCGGGCCGGCAGGCGACACCGTGGCGCCCTCGTCGAGACCGAGATCGATGCCGCGCGGCATGCGTGCCGGCACCAGCGATGCGCGCGCGACCTCGACGAGCGTGATCGACCGGTCCGTGCCGGCGACCGTAAATCGGCCTTCGGCGAACTCGAGATCTTGGGCCGACGTCTCGAGCATGTGCGCAGCGAGAAGGCGGGCCTTGTCGATGATCTTCTCGGCAGCGCGCGTCAAAGCCGCGCCGCCGACGCTGATCGAGCGCGATCCTAAGGTGCCGACGCCATGAAACACCTGATCGGTGTCGCCGAAATGGACGCGCACCCGGCCAGGCGGCAGGCCGAGCAGCTCGGCCACGAGCTGGCGGAAGCTCGTCTCGTGTCCCTGCCCTTGCGAGTGGATGCCGAGCATGACGCTGACGCTGCCGTCCCCGGCGAAGCGGATTTGCGCGTGCTCCGGCATGGGAATGCCGGGCGGGCCGCCGGCGATCTCGATGACGCTGGCGATGCCGATGCCGCGCAGCTTGCCCGCGCGACGCGCCGCCGCGCGACGCTGCTCGAAGCCTGACCAGCCGGCCATTTCCGTGACCCGGCGCAAGTTCGTCTCGAACTCGCCGCTGTCGTAGGTGAACACCAGGCCGGTCTTGTAGGGCATCGCGGAGGCCGGAATCATGTTGCGCCGGCGTAGCTCGGCGCGATCGATGCCGAGCTGGCGCGCCGCGACGTCGATCACGCGCTCGACCGCATAGGAGGCCTCCGGCCGCCCCGCGCCGCGATAGGGTGCCGTCGGCGAGGTATGGGTGAACACGCCGGTCACCGTCGCGTGGATCGCCGGCGTCGTATAGGTGCCGGCGAGGCCGCCCAGATTGTTGGTCGGCGAATGCAGGCCATGGGTCGACAGATAGGCGCCGAGATTGGCCGTGGTCCTGACGCGCAGCGCCAGGAACCGGCCGTCCTTGTCGAGCGCCAGCTCGGCCGTCGTGATGTTGTCGCGCGCGTGGTGATCGGAGACCAGCCCTTCGCTGCGGTCGGATTGCCAGCGCACCGGCCGGCCGACCCGCCGCGCGGCCCAGAGCGCCAAGGCCGGCTCGCGCAACATGCCCTGCTTCATGCCAAAGGCGCCGCCGCAATGGGGCGCCACGACGCGGAGCGCCGTCTCGGACACCTTGAGAACGGACTCGGCGAGGTCGCTGCGGAAGCCGTGCGCGCCCTGCATGCCGGCATAGAGCGTGTAGCGTCCATCGGCGGCATCGAAGGCAGCGAGCGCATTGCGCGGCTCCATCGGATTGGCCGAGACGCGCGAAATGGTGAAATCGAGACGCGCGACATGGGCGGCGCGCGCGAAGCCGGCTTCGACCGCCGCCTTGTCGCCGAGCTCGAAGAGGAAGCAGACATTGCCCGGCGCATCGTCCCACACGCGCGGCGCGTCCGGCCGCGTCGCCGCTTCGGTGGCAGTGACGGAGGGCAACGGCTCGTAGTCGACCTCGATCAGCTCGGCAGCGTCGCGCGCCGCGGCGAGCGTCTCGGCGATCACGGCCGCAACCGTGTCGCCGACATGCCTGACTTGGTCGAGGGCAAGCACGGGATAGGGCGGCTCCGGATTCGGCCGTCCATCCGGTCGCTTGCGCTTGATGTGCGAAGGCAGCGATCCGAGCCCGTCGGCCGCCGCATCGCGACCGGTCAGCACGGCGACCACGCCCGGGCTGGCGGCTGCGGCGGCGCAGTCGATCGACCTGATGCGTGCCGCGGCGTGCGGCGAGCGCAGGATGACCATGTGCGTCTGGCGCGGCAGGACGATGTCGTCCGTGTACCGGCCGAGCCCGCGCAGCAGCGCCTCGTCTTCGATACGCGGCAATGATTGCCCGATGCCGAATTCGCGCATCGGAGGATGCTACCCTGCCGCGCCCTGGCGCGGCCAGCGCCAGCCGGCGAGATGGCTGGCGGCGAAGACGTGGAGCGCGACCGTCACGATCATTCCGATCGAGTAGCCCTGCGGCTCCCAACCGCCCGACGCCGTGCGCGGCCAGAGGTCGAGGATCCAACCGATGAGCGCCTGCAAGAGAAAAGCCCCGCCCAGGGTCAGCGTGTTGATCGCGGTCGCGACGCGGCCCGTCTGATCGGGCGGGAACATCTGGCCGACCGCGACGTAGCCGGCCGGCCCGCCCGCGCCGAAAAACGCGAACATGACCCACAGCACCGTCACGGTCGGCAGGTCGGTCGGCCGCAGGATCAGGCCGATCTGCGCCACCAGCAGCCCGGCGATGCACAGCGCGGGCACGAGGATGGCCGGGTGTCCGCGCGCCTGGGCGCGACTGGCCGTCTGGCCGATCACGAAGGCGCCGACCATCATGGCGACCGTGTAGAAGAACAGCGTGCGCGCCCGCGTGGCGCCATCGAAGCCGGCGACGTCGCGCAGCCAGGGTCCCGCCCACAGGCCGAGATAGGTGAAGTTCAGCACCGAGAGCAGCGCCACGCCCGGCGCGTAGCGCCAGAACGCGCGCGAGACGCAGATTGCGACGACAATCCTGATTTCCTCGCCGAGCGTGCGCCCGGACGCCGCTCCAGGCTTGTCGCGCACCGAAAACCAGAGCCACGCCGCGACGACAAGGCACGCGGCGGCAAGCACCCAGAACACGCCGCGCCAGCCGAGCGCCGGCAACACCGCCTCGACCGGCGCCGTGGTCAGAACGCTGCCGAGCGATCCGACCACCATGGCCGACCCGGTCATGCCGGCGACACGAGCGGGCGGGAACCATTGGCTGTTGGCCTTGAGGATCGACATCAGCGCGAGCGAGATGCCGAACCCCAGGATCATGCGCGCGACGACGAAGCCGGCAAAGCTGTCGGACAGGGCGAACAGCGCAAAGCCGCATGCCGTGATCAGGCACATGCAGGTCTGGACCCGGCGCGGGCCGAACAGGTCGAGCGCCAAGCCGCCCGGCAGCTGGGTCATCGCATAGACCCCGAACATACACGCCGCCAGCAGCCCGAGCTCGCTCGCCGACAGCGAGAACTCGACGGCGAGCACCGGCCCGATGATCGTCATGACCGTGCGCGACGCCTGGTTCAGCAGATTGAAGGCGGCGAGCGGCAGCGAGATGGTCAGGAAGATGCGAGTGGGGTCGTTCACCAGAACCAGCCACGATTCGCCCGTGCGCCGCCATCACAGGCAGCGGCCGAGCCGACTTTCAATATTCCATCGAATCCGCCGTGGCGCGCTACCGCCGCGCCGGCGCGAAGTCCTTCATCAGGATTTCGTCGGTCACGGTCCACGGCCGGCCAGACGAGTCGAGATAGAAGCGCTTCATTTCGGAGGCCGTGAACGGCCGCGAGCCGAGCCGGCCGAACACCGCGATCTGGTGGCCGGTCTCGTCGACGCCGCGGTCGCGGTCGAGGCCCTTGGAGAGCGACAGCGCCGGCGAGCCCGTCTTGTACCAAGCGATCAGGTGCGGCTTCGGCTCGGGGCTGAAGCCGTAGAAGTTGGGCTGGATCTCGGGCGAGGTAAGCTGAAGCACCTTGAGGCCGTTGCGGCCGTCGGCGACGTAGGCGAACAGCGAAGCGTTCGTCGTCGCGACGATCACGTCGCGGGCGTCGTTGAGCGCCCCGTCCGCGGTGAAACGCTGGTAGACGACCGGCACGTCCGGCCGCTCGATGTCGACGATGACCAGGCCGTCCGAGCCGGCCGCCACATAGGCATAGGTGCGCGCGACGTAGACCCGGCTCGCCTCCTTGAGCGGCACGCGCGCCGATTCGACGTGGCGCGGCTTGTCCGGATGCGTGACGTCGACCACGTCGAGCCCGGCCGGCGACGTGACGAACAGGTAGCGGAACTGGATGGCGCTGGCGCGCGCGTTGCGGATCGGCACCACGGCCATCACACGCGGCTCGAGCGGCTTGTCGAGGTCGACGACGACGACGCCGGCATCGGCCGCGACGTAGACGGTCGTGCCCGCCATGGTCGCGTGGCGCGCGCCGTTGAGCACGCCGTTCGGGTTCCAGGTGATCGCGCGCGTGACGAAATTGTTGCGCGGCTCGCCGTCGGCCAGCGTGTTGACGTCGGTCAGGATCAGGCCTTCCTCGGCGTCGGTGATCAGCGCGTAGTTGTAGATCGGATGGAAGGGCTGTTCCTGGTTGTCGATGCGCATCAGGTCACCCTGGTTGCGCAGCGGCGCGATCGGCTGATTGGTCGGCAGCACGACGCAGGTGGCGTTCCTGGACGCGATATGCGTGTCGTGGCCGAGCGGCGAGAATGGCGCGGTGATGATGCGCTGGGATATGCCCTTGTTGGCGATGCTGGCGACATCGTAGATGCGCATGCCCTTGGCACCCTCGGCCGAGAACATGTACTCGCCGCGCTGCTGAATGCAGGTCGACGGCCCGCCGCTGTGATCATAGGCCTCGGGCAGCTCGCGCTTACGCGCCTGATGCTCGGCATACCAGTCGGGATAGGCATAGCGGTGCAGGAAGCTGCCGACCACGGCCTGCGGCTCGTCCCACTCGGTCACGCGCACGGCGGCGATGCCCTGGTCGACGCCGACCCAGGCGTTGTAGCCGACGAAGTTGACGAAGTTCGTGCCGAGCAGCAGGAGCTGCGCCATGATCGCGTTGTTGTCGCCGGCCTGGGACAGGTGGCAGTCGGTACAGGTCTTGGTCTCGGTCTTGCGTTCGGTGTGCGGGAAGTGCGGCGCGAATGCCTGGCTCGAATAGCCGCTGGCGGCGATCGGGGCCTGGTGGATGTAGATCCGCTCGCGGTTGATGTTGGTCGAGGACAGGATCAGCGCCGAGGTCGAGCGGATCGGCGCGATCTGGTTGCCCTTGACGGTCGCGTGCTTGCCGAGCTGGAACATCTCGTCGCGCGCGACCTGCGGATTGTAGGTCGCGAAGTTGCGCGTCTCGCCGCCCTCGTAGTGGTGACGCTCCGTCTTCCAGTTCGCCTGGATCGGCAGATGGCAGCCGGCGCAGCTCGTGGTCCACGACAGATGGCAGGTGAAGCAGGCCATCTCGTCGTCCTTGTGGGCGAGGTCGCCGCCGGCCACGCCGGGCCCCCACTTCATGCCGAGCGCCTGCTTGCTCATCAGCTTGGCGCGCGCGGCCTTGGCGTTGTAGCTCGGATGGGCCGGATCGACCGTGTCCTTGACCAGCGACATCTCCCATTCGAGGCCGGGCGTGACCGCCGAGCGCTGAATCAGCTTCTTGCCCTGCCATTCGAAGCGTCGCTTGCCGTCGGCGTTGCGGACGAGCGACAAATCATGGCCGCCCGGCCGCGCGGCGGGGCCGCTGGTGCGCAGCGTCGGGTACTTGGTGGCGGTGCCGTGGCAATCGGCGCAGGTGATCTCGATGGCGTGCGCCACCTCGCCGAAGATGTAGCCGCTGCCATGCGAATCCTGCGCGAAATGGCAGTCCATGCAGTGCATGCCCTTGTCGACATGGATCGACGACATGTGCACGGCCTTTTCGAACTTCTTCGGATCCTCCGCCGGCACAACCTTGCCTTCGGCATCCAGCAGGTTGCCCTTGCGGTCGCGCTTGAAGATGGCGCGGAAATTCCAGCCGTGGCCGTGATAGTCGGCGAACTGCGTGTCCTTGAGCTGCGGATTGAGCTTGCTGACCTCCTTGAGGAACTCGAGGTCGCCCCACTTGCCGCGGATCGACGCTTCCTCGGGATTGCGCTCCAGGATGGCGTGCATCTCCGCATCGGACGGATAGCGCTGCTTTTCCGGCCACATCATGGGCGCGTCCGACTCGTAGTCCCACATGGTGTAGCCGAGGAACGAGTTCAGGAAGATGTTGGGCTGGTGCATGTGGCAGATCATGCACTGGCTGGTCGGAATGGCGCGCGTGAACTCGTGCTTGAGCGGATGGCCGGGCTCGTTCCTGGGAATGGTGGGATCGGCGGTCTGCGTCTCGCCCATGTGGCCGAACCTGGCGTAGGGGCCGGAATGGCGCGGATCGCGGTCGTTGGCGTAGACGACGTGGCAGGACGCGCAGCCCGAGCTGCGGAAATCGCCCGGGTTGTCGTTGGTGCCGAGGAACCAGGTGAACGGGTCGTTCAGGCGGGTCTTGGTGATATTGATGACCGGCACGGCGATGCGCAGGCCGGTGCCCGGGCCGCGCATCGACTGCCTTATGTCGGGCCGGCCCGGCTCCTCCAGGCGCTGGATCTGGCCCAGCGAATTGGGCAGGCCGATCTCGGGGAACTGCGTGACGATGTTGCGGCCGCCGCGCTCGAAGACGCGGAAGATGTCGCCCGGCGGGATCGTTTCCCAGGCCGGCAACGGCAGCAGCTGGGGCAGCGCACCGCGCCGCTTCATGGCGTCGGTCAGCTCGCCCGGATGCTTGAGCGCGGCCGGCTGGCCATCGCGCGTATAGGCCTCGCCGAGAATGTAGTTCTTGAACGGCAGGATGCCGTTGTTGTAGGCCGCACCGCCCCACAGCATGGCGCCGGTCGCCATCAGGCTGCGCTCGGCCTGCTGGATGATCGGCAGGTGGCAGGCACCGCACGCCTCGCGCGCGATGCGATAGTCGCTCGGGTTGACGAAGCGGATGTATTCCGGGCTTTCGCGGTTGAGCAGCGTGTAGCTGCGCACCGGGTTGGCACTCGACGGATGCTTCCAGTCCTTGGGGAAGCGCGGCTGGACATGGGCCTTGTCCTGCGCCGTGCGGTAGAGCGCGTGGCCCTTCTCGGTCGCCGGCGGCCGGGTCACGGCCGCATCGCCGCCATGGCAGTCGGTGCAGCCCAACACGACGGCCGGGTTGATGTGCATCGACTTCTCGTCGGTCGCGGTATGGCAGGTGACACAGCCGCGGCTCTTGGCCTCGGCCTGGTCCGGCATCTGGAAGCGCGGCGCCGGCGGCGCGGTCTCGGCGGATGCGTGGCTGGCCGAGGTCGCGGCGTCAGCCGGAGCGGCGAGCAGAGCGATGGCGAGGACCAGCCAGGGTCGCATGGGTCAGTACGTCAGGATGAGGTTGGCGAGGATCGAATAGAAGTAGTCGTGCCGCGGCTCGGTATCGTAGAGGTCCTTGAGACCGGTGCCGGGCAGCAGCACGGCGCCCGACAGCCTGAGCACGACATTCTGCGAGAAGAACGGCCGGTAGGTCAGCGCCGCCGAGAGGTCGTAACCGATCTCGCGGCGAATCGAGCCCTGATTGCGCAGCACCTCGAGAGTCGCGGTGTCGTCGAACTGCAGATAGTTGAAGTTTCCCGACAGGCGCAGCTGCGGCGTGATGTCGAGGTCGGCGCCGACGCCGATCAGCCGGAGGCCCGGGTTGACGAAGTTCGACTGCCCCTCGTCCTTGGAGGTGCGCAGCGAGGCGAGCACGCCGTTGCGTGCGCTGAGCCCGAGGCCGCCGCCGCCGATCAGCGGAATGGACTGGCGGATCCAGTAGCTGGTGTCCGAGCCGGCGATCTGCGGATTCTCGAAGATGGCGTCGAAGCCGCCCTGTTTGTTGTCGAACGGATCACGATCGCCCGAGGCATAGATTCCGTGCGCGCGCAGCCGGATCCAGTCGAAGTCGATCGAGGGTTCGACCGCGGCGAAGAACGCCCTGATGTCGGCCGGCTGGCTGGTGAAGGTGTTGTTGCGGTCCTCGCCAAGCGCGACATAGGCCGACGCCGTCAGGTTGAAGCGCCCGAAATGACCGTCGCCGTTGAAGCCCAGATAGGTGACGTCGTACTCGCGCGGCCGCTCGTCGCCGATCGGCGCCGGGCGCATCAGGAAGCCGTTCTTGTCGTAGTGGAAGCGGTCGTCCTCGCGGTTGCGGTTGTGCACGACAGTCGCCTGGCTGGTAAAGCCGAGCACGGGGAAGTCCTGCACGTAGATGTTGCCGAGATAGACGTCGTCGTCGCGGACCCGACGGTCGAGCGCGTTGAGGCCGCTGTTGGTGTCCTTCTCGACGCGGCGAAATGCCGCCAGATTGTACTGGTAGCGGTTGTTCAGGAAGTTGCCGAACAACCGGGCGCCCATCTGGTTGTCCTGGAACAGGAAGCCGCGGAAGTCGGACGAGAAGGGCTGGATGCCGACGCGCGCGGAGATGAAGTCGTACCGGTCCGACACATTGCCGAGGTGATAGTCGAGGAACAGGTCCTGGATGCCGATATGGCGGTCGCGCCGCGTGTCGCCCTTCTGCGGGTCGGCATAGAGGATGCGCACCTCGTCGGCCACGACGTGCGTGAAGTTGATGACCGGTGTGAAACGCAGCTCGAAGTCGGGCGGCTTGAAGGCCGTGTCGCCTTTGACCAGCGAGGCGCTGAGGATGAAATTCTGCGCAAAGACGTCGTTGTGAATGCGGCCGAACTGGCTGTTCGACCCGGGATCGCTGGTCGTCTGCAACCCGATCGGCACCGGGAAGGTGCGCGGCTCGTAGAGCGTATCGGAGGCAGCCGACAGCACGACGAAGAAGTCGCGGAAGATCGGCCGGTCGCCCTTCAGCGTGTTCTGGTTGTAGGGATCCCACCAGCGATCCTCGACCCCGACCGCATCGACGATGCGCCACCGGTCGGGCACCGGAAACAGCTCGAAAGGCAAGGACGGCATCGGCGGCGGCACCGCCGTCGGGTCGGTCGGCGGCAGCGCCTCCTCGGGGTCGGGCGGCCGGGCGCCGGGCCTTTGACGCGGCGGGATCGCCTGGATCAGCCGCGTCGGACGCGTCACATTCGGGGCGCGCGCCGGTGCTCCGACCGCCTGAGCTGTCTGGGAGTCGACGGACGGCTGCGCCTCCGCAGCAAGCGCCGGCGCCTCGGCCAGCAGCAGCAGCGGCAGCAGCAGCAGTGGCGGCAAGATTCTCATTTGCCCTGGCAAACGTTGCGCGAGCGATCGCCGATGAAGGCGCCGAACGGGCAGTTGACGTAACGCAGGCGCGTTCCGTTCGGCGTCAGCAGGTCGGCACGGACCGACGTCGGCGCGTTACCGACGCCGGTGCCGAGCTCGACGCCGGCATTGTGCAGGCCGAGAAAGGCGATCATGTCGTCCTGGTCGATGCCGTCGCCGGAGACGCCGAGCCCGCCGACCAGCGTTGCGCCACGGTAGACGGCCACGCCACCCGGGAAGATCTGCAAACCGTTGGCGAGCCGGTTGATGCCGGTTGCGCCGCCCGTGCCGGTCGTGGTCGGCATGGCGGTACAGCCGACTCCGGTGTCGGTTGCCGAAAGCCCGTTGAGGAACAGCAGGTGGCCGGCAAGATTGTCCGCCACGAGATCGAGCTGCAGACCCGTAGAGAACGGCGACCAGTCCCGGAAGGGTCGGCTCAGCGGGCCGTTGACCGAGCCATCGACGCCGTCGGGATAGAAGGGCCGGGCGAGATTGCCGATCGCGCGATCGGTGAATGCGGTCACCCCCGTGAGCGCGGTGGCGCCGACGAAGCTGCGCATGGCCGTGACGTAGCCCGCGATCGAAGCGCCGGTCAGCGTCCCGGGCGTCGCCGTGAGGTCGGATCCGGCGCTCGGGTGCGAAAAGAACATCGACGAGCGCGCCTTCTGCAGTGACACGTCGGTGCCGAACACCGGCGCGTCCGGCGTGCGCGCAACCGCAAGGATGACGCCATTGGTATCGACCACCGACACCGTGACCTGGGCAAAGCTGTCGAGCGGCCGGCGGATCTGCGCGCGCGCCCGGAAGGCGATCTGCAGCGCGTTGCGCACCATGACCTGCACCTCGGCCGCGGTCAGCGCGCTTGCCCCGTCGGTGCCGGCGCGCGGCGCATAGCGGTTCGCATTGGCGGCGTCGACCAGGATGACGGCGCTGGCGGGGGCATAGAGCCCGCTCGTCTCTGCGCGGTAGCCCGACGCCGGGGTGCCATAAGCCTGGCCGGCGATCGGCGCGCCGCTGGTGAAGTAGCCCGGAACGGAGACGACCGAGCCGAGCGTGCCGTTGATCGCCGCAAAGCTCGCCGCCGCTGACGGATTGCTCGCCAGAGCGACCCGGTCGACGTAGCGCAGCGACGGCCCGCCGGCCGTGATGCGATTGGCGCGAATGTCGGCCGGGGCATCGAAGCCGCTCGTGCCGGCGATGGCGATCTGCTCGTCATCGCTGACGTCGAAATTGTAGATATTGATGTCATAGTCGTAGAGGCCGTCGGAAATCGCGCCGACGCCGCCGACCACGACACCGTTCTTATAGAGCGGCAGACCGCCGGGATCGGCCGACAGGCCGAGCGGCGAGCGCTTCGGACCACGCGTCGCGCTCGACGGCTCAACGGCGCCGAAGCGCACGTTCAGATCCGAGCACGGCAGCTGGCTGAACTGAACGCCGAACAGCGGACCGCCCGGCGCGAACCGCTCGCTTGGATTGAAATGCTCCTGGACGATCTGACTCGCCGTGCGCGTCGAGAAGGCGTTCCCGCTTGACGAAAGATAGGCGCCGGTCACGGCCTTGGCGATTGCGGCTCCGGTATCGAGAACGAGGGGCTCGACATTGACGCCGGCCAAGCGCAACGCGCTGCGCGTCCCGTTGATGCCGTTGAGGCCGGTATTGGTCGGCCCGTTCGGGTTGTCGGGGAGCTGAACGGCCTGGGTAGCGCCGTTCATGCGGAACACGCCGAGCACGTTGCCGACGCGGTCGACCACGGCAATGGTCGCCGCGCGGCCGCGCGCGCTCGCCTCGCCGACGGCCTGGGCGATGACGCGGCCGACCTCGTCGGCGGTCAAAGATTCCTGGGCTGCGCCATTCGCGGCGCCCAGCGTCAGCGCAAGGACCGCAGCCGAAACCGCAAGGCCCAGCGTCCGAATCCGGCGCGCGACGCACGGGGCGAGCGCTCCGACATGCCGTCTCACCCGCCCGCTCATCCGCCTCCCCCTCTGATCAGGCCGCACACGAAATATAGTCGGTAGGCTACTGAGTCCTCAACCCGGTCATCGACGCCGCATCGAACATCGGCCCCAGTTCGCGCAGGTGGAACTTGTGGCAGGACACGCAGGTCGACGAGATCTTGTTGCTCGCCGACGCCGCACCCGTGTGACAGTTCTGGCAAACCGCAATGGGCGGCAGCAGAACGTCCTCGCTCGACGCCGACTTGGTGGCTTGGTGGCAGTCGCCGCACACCATGGTGGCGTGACGGTCGTGTGGGAATGCACCCTTGGGCAGCCAGCGCTGGGCGACTTGCGGCTTCTCGATGACAAAGGAGCCCGGCGTCGCCGTATCCGGCTTCGCGACATGGCACGCGCCGCACACGGTCCGCCCGAACACGATCGGCATCATGTCATTCGACCGCTTCTCGGCCCAGGCGAGCGCATCGAGGCGTTCCGGCTCCGACAGCGGCGTGCCCGGACGGCGACGCACCGCGGCCGGAGCGGCCGGATCCTCGACGCCGCCGCGCAGGGCCAGCCCGTCGTAAAGACCGCGCACCAGCCGGATCACGTCGGCCGGGCGGCCATGCGGCAGCACCCAGTCAAGCCGGGTCGGCTCGAACTTCAGCAGATGGCAGCCGTCGCACATCGGCTCCATCTTGACCGGCATCATCAGGCGACCGCCCGGTTCGGGGACATGGCAGTGACCGCAATCCATCTTCATCCGGCCGTTCGGGCTGCGCACACCTTCGGGCACCAGATGCTTGTCGTGCGGGAAAATCAGGCCCGAGCGCTCCTGCGGCTTGTCGGCGAGGCTGACGCGCTTGATCTCGCCAGGTCCGGTGACGACCGAGGGCCTGAACTCCGGATGGGCCCGGCCGAAGTCGGCGGTGTTGAGCAACGCCGTCTTCGGCGCGAGCGTGGCCAAGCTCTCGTGGCACTGCACGCAGAACTGCTGGTTGCTCAGCACGATCGGATGCGAACCCTCGTGCTCCTTGTGACACGACTGACAGCCGAACTTGTGCAGATCGGCCATCTGGAAGCTCTTGGGATCGGCGTGCTGCTCGATCGTCTTGTGGCAGGCGATGCAGGCCTTGTCCTCGACAGGGACAAACGCCTTCTGGTGGCATGCGCCGCAATCGCCCGAGAAGAACTTGTGCGCGTTCGAGATCTCGCCCGAGTTCCACGCCGTGTCCGCCTTGATCGGCCAGGTCTTGGTCGCCTCGCGCGCGCCGGGCGACAGGTAGGCCACGACGGGAGCCACCAGGAACAAGAGTACGACGAGGACGAACAAGCTCCATGACAGCCCGCGCTTGCTGAGCGCGGTGGCGCCGAGGCTCACCCGGCTGCGCTCGTGAAGTTGCGCCAGATCGTCGCTCAGCGGCCGCGCCATCTCGATCGAGACCGCAGCGTCGATGCCGGCTTTCGGCGGGTTGATGGTCACGTCGTAGGGACCGATCGCCAACTTGTCGCCGGGATGCACCAGGGCCGAACGGACGATCGCGCCATTGACCGTCAGGTCAGTGCCGGTGAGGCTCTCGATGAACAAGCCGCCTTCGCGCAGGTGCAGCTCGACCTGCCGCAACGCGATCCGCGGGTCGGGCAGATGGACCTCGCAATCGGTTGCGCGCCCGAAGCGCACGACATCGGCGTTGACCAGATTGTCCTTGTTGACGGTCCCGCCCCTGGCGCGCTTGGTCACGAAGGTGATCAGGCACTGCATGGCACTACCAGTAGAAGAAGACGGAGATGACGTGCGCCACGAGCGCCGCCAGCAGGGCAAAGGACAGCGGCACGTGGATATGCAGCCAGACGTCGAGCATGGCCTTGATCTGCACGTCGCGCCGGGCGCGCGTCACCAGATCGCACTTGCGCTGGAGTACGGTGACGACCCGGCGCATCGCGGCCGCTTCCTCGCGCTGCGCCTTGGCCGCCAGACCCGTCGCCTGCGCGAGCGCACGGTGCGTCGGGCAGGAGGCGTCGCGGCCGCTGAGCTGGCGCCACATCGATCCGCCGACACGCGTCTCCTGGCTCGAAGCCAGGATATAGCGGTTGATCTCGTCACCCAGTCCCATGGCTGCATCGCGACACTCACGATCGAGCTCGGCCATCTGGGCCAGCATCTGGTCGAGGGTCGTGCCGCGCCGGTTCTCGGTCATCAGCAGCGGATAGCGGATATAGGCATAGACACCGAATACGCCGGACGCGATCACGATCATCATGAGCGCATAGGCGAGCGTGTGAACGTTCCAGCCGAACTGGAACCCGGTATGCAGCGTCGCCACGACGATCAGCGCGATGCCCAGATAGACATGGGCCGAGAGCCAATCCTCGAGCATGACCTTGCCGCCGCCATAGCGGCGCTTGCGGATGCCGAACCACATCAGCCAGAGGATGAGCAGCACGCCGATCGTGCCTAATGTGTAGCCGAGCCACGTGCCGCCATTGGGCACGCGCATAGGCTGATGGAACGCATAAAGGATCACCGAAGCCAGCACCAGGAGCAATGCCAGCTTGAGATAGCGGAACCGGCGATAGACGAGGATCGACTGGTTCATGCCATGCCCCGCGTCAGCTCTTGAAGCTCGCGAGCGCGAAGAATTCCTCGGGCTTGACGCGAATCGCGGCGCCGGTCGGGCACGACCGCACGCAGGAGGGTCCGCCCTCGATGCCCTTGCACATGTCGCATTTGACCGCGAGCTTCTTCGCGTCAGGGGCGTGGTCGTGGTTGTGCTTGTCCTGGCCCGGCCCATGGCCGGCGCCCCACAGCAGCCATGCCAGCAGACCCGGTTTCTCGGGAGCCGGGTAGGCCAGGTGAATGACGCCGTACGGGCAGTTGCGCTCGCAGTTGCCGCAACCGATGCACTTGTCGTCGATGAACACCTCGCCGTTCGGCGAACGGTGAATGGCATCGGCCGGACAATCCGACATGCAATGCGGATGCTCGCAGTGACGGCACGAGGTCGGCACGTGAACCGAGGCATAGGTCGGACCGGCTTCGCGGTTCAGCCGCGACGTGCCGCCATGCGTCTCGGCGCACGCCTTCTCGCAGTTGTCGCAGCGCACGCACAGCGACTCGTCGATCAGCAGCACGTCCGTCGCTTCGCCGACGCCCTGATCGATCAGGAACTGGATGATGTTGCCGCTGTCGGGACGCCCTTCCATCCGGACGTTCGACATCAAGCGCTGCTCGAGCACAGCTTCCACGCGCTGGCGCAGATCCGGCGACCGGTCGAGCAGCGCCATGAACGCCGCCCCCTCGAGCTTGATCGTCTCGGTCGCAACGGCCGCGCGCACCGTCGCGGAGCGCGGCGCATTGGTCATCAGCGCCATCTCGCCGACATAGTGTCCGGCCGGAACGTATGAGAGCACGATGTCGCGCCCACCGATCCTGCGCGAGACGGTCACCGAGCCGGTCCTGATCAGATGGACGGAGTCGCCCTTTTCGCCTTCCTTGAAGAGGTAATCCCCGGCGCGGAACTTGACGATCTGGGCAGCTTTCAAAGTGTCGCCCAGATCGCCCGGCGTCAGATTGGGAGCGAAATTGTTTTGGATCTGGCGCGCCATCGCAGCTTCGTCGAGGTCGCGCTTCACCGACGCGACCGAGTTGACCAGCTTGATCATCGTGCGCCGGGGAATCTCGAGCAGGATCGAGCGCTCGCTCGCCACCACCGTCGCGGTGCGCCGGCGGCCGGACAGCAGGCCCATCTCGCCGAAGAACTGGCCCATGCCGAGCAGGCACGCGAAGGTCGGGTCGTTCGGGTCGAGCTGAACGTCGACCGCACCTTCGACGATGACGAAGAAGGTGTTCGTATAGTCATTGCGCCGAAAGATGACGTCGCCCGCCTCGGGCACGTGAACCGTGCCCTCGAGCAGCAGCTCGCGCAGTTGAAGCGCGGTCAGGCCGGACAGGATCGGCACATTCTCCTGGATCGTGCGGACGACATCGTCGACTGCGACATCGCCCAGCTTCGCGATCTTCTTCTTGAGCAAGTCTTCGTCGGCGGGCGGCACGGGCTTGCCGGCGATCGTGTGGATCACCTCGTAGCCCTGGTTCATCGCCTGCTTGATCAGCGGATAGCCGGCCAGCGCCCCGACGATGTAGAGCCCGGGCACGTTCGACTCGTAGGTGGCGCTCAACTCGGGCAGAGCCGCGCGGTCCTTGCTCGGAAAAACGACGCCGCAGGCCTCCACGAACGAGCGCGGCGGATCGGCGCCGAGACGCGCGATGACGCGGTCGCATTTGACCCGCGCTTCGCCGTCCTTGGTGCGCAGCACCAGCGCGTCGTCCTCGCCGCGTTCGACCTCGGTGCTCGAGAAGCATTCGATCTTGCCGTCCTCGATCGCCTTGGTGATGAGCTGCAGATTGCCCTGCTTGGCGCGCGCGAATTCGGCTTCGCGATTGACGATGACCACCGTGTTCTGCACGGCGAGCGCGATGGCATTCTCGATGCCGGCGTCGCCGCCGCCGATCACGATGATGGTCTCGTCCGCATATTCTTCGGGGTCGTCGAGCTGATACTGGATCCACGGCTTGTCGCAGCCGGGCGCGGTCAGCTTGCGCAGATTGCCCTGCAAGCCGATCGCGAGCACGACCGTCTCGGCCTCGATCACCTCGCCCGAGGTGAGCGTGATCTTGAAGTCGCCGCGCTGGCCCTTGATGGCCTTGACCTCGGCGCCGTAGCGGACGTTGGTCTTGCACTTGGCAGTGCCATCGTCCCACGCCTTCAGCACCTCTTCGCGCCTTCCCGCCTGAAAGATCAGCGAGCTGCGCAAGGGCAGGATGTCAGGCGTCGCCATGACAAATTTGCCCTTTTGGTACTTGTAGATGGTGTCGGAGAGGTGATCGGCCTTTTCGAGCAGTATGTGCTTGAGTCCGAGCTCGGCCGCACGCGCGCCCGCGCTCGCTCCCGCCGGCCCCGATCCGATCACGGCGACCTGGTAACGGTCAGCCATGCTTCCCCCGATTTTCTGCCCCGCCCCAAGGTACGTGGGTCCGGTCCAGTAAGTCAATCAAACCAGTGTTCCGGACCCCATCCCCGGGCGCCGTTGACAGCTTCGAGAGGGCCTGACTATCGGGGCCGCGGACGGCCGGTCGGCTGGGCCGGCGCGGGTCCGGGAGCGCGGGCTTGGCCGGCGCCCCTAGGGGCGGTTCGCCATGCTTCCTGCGGGGTCCCGCCCGGTGCAAGGCCGCGGGGTGCCAGGCTGGACAGGGGGAGCGGGATGCTTGAGGCTGCCGGGCCATGCCATCCGATCCGACTGCCGCGTTTTCCCTCAAAGGTCACGTCGTCCTGGTCACGGGTGCGGCGCGTGGTCTCGGCTTCGAAATGGCACGCGCGGCGGCCGCAGCGGGCGCGCATGTCGTGCTCAACGGGCGCGATGCCGGACGGGTCGAGCAGGCCGTCCAGCAGATCGGCAGCGCAGGCGGCGAGGCAAGCGCGGCGGTCTTCGACGTCGCCGATGCCGGAGCCGTGCAACGAGAGATGGCCGCGATCGGCTCGCGCCACGGCGCGCTCGACGGCCTTGTCAGCAATGTCGGCATGCGCAATCGCAAGCCGATGTTCGAGCTTGGTCTCGACGAGCTGCAGCAGATGATCGACACCGACTTGATCGCAGGATTCACGCTCGCCCGCGAGGCGGCACGCCTGATGATTCCGCGCCAACGCGGCCGCATCGTCAACATCACGTCGATCGCTGGACCCTATGCGCGCGCCAACGACGCGGCCTACATCGCCGCCAAGGGCGGTCTCGAGGCGCTGACGCGCGCTCGCGGTCGAGCTCGGCCCGCATGGCATCACGGCCAACGCGGTGGCTCCGGGCTTCTTCGCGACCGAAACCAATGCCGGAATGATCGCGGATCCGGCGGTGCGCGAGCGCTACGCCCAGCGCACCGCGCTCGGCCGCTGGGGCCGGCCCGAGGAGATCGCCGGGGCCGTCGTCTTTCTCCTGTCCGATGCCGCGTCGTTCATCACCGGACACGTGCTGATGGTCGACGGCGGCACGACGGCCATGTTCTGACGAGAGGGCAGGCCGCTCGATCGGTTGCCGATCAGAGCGACGCCTCGAGCGTCTCCAGCCATTTTGCGTCCTGCCGTCGCGGCCGCCGCGCAAGCCGGCGGGTGAGCAACTCGCGTGCGCGGTCGGTCCGCTTCGCGCGCAGGCAAGCGGAAATCAGCGTGTCCTCGAACACCTCGCGCTGGGCATGGCTGCCGGCGACGCGCGGCAGCTCCGGCAGCGCACCGTCGATCAGGCGAATGACTTCGGCATCCTCGCCGCGGACATAGGCGCCAAGCGCCCGGCACAGCGCCGGCACGATCTCGCCCTGGCGCAATTTCCCCGAGGCCAGCGCCTGGTCGAGCTCGTCGATGCGCCGCTCGAGCGCCTCGCTGTCGCCGGCCGCCGCGCAGGCCATGGCTGCGTGCAAATCGGCGAAGGTGAGGCCGGCACGTGGAAAGACCTGGATCGCCATGTCGGCGACTTCGCGCCACGGCAGCGGATCGGGCAACGCGCCATAAGCCTGCATTCGCCACAGCAAAGATGCGGCGTCGGCAAGCTTGGGAAACCCGGCGGCAGCGACCACGCCCGGACGAATGCAGGACATGTACCGGGCGAAAGCGGAATCGGGCTTGCCCTGATCGAGCTCGAACAACGCCATGTGCCAATTGAGATGGCAATGCAACATGTTCCCGGGCTTGTAGTCGCGCAGCCAAGCTTCGAGAAAGGCGGCACCCTTGTCCTGATCGCCCAGCTCGACATAAGCGTGCATGCGCGCATGCACCGCCTGCGCATTGCGGCCGTTCAGCGCGAGCGAGCGGTCGACGATCCTGCCGCCCGCTTCCGGCTCGCCGGTCTCGGCATGCGACCATCCGAGAAATCCCAGGAACCACCAGTGTTCCGGCCATTTCGGCGCGAGCTCTTCGAGCAGGTCGCGCTGTTCACGGTGGTGATCGCGCCGCCCGCTGAAGGCAATCAGCCCGTAAACCCCGAGCGCCAGCGACAGGACAAGGGGATCGGTGGGATAGGCTGCAACGTGCCGGCGCACGGCGTCGAGCGCAGCCGCAGCCTGCCCGTTGATGGCGAGTGCGACGGCCGCCACATGTGCGCGCTCTCGGTCGTGTAGGCCCGCGTCGAGCGCGCTCGCCCGTGCGGCGACAGCGCGCGCATCGTCGACGCGGCCCAGGAGAATCAAATGACGCGCTTGCGCGATATGCGCGAGGGCAAAATTTCCGTCGGCTGCGATGGCGTCGCCGAAGAGCGGCGTCCCGCCGTCGTCCATCGATAGCAAGCGATCGAGGTCGCGCATATAGGCGCGCAGCGCCGTGTCGGACTGCGTCGAGACGGGTAGACCGTATGCGTCTTCTTTCAAGTCACTGCCTCCAAGTTCAGCCTATGCCCGACCGCCTTCGGCAAAGCGTTGCCCGCTTCGCGTGGCGAGAAAATCCTCGAGCGCGATGTCCTCCTGCTTGAGGAAGCCGCTCGGCGGCAGCTTGCCGCTCCTGATCATCTCGATGACCGCCACGACCGAGGTCGAGGTCGTCCACGCGATCGCCGTGCGGTTCGCACCGGCGATTTCGAGCGGATAGTAGGCGCGGACGAACTCCTGGCGTCCGAGCCGGCCGCCGATTTCGCCCTCGGCCGAGACATGAACATAGACGACGTCGTCCTCGACCGGCGGCTTGGCATGGGTGAGGATCTGTCCGGCCAGCTCGCGCCGCTCGCGCATGAGCAGCTCGTGGAAAAAGAAGTTCATGAGCTGGGCGTGCCCTGGATAGCGCATGGTCTTGTAGTCGATGTTGTCGACCGTACCGAGGAAGGTCTCGCACATGGTGCCAAGTCCGCCCGACGTCGTGAAGGCCTCGAGTTTGACGCCGTTCACATAGACCGTCTCGAGCCACTCCATCGAGGAGACCATCTTGCGCACGCCGTCCTCGATCACCTCGCAGTCGTTGAGGTACTCGTTGACCACGCCTTCCGGCGACCAGTTGAAGGCATAGCCGAGCAGGCCGGTGGGATGCTGCGGCAAGGCGCCGACGCGCATCCGGATCGAACGGCAACGCCGGAACCCGCGGGCGAGGCTCGCGCCGACGATGCCGATGAAGCCCGGTGCCAGGCCGCACTGCGGCGCCATTACGCCCTTGGCCGTGGAGCTCATCTCGCGGATCGCCGTCGTCGTCGGCACGTCCTCGGTCAGGTCGAGATAGTGGATGCCGATCCGATGGGCCGCCGCGGCGACGCCGAGATTGAGATGATAGGGCAGGCAGGACAGCACGGCGTGATGCGCCGAGAGGGCGTCCGCCAGCGCATCGGGCGAGGCGACGTCCAGCTTGTGCGCAGGGAAGCCGCCGGGCTGGCGCGGCGTCTGCCGATCGAAGCCGGTCACCGCGAAGCCCGCCTGATCGAGCAGGATGGCGGCCAGCCTGCCGACCCGCCCCAGGCCCAGCACCGCGATCTTGTCGATCGACATGGTCGGCTCCTCCGGCTCGTCCGAGCGCAAACCCTAAGGGCTCGTTAGAGAACAATCGCTCTGTCTTACGATGACTTTGGCGTTATGGTGTAGTTCCAGTCGCCATGGAATTCGTGGCGAGCGAGGTTGATTGCCGCCAATTCGG
>Ga0194128_10002831_pt1 | contig 27503 bp, 30 predicted proteins | sample TA2KigCa65mmetaG_FD_148650 | JGI IMG/M metagenome (GOLD analysis project Ga0194128, IMG submission 148650) | Freshwater microbial communities from Lake Tanganyika, Tanzania - TA2015037 Kigoma Deep Cast 65m | ecosystem: Environmental > Aquatic > Freshwater > Lake | place: Tanzania: Lake...
TGGGCCCGTTCCCTGCGAGACATCGGCAGGCGGGGTCGCCCCGCGACGCAACACGTTGGCGCTGTTGAGGCTCGGGTCGTGGATCGCCCAGCGACCGACGATGGCCCGGCGCAGGTCGTCAGGCAGGTGTTCGTAGGCCGCATACATGTCCGCGAACAGCGTCGCGCCACCCGTCGCGGGCGACTCGATCACGTGGAGCACGCTGCCCCGCGGCGGAATCGCGCGATAGGAGTTGTCGGAGTGCCACTGCACGCGATGGAACTTGAAGCCCTGGCGGTAGTGCTCGGGCGCGGCCAAGTCGTCGTTGAGGCTGGGTTCGTTGGCGATCACCAGGATTTCGCGCGGCAGGCCATCGACGAGACCGACATAGCTCATGTCCTCGAGCGCCCCGAAGCTGCGCCCGAGCGCGACATGTTGCTCGACCGTGAGTTGCTGGTCGCGCCACAGGAGCACGAGGTGTTCGGCCCACGCCGCTTCGAGTGCGACGATCGTCGCCGCGCCCAAGGGACGCGCGAGATCGAGCCCACGGATCTCTGCCCCGAGCAGCGCCGGTGCCGGCACCACCTCGAAGTCGGCTGCAATGTAGGGCTCGCGCCGGCGGGTCATGCGTCGACGGGCGGAACGCCCGAGGGCCGCTCGCCCTCGTGGACATGGACGAGGCGCCAGGCGTCGTCCGTGCGGCGCAGCACCACGGTCGTCCGCCCACGGCGCGAAATGGCGTTGGGCGGCGCGTACGAAAAGCGCGTCGTGAACCGCACGAGCGCCGTATCGCCCCAGATGCCGACCACGAAATCTTCCATCGTGTGGCTGAGCGTACCGCGGGCCGCGGATTGCGCGAAGTCGCGTGCCACGTAGTCGGCGATCGTCTGTTTGGCGACGAGCTGCGGCTGGAACGTGTCCCACACCGTGCAGTGCTCATCGAGGAGCGCCAGCATGCCCTGCGGGTCGCGGTCGAGAAAACGCTCCCAGACCGCCTTCACGGTGCGCAGGACCTCCTCGCGCTCGTTTGTCGTCATGACGTGATCGGCGGCACGCCCGAGGGCACCTGCCCCTCGTGGACGTGGACGAAGCGCCAGCCCTCGGGGAAGCGGCGCAATACGACGGTGATGCGGATCCGCCCCCGGTGTGCGCGCGGCGGCTGGTATTCGTAGTCGATCCAGAACCGTGCGAGCGCCGTGTCGCCCCACAGATCGATGACGAAGTCGTAGAGCCGGTGCGTCAGCTTGCCGCGCGCCTGCGACTGGGCGAAATCCTTCGCGACGTAACGTTCGAGCGTGTCGCGCCGCACGAGATCGGGCTGGAACACGTCCCAGATCGTGCAGTCCGGGCGAATGCGTTCGAGCATGCCCTCGGGGTCACGCTTCAAGAAGCAGTCCCACACCGCCTCGATGGTTTCTTGAACCGCGGCTCGATCGTCTTTGCTCATCGCCCCTGGCTCCGGCTTATCGCATTATAAGGGGCGGGAGGAACCCATGATCAAACGCGGCTTCGTCGACATCGCCGAGGGGCAGTTGCACTACCGGCGCGCCGGCGGTGGATCGAAGCCGACCCTGGTCGTGTTCCACGCGGCTCCCGCGGCGAGCGGCGTGCTCGAACGCATGCTGGCGGTGATGGGGCGGACGCGGCCCGCGATCGCCTTCGATGCCTTGGGCATGGGCGATTCCTCGCCGCCCGCCGTCGCCACCCCGAGCGTGGCCGACTACGTCTCGGCGACGGCACGCGCGCTCGAGGCGCTCGGCATCACCCGCTACGATGCCCACGGGATTCTCACCGGCGCCAACTCGGCGATCGAACTCGCGATCCAGCGTCCCGACCGGGTCGGCAAGATCGTCGTCGATCGCCTGTTGGTGATGGATGCCGCGACGCGCGCCGAATGGCTAAAATCTTATGCGCCCGACTCGCCGCCCGACGCCTTCGGCAACCAGTTCCGCTTCGCCTGGCACTTCGTCCGCGACGAATACTGCTTCTTTCCCTGGTACCTGCGGGACGGCGCGCATCGCTCGATCCGGAGCATCCCGAACGCCGAGCAGATGCACGACAAGGTGGTCGAGGTGCTCAAGGGCATCCGCACCTACCACCATTTCCTGCGGGCCGGGCTCAACTACCCTGCCAGCGAACGACTCGCGCTGGTGAAGGCCCCGGTGATGGTCAATGCCGATGGCGCCAGGTTCCGGCCCGGCGCGGTCGTCAAACACCACCGCGCGATTCCCGATGCGACCTTCGAGCCCGACGAGGCGATTGCGGCCAACGTCGCCGAGATCGTCGCCTTCCTCGACGCTTAGCGCTTGAGATTCAGGCGCGCGAAGGAGGTCGGGGCTTCGCCCGCCGGGCGCCAGGAAATCTCGCGCACCAGCTTCTGCAGGATGGCCGCCGAGAACGCCTCGAAGTTCTGGGCCGAGATCACGAAGGCGCCGGTGCCGCCGACCACGTTCTTCGCGTAGTAGTCATCGAGGTCGGGAAAGTCCGTGAGAATGGCGAGGCCGTTGACCGTGATCCCGGATTTGACCGCGATGTCGCGGGCGATCGCGGGTTCATAGCCCACGTTGTTGGTGCCGTCGCCCGAGATGTCGATCACCTTGCGCGCCCCACGATAACCGTTGTTGTCGAAGGCCTTGGTCGCGATCTCGATCGCATTGCTGATCGAGGTCCCGTCGCGCAGCATGAAGCGCGGCACGCGGGTGAACGTTTCGACGAAGGCGTTGGCCGATTCGGGGCCGTTGATCAGCGCCCAGTCGGCGACGGTGCGCGCGCCGTCGCGACGATCGCCCGCCCAGATCATCATCATGACGGCGACGTTGCCGGTTTCGCCCGAGGTGATCGCCTGGATCACCGCCGGGTTGCGAAACGCCTCGGCATAGCCGCGAAGCTGAAGCGCGAACTCCTGCTGGTTGACCGAGCCCGAGGCATCGAGCGCCAACACCAGTTCGAGATCGACCGGCGCTTCCTGTTGAGCCAACAGCGGCCCTGGACCCACCAGCAACAACAACACTGCAAGCAGCCGACCTATTCGCACGGCTACCTCCCTGAAGCAGCCCGACGAGCCTAGCCGATGGGCGCGCCCAACACCCGGAGATTCGCGGCATTCCGCACATTTCGCACGGCCGGGGTCTTCGCTATAGTCGTATTTTCGCCTCAGGCTCGGCCATGATCCCTCGCTACTCCCGCCCCGAAATGGCGCAGATTTGGGCGCCGGAAACCCGCTTCCGCATCTGGTTCGAGATCGAGGCCCATGCCTGCGACGCGATGGCCGCGATCGGCGTCATACCCAAGGAGGCCGCCAAGGCGATCTGGGACCGCGGCCGCTTCGACCCGGCACGAATCGACGAGATCGAGCGCGAGACCAGACACGACGTCATCGCCTTCCTGACCAACGTCGCCGAACACGTCGGGCCGGAGGCCCGCTTCCTGCACCAGGGGCTGACCTCCTCGGACGTGCTCGACACCGGCCTCGCCGTGCAGTTGAGCCGGGCCTGCGATCTTCTGCTGGCCGATCTCGACAAGCTGCTGGCCGCCCTGAAACGGCGCGCCGAGGAGTTCCGCTACACGCCCTGCATCGGCCGCAGCCACGGTATCCACGCCGAACCGACGACGTTCGGTCTGAAGCTGGCGCAGGCCTACGCCGAGTTCGCGCGCAACCGGGATCGGCTCGAGCGCGCCAGGGCCGAGGTTGCGACGTGTGCGATTTCGGGCGCCGTCGGCACGTTCGCCCACGTCGACCCCAGGGTCGAGGCGCATGTCGCCAAGGCGCTCGGCCTCGCGATCGAGCCGGTGTCGACGCAGATCATTCCGCGCGACCGCCATGCCGCGCTCTTCGCCTGCTTCGGCGTGCTCGCGAGTTCGATCGAACGGCTGGCGACCGAAATCCGCCATCTGCAACGCACCGAGGTGCGCGAGGCCGAAGAGTTCTTTTCGGCCGGTCAGAAGGGTTCCTCGGCGATGCCGCACAAGCGCAACCCGGTGCTATCGGAGAACCTCACCGGGCTCGCGCGCGTGGTGCGTGGGTTCGTGACGCCGGCGCTCGAAAACGTGGCGCTGTGGCATGAACGCGACATCTCGCACTCTTCGGTCGAACGGGTGATCGGGCCGGATGCGACGATCGCGCTCGACTTCATGCTCGTCCGTCTTACCGGGCTGATCGAGCGGCTCGTCGTCTACCCCGAGCGCATGCGCGCCAACCTCGACGCGTTGGGCGGCGCCATTCACTCCCAGCGTGTGTTGCTCGCACTGACCCAAGCCGGACTCAGCCGCGAAGCGGCCTATGCCGCCGTCCAGCGCAACGCCATGAAGGTCTGGGAGACCGGCGGCACGCTGCTCGATCGCCTCAAGGCCGACCCCGAGGTCAGCAGGGCCATGTCAGCGGCGGCGCTCGATGGCCTTTTCGACGAGCGCTACCACTTCAAGCACGTGGACACGATCTTCGCACGGGTGTTCGGCGCCGAGGCGGGCGCCAAACGTCGCGCCGCGGAATAGACGTTATTTCTTGGCGAGCTCGCTCTGCACCTGCTCGGTGGCAACGGCGAGCAAGCCGTCGAACTTGCGCAACAGATCATGTTCGGACACCGCAACCTTGGCCTTGCCGAGGTCGCCCTTGACCTTGCGCACGACGTCCTCGTGGCCGGGCTCGTCGAAATCGGCGAGCACGACTTCCTTGGCGTAGGCTTCCGCCGTCTCGCCCTTCATGCCGAGGAGTTCAGCGACCCACAGGCCGAACAACTTGTTGCGCCGGGCGTTGGCCTTGAACTTCACCTCGGTATCGCGAGCGTGCTTGGTTTCTTCTGCTTTCTCGCGCCTGTCGAAGGTCGACATCCGACGTTCCTCCCCGTGTTGAGACCGCCATGGAGATAACGATTGCGCCGCGGCAAATCAACCCAGAAGCGGTCGCCGCAAGCACGCTGGAACGCGCAGTTTTCCGGGGGATTTTTGTCCACAGGCGACGGGCCCGCCGATTGTTTTGAGGGGCTCGATCCAGTATTGTGCGACTCCAAATTCTCCATGGGTTGGCGCGCGACGCGACCCACCCCAGGACTCCGAAATGTCACGCCGCAGGCAGATCTACGAGGGCAAAGCGAAGGTCATCTTCGAGGGCCCCGAGCCGGGGACGTTGGTCCAGTACTTCAAGGACGACGCCACCGCCTTCAACAACAAGAAGAAGGGCACGATCACCGGCAAGGGCGTGATCAACAACCGCATCTCGGAATACCTGATGACCAAGATCGGCGAGATGGGGGTGCCGACGCACTTCCTGCGCCGGCTCAACATGCGCGAGCAACTGGTCAAGGAGGTCGAGATCATCCCGCTCGAGATCGTGGTGCGCAACGTCGCCGCCGGCTCGCTCGCCCAACGTCTGGGCCTGCCCGAAGGCCGGCCGCTGCCGCGCTCGATCCTCGAGTACTACTACAAGTCCGACGAACTCAACGATCCAATGGTCTCGGAGGAGCACGTCACCTGCTTCGGTTGGGCGACGCCCCAGGAGTTGGACGAGATCGTCGCCATGTCGCTGCGTATCAACGACTTCCTGTCGGGGTTGTTCTTCGGCGTCGGCATCCGGCTGATCGACTTCAAGCTCGAGTTCGGCCGCCATTACAACAACGACGATGTGCGCATCGTCCTGGCCGACGAGATCAGTCCGGACAACTGCCGCCTGTGGGACCTGCGCACCAACGAGAAGCTTGACAAGGACCGCTTCCGGCGGGATCTCGGCAACGTCGCCGAGGCCTACCAGGAGGTGGCGCGCCGGCTCGGGATCCTGCCGGAGAGCGGGCCCGTCGACGTCGAAGGGCCGAAGGCGATCCAATGATGCGGGCGCGGGTCCACATCACCTTGAAACATGGCGTGCTCGATCCCCAGGGCAAGGCGATCGCCAATGCGCTCGCCGGACTCGGCTTCGCCGGGGTCGACGACGTGCGCCAGGGCAAATACATCGAGCTCAAGCTCGAGGAAACCGATCGCGAGCGGGCCCGCGCCAAGGTCGACGCGATGTGCCAGAAGCTGCTCGCCAACACCGTCATCGAGAATTACCGCATCGATCTCGAGGGCTAGCGTGGTGCAGAACGTTTCTCCGGTGAGCCTCCCTTGAAGGCCGCGGTCATCGTCTTCCCGGCGTCGAATTGCGATCGCGACATCCAAGTGGCGCTGCGCCAGAGCATGGGCGAAGAGCCGATCATGGTCTGGCACCGCGAGGGCACGTTGCCCAAGGTCGACCTCATCGTGCTGCCGGGTGGTTTCTCCTACGGCGACTATCTTCGCGCGGGCGCCATGGCAGCGCACTCACCGATCATGCGCGAGGTCGTGGCGCGCGCCGGCCGCGGCGTGCCGGTCCTGGGTGTGTGCAACGGGTTCCAGATCCTGGCCGAAGCCGGGCTGCTGCCGGGGGTCCTGATGCGCAACGCCACTCTCAAGTTCGTCTGCCGCGACGTGCATCTCAAAGTCGAGGCGGCCAACTCGATCTTCACCGGCGGCTATCGGCCGCAACAGGTACTGCGCATTCCGATCGCCCACGCCGACGGCAACTACTTCGCTGACGACCGGACGTTGGACGAACTCGAGGACGAGGGCCGCATCGCGTTTCGTTACTGTGAACCCGATGGGCGGATCAGCAGCGAGGCGAACCCCAACGGGGCGCAGCGCAACATCGCCGGGATCTTCAACAAGGACCGCAACGTGCTCGGCTTGATGCCCCACCCCGAACGTGCCGCCGATCCGGCGCTCGGCAACACGGACGGCCGAGCGCTGTTCGATCACCTCGTCGCGTCGCTCGGACCATGATGGCAGCGCGGCGCGAACCGGCCGTCGATCAGAAGCTCGCGTCGGGCATGGGACTGTCGGCCGAGGAGTATGCGCGCATCCTGGCGCTGCTCGGCCGCACGCCCAATCTCACCGAGCTCGGCATTTTTTCGGCGATGTGGAGCGAACACTGCTCCTACAAGTCGTCCAAGAAATGGCTCAAGACACTTCCGACGACGGCGCCGTGGGTGATCTGCGGCCCGGGCGAGAACGCGGGCGTGATCGACATCGGCCAAGGCTGGGCCGCGATCTTCAAGATGGAGAGCCACAACCACCCGTCGTTCATCGAGCCCTACCAGGGCGCGGCGACGGGCGTCGGCGGCATCCTGCGCGACGTGTTCACGATGGGCGCGCGCCCGATCGCGATCATGGACCCCTTGCGCTTCGGGGCGCCCGATCACCCCAAGACCCGCCACCTCGTGGCCGGCGTCGTCGCCGGCATCGGCGGCTACGGCAACTGCATCGGCGTGCCCACGGTGGGTGGCGAATGCACGTTCCACCCGAGCTACAACGGCAACATCCTGGTCAACGCCATGACCGTCGGCCTGGCCCGCGCCGACCGCATTTTCTATTCGAAGGCGGCGGGCGTCGGGAACCCGGTCATCTATGTCGGCTCCAAGACCGGACGCGACGGCATCCACGGTGCCACCATGGCCTCGGCCGAGTTCGACGAGCGCTCGGAGGAGAAACGCCCGACGGTGCAAGTGGGCGACCCGTTCACCGAAAAATTGCTGCTCGAAGCCTGCCTCGAACTGATGGCGACGGACGCCATCGTCGCGATCCAGGACATGGGTGCGGCCGGCCTCACCTCATCTTCCTTCGAGATGGCCTCGAAAGGCGGGGTCGGCATCGAGATCGACCTCGACCGCGTGCCGACGCGCGAGCCCGGCATGTCGGCCTACGAACTCATGCTCTCGGAGAGCCAGGAGCGCATGCTGATGATCCTGGAAGCCGGCCGCGAGCCCGAGGCCGAGGCGATCTTCCGCAAGTGGGAACTCGATTTCGCGGTGATCGGCCGCATCACCGACTCGGGCCGCATGATCCTCAGGAAGGACGGCCAGCTCGCGGCCGATCTCGAAATCGCGCCGCTGGTCGCCTCCGCCCCTGAGTACGAACGCCCGTGGACGCCGACGCCGGCGCGCGCGCCGCTCCCGGCGGCGGCCGTGCCCGGCCCGCCCAAGGGCATGCTCGAAGCCTTGGCCCAGCTCCTCGACACCCCCGACCTGTGTTCGAAGCGCTGGGTGTGGGAGCAGTACGACCACATGGTCATGGCCGACACCGCCCAGGGACCGGGCGGCGATGCCGCGGTCGTGCGCATCCACGACAGCAATCGCGCGCTCGCCATCACGACGGACTGCACGCCGCGTTACGTCGCCGCCGATCCGGTGATGGGCGGTCGGCAGGCGGTGGCCGAATCCTGGCGCAACCTGACCGCGGTCGGCGCGCGGCCGCTGGCCATCACCGACTGCATGAACTTCGGCAACCCGCAGCGCCCCGAGATCATGGGGCAGTTCGTCGGGGCGATTCAGGGGATGGGCGAGGCCTGCCGCGCGCTCGACTATCCGGTCGTTTCGGGCAACGTGTCGCTCTACAACGAGACGAGCGGCAAGGGCATTCAACCGACGCCGGCGATCGGCGGCGTCGGCTTGGTCGAAGACCTGCGCCGCAGCGTTTCGCTCGCCGGCCGCGCCGGCCTCGCCATCTATGTCGTGGGCGAGACCCGGGGCCATCTCGGCTCGAGCGTTTATCTGCGCGAGTTGTGGGGCTCGGAGGACGGAGCGCCGCCGCCCGTCGATCTCGCTGCCGAACGCCGTCACGGCGACTTCGTGCGGGCGCAGATCCTGGCCGGGCATGTCGGCGCGTGCCACGACACCGCGGACGGCGGGCTTCTCGTCGCGGTGGCCGAGATGGCGATCGCGGGCGGGATCGGTGCCCATCTGCAGGCGGCCCCAGCGGGCGTGCCGGCGCACGCCTTCTGGTTCGGCGAAGACCAGGCGCGCTACGTGTTGGCGATCGCCCCCGACCACGTCGCCGCCGTCACCGCCGCCGCGGCCAAGGCCAACGTGCCCCTGGCGGCGCTCGGCCGCTTCACCGGCACGGCGTTGACACTGCCCGGCGAGACCGCCATATCCGTGGCGGAACTGCGCCGCCGACGCGAGGCGTGGTTGCCCCGGTACATGGGCCAGGCCTAGGAGCACACGATGGCGATGGACGCGAGCGAAATCGAACGGCTGATCCGCGAGGGCATCCCGGACGCGGTCGTCACCATCACCGACCTGCGCGGCGACGGCGATCACTACTCCGCCCAGGTGGTGTCCAAGGCGTTCGCGGGCAAAAGCCGGGTCCAGCAACACCAGATGGTGTATCAGGCCCTCAAGGGGCGGATGGGCGACGTGCTGCACGCCTTGGCGTTGCAGACCTCGGTGCCCAAGTAATCCCCTACGTCGCCCGTGGTTGCAATCGTCGGCGCCTCGGGCGAGGGTAGGCATCACCGCGCGCTTACGCGAAAGGAACAGCCATGAGCAATCCGGTCTTCGAGCGCATCTCGCAGGACGTCAAGGACAACCCCGTCGTGCTCTACATGAAGGGCACGCCGATCTTCCCGCAGTGCGGCTTCTCCGCGACCGTGGTGCAGATTCTCAGTCATCTCGGTGTCAAGTTCAAAGGCATCGACGTGCTGACCGACCCGAGCCTGCGCGACGGCATCAAACAGTTCTCGAACTGGCCGACGATCCCGCAGCTCTACGTCAAGGGCGAGTTCATCGGCGGCTGCGACATCGTCCGCGAGATGTTCGAGACCGGCGAGTTGCAGCAGGTGCTGAGCGAAAAGGGCGTGCCGGTCACCGCGCAATAGCGCCGCCCCCGATCGAAATGCGAAGGGCCGCCCCTGGGGGCGGCCCTTTTCAATTCTCGGTCGCGTCGGCCGAACGGCCTAGTGCGAAGAGTAGTATTCGGTGACGAGCTTCGGCTCCATGTGCACCGGATAGGGCACATCGGAGGGCTTGGGCACGCGGACGAACTTGCCAGACATCTTGGTGTGGTCGAACTCGATGTAGTCGGGCACGTCGCGCTCGCCCGACTGGGTTGCCGCCAGCACCACCGCCAACTGCTTCGACTTGTCCTTGAGTTCGATCGCATCGCCCGCCTTGACGCGGTAGCTCGCGATGTTGACCCGCTTGCCGTTGACCTTGACGTGACCGTGGTTGACGAGCTGGCGCGCCGCAAACACGGTGGGCACGAACTTCATGCGATAGACGACGGCGTCGAGCCGACGCTCCAGGAGGCCGATCAAGGCCTCGGAGGTGTCGCCGCGCATCCGTTGCGCCTCGGCATAGATGTTGCGGAACTGCCGCTCGGTGATGTTGCCGTAGTAGGCCTTGAGCTTCTGCTTGGCGGTGAGTTGCACGCCGTAGTCGGAGGGCTTCTTGCGCCGCTGACCGTGCTGGCCGGGACCATATTCGCGCCGATTGACCGGGCTCTTGGGACGGCCCCAGAGGTTTTCTGCGAAGCGTCGGTTGTTCTTGTATTTGGAATTGGCGCGCTTGGTCATGCGGTCGTTGGGCTCTCGAATGTTCCTTGGGCGGGCTCCCCGGGGGGCCCGCGAAAGCGCGTCAATATAGCGGCGAGCGGTGTGAAGTCAAACCGCGACTCGAACATCGCTCGGGCGATAACCCGTTGGCCGATCAACGCGTTAGCTTGACCGGCCGCCAATCCCCCTTCGCTCTCGGTGGGATGTCTCCCGGCTCAAATGGTGCCGACATCAGGAGCCGGCCGAACGACGGAACGCGGGACAGGCGTTGCCACTCGCGATATCCGACGATGATCGCCTCCGGCGCCCCCCTCCGGCAGATCACGGTTGGTCTCCCGGCTGCGGCGGCGGTGACAATCGACGACAATTTGGCCCTCGCGCTCGTCAGGTTCGACTTTCGCATCCTCGGACCCATGCCTTGCGTTGTTACGCGCCTATTCTACGTCCGCCGTTTGGCACCGGCCAACGCCGCGACGACGCCGCGCAGCGTGCGCACCTCCTGCTCGGTCAGCCCGGCGCGCGCCAACATCGCGCGCAGGTTCATCACCATGTTCGGCACCTTGGCCGGCGGGTAGAGGAAGCCCGCGGTCGTGAGTTCGCGTTCCAGGTGCTCGAACAGTCCGATCAGGTCCTGGCGCGGCGCCGGCACGAGTTCGGGGTCGGGCGCAACGTCCGCCCCACCGGCGCGGAACCAGGCGTAGCCGATCAGAAGTACGGCTTGCGCGATGTTGATCGAGGAGAACGCCGGATTGGTCGGGATCATCACCACGGCGTCGGCGAGCGCGATATCCTCGTTCTGCAGGCCGGTCCGCTCGGCGCCAAAGAGAATCCCGCAGCGCTCGCCCCGCCCTTCCCCTTCGCGCAGGCGCTTGGCCAAGTCCTCGGGCGCCAGCACCTCGTTGAACATGTCGCGCCGCCGCGCCGTCGTCGCATAGACGCGATTGAGATCCGCGATCGCCGCCGCCGTGGTCGAATACACGCGCACGCTGTCGACCACCTTGTCGGCGCCGGAAGAGGCGCTGCGCGCCTTGTCGCTCGGCCAGCCGTCGCGCGGGCGCACGAGCCGCAAGTCCGTGAGCCCGAAGTTGTACATGGCGCGCGCCGCCGTGCCGATGTTCTCGCCCAACTGCGGATCGACGAGGATGACGGCCGGACCACCTTCGAACGCGGGCTGCGTATGATCGGTGCCGGCCATCGGTCTAGGACCGCGCGCGCCGCCAGGTCGTGCCCGTGGGCCCGTCTTCGAGTTCGATGCCCTGGACCTTGAGCGCGTCGCGGATGCGATCGGCCGCGGCGAAATCCTTGCGCTTCCGCGCGGCCAATCGCGCGGCGATCTGCGCCTCGATCGCGCCGGCATCGCGATCCCCGTCACCCTGCCGCCACGCCTTGGGATCGCGGCCCAAAAGCCCGAGCGCTGCGCCCGCGGCTTCGAGGCCCGCACGCACCAGCGCCTTTTCGGGCGCATTCGTCGCGCGGTTGGCCCGCCCGGCCAGTTCCATGAGCGCGGCCAGCGCCTCGGGCGTGTTCATGTCGTCTTCGAGGGCGGTCATCACCGGCGCCGCGAGCGTATCGTCCTCGGCCTTGGCGGTGTCGCCCAGGTGGGCGAGCGCCGTATAGAGGCGATCGAGCATGGCGGTCGCTTGGCGCAACACGTCCTCGCTCCAGTCCAACGGCTGGCGGTAATGCGCCGACATCAGGACCAGGCGGATGACCTCGCCGGGGTGGGCTTTGAGGGCGTCGCGAATGGTGACGAAGTTGCCGAGCGACTTCGACATCTTCTCGCCGTTCACCGTGAGAAAGCCGTTGTGGACCCAGTAACGCGCGAGCGGCGCGCCGCCGTGCGTGCACGTGCTCTGCGCCACCTCGTTCTCGTGGTGCGGAAAGATGAGATCGCGCCCGCCGCCGTGGATGTCGAAGGTGACACCCAGGTACTTCCGGCTCATCGCCGAGCACTCGATATGCCAGCCTGGGCGCCCGCGACCCCACGGGCTGTCCCAGCCCGGGAGGTCGGGGGTCGAGGGCTTCCAGAGCACGAAGTCGGCGGGATCGCGCTTGTAGGGCGCCACCTCGACGCGGGCGCCGGCGATCATCTCGTCCCGATTGCGGCGCGAGAGCTGGCCGTAGGCCGGCATCGAGGGCACGTCGAACAGCACGTGACCGTCGGCCGCGTAGGCGTGTCCCTTGGCGATCAGCGCCGCGATCATCGCGATCATCTCGGCGATGTGCTCGGTCGCCCGCGGCTCCCGCGTCGGTGGCAACGCGCCCAGGGCCTTGGTGTCCTCGTCGTAGATGCGGGCCGTCTCCGCGGTGATCACGCCGATGGCGACGTTCCGTTCCTTGGCGGCGGCGTTGATCTTGTCGTCGACGTCGGTGATGTTGCGCACGTAGGTGACGTGCGCCTCGCCGTAGGTCCGGCGCAGCAGGCGGAACAACAGGTCGAAGACGACGACCGGGCGGGCGTTGCCGACGTGCGGCGCGTCATAGACCGTGGGCCCGCAGACGTAGAGCCCGACGTTCCTGGGGTCGGCCGGCACGAAGGGCTCCTTCGCGCGCTTGGCCGTGTTGTAGAGGACCAGCACGTCAATCGCCCGCGCGTTCGCGGAACGCATTCGTGATCGGATAGCGTCGCTCGCGGCCGAACGATCGCCGCGAAATCTTGACCCCGGGCGGCGCCTGGCGCCGCTTGTATTCGGCGAGGTCCAGGAGCCGCGCCATGCGCTCGACCACGGCCGGATCGTGGCCGCGTGCCACGACGTCGGAGAACGGGAGCGCGCGCTCGACGAGGCACTCCAGGATGTCGTCCAGCCTGTCGTACGGCGGCAGGCTGTCCTGGTCCTTCTGCCCCGGACGGAGTTCCGCGGTCGGCGGCCGCACGATGATCGCCTCGGGGATCACGGTGCCGGCCGGCCCCAGCGCGCCCTTGGGTGGCTGCTGGTTGCGCCAACGCACGAGGTCGTACACCGTCGTCTTATAGACGTCCTTGAGGACCGAGAAGCCGCCGCACATGTCGCCGTAGAGCGTGGCGTAGCCGACCGACATTTCGGATTTGTTGCCGGTGGTGAGCACCATGGCGCCGAACTTGTTGGAGATCGCCATCAGCGTCACGCCGCGGGCGCGCGCCTGGAGGTTCTCCTCGGTCACGTCCTCGCGGCGGCCCGCGAACAGCGGCTTCATCATCGCCTTGAACGCCTCTACCGAGGGCTCGATCGACACGATGTCGAAGCGGCAACCCAGGCGTTTGGCGCACTCGCGCGCGTCATCGACGCTCTGCTGTGCCGTGTATTTGTAGGGGAGCGAGACACAATGCACGCGCCCAGGCCCCAGCGCATCGACCGCGACCGCCGCCGTGATCGCCGAATCGATGCCGCCCGAGAGCCCGATCACCACCGAAGGGAACCGGTTCTTGCCGACGTAGTCGCGGAGCCCCGTGACCATGGCGCGATAGATGGTCTCGAGCCGCGGCGCCGGGCGCACGATCGGACCCTCGGCGCAGCGCCAACCATCGGCGCCGCGCGTCCATGCGGTGACGACGACCTGGCTTTCCCAGGGCGCGAGGAGGGCCGCCCCGGTGCCGTCGCCGTTGAGCACGAACGAGGCGCCGTCGAACACCAGCTCGTCCTGGCCGCCGACCTGGTTGACGTAGACGAGTGGCAGGCCGGACTCACGCACGCGTTCGCGCGCGAGCTGTTCGCGCTCGTCCTGCTTGCCGTCGTCGAACGGCGAGCCGTTGACGACGATGAGCATTTCGGCGCCGGTTTCACTGAGGCACTCCACGACATCGGGCGTCCACATGTCCTCGCACACGAGAAGGCCCAGGCGGACGCCGCGGAAGTCGGCCGGCCCCGGCAGGGGGCCCGGCGCGAACACGCGCTTTTCGTCGAACACGCCGTAGTTGGGCAGGTCGTGCTTGAAGCGCTTGGCCCGGATCGTGCCGCCGTCCAGCAGCAGCACGGCGTTGTGGAGTTTCTCCCCCTCGCGCCAGGGGGTCCCCAGAATCAGTCCCGGGCCGCCGTCGTCGGTCTCCTCGGCAAGCACGCCGACCGCTGCCTCGACGGCGTCCATGAAGGCGCGGCGGAGCACGAGGTCTTCGGGGGGATAACCCGTGACGACGAGTTCCGGGGCGATGACGAGATCAGCGCGATCCTTCGACGCTTCGGCGCGCGCCGCGCGCAGCAACGCGACGTTGCCGGCGATGTCGCCGACCGTCGGGTTCAATTGCGCCAACGCTACTCGGAGCTGATTGGTCATCGCGCCTAAGGCTCGCGGAACCGGCGTCCGTCCGGCGAGATGCCACACTGTTGCCGCGGACCGTCCCTCCTATAATCGAGCCCTCCTGCCGAGACAACGAGAACCACGCGAGGGACCACCAATGGCCGACGTCAACCGCCGCATCGTGCTGGCGGCCCGCCCCGAGGGCGCGCCCAGGGAAACCGATTTCCGCCTCGAACAGGGGCCGATCCCACGTCCGGGCCCGGGGCAGTTCCTGATCCGCAATCTCTACCTCTCGCTCGATCCCTACCAGCGCGGGCGGATGAACCCGTCGTGGCGCTACGGCCGCGGTCTCGAGATCGGCGACACGATGATCGGCGGCACGGTGGGCGAGGTGATCGAATCGAACCACCCGGCCTACAGGAAAGGCGAGATCGTCGAGGGGCTCCTGGGCTGGCAGGAGTACGCGCTGCACGACGGCCTGGGCGAGCGCGCCAACTACGGCCTCGGCCTGACCAGGATCGATCCGGCGCGCGGGCCGCTCTCGACGGCGCTCGGCGTCAACGGCATGCCGGGCGAGACCGCGTATTTTTCCATTATCGAAGCGGCGCGGCCGAAGCCGGGCGACACCGTCGTCGTGACCGGAGCGGCGGGCGCGGTGGGCTCGCTCGCCGGCCAGATCGCCAAGCTGTTCGGTGCCCGCGTCGTCGGCCTCGCCGGGTCGGACGCCAAGGTCGATTACCTGGTCAACGAGTTGGGCTTCGACGTCGGCATCAACTACAAGACCGCGCCCGACCTGATGCAGGCGATCCGCGCCGCCTGCCCCGATCGCATCGACGTCTACTACGACAACGTCGGCGGCCCGATCGCCGACATGATGTTTCGCTGGCTCAACCGCCATTCGCGCATCGTGATCGTCGGGCGCATCGCGCAGTACAACGACGCCAAGATGCGCACCATGCCCGATGTGTTCTCGCAGATCATGCTGGCGCGCGCGAGCGTCATCGGCTTCGTCGTCTACGACTACGACCACCGCACCGAGGAGGCGCGCAACCGCATGGCGCGCTGGGTCAAGGAAGGGAAGATCAGGTACGCCGAGACCATCGCCAAGGGGATCGAACGCGCGCCCGAGGCCTTCCTCTCGATGCTCACGGGCGGCAATACGGGGAAGCAACTGGTGCAGCTCTATCCCCCGCCGTGACCCGCGGGGACACAGACCGCCCGGAAATTATCATTGTTTTACAATGCGTTAAGAGCGCGGCGGGCGCCGGCGCCGAAACAAAGCCAATCTCTTGTGGAAACTCAACAACTTGGCTTTTCGGCCGTCGCGGGGCGTCGGCGATTTCGCATCGCCGCCAACCACTTAGCCCTGGTCCGCGGCGCCCGCCCTGGCGCTAGGATGGGCCAACGGGGAGAACGCCATGACGCTGCCGAATCGTAACCGCCAAATCGTGCTCGCGGCAAGGCCCGAGGGCATGCCGAAGGAGAGCGACTTCGCGGTCAAGGACTCGCCCATCCCCGAGCCCGGGCCCGGCGAACTCCTGGTGCGGGCGCACTATCTCTCGGCCGATCCGTTCCAGCGCATGCGCTTCGAGGCGCAGGCCAACTACGGCAAGGTGCTGCAACTGGGCGAGGTGATCCGCGGCCGCATGGTGGGCGAGGTCGTGCGCTCGAACAATCCCGGCTACAAGGTGGGCGAGTTCGTCGAGGGCATGCTGAACTGGCAGGAGTATGCGATCTCGGACGGCTCGACGGCGCGGGCGGAATACGCGCCCGGCATCGCCAAGGTCGACCCGGCAATAGCACCAATTCAGTATTCGTTGGGCGTGCTCGGCTTCCCGGGCGTCACCGCGTACTTCGCGCTGTTCGACTGCTGCGAGCCCAAGCCCGGCGAGACGGTGGTGGTGAGTTCGGCCGCGGGCGCCGTCGGTTCGCTCGCCGGACAGCTTGCCAAGATTCAAGGCTGCCGCGTCGTGGGCCTGGCCTCGACCAAGGAGAAGACCGACTGGATCACGCGCGACCTGGGCTTCGATGCTGCGATCAACTACACGAAATACGATTCGTCGGAAGCGCTGTTGGGTGCCATTCGCGCGGCCTGCCCGGAACGCATCAACGTGTTCTTCGACAACACCGGCGGCTGGATCGCCGACGGCATCCTGCCACACCTCGCCAAGAACGCGCGCGTCGTCGTCGTCGGCAACATCGTCCAGAACAACCGGGCGGTGAAAGAGAAACGCCTCGACCCCAACAGCTACATCATGGTGAACCGCGCGACCATGCGGGGCTTCATCGTCTACGATTACGAGCACCGGGCGGACGAGGCGCGCCACGCCATCGCGCGCTGGATCAAGAGCGGGCACATCAAGGTGCGCGAGACGGTTGCGCACGGCATCGAGAACACGCCCAAGGCGTTCATCTCGATGCTGAACGGCGGCAACATCGGCAAACAGTTGATCAAGCTGGTGTGAGCATGCCGCGTCGCCTGAAACCCGTGTCGCCCGGCGAAATGCTCGCGGAGGAGTTCTTGAAGCCGGCGGGATTGACGCAGGCAGCGCTGGCAAGGGCGATCGATGTTCCGCCGCAACGCGTGAGCGCGATCGTCGCGGGGCGGCGGTCGATCACCGCCGACACCGACCTTCGCCTCTGTCGGTTCTTCGGTCTGTCGGACGGTTGGTGGCTGCGCCTGCAGGCTGACCACGACACGACGCTGGCCAAGACCGCACTCGCCAAGACGTTGGCGAGGATCAAGCCGTGGAAACGCGCGGCGTAGTGTACCGGCAATGTCGATCGTGGCCCCTCACCTGCTCGCTCCGCTCGCTATCCTCTCCCCGCAAGCGGGGAGAGGAGGGACCCGGCGCGGAAGCGACGGGAGGTGAGGGGGCGCGCGCCCCTACTCCGCGGCACGTCGCTTGTTCGCTGCAATCGTGAGACGCTAGGATCGCCGGCTCGGGAGATTTTTCTTACAGGAATGCCCAATGCCCCCGCGGATCGATTCACGACGGTACAAGGCCCTACGGACTCTGATCAAAGTCGTTGGATTCGTGCTGGCGGGATGGTCGGGACAGGGGCGGGTTCAACGAGCTCTCTACCGCCTGCTCGGTGGCGCTCCCATAGTTTTGGCTCCGCGCTACGATAAGAAACTGGTCGCGCTCGCTGCTTTAAGCCTGGATCGAGTGTTGAACGGCGCCGATCACAAGCGTTTCGACAAGAACAACTTTTTTCCTCTGTTATTTCGGCATGCGCATCCAGGCACGTGCGTCATCGACGTGGGGGCGGGCATGGGGGATGAGGTCCTGGACCTCAGTCAATTGGTTGGGCCAGACGGCTTCGTTTTGGCCTTTGAGCCGAACCCCAACGCTTTTGCGGCCTTGGGACAGACAGTTGCCGCGAACGACCTACGGAATGTTCGGGCCGTACCGCAGGCCGTGGGCGCCGAGAAGGGGTTTCTTTCCACCCAGGGAGGGATTGCAAGTTGGACGGTCAGAAAGATGACCGACGGCGGCGAAGGTGCGATTCCGGTGACGACGCTCGATGCGGTCTACGCCGAGCACTCAGAACTATTCAAGAGCAAAGGCCTTTCCCTGATAAAGATCGACACCGATGGGTTTGATCTCGACGTTCTGAGAGGAGCGCGTCGCTTGCTCGCCGACTTTCCTGCGGCCAAAGTCGTCGTCGAGTTTCTTCCGTCGATTTCGTACTCCGGATTGCGCGGACGCGAGGTGCTGGACGAACTCGAACGGATGGGCTTCCTGATTAACGCCATCCAGACGGCGGCCGTCCCGCTGACCTCGCCGGAAGCGCGCGAGCAGTTCCTCCGGCTCTTCACGGATGCTCGCCAGATGATCTGTCATGATGTGTTACTCGAACGCCGTTGACCGCCACGGTTGCAACGTGCAGCAGATCGGAAGGCCACACTGCGCGTCGACGAAATGAAAAATAGCGGTTGAGCGGCTCCCGAGGATGGCGATCCGAATGCGTATGAGGCCGAGGATCGCGCAGGCTCGGCACATTGCAGTTTCGTCCTAGACCTGATCGCCGCAAACCCCTGAACCCTACTCCGCGGCGACGGCCTTGTTGGCGCCCTGGCTCACGCGCCGGCGCTTCAGCATGTCGGCGATCAGGAACGCGAGTTCCAGCACCTGGGAGGCGTTCAGGCGCGGGTCGCAGTGCGTGTGGTAGCGGTCGGCCAGATCCTGCTCGGTGATCTCCTGCGCCCCGCCGAGGCACTCGGTCACGTCCTTGCCGGTCATCTCGAAGTGGACGCCGCCGGCATACGTGCCCTCGGCCTCGTGCACGGCGAAGAAGCGCTTGGTCTCCAACAGGATTTGATCGACGCGGCGGGTCTTGTAGCCGTTCGAGGCCTTGATGGTGTTGCCGTGCATCGGATCGCACGACCACACGACGTTGCGTCCCTCGCGCTTGGCGGCGCGCACCAGCGCGGGCAATTTGGCTTCGACCTGCTCGGCGCCCATGCGGGCGATCACCGTGATGCGCCCCGCCTCGTTCGCCGGATTGAGCGTGTCCAGGAGCTTCAAGAAATCGGCCGGCGCCAGCGACGGGCCCGCCTTGAACGCGACCGGATTGCCGACACCGCGCATGAACTCGACGTGGGCGCCGTCCAGTTGCCGCGTACGATCGCCGATCCACAGCATGTGGGCCGAGGTCGCGTACCAGTCGCCGGTGGTCGAATCGACCCGCGTCATCGCCTGCTCGTAGCCGAGATGCAGCGCCTCGTGCGAGGTGTAGAAATTCGTCTCGCGCAGGATCGGCACGGTGTCGGCGGTGAGCCCGCAGGCCTCCATGAAGTCGAGCGATTCGGAGATCCGATTGGCCAACTCGCGATAGCGCTCGCCCTGCGGGCTGCGCTCGACGAAGCCCAAGTTCCAGTTGTGCACGCGGCGCAGCGCCGAGTAACCGCCGTGCGAGAACGCGCGGATCAGGTTCAAGGTCGCCGCCGACTGGGCGTAGGCCTGCATCATGCGCTGCGGGTCGGGGACCCGCGCTTCGGCGGTGAACTCGATGCCGTTGATGTTGTCGCCGCGGTAACTCGGCAGCTCCTGGCCGTTCTTCTTCTCGGTGGGCTCGGAGCGCGGCTTGGCGAACTGGCCCGCCATGCGGCCGACTTTGACCACCGGGCTCGAACCCGCGAACGTCAGCACGACGGCCATCTGCAACAAGACTCTGAAGGTGTCGCGGATGTTGTCGGGGTGGAACTCGGCGAAGCTCTCGGCGCAGTCGCCGCCCTGGAGCAGGAACGCCTTGCCCGCCGCGACGGCCGCGAGTTGCGCCTTGAGCGAGCGCGCTTCGCCGGCGAACACGAGGGGCGGATAGCTGCGCAGCTTGGTCTCGACCGCGGTCAACGCCGCCGGGTCGGGATAGGTCGGCTGCTGCTGGATCGGCAGTCCGCGCCAGCTCTCGGGCGCCCATTTCTTGGCCATGGCCTACGTCCTCATCCGAAGGGGCGCGTTATACGCCCGGGGCGTGCAATTGACCAGCCCAGCCCGCGGAAAACTCCTGGAAAACCGCGGACTTCCGTCCCGGATCGGCCGTCCCGACAAACGCCGCGCTAGAGAATCTCGCCCCCCGCGATCGCGATGGCCTGGCCCGTGACGCTGCCCGAGGCGGGTAGGCAGAGCCACGCCGCGGTCTCGGCCAACTCGTCGGGCTGGATCAACCGACCCTGCGGGTTGTCGGCGAGAAGCGCCGCCAGCGCTTCGGCCTGCGTCGCCCCGGACGTCTTGACAAGATTGTCGATCGTGCGCGCGGTGAGCCCGGTATCGACATACCCCGGGCACAGGGCATTCACCGTCACGCCCGTCGTCGCGAGTTCGCGCGCCAGGGCGCGAGTCAACCCGACCACGGCGTGACACGCCGCACCGTACGCCGCGAGCTCGGCATAACCGGTGAGACCGGCCGTCGAGACCACGTTGATGATGCGGCCGAACCGCGCCGCCGTCATCGCCGGCAGGACTTCCTGCGACGCGGCAAACACGCCCGTCAGGTTCGCGGCCAGCGTCCGTTGCCAGCTCTCGGTGGTTTCGTCGGTGAAGCGCGTCGGGTGATCCGGGCGGCCGGCGTTGTTGACCATGATGGCCGGCGCCCCGCCTAGTTCGATCGCGCGGCGGATCGCGCGCCGGAGGTCGCGATCGTCCGTCACCTCGCCGACGATGCCGTGCGCGGCGACGCCATGGTCATCCGCAATCTGTTTGGCGCGCGCCACGATGGGCCCCTCGTCCCGCGCGATCACCGACACGCTCGCCCCGGAATGGGCGAGGCGCCCCGCGATCGCGGCCCCGACGCCGAGCGCCGCCCCGGTGACGATGGCGTGACGCCCCGCCAAGGGGCGTTCGACCAAGGTCATCGCCGCCCGCCCGGGGGCGTTTCAGACCCCCGCGCCAGCGTGTGCGCGACCGGCAACGTAAGGCCCAAGAACTGCGCCGTCGCCTCGGCCAATCGTGCACCGTTGAGGAACGGGTTCGGCGCCGGGCGCGCCGGATCATGCGCGGCGATCACACCACCCCAGCGTCCGTAGAACGGGCCAGGAAGTAGCGCCGCCGTCATGATGTCGATGAACTGCTTGCGATTGCCCGCCACCGCGTTCACCAGCTGCGTCGCCTCGCGCAGGCTGGCGACCGCCGAGGCTAACAGGAAGTTGGCGGCGATCTTGGCGGCGCTGGCGATCCCCACGTCCTCGCCCAGATGATGGACGCTCCCCAGGCACTCCAGGATCGGCCGCGCGCGGTCGAGCGCTTCGACCGGCCCGGCGGCCAGCACGGCGAGTTTCCCCGCAACCGCATCGTCGGGGCGGCCGAGGACCGGCGCCGCCAGGAACGACTGCCCCAGCGCGCGGTGCGCCTCGGCGAGCCGTCGCACCATCGGAACGCTGAGCGTCGCGACCGCGATGTGAAACAAACCAGGATTGTTGCTGAACACCTCGCCACGCGGCAGCAAAAGCTCCTCGACCGCCGCGTCGTCCCACAACACGTTGATGAGAACATCGGCCGGGACGACGTCACCCAACGTCTCGGCGACGATCAGTCCTTCGCTCGCCAGGGCTTGGGCCTTGGCCCGGGTGCGATTGAAGCCGATGACCGTGTGCCCTTGTTTCAAGAAACGCCGCGCGATCCCCTGGCCGAGCGCCCCCAGTCCCACCACCGCGATTCGTGCCATTGTTTGTCTCCGTGAGCGCGTCAAATCGCGGCGTGCGCCCCGATGCAAAGGCCGAAGACCAGCGCGCACTGATCGTTACCGCAGGGGCCTTCTAACCGCGAGTGACTTCGAGGGGCGGTTTCAACGAATCAGGCCCGCTTCGGACGACCTTTTCGTTTCCGGGACAGGTGGATCGCGAGGACGACGCCCGGATACCAAAGTCGATAACGCGAGTCCTCCTTTGATGAGAACGCTCGGCAGCTTTTCGGGAATGACCAAGCGACCACATCCGGACTGAGGGTCTTAAACTTCTTAATGAACTGCCGAACGTCCTTTCCGTCGGGTTTTTCGTCCAGACTCGCAACGCCAATAAGGCAGCTGCCGTAGGTGGCAGATCCGGGGCTGGTCGGTGCCCACTTCAATTCCTTTTCGACGATTTTCATGAGGCGCTTGTGTCTTGTACGTTTTCGAAGCCACACCTGTTTCACTTCGAGCGTGACGCCCTTGCGTCTATTGCACAGGAATAGGTCGGCGCGACCGCGGCCACTGCGACCGCGGCCACTGCGACCGCGGTGCGCCCTCCTGGTGATGAACTCTTCGAGGGCGCTAAGGCCCGCAATAGATGCAGCGCTCGCGAGCAAGCCGACGTTGACCCGCTCATTATAAAAGTAGGGGACGTCGGTGGGCCCGCCGTCATCAGAAGCGCAGAAGGAGATGTATCGCTGGATCAGGCGATTCCAAATCGGGAAGACGGGCTTAAGCCACTCAAGCGATTTTGTCGTTTTGGCGCCAAACTCCTGGTCAATCATGAGTTCCTCTCCGGCCACCCCAAAACCTGCAGGCAGGTCACGCACGAAGTTGGCTAATCAACATTCGTATGAATTCTTTACTCCGCCGCCTTGGCGACGGTCGGGACGGACTTCTCGCGCATGGTGACGAACTCCTCGGCCGCAGTCGGGTGAATGCCGACGGTGGCGTCGAGATCGCGCTTGGTCGCGCCCATCTTCACCGCCACCGCCAGTCCCTGGATGATCTCACCCGCCTCGGGCCCCACCATGTGGAGGCCCAACACGCGCTCGGTCTGGGCATCGACCACGATCTTCATCATGGTCTTCTCGTCGCGCCCGGTGAGGGTGTGCTTGAGCGGCCTGAACGACGTCTTGTAGATGTCGAGCGCGTAGCCCTGCTTTCGCGCCGCCGCTTCGCTCAGGCCCACCGAGGCCACGTTGGGCTGGCTGAACACCGCCGAGGGCACATTGGCGTGGTCCATCTTGCGCGGGCGTTTGCCGTAGAGCGTCTGCGCGAAGGCGAGCCCCTCGTTGAGCGCGACCGGGGTCAGGTTGATGCGATCGGTGACGTCTCCCACCGCGTAGATGTTCTCGACGCTCGAGCGCGACCAGTCATCGACGATCACGGCGCCCTTGTCGTTGAGCTTGACCCCGGCGGCCGCGAGGTTGAGCCCGGCCGTGTTGGGCGCCCGGCCCGTCGCATACATCACGGCGTCGGTGTCGATGGTGCCGCCGTCCTTCAGGTGCGCGCGCAGCCGTCCGCCCGTCTTTTCGATGCGGGCGATGTCCGTGCCGACGCGGAGATCGATGCCCTTCTTCCGCATCTCCTGGGCCAGCGTCGTCCGGACGTCGTCGTCGAACCCGCGCAGGATCTGCTCGCCGCGGTAGAGTTGCACCACCTTGGAGCCGAGCCCGTTGAAGATCCCGGCGAACTCGACCGCGATATAACCTCCGCCCACGACGATGACGTGCTTGGGCTGGGTCGGCAGATGCAGCGCCTCGTTCGAGGTGATGGCGAGATCGGCCCCCGGAATGTTGGGCTTCACCGGCCAGCCGCCGGTCGCGATCAGGATCGTTTCGGCACTGACGCGCTCGCCGCCCACGTCCAGCGTGTGGCGATCGAGGAACTTGGCGTGGCTCGGGTACAGCTTGACGTTGGCGTTCGACAACAGCCGGAGATAGATGCCGTTGAGGCGGTCGATCTCCTTGTCCTTGTTGGCGATCAGCCTGCCCCAATCGAAGGTGGGCGTGCCCACCGTCCAACCGAAGGCCGCCGCGTCCTCGAAGTCCTCGTGGAAGTGCGCGCCGTAGACCAGGAGCTTCTTCGGGATGCAGCCGCGGATGACGCAGGTGCCGCCGACGCGGCTTTCCTCGGCGACCGCCACCTTGGCGCCGTAGCTGGAGGCGACCCGGGAGGCGCGCACGCCGCCCGAACCGGCCCCGATGACGAACAGATCAAAATCGCGCGCCATACGTGCCTCCAATCGCTCACCCCTCGATCGCGCGGGAGAGCCTATTCATATGGGGAGCGGTTCAGGCCCCCGACAGGGGCGCCCGCCAGGCCTGCCCCCGCGCGGAGTTTCGCGCCTCAGGCGCCGATGCCGCCCATGCACAGGTACTTGATCTCGAGGTACTCATCGATGCCGTACTTCGAGCCCTCGCGGCCGAGGCCCGATTCCTTCATGCCGCCGAACGGCGCCACCTCGGTCGACAGGATGCCCTCGTTGATGCCGACCATGCCGTATTCGAGGCGTTCGGCGACGCGCCAGACGCGGCCGATGTCGCGCGAATAGAAGTACGAGGCCAGGCCAAACTCGGTGTCGTTGGCCATCTGCAACGCTTCCTCTTCGGTCTTGAAGCGGAACAGGGGCGCGAGCGGCCCGAAGGTCTCCTCGCGGGCCACCGCCATGTCGCGCGTGACGTTGGTGATGACGGTGGGCTGGAAGAACGAGCCGCCCAACGAATGGCGCGCGCCGCCGACCATCACCTTGGCGCCCTTCTTGAGCGCGTCCGAAATGTGCTCCTCGACTTTTTCGACCGCCGCCATGTCGATCAGCGGCCCCTGGTCGGTCTCACCCTTGAGGCCATCGCCGACGCGGAGCTTGGTGACGGCATCCGCCAGCTTCTTGGCGAACGCGTCGTAGACCTTGTCGTGGACGAGGATGCGGTTCGAGCACACGCAGGTCTGGCCGGTGTTGCGGAACTTGGAGGCGAGCGCGCCTTTGACCGCTTCGTCCAGGTCGGCGTCGTCGAACACGATGAACGGTGCGTTGCCGCCCAATTCGAGCGAGAGCTTCTTCATCGTGCCGGCGCACTGCTCCATGAGCTTCTTGCCGATTTCGGTCGAGCCGGTGAACGACAGCTTGCGCACGATCGGGTTCGAGCACATCTCATCGCCGATCTTGCGCGCCGAACCGGTGACGATGCTCAAGACGCCCTTGGGTACGCCGGCGCGTTCGGCCAGGTCGATCAGCGCAAGCGCGGTGTAGGGCGTCTGCGAGGCGGGCTTGACCACCATGGTGCAGCCGGCGGCGAGCGCCGCGCCGGCCTTGCGCGTGATCATCGCCGCCGGGAAGTTCCACGGCGTGATCGCGACGGTGACGCCGATCGGCTCCTTGATGACGACGATGCGCCGGCCCGGCGCGTTCTGCGGGATGGTGTCGCCATAGACGCGCTTCGCTTCTTCGCCGAACCACTCGATGAAGCTGGCGGCATAGGCGACCTCGCCCTTGGACTCGGCGAGCGGCTTGCCCTGCTCGGCCGTCATCAGCACCGCGAGATCATCGGTGTGCTGGATCATCAGTTCGAACCAGCGCCGCATGATGGCGGCGCGTTCCTTGCCGGTTTTGCCGCGCCAGCCCGGGAGCGCCTTGTTGGCGGCCTCGATGGCGCGGCGCGTCTCGGCCGTGCCCATGTCGGGGATGGTGCCCAGGACATCGTTGGTCGCCGGGTTGTTGACCGGCTTCTTGGCGCCGGAATCCGCGTCGACCCACACGCCGTCGACAAAGCACTGCTGACGGAACAGACGCGCGTCCTTGAGCTTCATGACCCACCCTCGAGATGATTTCGCGGCGAACCGCCGCAAAGACGGGGCACTATAGCGCGTCGGCCGTCGCGGGGCGATGCGCGCCCCTCACCCGACGCTCCGCGTCGGGTCCCCCTCTCCCCGCATGCGGGGGGCACTCCCCCGCGCCCCTTTCAACGCCGCTTACGTTTGGCCGCTTGGGGCCGCGGCGTCACCCGCTTGCGCGCCAGGACCCCGGTCGCTGCCTGGACCAGGAAATCGGAACGGGTGGGCCGCTTGCGGCGGCTGCCTCATCGATGGCGGCCAGGGTCGGTTCGGGAAGGGAGATGTTGACTTTGGCGTATCGCGGCCGCGGCGCTGGGACTTCAATCAACGCGTACGTGACACCGGTGCGTCGCTCGACCCGTTCGAGCCGCGTCGCCTCGGGCAATGGCTCGCCATGTTCGAGCATGTCGGCGATGCCGACGCTGAGCGCATCGCGCGCGGAAACGACCGCGTCGTCGACGGTATCGGCGGCCGAGAAACAGCCGGGGAAATCGGGGAAGGTGACGCTATAGCCCGCACCGCGTTCGAACGTAATCGACGCAAGATAACGAAGGGGTGTCGTCAGAGCGGGCATGACGCGAGTTCAACGATCCGGGCGGTAGTCAGTTGGGTCTAGGCAAGCGTCGTAGAATTCGCGTTTCATCTCGATCCAAGTTGTCCTGTCGATCCCTCGTTTAGAAGTCGACGTCGCGCTCACGGGAAACGCGCACGCGACCTCAAGCCAACGATTCTGAAGTTTTGCGATCTCATGTACCTCGGCTGACCTGCCACTGAGTTTTTCCACCACGTGGAGTTAGAGTCCGGCCTTTCTGAAGGACGGACGGATGAAGCGAAGCAGGTTTACGGAAGAACAGATCATCGCAGTTTTGCGCGAGCACGAAGCCGGAGCGAAGACCGGCGATCTGGCGCGCAAGCACGGGGTGTCGGAAGCCACGTTGTATAACTGGAAGGCCAAGTACGGCGGCCTGGATGTGTCTGAGGCCAAGCGGCTGAAGGCAGTGGAGGACGAGAACCGGAAGCTGAAGAAGCTGCTGGCGGAATCGATGCTGGATAACGCTGCTCTGAAGGAACTTCTGGCAAAAAAATGGTAGGGCCCGCCGCCAAGCGCGAGGCTGTCGCTCATCTGCGGACTGCGTTGGCGATGAGCGAGCGTCGGGCCTGCACCATCATTGCCGCCGATCGCACGATGATCCGGTATCGCTCACGCCGGCCGCCCGATACCGAGTTACGTACCCGTCTGCGCGATCTCGCCAACCAGCGCCGTCGGTTCGGCTACCGACGGCTGTTCATTCTGTTGCGGGACCAGGGTGAACCATCAGGCATCAATCGCATCTATCGGCTCTATCGCGAGGAGGGACTGACGGTTCGTAAACGCCGTGCCCGGCGGCGGGCCGTTGGCACGCGCACCCCGATCCTGGTCGAAGCGAAGATCAACGCGCGCTGGTCGCTCGACTTCGTCCACGATCAGTTCGCCCTCGGCCGACGCTTCCGCATCCTCAACATCGTCGATGACGTGACACGAGAATGTCTGGCGGCGATTCCGGACACCTCGATCTCAGGCAAACGGGTTGATCGCGAGCTGACGGCGCTCATCGCCAGGCGTGGCAAGCCTCGGATGGTGGTTTCGGACAACGGTACCGAGTTCACCTCGAACGCGATCCTCGGCTGGGCAAAAAATCACGGTGTCGAATGGCACTACATCGCGCCGGGCAAGCCGATGCAAAACGGATACATTGAATCCTTCAATGGTCGCATGCGCGACGAGCTTCTCAACGAGAGCCTGTTCCTCGATCTCGACCAAGCCCGCCAGATCATCGATGCTTGGGTTGCCGACTACAACACCGCGCGGCCGCATTCCTCGCTCGGCTACAAGACGCCAGCAGCCTACGCCCACCAACTCACCGCGCCGAAAGGCGTATCACCGGCCGAGGCTCTAATCGCCAATGGATGAATGTTCAGTGGCAGGTCAGGTCAT